>Ga0209210_1000004_pt1 | contig 357491 bp, 361 predicted proteins | sample RifGroA1_FD_183991 | JGI IMG/M metagenome (GOLD analysis project Ga0209210, IMG submission 183991) | Contaminated groundwater microbial communities from Rifle, Colorado, USA - Rifle Groundwater A1 (SPAdes) (version 2) | ecosystem: Environmental > Aquatic > Deep subsurface > Groundwater >... | reverse complement strand
GGGGGGTTGGGGGGATCCCTCGAGTTGTCCCATAGACGATGGAATAATAACTTACTATTCTTACAACTCTTCTAACGATACTGGGCATGGTAGTACCCCCTACTGGCAAGGTTGGACGCCCTGTAAATGGGCCCTCCCTCAAGACGCGCCAGGCTGCTACGGTCCAAGCATAGGTGTCCCCAGTGTCTGCTCCGGCGTTGCCAGCCGTTGTCCTTATTACGGATATGCTATGGATGTCAAAGCACCAAGTGGTGGGGTTGCTGACGTCAAACTTCCCCTTCTCAATGGTCAATCCGTCCGCTGGAATTTTTCTTGGGGTAAGGCCAATCCTGCTGGCTCTGGTTACAGGGCACATTATGTTTCTGGTAATGTAAGAATAGTGTTAACTCACATCTCGGGTTCATACTCTACTGGCACCAATCTTCCCTCTGGAACTATTATTGCTACTCTTTATCCTATGGGCTTTACCCATTTACATATGGAGGTATCTATTGGAGGTATTTGGGTCAAACCGGAAAATTATTTCTGTAATTAAATTCATGTTTTCGCGCTTTTCTCCTAAATCTAAAAAAATTCTTCTGGGATTGTGCGTTTTGTCCCTTATTTCACTCGTTTATCTCTATCTGCAAATCTCCTCCCCTACTCCCCCGCCCCCGCCTCCGGTCATAATCCAACCCAACACCACCCAATATCCAACTCCCGACCCCAAATTGGTGCAAATTTATCCCCCCGACGCTCAACCCAAGCTTGCTTTTCCCGAAATGGCTTTGGCTTTTACTTTTGATCAGGAAATCAACCTTACCTCGATTCGTGTCTTTGTTTCCCCTTTTCAGCCGGTAAACGCCCAGGTCAGCCAGGATAAAAGAACCCTCTACGTAGCCCCCAAACCTTCCTGGACCTACAATACTGAATATGTTATTTCCGTTTATGGGGTTTTTCAGGAACCCATATATCATCGCTTTCAGCCTTTACCGGTTCCGGAGGGTTCATCTGGCGGTATAGAAGAGCAAACGGAGAAAGTTCAAAAACTCTAAACCCTCACCGGCATGATCAGGTGAATTAAACTCTCGTCCCCCTCCCATGACCACACTCCCGGCGCCAGGTTACCGTTCAAAACCAGCCTCACCCTTTCTATGTCGGTACTTCCCAAAAAGTCTATTACATAGCGGTAATTGAAAGCGATTTCCACATCTTCACCCTCTTTTTCCGCCTCCAACTCAATCTCGCTTTCCCCGGTCTGCTGAGCTGAAGCTGTTATTTTAAAACCGGAAGCATCCATTTTAAATCTGATGATATTAGAATTGTCTCGGGCAAAAATTGACGCCGATCTTACCGCCCTCAACAGGTTTTCTCTGTCTGCTGTCAGTGATGTTTTTTTCTCAACCGGAATTATTTTTTCCACATCCGGAAAATTTCCTTCCAGTATCCTTGACACCAGCTGAATCCCGTCGCATCCGAAAATCACCTGGTTATTTTCCTCTGCCTTTTCCATAATTATTTCCCCGCCTTTACTTTCTGATGCCAATCTGGCCAGCTCTAAGATTGTTCTTGCCGGCAAAATCAATCCCGCCTCTCCAATTCCTCCCCCACCCAATCCCGCTTTATCAATCCTTTTCCGGCTCAACCTGAATCCGTCAGTGGCCACGGCCGTCAATCCTGTTTCCGTTTTCATCAGTTTGATTCCGGTCAGCACCGGCCTGCTTTCATCTCCTGCGGCCGCAAATGCCACTTGTTGGGCGATTTCCAGTACGATCTTCCTGCTGATTTTGTACCTGTCGGACTTGGCAGTTTTCTCGTTCAGCCTGGGAATAACCGGAAATTCGGTTGCTGCAATCCCGGCAAAAGTTGCCTCAGATTTTCCCCCTTTTACTTTCAGCTTTTCACCCTCCCCCGTCAATTCCACGTTCCCCGATTCCAAAGATCCCGCATATTCCGCCAAATTCTTCGCCGGCACCGTTATCCCCCCCTCCTCCGTTACTTTACCCCCCGCTTCCACTCTCAAACCCATTTCCAGATTGGTTGCTGACAGCACCAGCCCCACTTTTGTGGCTTCTATTAACACGTTTCCCAATACCGGCATCTGACCCCGACTGGACACCACCCTCCCCACTAAACCTAGGCTTTTACTCAGGTTCTCCTGTAATATTATAGCTTTCATTTATAATTTAGTCGTACCAGTAGTAGGTCTTGTGGATAAGTTAATAAATTATAAAACTGGAATTTAATTTTCGGGTTTGTTTTCTGTTAACAATGAGCCTGCCGAATTGTGGATAACTTGGTAGTTGATTGTTGACAATTTTTTTATTGTTGTTATCTGTCTGTCAGTTGTATACACCCATCCCGATTTAAATACAACATCTCCCCAAACTATCCCCCTCTCATGTAAACAACTTTTTCTTAATGTCTTCAACCTCTGTTTTTATTCTTTGGTCTGTCTCCATCCCCAGTTTCACTTTATTTGATCCGTGCATTACTGTTGTATGGTCCCTGTCTCCCACCATTCTGCCCACTTCTGTCAGCGGTAGTTTCAACTCATATCGCAGCAAATACATTAATATTTGTCTCGGCCAGGCTATCATTTTAGTTCTTCTCTCCCCTTTCAATTGTTGTATACCAAGCCTGTAATAATTGCCCACCACAGAAAACACTTCCGTAGAAGTGATTATCTTAGCTCGTCCGTTACCGGGTTTGGCGATTTCCAGGACTTCTTCCACCCACTCTTTAGTAATTTCTTGTTGTTTCATTTCCGCTTCGGAAATCAACCGGACCAAAAAACCCTCAAGCTCTCTTACCCCCTCAATTTTATTCGCAATTACCTGGGCTGCTTCCATAGGCAGGTCAATTTTTCTTTGCCTGGATTTAATGAGCAGAATCGCGGTTCTCAATTCAAAATCGGCCGGACCGATGTCCACAATCAATCCCGCTCCGAAACGGCTTCTCAATCTTTCCTCAAGTTTGGAAATTTCCGCCGGTGGCCGGTCGGAAGTCATTACGATTTGACCGCCTTCCTTTTGGATGGCGTTAAAAGTATGGAAAAACTCTTCCTGGACGGTTGGTTTACCCGCGATAAATTGCACATCGTCTATCATCAGTAGTTTAACTTTCCGGTACCTAAGCCTGATTTTATCCGTGGATTTAAACCTGATGGCTTCCACCAGATCATTGGTAAATTCTTCTCCGGAACAAAACAACACTGAACCTCTGTCGTTATTCAATACCTCATGACCGATCGCCTGCATTAAATGCGTCTTGCCCACCCCTACTCCGCCGTAAATAAACAAGGGATTATATGCCTCTCCCGGCTTGCGGGCTACCGCCTGGGATGCCGCAAACGCCATTTGGTTACTGCCGGCTACTGCATAGTTGTCAAAAGTAAAAGTTTCCCGCAGGTTTGCTTTTTTCCAACCTCCCTTAATGACTTCTTTACTCTCGAATAATGGACCACTTATACTATCCTGTTCATCTGCTTTTCTGCTTTTTACTATCAAAATTATTTCACACTTATTACCTGTCACCCTTTCCAATTCCTCCGTGATTTGACCCCAATACCTTTGCTCTAGGGTGTTTTTGGCAAAAGAAGAAGCGCAACCCACCTCGCACAATAGCCGGCCGTCTTTTTCTCTGACATCAGCCAACTCCGTCTGTTTTAAGTAGGTGCCGTAAGTACCCGGAGACACTGCCAGTCTCAAAGCTTCCAATACTGCTTTCCAAACTTTTTCTTTATCTATCATCTCCTTTATAGTTGTGGATAACTCTTCCGGCAAGAAGCAACATATACTAGTTATCCACACTCAGTCAAGAGGTATATTTACTCTTGCTCTTCTGCCTGCCTCCGCTTATACTCTTACCCATGCCCAAACGTACCTGGCAGCCGAAGAAACTCAAGCGTCTCAGAAAACATGGATTCCGTTCCCGTATGTCTACCCGCACAGGACGCAATTTACTTGCCCGTCGCCGTCTCGCCGACCGCCGCCGCCTTGCGGTTTCTTAATATATAGTTTTGTTTTTAGAGCTTTGGGATTTAGAATTTAATTCAAGTGATATCCAAATCCCGCCGATTGCATCGTACTGATTTTTTAGCTGTCCAAAAACTCGGCCGCAAAATTCGCACCCCCAATCTTTCTCTAATTTACTATCAACGAATAACGAACAACGAACAACCAGCTCGTTTTGCCATCGTCACATCTTCTAAATTTCACAAGCGGGCAGTTGTCAGAAACCGCTTTCGCCGCAAAATCTACAATCTCCTGAATACATCGCCATTAGCTCTTCGCAATGACATCATTCTTCACCCCTCCCGTACAATGCTAAACTTAACGGATGCGGAAATTGCTGCTCTACTTGATACGGTTTTATCAAAAATACCTCTCATTTGATACCGGCCTTTTGCACCTTCTTTTTCTCGGATCTGCCTGCCGCTACACTCCCCGCTGCTCAGAGTATACCTACCAAGCCATAGTTAAATATGGTATTCTACACGGCAGTGTACTTGGATTAAAGCGTATCTTGCGCTGCCACCCCGGACGCTCCGGTGGTTTCGACCCCGTTCCTTAATTACTCATATCTAATATATGCGCGAACTTTGGAATCTATTGCTTTTTCATCCTCTGATAAACTCGCTTATTGCTCTGTATAAAGTAACTGGAAATTTAGGTTGGGCGATTATTATTCTTACTGTTATCCTCCGTTTAGCCATGACCCCCCTGATTCTGCCGTCCCTTAAGTTGGGTAAAAAAATGCAGGAGTTGGCACCTGAGCTGGCCAAACTAAAAGAAAAATTCACCGGGAATAAACAGGGACTGGCGCTTGCCCAGGCTGAGCTTTACAAACAACACGGAGCCAACCCCGCCGCCGGATGCCTGCCTCAGATAATCCAGCTGGTAGTGCTTATTGCCCTCTTCAGCGCCCTCAATTCGGTCCTCAAGCCAAATGGCGCCGGTTTAGTAGAACATCTTAATCCCCTGCTTTATTCCTTCAACCGTCTTGATTCGGATTTTCATTTGTCTACAAAATTTCTGTATTTAGACCTTACAAAGCCGGATGTTTCCCGTGTCCCCTCCATCCCTATCCCCATTCCTGGTATTTTTTTACTACTCTCGGCATTCGTTCAGCTGATCAGTTCAAAAATGATGCTGCCTGTAGTGAATCGCGAAAAGAAACTGGCCCAAAAGACACCTCAGGCTTCGGATGATGCCATGGTGGACGCCCAACAGCAAATGTTATATCTTTTCCCCTTAATGACGCTGGTTATAGGTTTCCAGTTTCCATCGGGACTGGTTATTTACTGGTTTATTTTCTCTGCCGTCAGTATAATCCAGCAATATTACGCTACCGGCTGGGGAGGTCTGACCCCCTGGTTGAAAAAAATACACCGCTGATGGATACCAACCGCCAAATCATTACCCTCATCAACGACTTCCTTGACCGGTTCGAATTCCCCGCACCTACTGGAGTCTCTGTGGAAGCCGGTACTGACCCTGATTCCCTGCAGGTATTTCTGAAAACGGCAGAACCCGGACTGATCATCGGATATCATGGTGAAAACCTCTCTGCTCTCCAGTTGGTTCTGGGTCAGCACCTGCACTCCCGTTTCGATCGCTGGTTCAATCTCTCGATAAACGTCAATGATTATCGGGAACGTCGAGAGTCCGCACTTCACTCTCTCGCCGACTCAGCAGTTACCAGGGTAATTGCCACCGGACAGCCCCACTCTCTTCCGCCTATGCCCGCCGGAGAACGCCGAATAGTCCACATGTATCTGTCCGATCATCCCCAGGTCACCACATCCTCCGAAGGTCTCGGACGCAACCGTAGTGTCATCATCTCCCCCCGGGCCGTATAATTTGATCCGTGTCGGGTCGTCTGGAAAAATATATTTTTATTCTTCTCCTATTAACACTTCCTTCCCAGTTAGGCTTACATTTCTGGCCCTCATTCAGCTTTGTTTCTGGCCTACCTCTTGATTACCTCTCTCCCACTCTATATTTCACAGACCTCCTAATACTGTCTCTTTTTCTTATATCCGGATTTCGTACCCATATCCAGCTCCCGATTCTGATTTTCATAACCCTGAATACATTTTTTTCATTTTCCCCCATGGTCACTATCATTAGATGGATTCGGATTCTGGAATATTTTTGGTTATTTGGTTATTTGACTATTAAATTTGATTTAAAATTACCAAAAATATTAAATTGGTCATTAGAATTGTCTTTAATCTGGGTTTCGTTTTTGACTTGGATCCAGTTTTTAAAACAGTCCTCAGTTGGTGGACTCTGGTACTGGTTGGGAGAACGCACTTTTAATTTGTCTACTCCCGGAATATCCAAAATAGACTTGGAATTTGAGACTTGGAACCTGGGACTTACACTCAGGCCGTATGCCACTTTTCCTCACCCCAACGCTCTCGCCGGTTTTCTGTTAGTCGCCGGCCTGCTTATCTATTATCTCTATCCAAAATCTCTAATATCTAAAATCGCTATCCTGGCATCTATCATAACCATTCCGGTAACCTTCTCCAGAACAGCTATTATTATTGAAGCGATATTCTTAGTGTTTTTGGTCTTACTGAAAGTTAAAAATTTAAAATTAAAAATTAGTCTTTTACTCTTTTCTTCTCTTCTACTCTTCTACTCTCCTGCTCTCATGCCCGGTAACCCCTCCTCCATCCCCGAGCGTTTGTCTCAATATGGGGTTTCCTTATCGGTCATCAAGGATCATCTTTTACTGGGAGTGGGGTTGGGGGCATATGTTCCATCCGCCCAACCATACTATAACCTAACCACTGTTCCCTATAACCTCACTCTTCAGCCCGTACACAATGTGTTTCTTCTTCTCATTTCCGAACTTGGCATCCCAGCTTTCTTAATAATGTGTTATTTTATGACGCGTCTCAAGGGCCGCTCATTACTGCTTCCGGTTGCTGTAGTATTAATTTCCGGGATGTCAGATCATTATTGGCTTACCGCTCATCAAAACAGCCTTCTCCTGGTAATCCTGTTTTCTCTGCTAATATTAAATATGGGGACTGAGCACTGAGCAATGAGCACCAAATATTTAAACATCTACTGTGATGGAGGAGCCCGGGGTAATCCGGGCCCTGCCGCAGCAGCCTTTGTAGTCAAAGATCCCTCAGGCCGTATCTTGCATCAATCAGGAAGATTCCTGGGCCATGCCACCAACAATCAGGCCGAGTATCAGGCTGTAATCGATTCTCTTTCCTGGTTACTTGAAATTCGATTTACTAAAACATACAACCTAATCGCTATCCACTATTTCTTAGACACTCAACTTCTAGTCAACCAGCTTTCCGGTAATTTCAAAGTTAAGGAACCTCAGTTAAGAATTAAATTTTTAACTGCCAAACAACTAGCAGACAAACTATCCATCGATATAAATTACTCATACATTCCCCGGCTACAAAATTATCAGGCGGATCGGTTGGTCAACATAACCCTCGATAATCTCCATTAATCTTTAAAATAACCTCAGTAAATAGGGCAGAAATAGCATCCTATATTATGCGGGGATTTTCATGTTTTTGATGTATTGACAAAAACATGAAATAAGCAGGCACGAAAAATAGTCAAAACTAGCCACAAAAAAAGTGTAATGATTGATAGTGTCTATTTACGATAATTACTTTAGAATAAAAAGAATGCCCAAAATAAAATTAATTTCAGAAACTATACCCTCCGGGAATTCTGTCCTTCTGACTCATCATCAGCATTCATTAGCCCGTGAATTAACAATGCAACTTACTTCTCTGGGAAATTTCAAAATTGAAAACTTTCATCCCGGCTCATCCGGTCCGTTTAGCCGCCCGGACGTTATCATTCACCTCGCCGGGTTAGGCTCCCCTTCACTTAACGAGACTTTGTCCTGCACCACCGAACTTTATGACTTACTTCAGATTGCTTCCCGATACTCATCTCGCTTTATACTCATACTTCCTGATTCCATCTCACATCTGAAATCTACGGCCCATACTCTATTTCTTCAATTTTCCCAGTCACACCGTCTGCGCTCACACATTATAGAGGTAAACCCCGACTCAGACAGAACGGCCGTTGCTCAACAAATAATTCGTCATTTTAAATATGGATACGCATATCAATCGCCACGAATAACACCGGTTGTTCCCCTCCGAAAAAAATTTCGACGGTTCCGATTACACCGTTTTCACTTGCACTTTCCGTGGTTTGTTCTGTTCGGAGTCTTGGTGATTCCATATCTGGTCATACTGATCCAATTCCTGTTGGTCTGGGGTTTTACCGGTTGCGCACTAAAACACCTGCCTCAAGGACGGATATCCCGGGCATCGATCTGCACCGCCCGCGCAACCGCTGTCTCTCGGGCAATACTCGCTCAGACTCGCTTTCTGCCCGGTTCAACGTATATGTTCTATCGTCTCAACTTTCCTCTCCATGAATCAGTAGACACTTTAACCCACCTCACCGACAGTCTGGTTCTGTTGGAAAAGTCCGCCGCGAAAGCCAATCAGTTATTTGCATATTTCGTAAACTCCATCACCCCGGGGCAGTGGCTTGATCCTGGTGAGTATCTAATCCAGTTTTCCGCTCTTTCGGAATCCCTGTCCTACCTCAACTCCGACCTCAAAAACATGTACTTGTCATCTCCCAAACCTTCACCCCGCTTAACTACCGCCGCTGTCCAAATTTCCTCCGCTAGACAGTTTTTGTCCCGGTTCCAACTATTGGCCCCCGATATGCTGCGTATCTTTTCCAGATCTGGTCGTACTCAGTATCTACTGATCATTCAGGACGCATCACGGCCCAAACCCTCCGGCGGTTTAATTGATACTTTAGCCATAATTACAGCCCAGAACGGTCGCATTATCAATTTCCAGGCACTTCCAGCTGATGTCGCGGATGGTCAATTCAGGGGATTGGCTGAACCTCCTTCGGATTTTGCCAGGGCGACAGGTCGTAATCGTTGGCTTTTACAGGACGCCAATTGGGACCCTGACTTTCCGGCCGCCGCCGCCAAAATTGCCTGGTTTGTCAATAAAGAATTGTCATTGGATATAAATGTGGTCATAGCCTTAAACACCCGCACCTTGGCTCGTCTGATATCTGACGTTGGACAACTTGAGGCTTCAGATTTATCACAGGTTTTAACCTCGGCTGATTTTTCATCCCGTGTTGGCCAATCCGCCCCGGACAATTTTTTAACCACCGTTATCCTGGCCCTGGAAAAACAAATGCGTTCTCTTACTCCATCTCAGCAAACCCGGATTATGTTCTCTCTTGCTCAATCATTGGAAAACAGGGAAATCTTCATAGCACCTCTTACGTTTTCGGTTCCGGGATTGTCTCAATCAGGCTGGAGTGGGGGATTAACTCTACCCGAATGCCGCGGAAATCTGACTTGTTTTCATACATTTTTCTACCCCGTTGTTACCCATTTGGATTCAACGCCTCTGACCGAACCGCTGGACATACGGCAGAATATTAAGTTCGACATTACTCCCGCCCAGGTGCTCACCACTTTCGCCATGCGGCTTCACCTTAAATCTCCGGTTTATTTCAGACTTTATCTGGCTTCTGATGCAGGTGTAAGTTCAATCATGGTCAACGGCACCGCTTTCTCTCCGTCAAATTACTGGCGTAAAACTACAGACCGTAAAAATTTTATCGAGATCAAAATTGATCCGCGACCCGGTGATGATTCTGAATTTGAAGTCGTCACCACTCAACCACCGGTCCCTGATGGCCGTTTTCATTATCAAATGGATCTACTGAACCAACCCGGTCTTGATGCATCAGATCTTGAGCTTGGGATTTCATACCCCCCGGATTGGTTTGCCACTTCCTATACAACTCCCTCCGTTGCTTCCACCGGACATCTTCGCTATAATACCCCGGTGTCAGGCCCTGTGAAAGTCGATATCGATTTTTCTCCGGCCCCCTGATCCCCATATGACCAAACACACATTATCAGCCGAAAAGCGCGAAGTTTTAGGCCGCAAAGTTAAACAGTTGCGTACTTCTGGTCTCATTCCCGCAAATATCTTCGGCAAAAATATATCCTCAGTCAGTATTCAGATCAACACCAAAGATTTCCACACTGTTTACAAAGAAGCAGGGGAGTCCACTTTGGTTTATCTCACCGTCAAAGGTGAAAAATTGGACAGGCCGGTGTTTGTGCGCGATGCGGTAGTACATCCGGTTACCGGCCGGATTTTACATGTAGTTTTCCATCAGGTGGATCTTAAAGAAAAAGTTACTGCACCGGTTCGCGTTCTTCTGGAAGGCGATGCTCCGGCGGAAAAAGAAAAACTGGGTATCCTGGTTCAGCAGACAAACGATGTAGAGGTAGAGGCTCTCCCGACAGACATGCCGGAAAACATTACTCTGGACGTTTCCTCACTCACCGAGGTCGGTTCATCTCTCTCAATTTCGGATATCAAATCCTCACCTAAATATAAAGTTATCACCGACCCTGAAACTATTATTGTCAAAATAGAGCCCCTTGCCGCAGAGGAGAAAGAAGAAGCTCCGGTACTTGTCGAGACTCCCGAAGGTGAAGCCGCCCCGGCCGAGGGATTGCCCGCCGAAACGGAAGCGAAGGAGGGTGAAGCCGCCCCGGCTCCGACTGCTGAAGAGAAACCTGCCCAGTAGTATACTGGCTGTGTGTCGGAAAAAATCATAGGTTACAGTTTGCTCTCGCTTGGTTTATTGCTTATCCTCGCAGCCGTTCTCAGTGTCTATTTGGTATTTACTGCCAAAACTAAACCTGCCCGGGTATTTAATCAAACTGGTATCACCTTAAACTTAAATCAGCTACTGGGTCCCCAGGTTCTTCCCAACACCGGTACGGAAAATCCTCCGGTTGAACTAATTTCCGCGTCGGCTTTAAACGACATTTCCAACCTGACACTACATCTGTTGCTCATGGGTTTTGTTGCCGGTGGTGGTTACAGAATTGCCTCGCTTGGCGTCCTGCTTCTCAGACCCATCGAAGTCGACCTCAAAACCAAATCTTCCCCCGTCATCGCCAAATCTTAAACTGGCCAGCGACTCGTTATTAGCATTTGGTCAGGATATTTTCTTAAATCCTTAATTTCACTCCAAACGGCTTCCGTCACAAACGGCATAAACGGGTGCAATAATTTTAACGCTGTCAGGTAAACATGTCTTACCACAGACAAAGCAACTTCTTTGTCTTCTCTTTTCTTCACTTTTTCGATATAGACATCCGCCAGTTGATGCCATAAAAATTCATAAATCGCCTCTGCTGCATCTGCAAATCTGTATTTTTCCAACCCCCGATTTACGACATCAACAGTCTTCGTTAGCTTTTTGATGATTTCCATGTCTTCAAGAGCTAGTCGCGGTCTGAATAACTCCTCTTTATAGAATTCTACTTCTTTTCCGTAAGCTTCGAACATCAATTCTATAAACCTCCCCATATTCCATATTTTGTTTGCGAAATTGCGCATCCCTTTAACTTTTTCGTCAGACAGTGGAATCTTGCTCCCTGGAGCTACTCCAAAAATCATTGCCATTCTGAGCGCGTCAGCCCCGAATTTATCTACCAATTCGATTGGATTTACTACATTACCTTTACTTTTACTCATTTTAACTCCTTTGGCATCAGCTACCATCGACCACAGATATACATCCCGATAGGGAATTACCTTCTGCAAATACAACGAAAACATGATCATCCTGGATATCCAGAATTTGAGAATGTCTTCCAGTGTGCCCATAAAATCCGTTGGTAAACGGGCAGCATATTCTTCTTCACTTAAAGTAACTAGCGGCCACTGCCCGGAAGAAAACCAGGTATCGAATGTGTCAGTTTCTGGTAAGTAATTTTCGCCTGGCTTGTCCAAAGCTACTTTATATTTAGGAGCCGCCTCCCCGGTCTTAGCCTTTACTCGCTGCAATCCCTCCTCGATTTCAGATAGGGGAGTGCCTCTTTTTAATATTTCACTGGCCACTCCTTGTTGTAACTGACTGTTTTTATCCAGCCACCAAACATAAATATTATCGTTTTCTGGTTCTATTTCGTACCATACCGGAATCTTTACCCCCCATGCTATTTGCCTGCTAATTGGCCAATCATGCATTATCTTCAACCATTGCAGCATCTGCTTTTTAAACCTCTTTGGAAAAAACTTTACTTCCTCGTTTTCAACTACTTTTATGACAGGCTTTTTCAGTTCATCTACCCTGATAAACCAATTTGGCATCACCATCGGCTCCAGTACCCGTCGGCATTTGTAGCATAAAGCCACGGAATGTTTGTAGTTTTCGTCTATTTCTATCATCAATCCCGCTTTCTGTAGTTCTTCTACTACTTGTTTTTTGGCCTCTGCCACTTTTAAGCCTTGAAATCTTCCGGTTAACTCATTCAGCCTTCCGTCTATTCCAATAACTTGTTTAACAGACAGCCCGTGCCTTTTACCCATTTCAAAATCGTTGGGATCGTGTGCCGGGGTAACTTTAACTACCCCCGTCCCGAAATCCGGGTCTACCATTTCGTCCGCAATCACCCTTACCTTAAATTTTCCCAGTAACCCTTCAACTTCAATTTCCTGGCCTACAAATTTTGTATACCGCTTGTCTTTCGGATGTACCGCCACCCCCGTATCTCCGAATTTAGTTTCCGGCCGGACCGTAGCCAGCTCAAATGGACCATATTTTATATAGTACAGTGGATCAGTGCGCTCTTCATGTACCACTTCCAGTTCGGCTAAACTTGTTCCGCAATGAGTGCAGTAATTCACGATATATTCATCCCGGTAAACTTTGCCTTCTTTTTCCATCTGCATAAAGGTTTTCCAAACCCGGTTTAAAACTTTTTCATCAAGGGTAAAGACACTTCTTTCCCAATCTGCCGAAAAGCCTAACTGCTTAAATTGTTTATAAATTAATCCTGAATTATCTTTTACGAATTTATAAATATTTTCGTAAAGTGTTTTTCTGTCAAAATCCATTCTGGATTTGCCTTGTTTAGCCAGTTCTTTTTCATATACATATTGAGTTTCAAATCCTGCATGATCCGTACCCGGTATCCACACAGTGGAAAAACCCTGCATACGTTTCCAACGAACCACAATGTCGTCAATGGTATACATAGCATGTCCGGCATGGAGTGATGCGTTAGCATTTGGTGGTGGCATCAATACGGTAAATTGTTTCCCTTCCTTTCCGGGTTTAAAGGCCCCACTTCCCTCCCATTTCTTATAAATCTCCCTCTCATGCTTCTTATGATCATATGCTTTATCCATGCCCGTATTTTACCCCAATTCTTGAATCATGAATCATAAATCATAAATTTCATTTATTTTCCACCTCGGTACCCGGTCAATCTTTTTCAGATCTGGCATCTGATATCTAGCACCTAGGATCTTAAATCCTGCCGCGACCCCAATCATCCCCGCATTATCACCGTAAAGTTTTGCAGAGTAGGGGACTCGCAAATTTAATCCCAACTCCCTGCACATTTTTCGCAGTCTTTTTCTCAATTCCGTATTTGCCCCCACCCCACCCCCCAGCAGTAAATCGTGAATCGTAAATTGTGAATCGTGAATCGTCCGACTGCAAACTCTGACCAGATGCTCAAACGCCCGGTCCTGAAAACTCGCCGCCAGATCATAGACTTGTTGAGCACTGAGCACTGGACCCTGAGCACTTATCAGGCGGTAGAATGCCGTTTTTAGTCCTGAATAAGAGAAGGCGCTTTTGTCCTGATGGCGGGCCATCGGCAGGGGAAGGGAATAGGATTTCGGTTTGCCGGATCGGGCCATTTTTTCTAAGATTGCCCCACCCGGATATCCCAATCCCAGCATTCTCGCTGCTTTATCCAACGCTTCTCCCAAAGCATCATCCGTTGTTTGCGCTAAAATTTCATATTTCCCGATTTTTTTAATCAAAATCAATTCCGTATGCCCGCCCGAAACTACCAATCCGAAAGCCGGAAATGAAATACCACCCTCTTTAATTCCCCCTCCTAAAATAGGAGGGGGGTGGGGGGTGGTACGGGGAAAAGCTAATGGGCTCAGAAGATGTCCTTCAACATGATTCACTGGTATTAACGGTATTTTTAATTCTTTTGCCATTTCCTTGGCTTTTCTGATTCCTACTTCCAGCGCAATCGCCAGTCCCGGTCCCGCCGTTACCGCCACCGCCTCAATATCTTGTATCTTGTATCTTGAATCTTGAATCGCCTTCTTAACCACCCAATCAATTCTTTCCTCATGCATTCTTTGTGCTAAACTGGGCATTACTCCTCCGAACTTTGCATGTTCACTCGCCTGGCTCCAGATGACATTCGACAATATAGTCGCACCTTGAGTTACAGCAACTGCAGTCTCATCACAAGAAGTGTCTATAGCTAAAATTAGTGGAGCCGTCTCACTTGCCCCTAACGAAGCCGTAGGTGTAGTGGGGTCGCGCGATGTATCAATTGCTAAAATGTTTGGAATTTTTGATTTGCTCATTGAAATTTGATTGTAAATTGTAAATTGTAAATTAAATAGCTCCCCAACTAATTTCCCTCTCTTTTTCTTTTTTTCCGTATTTTATTTTTACCCAAATAATTATCGCCTCCTCATTATAATTGCGTATCGTATCACCCACTCTTTCCGCCCATTCTATCGCCAGCACGGATTTGTCATGAATCAACCCCCTCATCCCCAGCGCTTCCAGCTCCTTCGGTCCGCTCATCCTCCACGCATCAATATGACTTAATGTTTTGATATTTGGAATTTGATTATTGGAATTTGTTTGTAAATTGTAAATTAAAAATTGGTAATTGTGATGTAGATTGTAAGTTGGGGATAGTATTTCATCCCCAATCCCCATAGCTTTAGCAAGCCCCTTGGTAAATACTGTCTTCCCTGCCCCCATCGGTCCTTCCAGCGCAAACACAATCGCCCTCTGCCCCGCATGTTTTTCATAACTTTGCCACAGCTCCTTTGCTGTATTCTTGGTATCCTCCTCCGACCTGCTTATAACTTTAGGCGATGAACCAATAACTACTTCTCCTTGGCGAAGGACGACAGGGTCATCTAGTGTCGTGTCGATTACCGTCGATGGTTCGTTATGCGGTAGTTCTCCGGCATCTATCACCAGGTCGATCAACGATTTTTGCTTATCCGAAATATTGTCGAAAATATCTGATATTTTGTACGGTCTTTTCTTGTAACTCGCATTTGCCGAAGTCGCCGTAATTGGCCTGCCTAATTTTTCAATAATATCCAAAACCAGCGGATAATCCGGGATTCTAATTCCTATCGTTCCCAACTCACTCCCGATACCTGAAGCTAATTTGAATTTTGATTTTTGAATTTGATTTGAATCTTGAATTTTGATTTTTGAAATTATCGTGACCGGTCCCGGTAAAAAACTCTTATACAGTTGCCTGGCTGTTTTATTCAGTTGTGCATATTCCTCAGACATAGCCTGACCGGTAACTGCTATCGAATAAGGCTTCCCCAAAGGTCTTTTTTTGTAATTATTTAATTTGTTTATAGCCTTTTCATTCGTTGCATCTGCCCCGATTCCGTACATCGTTTCCGTCGGAAAAATCACTAAACCCCCGTTTTTTAGTACCTTTACGGCGGTTTCGACGATCTCGGAGTCGTTAGCTTTTAGTGTTTTCATCATGCGTATGATATAACAAAACTAAGCCCGATGCAGTCCCGTTACCCCCTGATCATCATCGTCTCCCTGTTTTTGCTGTTCTTCGCATTTTTACTGTTACCCCGTGTCACGGACTTGCTGCCTTCTGATACCGGCAAAACCCCTGTCATGTGCGGAGGTATTGCCAATATCCAGTGTCCGCTTGGCTATACATGCCAAATGGAAGGTGATTATCCTGACGCTTCAGGCAGGTGTGTCAGTGTGGTCAACAAGCCCAAAATTAAATTGCCCTGGTTTCCCCGCAAAAACACCCGGGTTTGTCCTGCTACTTCTTGGATAAACTGTATGCCTGGGCCGGGAGCAAAAAATCCGCAGTGCACACAGGAGTTTCTCCAGTGGGCCCAAACCAACTGCCCGGATTTCGAAGGCGCCGCCTATTAGGTCAATTGGTTTTGGTTCCCCTCAAATACACTGCCTGCCATGGCCGGTAATTGGAGTAAAAAGTTCTCTCCTGGAGAATTTCTTCACCTCGGGTGACTTTCCAGTCAAAAGCCACTTTCGATCCTTTGGCGGCGTGCTCGGTTTGCTTCACAGTGCCGGCGGGTAAAGTCGGGTCGTCAATATACAAGTCCGGCGGAGGAGCTGTCACTTCCCAGATCCTGGACTTAGACAACGTCACCAGTCGTCCGTCACTCGTCCCGTACAATCTGAAAACCAGATGCTTTTCTTTTTCGTTAAATTCCGTCTGGATCAGCACGTACGCCGGAGTATCATTACGGAATTTAAAATCCGGACTGGGCTGAAATACGGTCGCATCAAAGCCCACCTGATATTTTTCTTCATAATAACTCACCCGGTATGCATGAGCAGTTCTTTCTTCCACCGGCAATCCCGCATTCAGGACCGCCCTAAACAGCGTGGTGGATACCTGACATACCCCTCCCCCGTCACCCAATATGGTTTTTCCTTCCTTGATGATATACGCCTGTTTATAACCGGTGTCCGCTGACACTTCCCCGACGTGCTCGTTAAACGAAAACACCTCTTCTGGGGGAATTAATGTCCCGTTCAATTTTTCCGCCGCTTTTTTCAGATTAAATATTCTATTGGTAATAGAGCCCGAAAACCAAGACTCTCCCATCCCAATTCGCTCATTAATTCCGAAATTATTCACTTCACCGGTTCCGATTTCCGGCCAGGTTTTCTCGGTCAAAATAGCTAGTTGTCCATTGTTCCCTTCCAGCTCGACTTTTTCTACTGCCCGGACAATCTCATCAGTCAGCTCCTCTTGTTTGACTTTTAGCCCTTCCTTTGCCGGTTTAAATTCCTCAACCTTACCGGGTTCGACAAACTTAAAAGTCGCGTCTTCAGCCGGTCTGTCTATCGCCTGGGCCAGCTGTTTTACCCACTCTGAGACTTTGTATCTCTTCCATCCGTCGGACGCTCCGTCCAACCAGGTGATAAGTTGTTCATCCCCCACTTCCCACTTTTGATCTATCTCCGCCAAAGTCAGTATCAGGTTTTTCCCGATTAATTTTTGCCCTCTTCCGGTCAGTCTGGCTACTTGTTCGTCGGACAATCTCGGACGCAATTGCACTATCGGAATGTCAATCCGGTTGTTGTCCAGCCGTTCGGCCGCCCTTTCCAAATCTTTAATTAAGGCTAACCGGTCAACTTCATAACCGTTTTCTCCGGATGTCACCACTACTACATTGTTTGCCCTTACAATCATTATTTCCGGTTCCCTTGCTGGTAGGTCAATTTGACCGGCAATTTCTGCTATGGCAATATCCGTCTTCTTGGTATCCCAGACCGCCACCGGACCGATTTCCCTGCCTTGTCTGAATATTTGCAGTCGCATTCTCCAGTTTTGGATTGGCTTTCCGTCCCTTCCCACTTTCAGCGCTATATCAGCGGTTTGCTGCACATCATAGGTTAGACCGATCTCATCGGGGCTTACCACCCATTTATTTATTCCCCACCCCAGCCACAGACCTGACATTTTCTCCGACTCAGTTTTTAACAATATCTGTATTTCTGCCTTGTTCATTCCTTCGACTTCCTTCCCTGCAACTTTCACTCCCGGAAATGCCTTTTCCTGGTACTTAACTTCAAATAAAGCCGCACATATCAGCCCCCCGGCCATCGCCAAACCGATCAATGTCACCAGCGATTTGCTTTTGCGAATTAGCATCGTCATATTATATATCCAAGACCGGCCGGCTTGTTGTATACTTTTTGGATATGGACCAGACACTTCCTCAGTCACCTCCGACATTTGGCGGATCGGTTTTTCAGGCTTCTGAACCACCTCCACCACCTCCTCCTCCGCCTGCGGCACCGGAACCGCTTCCCCCGCCTCCTCCTCCACCCCCGCCTCCTTTTTCGTCTGCCGCGGTAGCTCCTCCCGTTACCGCTCCTCCTCCGCCTCCCCGCCGCCGGTTTTTCCCGCTTCGCCTTATATTATTTCTTATCCTGGGATTGGCCATTATAGGCGGCGTGGGTTTTGCCGTTTCCCGTTTCTTTAAATTCCCCATCCGTACCGGGCCGGTAACTTTGACTTACTGGGGGCTTTGGGAACCGGAGGAGGTTATTAGGCCTCTCCTGGACGAATTTCAAACGGTTCACCCCAATGTCAAAGTCGAATACCAAATGCAATCTCCCCCGGAGTACCGCGAACGTCTGCAGTCAGCTCTCAGTCAGGGACGTGGGCCAGACATTTTCCGTATTCACAACACTTGGATACCTATGCTGCGATCCAGCCTGAGTCCTGTTCCTGAAAATATCTACACTGCGTCGGACATGGAAACTTTGTTTTATCCTGCGGTCAAATCCGATCTGCGCGTAGGCAGCGATTACTATGCTATCCCCCTGGAAATTGATGGCCTGGGCCTTTTCGTCAACAACGATCTGCTTCAGCAAGCCGGTCTCAGTGTTCCTCAAAATTGGGATGACCTGCGTGCAGCCGCCCTGGCCATGTCCCGCTGTGACTCGGAGGATGGTAAATGTACCGGCGAAGGCAGGATCCTGATCTCAGGCGCAGCCTTAGGTAACACTGAAAACGTTGATCATTGGCAGGACATACTTTCGGTCCTCATGTATCAGAACAACGTCAATCCCGGCAACCCTGCCGCCAATGCCTCTGCAGCCACGGATGTTCTTGACTACTTTAAAGGATTTTCTTCCCTTTACCATATCTGGGACTCCTCTCTTCCCAATTCCACCACTCAATTTGCCTCGGGTAAGGCTGGCTTTTATTTCGGTCCCTCATGGCGGGTATTTGATATCAAGACTTTAAACCCCAATCTCAATTTTTCCGTTTACCCTATTCCCCAACTGCCGGTAGACCCCTCTCGGGGAGAACAACCCGTGACTTGGGCTGCATATTGGGTAGAATCTGTAAACGCCAAAAGTCCGAATACCCAAATGGCTTGGGAACTGGTCAAATTTTTAAGCTCATCCGATTCTCTCAATAAGTTTTACGATCAGGCTGTCAGCAGCGGCCGGGACTTCGGCGAGCCTTTCAGCCGCATGGAATTATCAGGTCAGGCTGTCAGTGATCCGTTCATCGGCCCCTTTATTTCCCAAGCCCCCCTGGCCAAATCCTGGTACCTGGCTTCATTTACCCACGATGGTCAATCGGGAATAAACTCCCGTTTATCAGAAGCATTTTCCAAAGCCTTACTTGGTGAATTGGATGTTAATTCTTTAACAACAGAGATAAACCAGATATTATCCGGTTATGGCATCTCCACAGCCTTGCCGGAGCAGTAGTCTTCTTCTTTCGGCACTTCGCTATTCAGATCGGTTCGATTATCCTCTCACCCTTGAAGAACTTTGGTTTTGGCAGATCCGCACGCATTTTTCAAAATTGGAAATTAATAGATTGATTAAAAACTATAAATTTAAAATTGAAAATTACTGTTTTCTTCCCCATCGACAAAAATTAATCCCGATTCGCAGGCAGCGTGAAATATACAGCCGGAAAAAATGGCTTATCGCCCGCAGGGTAGGGGAGTCACTCCGGCGTTTCCCCACTATTCGGGCGGTTTTTATCACCGGAGCTCTGGCCATGAATAACTGCCCCGAAAACGACGACATCGATATCATGGTTATTACCATACCCCACACTCTGTGGATCACCCGTTTTATCCTTTATCTCTATCTCTCACCCAAGTCTTATCGTCGCCCTCCCCGCCTGCCGGAGCATTCATCCCCCCGCGTCCGCGATAAAATCTGCGACAACCTATATCTGGATTACGGCCATCTTAATATCCGGCCCCAAAATCTCTATACCGCCCACGAAATTCTCCAGGCCCGCCCGCTTTTTGATAAATCCTCCATCCACCACCAATTTCTTGCCGCCAACCCCTGGGCTAGTGAATACTTACCCGTGGCTTATCAAGAAAGCCTTAAAAAATTTGGAAAATCGAATTTGATTGAAAATTGTAAATTAAAAATTGAAAATTTGACTTGGCTCCTTTACCCTCTTAATCTTTTCTTCTTCCTTCTTCAGTATTTATATATGAAACCTAAAATGACCTCCGAACACATCGGTTTGGGTTTTGCTTTTTTTCACCCGAATTCCCAAAGGAATCCATCTTGAGCACAATCGAATGATCCCCTGTATAATCACGCTGTGCCCGATAAACGAAAAATAGCATTTATCACCGGTATTACCGGTCAGGACGGTTCCTACCTGGCCGAATTCCTGCTGGAGAAAAACTATAAAGTTCACGGTTTGTTACGCCGGAACAGTAATCCTAGTTATGGTAACGTGGCCCACCTGCGGCATGAAATTGAATTTTCTTTCGGTGACCTGGCAGACCCCGCTTGTTTGTCTATGTATCTGGCAAAAATTCAGCCCGATGAAATTTACAACCTGGGAGCCCTGTCACATGTCCACGAGTCCTGGCTCCAGCCGCTGGCAACCGCCGACCAGACCGGCCTTGGAGCCCTCAGAATTTACGAAGCCGTGCGCAATGTTACTCCGAGGTCTCGTCTTTATCAGGCCAGTACTAGCGAACTTTTTGGAAAAACTAAAATTATCCCTCAAAACGAGGACACTCCCATCCATCCTGCCAATCCCTATGCCGCGGCTAAGGCTTTGGCTCATTTCGATGCTCAAATTTATCGCGAATCTTTCAAGCTGTTTATCTCCACCGGGATTCTGTTCAATCATGAAAGTCCCCGGCGCAGTCCTGATTTTGTCACTCGCAAAATCAGCCTGGGGGCAGTAGCCATAAAACTGGGCTTAAAAGGCGGACGCCTCCCCATCGCCCAGGGAGGACGTCCGGTGATTAATGCCCTGGGTAAACTCGAATTGGGCAATCTTGACGCCCAGCGCGACTGGGGATTTGCCGGGGATTATGTGGAGGCTATGTGGCTTATATTGCATCATGACCGGCCGGATGACTGGGTGGTTGGTACCGGTCAGGTTCACACCGTCCGCCAGTTCTGTGAAGCCGCCTTTTCCGAAGTCGGATTAAACTGGCAGGATCATGTCGTCATCAACCCCGAATGGAACCGGCCGACCGAAACAGGGCCGCTTGTCGCCGATGCTTCAAAAATAAAACGGATTCTGGGCTGGAAACCCAAAACTTCGTTCAAACAATTAGTGTCCATGATGGTCCACTCCGACCTCTCCCGCCTCAGTTAAATATATAGATAGCGAGCCTATTGACAACCAATCAAGGTAAAGGTATTTTCTTCTCATGTCTCCTCTCACTGAAATAAGAGCTGCCAACAGACGTGAAATTGAAACCACAAATAAACGCGCCAAAAGTCATGCCACGAGACACAGAGAAAGTCCATATGAAGAATTGGCGAACCAAGTGGCAGAGATAATCCATCGAAGCGATGGCGCTACCCTTGTATTTGAGGGTTATACGGGCTTGACTCCTCCGAATATAGAGGCTGAAAAAACCGCAATCTCTATTCGGAGAAATTTAAGGAAATATGGTTTAGATGTAAACATTTCACTGGATGTAGATTGGAATAACAATAGGAGAACAACGGTAACGATCACTCCCTGTAATTAGCCTCTTGACATCTGAATCCACTCTTTGGTATAAACACTGGCAGTCTAGCGGATAATCTGCTAGAATTTTTTAAGCATGTCCAAATCATCAAATCTACTATCATCCGTCAAGCCCACCGCCGGTTATCTTTTAATCGAACCTGAAGAGGCCGCCAAGCAAACCACATCCGGTATTTATCTTCCCGATTCCGCTACCGGTGACAAACCCCAACAGGGTAAAGTCCTTGCCGCCGGTCCGGAAGAAGTGACCGACAAAGGTGTCAAAAAACCCAGCCCTGCCAAGAAAGGGGACAAGGTTATTTACAAGAAATGGGGTGGCAATGAAGTTAAAATCGACAACCAGGAATATCTTTTTGTTAAATCTGAGGATATTCTTGCCGTTATTTCCTGACTATGGCCGCCAAACAACTTAAATTCGGGGACGACGCCAGAAACAGTCTGGTTCATGGGGTCAATATCCTGGCCAAAGCTGTAATTACCACCCTGGGACCCAAAGGCCGGAATGTCGCCTTGGACAAAAAATGGGGAGCTCCGGCTGTTGTCCATGACGGAGTTTCCGTAGCCAAGGAGATCGAACTTCAGGACCCTTTTGCCAACATGGGCGCCCAGCTGGTAAAGCAGGCAGCTGATAAGACTAATGACGCCGCCGGTGACGGTACTACCACCGCCACGGCTCTGGCCGCCGCTATTGTCAACCAGGGGATGAAAAACATCACTGCTGGCAGCAACCCCATGGCCCTTAAGCGGGGTATCGACAAAGGGGTCGAAGCCGTAGTCGCTGAAATCAAAAAAATCAGCAAACCCATCAAGGGTCACGACGAGATTTCCCAGGTAGCGACCATTTCTGCGGGAGACGAGGAAATTGGTAAGAAAATTGCCGAAGCTTTGGACAAAGTCGGCCGCGATGGTGTCGTTACCGTCGAGGAAGGCAAAGGTTTAACCATAGATATCGAATATACTGAAGGTATGGAATTCGATAAAGGCTATGCATCAGCCTATTTTGTCACCATCCCGGACAAAATGGAGGCGGAAATTGAAGCTCCTTACATCCTGATAACCGACAAAAAGATCACCTCAATTCAGGACTTGCTGCCTTTCCTGGAAAATTTCATCAAGGTTTCTAAAAATCTGGTGATTATAGCTGACGATCTCGAGGGTGAAGCCCTGGCCACCCTGGTGGTCAATAAACTCCGTGGGGCATTCAATGTTTTAGCCGTTAAAGCTCCTGGTTTCGGTGATCGTCGCAAAGCTATGCTCGAGGACATTGCCATTCTTACCGGCGGCACCGTCATTTCCGAAGATACCGGCCGCACTTTTGAAGGGGTTAAAATTGAAGACCTCGGCCGCGCCGACAAGATCTGGGCAGACAAGGATAACTGCCGTATTATCGGCGGCAAAGGTCAGGTTTCGGGTATTAAAGCCCGCATTTCCCAGCTCAAAGACGAAATCACCCGCACCACCTCGGATTTTGACAGGGAGAAATTGGAGGAACGTCTGGCCAAGCTCAGTGGGGGAGTAGCTGTTATTAATGTAGGTGCGGCCACAGAAGTCGAATTAAATGACAAAAAAGAGCGGGTTAAAGATGCTGTTGGGGCCACCAAAGCAGCTGTCGAAGAGGGGATTGTTCCTGGAGGGGAAGTCACTCTCATCCGCGCCGCCCGGATTCTCAACAGCCTCAAACTCAATGGGGAGGAAAAAGTCGGCTTGGATATTTTAAGATACGCTCTGGAGCAACCATTCAGATGGCTTTTGAAAAACGCCGCCATGGACGACGGTTATTTCCTGAAACTGGTTCTCGAAGCCAAGGAAGCCGATTTTGGTGTCAATGTCGCCACCGGCGACACCGGATCCATGTACAAGTTCGGGGTCATCGATCCCGCCAAAGTTACCCGTCTGGCTCTCCAAAACGCTGCCTCCGTCGGCACCATGATTCTCACCACCGAAAGTTTGGTCACAGAAATACCTGAAAAGAAGGACACTCCCGGCGTCGGCGCCGGAGGCGGTATGGGTGGTATGGGCGGCGGCATGGAAGATTACTAATGGTTCTGGTTATTTTTTACCCTTAGCCCCCCCAATTACTTGTTTCCTCACCCTTTGGATAACAGTGGACATGTAATCGTGCCCATGTACTCTCCAGTGTTCTCTTTCAGCTTCTGACCCGGGCCCTGTTGCCGGATCTGCCCAAATACCTCTCAGTACTGCATCAATTTCTTCCTGTTGTCTTTTACTGGTAATCGTCTCCGCCAGCTTGGGGCTTACATTCAAATTACATACCCTTTTTGCCGCTGCCTCCCTTCCCCTAATCAATATATCCTTAATCATGACTCATAATATAAACCTCTCTAGCAAATTAACCAAAAAGCGCTAAAATCGTTCTTTAGTGAAAGGCCTATCGGCTCAAATTCCCCCACAGGCCACTCAGATCTATCAAGTTCTTCTTGATGGAGGAGAGATGACTGCCACAGACATTGGACGAAGTCTTCACATCTGGCCACATTCCGTCTATCGCGCCCTCAAGCCTCTTATTAATTTGGGCTGTGTGATAAAAAACAGAAACCAGCCGGCGACCTTTAAAGCAATCGCCCCCCAGCAAGCAGTAAATCTTTTTCTCGCACCTCAAAAAGACTGGTTCTTAAGCACTTTCTCTCAAAAAGAAAACATCATACTTGAACAGCCTGGTATCACCTTTCTTAATAATCGAAATGAGCTTTTGGATACCAGCATCGTTGACCAGAGAGGCTCACGTAAGAAAGTCTGTCTTGTAGTCTCAGGAGACGAAATTCCCGCAGAGCTGGTGTTAGAAAACACTCGAGCAATAAAACGGGGAGTAAGTATTCGGTTGATAGTTCAGCGGATAGACAAAGACAACCTGAAAATGATCCATAATTGGATAAAAAATGGCCTGAAGGTTAAATTTTACCCCTCTGTTAATTCCCGAATTATTATTATCGACTCCTGCATCGTTTTTGTAACCTCCTATAATCCCACCAACAAGGATGAAGCTCTTGGTGTCCGCTTTGTTTATCCTCCCTTTGGTAAAATAATGTCAGATTTTTTTAACCAAATTTGGGTTCAAGCCAAGCCAGTCCCCGCTAGCCTAAGCGGAATGGAAGACTACTAAACCCCCTGATCTTCAGATAAAATATCACAGTGTACAAGGCTGTAATATTTGATCTTAATGGTGTTTTTCTTGAAAGCCGATACTTAAGCGATCGGTTTGAAGAAACTTACGGAGTTCCCAATAAGGAATTTTTTCAGGTAATGAAAGGAATCATGGATCAAGTTCGTCTGCCCGATGCTCCCCCCGCTTTTTCTCTCTGGGAATCACATCTGAAAAAATGGAATGTAGGTTTGAACGAAACGGGATTTTTCAACTTTTGGTTTTCCGGAGAGCATTTAGTTCCTGAACTGGTGGAATATACCCGGCAACTTAGGGAGCAGGGGACAAAGGTGTTTATCCTTTCAAACAACTTTAAGGAGCGGACTACCTACTATCGTGAACAATTTTCTGAAATTTTTTCAAACATTGATAGGGCATATTTCTCTTGGGAGACAGGACATGTCAAACCTTCCCCGGAGGCTTTTAAAGCACTTCTCAATGAACAGCACATAGCCCCTGGACAAACAGTCTATTTCGATGATTCTGAAAAAAATATCCAAATAGCTCGAGAGCTAGGAATACAAAGCTTTATCTGGCATGGCTTGGAAGCTGCTAAACGAATTATTGAAACCAACAATAATTCTAGGGAAATCCACCACTAAGCCATGAAATTTATTATTCTCCACTTCTTGACAAAATAGTCTCAACATGTATATTATAGCAATATACAAATGATATGCCCGGTCAATTCGACGCTGCCTTGGAATTTGACTGGGACGCAGGGAACATTGAAAAAAGTTGGTTAAAACACCAAGTTAGCCAAAAAGATAGCGAGTCGACTTTCAAAGATCCTGCCAGTGTGTTGGCACTCGACCCAAGCCACTCGCAATCCGAAAAAAGATTCCAATTAATAGGAAATTCCGAATCAAACAAGTTATTAAATATCATTTTCACCATCCGAAACCACAAAATTAGAATCATTTCTGCCAGAAGCGCCAATCAAAAAGAGCGCAATTTATATGAAAAAATCAAATAAACTTTTACCCATCCCCAAATTTAAAAACGAGGATGAAGAACGGGACTTTTGGAATAGGGCAGACTCCTCATTGTATTTTGACTGGTCTAAAGCCAGGCATGTAAGTTTTCCCAATCTCAAATTTTCAACCCAAACCATCTCACTTCGCCTTCCCCAGCATCTCCTGGATAATATTAAAATGGCTGCCAATCGCCGGGACGTGCCTTATCAATCTCTCATCAAAATTTACCTCGACCGCGCCGTCCGCTCCGATTTACAGCCTGGTAAATGAATAATATTAAAGTTCTGGTTGAAGGCTACGCTCGGGTTAATCCCGACAGCACTTGGGATGCCACCTCCACGACAACCCTAATCAATACCGGTAAATTAAAGATTATTGTCGATCCCGGCTGCCACCGCCAAAAACTTCTCACCTCACTCGCCAAGGCCGGATTGAAAACAAGCCAAATTAATTATGTCTTTCTCACCCACTATCACCCCGATCATTGCTCATTGGCTGGAATTTTCGAAAATGCTACCGTTTTTAATTCCCTCCAATGGCAGAAAGGCTCATTGGGAGGAGATTTAACCGAAAACACTTTACCGCAAACAGATATTAAAATTATAAAAACCCCCGGTCATTCACCCGATCATGCCTCTCTTTTGGTATCGACCGCCAAAGGCCGGATTCTGGTTGGTGGGGATGTTTACTGGTGGAGAGTGGGGGAGAAGCAGGTAGTTGACGTTAATTCTCCCGACGAATTCGCCTCCGATTTTGAACAACTTAAACAATCTCGTTCTCTATCTCTATCTCTATCTGACTTTATTATCCCCGGCCACGGGAAAGAATTTAGAGTTTAATCCCCAGAATCGTCGCCGGATTAACCGTTCTTCCGTTTTCCAGTATTTCCAGGTGCAGATGCGGTCCGGTGGACCTGCCGGTAGACCCCACTTCCCCGATTATCGTGCCAGTCGTCACGACCTGGCCTTCCCTGACCAATATTTTAGACAGATGGCCGTACAGACTCTGGTACTCCGCCCCGTGAGTGATAACCACCATATTCCCATATCCAAACCACTCTTTTTCCACCTTCATTACTTTTCCGGACATAATCGGATGAATCGGTTCCCCTAGCGGCGCTCTCATATCTATCCCCGAGTGCAGCAGCCAGTATTTTTGACTTATCCCGTAAACATCCAGAGGCAATCTCACTCCTGTCTTGGTGGTCAGACTCACCTCCGCAGAAACGGTCATATCAGCTAGACTCACCGGTCCTCCCAGATCTCCCGCTCCGGCCGGTAACGGGCCGTAAACCGCCATTACCACTGCTCCCACAGCTATCCCCAGCCCCAAAGCACTTCGCAGCTGCCTGTGTCCAAGTACCGGTCTCAGAGCAAAACTCACCGGGTGGCTGCGTCCGCAGGTAACGGCAAACCTTATGGCTCTGAAAGCCAACTCCTTGACTGGTAGGGGAGTCGCCTGTTTTTTCAGAACCGGCACGGCTTTTCTAAAAACCCAAATTTTCCAATTCTTGTTCACCATAAAAAATCTCCCGGTATAACGGGAGAACTGCCTGCAGTATATCTCCAAAAACATTAAAAGTCAATCCAAACCGTAACAAACCCGAACATAGACTATAAGTTCGCACCTTCGGGTTTTATTCACCCTCCCGGCGGGGGAGTAGTTACAACTTTTTAGGGTAGTATGATAGTTTGTATGATCTGGTCGGAATTTTCCGCACTGTCTGTTCAAAAAACACTGACAAACCTAAACAGCCGGAATTCCGGTCTGACAGCTGCTGAAGCCGTCATGCGCCTCAGATCCTCCGGACCCAATTCTATTCCCCGGCGGCAGGTCGAGTGGTGGCACATCCTTTCCCGCCAGTTCACTTCCCCTTTTATCTATCTTCTTATCCTGGCAGCTGTGGTCTCCGGATTATTAGAAAGCCTTCTTGACGCCTCCATAATCATGCTTTTTGTGTTTCTCAACACAGCCTTGGGCTTTTTACAGGAATATCGGTCCGACCGGACTCTGAAAACTCTGCAGAAGTATCTCCAGTCTCACTCCAGGGTCATCCGTTCGGGTAACATTGTGAATATCCCCGTTCAGGATTTGGTCCCCGGGGATATTCTGGAGCTGGAACCGGGTGACATTCTGCCCGCAGATGTCAGGTTTATTTCCGTCACCGAATTAGTGATAGACGAGTCAGTTCTCACCGGGGAATCAGCCCCGGTCGTAAAAAGCAGTTCCCCCTTGTCCTTGCCTGCACCTGATCTCTATCAGGCTCAAAACATCGGTTTCTCGGGCACCAGTATCATCAAAGGCCGGGCTCGGGCGGCAGTCATTGCCACCGGATTGGACAGTTCTTTTGGACAAATAGTCTCCCGGGCGATGGTTTCCGGTCAAATCAGCGCATTCGAAACCGATTTATCCGGCTTCGGCCGGTTCGTTCTCCGTCTGGTCGTCATCACCCTGGTTTTTTTGTTTGTGGCCAATCTGGTTCTCAAAGGTGGTTCGGTTTCCCCGGTCTCCCTCTTGGTGTTTTCTATCGCTTTAGCGGTAAGCGTCATCCCTGAAGCCCTTCCGGTGGTGATGACTTTTTCCCTTAGCCGCGGCGCCTCCCGGTTAGCCCGAAATAAAGTAGTGGTCAAGACATTATCCTCGATAGAGGACTTGGGTGGTATTCAAATTCTCTGTACCGACAAAACAGGCACTCTTACTGAAAACCGCCTGACCTTATCCGACAATTTTTCCGCCTCTTCCGTACCGGTAACCGCTATGGCCTTGGCTGGCGTTCCCGCTTCCTCACAGGATCCCTTTGACATCACTCTCCGGGAAAATTTAACGGATAGCGGGCGTCAGGTTTTATTCGGATTAGTTCCGGTTACCATATTACCTTTTGACCCGGTCCGCCGTTGTACCTCCGCTCTCGTTCGTACCGGTCGTCGTCATTTGGTTATTCTTCGGGGAGCACCCGAGGTAGTTCTGCCTCTTTGCTCAGCTCTGCCGCTCGGTCAGGATTCCTCCCTTCGTAAGTGGACTGCCGGTGCCAATCGCATGGGCTACCGCTTGCTGGCAGTTGCCCAAAAAAAAGCCACTGCAAGTCTCTCCCTGTCCCGGCAAGAATCCACACCCGGTTTCGAATTGATCGGCCTGATCGCCTTCTCTGATCGGCTCAAGTCCACGGCCCTCCAGGCTGTAAAATCCGCCGGGCAATTAGGGGTCCGGATAAAAATACTTACCGGAGACAGTCCTGAAGTAGCCGGGGCTGTCGCTGCTGAAATTGGATTGATCTCACAGCCGGATCAGGTTTTGACCGGCACTGAACTGGACAAGTTATCACCCGACCAGCTCGCTGAGGCAGTTCTTGAATTCTCGGTTTTTGCCCGGGTCAACCCTCTTCAGAAAAATGAAATCATTGACACTCTCCAAAAAAAATACAGCGTCGGATTCTTGGGTGAAGGTATAAACGACGCTGTCGCGCTCAATAGCGCGGACATTGGTCTGGTCGTGGCCGGAGCGGCCGACGTCGCCCGAGAAAGCGCGGATATTATCCTGCTGGAAAAGGACCTAAATGTCATTATCGAAGGTATCCGTATCGGTCGGACTGTAACCTCCAACGTGGGTAAATACATAGTAGCCACTCTTACCTCCAACTTCGGTAATTTTTTCGCTCTGGCCACGGCTTCATTGTTGATCAAATATCTGCCCCTGCTTCCGATCCAGATATTGCTGCTCAATTTTCTTTCAGATTTTCCCATGATCTCTATTGCCACAGACAATGTTCCAGATACCCAGCTCAACCACCCCGTCCGTTTCAACATCCGGCGTCTAATGCTGATGGCCGTCATACTAGGCTCTATTAGTACTCTGGATGATTTCGCTTTCTTCGCCTTGTTTCAAGGTATCTCACCGCAGGTTTTGCGCACCAACTGGTTTATCGGCAGTACCTTGACCGAGCTGGCCTTGCTATTCTCCATCCGCACCTCCGGGCCTTTTTATAAAGGGATTGCTCCTTCCCGGCCCCTTCTCTATCTTACGGTTGCCGCCGCTTTTACTGCGGTCATCCTCCCCTTTACCCCCCTCAGTCGTACTTTTAGTCTCACACCCCCGTCTGCCTTCCACCTGTTTCTGATTTTCAGCCTGGTCCTTATTTACTTTTTCGCCACCGAACTAGCCAAGCTCGCCCTCCTCCGACACTCAAATAACTCCTGAGGCCAGAGCGGGATTTGCACCCGCGAATACTCGTTCTGCAGACGAGCCCCTTAGACTGCTTGGGTATCTGGCCGATTACGCTTGATTTTACCACGATCAACCTCAAATCCTTCTTGATATTCGCATTATATTCGGTCATATTTTAATAGATATGTTTATAGACCGTAGGAGCGGATACAACCGTAAACAAGTAAACGAAAATTTCTTTAAAAAGTGGTCGCCCTCCATGGCCTATGTTTTAGGATTAATTTTGGCAGACGGTGCAATCGAAGATGTCAGAAAATCTTCAAGAACGTGCTACATCTCACTGACCAGCATAGAAAAACCATATCTCGAAAATATAAAAGAAATACTTCATTCAACCCATCAAATTTATAAACGTCCTGCAAGATATACCATCTTCCATGAACAGAAAATTTTCAGCAAAGATACATACAACCTCAGAATTGGTAACAAACTGATGTTTCAGGACTTAATCAATCTGGGAGTTACCCCCCGTAAATCATTAAGAATGAGATTTCCTGAAATATCGGAAGAATATTTACCCTTTCTTGTCAGAGGCTATCTTGACGGTGATGGTTGCATATACGTCTCTAATGGAAATAAAAATAAGCCAAGAATTCATTTAATATTCACATGCGGAAGCCGTATCTTTCTGGAAAAGCTTTCACAGAAATTAGCTAACGTAATTAGAATATTAGATTTTCCGGTAAAGATAAATTCTGGTAATGGTGCCTATCAAATTAGATACTCTGGTCACAAAGCGATGCAAATACTCTCATATCTCTATCGTCAACTTGAAGCCGCCCCACGCTTACAGCGAAAATACCAAACTTATACCAGCTATCAGTGCCAACTCACCGAGCGATGAATACTGGTGGATTTTATGGTATTATCCGCCTTATGTCACCTAAAAAGGTCGTCGCCATGATTTTTATTTTTGCGGGACTGGGTACTGTGGCCGCCTTCGTAACCGTCGTCTTTCTCAAAAGCCGTAAGCCTACCGCCGGCCTCAAAATCGAAACCATTCCCACAGCCACAATCTTTATCGACAATGCTCAGGTAGGACAGTCCCCTTTCGAAAATACTTTCAAGCCTGGTGAAGTGACCGTCAAACTCATTCCCGACTCAGTTTCTACGTCACTATCCGCCTACGAAACCCAGACTGGGCTTACCAATCAGGTATTTACTGTCATCAAGCGCGAATTTGCCACTTCGGAAGCCCAGTCTGCGGGCGAAATTATTAGTCTTCAGCCGCAATCCACAAAGACTTCCGGCCTGACCGTTATCAGCTCCGGTCCGGAATCAGTCTCCGTAGTTCTGGATGGACAGCCCCAGGGCTTCACTCCCCTGACGGTTGATTCAGTCGCTCCTGGAGACCACCAGCTGGTTTTTTCCGCACCCGGTTTTGCCTCGCGCACCACCACAGCCAAGGCTGTCGCCGGTTTCCGTCTCACCATCAACGTCAAACTCTCAGCCTTGAATGACCAGACGGTTCTGATCCCCACACCCACACTTTCCGCTACCCCCTCGGCCACACCTACCGGCAGGCTTTCCCCCACTCCTCGTGTCAAATCTTCTCCTCCCCCGACCTTGGCCAAACCCTATGTCCTGATTGCCTCCACCCCCACCGGTTTCCTCCGCGTCCGGTCCTCCCCGTCCAAATTGGCCGGTGAAATCGGCCAAGTCAAACCCGGCCAGGCCTTCCCATTGTTGGGAGTCCAGTCAGACTGGTATCAGATCAAAGTTGACCTTTCATCTACCACTTCCGGTTGGATCTCTTCCCAATACGCCCAAAAATTTGAATAGAAGACTTGGTTTAGAAATTAGTAATTAGACATTTTATTAACGGGGTCCCATATACAGCACCCCTACCACCATCGCCCCCCAAATTAATACCGACACCAACAAGGGCACATCCTTCAAAATCACTCTCTCCGGAGTTTCTGCCCTGGCTCCGTCATAAATTATCCTTATATATCTCATTATTCCGAACAGCACTACCGGAATTGTAGCCATCAGCCATTTGTTAATTGTCAACGTCCGGGAAATTAAGACTAGACTCGCGGGAGTTACAGCGGGGCTGATCTGTTCGTAAAAATTAAAGGTAAACAAAGCCCAGGACAAAAACGCTGCAGTTGAGAACATGGATAAATATGTATCCAAAATATCCGGAGAGTACTTACCCATTACTTTCCGGTGTAGAGTTGCCCCCTGTTGGGATAGTATTGCCATTTCCGCCCTTCTTTTACCCACAGCCAGAAATAGCGAAGTGGAAATCACGCACAGCAAAAACCAGATTGATAAATGAGCATTAATCACTATCGCACCCGCAAACACTCTCAAAAAGAAGCCCAACGCAATGACAAATACATCCACCACCTCTAGATTTTTCAGCCACAGCGAATACAATACCTGCATTCCCCAGTAACCCAGGACAATCGTCAAATACAGTGGTGACAATAGGTAAGACCACCACAACCCGATTATGGTCCCCATCCCGAAAACGACCAGCGCCGTCTGCCTGCTGATTCTGCCCGAAGCAATTGGTCGCCTGCGTTTAAAAGGATGTGCCTGGTCGGCCTTGACATCCATCAGATCGTTAAGAAAATATATCGCACTGGCTACAACAGTAAAGGCCACCACTGCACCGGTTACTTTCCAGAAGTCATTAATCCACACCTGGGTCGAGTATATATTCCCGGTAAACACCAGTGCCGCATACAGAGTCAGGTTTTTCACCCACTGTCGCGGTCTGGCTGTTTTGAGTAAGTCGACCATTTTTGCAACCATAAAACAGCTCCTGTCAGCACCAAAGCTGCTGCCGCCATTGTAAAGTACTTGGACCGGCTATTCAATTGCAATGCCGCCAGAGCAAATACTAAAGACATGGCCCAGTAAAACAAGGCAATTCTTCTCTTCCCCCAGCCTAAGCCCAACAGATAATGGTGCAGATGTTCCCGTCCTCCCCAGACTGGCAGCCTTCCTTCTCTCAACCGCTTGATGATTACCCAAAAAGCATCCACAAACGGTACACCCAGCACCAGGGCCATGGCACCGACTTTGGCGCCGGACATAATTGCCAGTACTCCCAGTAAAAATCCCGCCATACTTTTCCCGCCGTAACCGGGCATAATTTTTTGGGGATAGAAATTCCATGGCAGAAACCCGAGATATGCTCCGGCCGTGATTCCCGCCAACGTCACCACTGGCCATTGTGAAAAGTCTCCCGAGAACCTCTGCCCCATTACTGCTATCGTGACTGCAGCGATTACCACAAACCCCGGCATCTGCCCGTCCACCCCGGTACTCCACCCCACAATATTCTGCATCCACACCAGCCATACCAGGGCAAAAATATCAGCCAAAATCCAAATGCAATGCGTTCCCAGGCACCATTGTGGTATATCCAGGCGGAATACCCCTCCCCATGGGTTGGTGATGTAAGCAATCCCGATACCCACTCCTATGACCACCAACGCCGCCAGAATATTCACACCCAATCGTACAAATGGCGAAATTCTTTCCTCGTATTTATCATCCAAAAAACCGGTTATCGCCAAAATCGTCGCTGCCGCCGCCAAACCCCATACCCGGCCGTTGGTAGGCAAAAAGATTACTATCCCTGCCAGCAAAGCGGCCCATATGGGAATTCCGCCTCCTCGCGGTACCGGGTATTCGTGTACTACCTTGGGCAGTTTATGTTTCTTGGGATCATCAACAATACCCAGCCTGTCTCCCCATTTCACCATCAGCTTGCTTGCCAAATACGACACCACCCCTGCAACAATTAGGGGTGCCCAGAAGCCGCCTCCCCACATTTCCATATCAGGTTACTAAAAGTACTATTCGCAATAACCCCAACCCCAGTATCAACTGTCCCACAATACCTCCCGCTAGAATTATAGTTGCCAGCACCGGCTCTGATTTTAGTCGCCAGGCGATCAGTTGAATCCCCAACCCCACACCTGCCGAGAGCAGTATGGGTAAAATCAACCACACCGGTTTTGCCAGCTGCTCCCCGCCCCACGGCCGGCTGTACCACAAAGGGACTTCCGGAGGAATCTCTCTTCCGAAAAAACCCCCGATCCCCAATCCGGCCGCAACGACACCTGCCAGTACCATCCAATTCCAACCGGTCAGCCTCACCATCGCTTGTTCCCAGGATCCCTTATCCATTTCCCAATTATATATCCCTTTACCTTTCCCAGCTCACCACGGCCGACAACCGGAATATTTTTGCATTCCCCACCATCTTCTCAGTCTTGTATTTTCTTCCCAACAGCTCCGCCAGTCCCGGCAGCTCCTCCTCAGAACCGAAACTGACAATATATTTCGGCGGTTGTTCGGTCAAACTGTAGATGGTCTCTCTAAAACCTTTAAAATCCTTGATATGGTACTCCACAATATATTTAGTCGCAGGCAATCTTTTCGCCATAGGATAAATCATGGGTTCATCACCCCAGATAAACACCCGGTCGTGAGGTGTACTTCCAGCCATAATTTCCGCCGCAATTTCATAATTTCTGTTGACCTGGGGGTTAAACCACCCGAAATACTCTGTTTTTGTTTTTACCCCGGTTACCCATTGTGCATAATTAACGTAATACCCGGTAACCGGATAAACATAGAATTTAAAAGCGATAAAAGCCGCCGCAATCAGCACCCCAAAAGTCCCGGCTATCGCCTTTTCCGCCCTCTCTCCTCTGATCAGCAGTCCAGTTGCCAGGGCCACCACACCTGCCATCTGCAGCAAATAATGGGGGTATGGTCTTCCCGATAATAGAGAGGCAAAAAGCGTTATCAATCCCCACACGGCAATTATGCCCCCTTTTCTTCCCAGGCTCTTATACTTTATAACTAGGGGTATCATCAACAGCACTCCTGCCGCCAGTCTCCCGCCCAGTGAGTAGATACCACTCCCCCCGCCGGCTTTCCACGTCGAGAGGTATGGCAGGTTTTGAGCCCAGGCTGCCGCAAAATACTCCTTGCCTGCCCCGGCCGCTGCGTAATACAAAATGCTTACCCCTATCGGTACGGCCACTCCAGCCGCCAAAACCAGGCTCTTTCGCCACCATCCCCGCCTTTCCTCGTGTCCTATTAGCCACACCACCGGCCATACTCCGGCCTCCAGAATTGCCGGCATTTTAAATAACCCTGCCAGGCCCAGTAATACACCAGCCCACCATATTTTTTTAAGATCCGGATGTTTATTCCACAGAAGATAAGCTGCCCCCATCGTCGGCAGCAGAAAATACAGCTCCGCATTGGCGATGTTTCCTTCCCAGATGGGAATGGCCGTCAGTAGAGCAAAGACCCACACCACAGTCTTAACAACCCCGGACCTTTCGGTAAATACTTTTTGCGCCAGCTTGGTAAACACCAGAATCGTCATCAGACTCCATGTGAGGGTTATGAATTTAAACCAAAATAAACTGCCCCCGGCCAAGGCCGCCGCCAGGTACAAAAAAGGGGGCTTATTATCGTGAACTCCGCTATACAGATGCGCTCCCGCTCTTATCGCCCTGCCGACTGCCAGATATATTCCTTCGTCTCCGTACCAGTATGGTTCAAATAAGCTCGGCAGTCTCAGACACAGCACCACCGCTAAAAGCAGCACCAGCCACCCCCATTTCCTTTCCCACTTTTCTAGGCTGCCTGCCATAAATCAATTATTTACTAATTAGCGGGAACTATCAACTGACTGGTTATTTAACTTTTTCGGTGACCCGATACTCTATATACTTGCCCAGCATCAGCCGGGTATGCGCATCCAATCCCGGTAGCGCGTTGAAAAAAAATCCGGCTACCGGCATCAGTACAAACTCCAGGGGAGTCAGCCACACTCGCCACTTTGGTATGTCCTTCGGTCTGGGAGGGCGTGACCGTAATTCCACTATTAGCAATATCGCCAAAAACACCAGAGTCACAGTCAGGATTCCGGACGATATTCTGGGCAGCATGTACCCCAAGGCAGTTCTTTTAAACACCGGGTTTACCAGCGTCACTATGGAGACTCCTACGGTGATAATAAACCAGTTCACCGGCCACAACAGATGATCCGCCGCCACCCTGATCATTCTCAGTGTTTTATTCAGGAACGATACACCGGGCTGTTTGAAATACATCTCCGCAAACAAGGGCAGGTCGGACACCCCCCAAGCCCACCTCTTTTTCTGTTCATAGTCGTTTATGAAAGTTTTCCAGGTACTTATCGATTCTGCGGCGTCTGCGCTGGAAGACAAAAAGATGGGTTCCACTTCCACTCTGCCCTCCAACTTGAAAAACGCCTTAAAGAACACCCGGTAATCTTCGGGAATGACATCCGCATCCCAATAGCCGATCTTGTCAATCATTACCAGCGAGGCTGTGTAATTGGAGAAGTTTACCAACCTGTCTTTACGTGACAGCAGGCTTATTTGCCATACATTGGACAACGTATTTATTACTCTGGTAGGTGCTGGAATCCTCCAAATATTGTTATAAAAAACAATAGCCGGTTGCCAAAATCTTTCGTAGCGGTTGGGATCATCCAGGAATTTAAATGTCATACAGGCAAAATATTGGTGATGCAGTATGGCATCTGCATCATTGGAAGTGATCGTCATAAACTGGATATCCCATCCCTTTTCATCTACCAGAATTCTTTTCGCCTCCCGGGAAGCCCAGGCTTCATTGGAGGACTTGCCTTTTATCTCCCCGGCAATATCAGCCGGATGTACGGTAATTAAGAATTCTCCGAATTTATCCCCCATTCTTTTTTTCAGAATCTCGCAATCGGCATTTCCCCTCGGATATCTCCCTTCCGTCGCCAGCACCACGGCAATCTGTTTTAATGGAAAAGTCTGCACGGTCAGGGCTTCGACCGTCCGCGTATACACATCCAATGGTTCATTAGCCACCATGATCATCACCACATGCCGTACCTTCTCCCAGTCTCCGAAACCTCTTACCTCCCGCATCCAATCAGTAGCTTCAGTTGCCCGCATCCGGAAATGAGACAACACTGCCGCCACCGTTAGTGATAGCCCTCTGTACACCCAGTAAACATCGAAAGCCAGGATGAAATAAGATGTAAATATCGGGAAAAAATAACCTCCCCACACCAAAAACAAAATCATATTCCAGGAAATAAATCCCGGTACGATTTCCATCACTCTTCTTCTGGTCATAACTTTAGTTTACTAAACAATCTTACCGCATTTGTCGCTGTAAACCGGCACACATCGTCCAAAGTCACCCCTCTCTCTTCGGCAATCACCTCCGCAACTCTTACTATATTTGCCGGTTCGTTCCTTTCCCCTCTTACCGGCTCCGGAGACAGATAAGGCGCATCCGTTTCAATGAGAATCTTATCTTCGGGTACCGCCCTGACCACCTCTCTTAATTCCCGGCTTTTTTTAAAAGTGATAATTCCCCCGAAACTGATATACCAACCCGCATCCGCAAATTTATTCATCCAATCCATACTCCCGGTAAAACAATGCATCTGTCCGGTTATACCGGCGCTTTCAACAATCTCAAATACTTCTGCAAAAGCATTTCTGCAATGCACCACCACCGGTAGACCGGCTTCCTTGGCCAGTTCCAGGTTCCACCTGAACAGTTCTGTTTGTCTTTCCTTCTCCTCTCCCGTTATTCCGTTCCTGAAATCCAACCCTGTCTCACCCACAGCCACAACTTTTTTGTGATTTGTTAAATTAAGTAATTGATTGTAAATTGAAAATTGTAAATTGAAAATTTCGTCGGGATGTATCCCGACGGTCGTCCACACTTCCTCATATTTCTCCGCCAGTTCCACGCCCCTTCGGCTTTCCTCTAAATTCCCCGCGTTATTTACCATAGCCTTCACCCCCGCCCCCCTGGCTTTAACAATAATTTCCCCTATCTCACCCTTAAACTTTTCATCAGTGAGATGACAATGCACATCAATCATCAGCCGATTTTACATACTTGAGGTGCATTTCTCGAATTATTCTCTCTCCTACCGACCGGTCACGTTGCTTATCTCTCTCAATACATACCTCAACCGACACCTGTGTAAAATCCACAATTTCCATCTCTGCTTTATCTCCGACAATCTTATTAATTCTTTTTATGTGATACGGATTTAAATTAGTATCGTCTACTATTACATCTTTCTTTTCTTTTAAAGCTAATTTGATTATTTCATCCCTGATTGCCAATACTAGCGGTTCACCCTGTTTGGTCCATCGTTTACCATAAATCATTTCCCTGGTTTCATCCTTGCTTACCCGTATATATTTTCCCGGGGATTTCGCCATCAATTCTAGCGCATACGTCGTCTTCCCGCTCGCCGGTAATCCCTTGAGTATCAACACTTTATTTATCATCAGCTGCTTTACAATCCTACCCCATCACTTGGGTAGGGAATCCTCCCAAGCCTCTCAAAAAACAGATTTCACTTAAGTGGTAATGGGTGTGGGTAACGGACTGAAACAATGCCAGTTCTCCGGTTAAAACCTGTCCCCATTCAGTCTTAATTTCTTTCCGAAAAACGTCTTCGTTTAGCCCTTTCCACAAGTTACAGGTTTTTTTATACACCTCAACCACCCGCTTTATGCCTTCTTCTGTTGTTTTGGGAAGGTCTTTATATAAATTCTCCGGTATGGGATTACCCAAAACCACATGCTGGGTATAAAACCCGTATTGGGTATCCAGGGCATGGTTGACCATCTCCGCAATAGTTCTCTGGGAGTAATCTTGGTGCTTATAAGCCAATTGATCCGGGGTCAAATCTTCAATCACCTGCAAAAAAGCACTCCATGTATCCTCGTTACCTAAAAGCAGAAACCTCAGTGGATATTTATAAGTCGAAAAATCAATTGTTGGTAGTTTCAAATGATCACCTCCCACCAAATTATACCCGAAGCACTTAAATTGTAAAGATTTATTTAATTCTCGGAAACAGGGGAGCACCACTTTCAATTCTTGGCCCTTTAAATTGGACTAGAATTTTCTCTGCAGTTTCCGGCAAAAACGGCTGTAAATTATAGCCCGCCAGCCTGACCTGTAATACCAGTTTCTCTAACACTTCTTTCAGTTTTTCGCCAGACAAAGCCCAGGGTTTTTCCAGTTCAATCAATTGGTCAGTTTTTTTCAAAACCTCCCATAACCACCCCAATGCCTCATCAAACCTGTAATTCTTCAGCTTGTCATCCAGATCGTCATACCAGCCGATTTTTTGTTCTTCGAATTCAAATCCGCTGGTTTCACACAGCTTCGCGACGCGCGCCACCAGATTCCCCAATCCGTTTGCCAAATCCGCATTATAAACTTCTGTCAGTTTGTCCCAGGTAATATCCACATCCCCTAAAAGTGGCCCGTGCCGCAAAAAGAAATAGCGCACCCCGTCTGCACCGTATTTGGCCACCAATTCTGACGGCCTGACTACATTTCCCAGAGATTTACTGATTTTTTGTCCGTTCAGGCTGAAAAAATTATGCACCAGAATGGTTTTTGGTAATTCATACCCCGCACTTTTCAACATTGCCGGCCAAAAAATTGCATGAAACCGTTGATTGTCCTTTCCCAGTACATGAATATTCGCCGGCCAACAATTTTTCTCTACCCCATAAGTCAGATAATTTATCAAAGCGTCGAACCATACGTATATCGTGTGTTCTTGGTCATCGGGAACCGGTATTCCCCACCTTACATTTTTTCGACTCACCGAAAAATCTCTCAACCCGGACTTTACAAAACTTAATATTTCACGCCTCTTGCTGTCCGGAAATATAAACTCGGGATTATTTTCCAGAAGTTCCTCAATAAATTTCTGGTATTTAGACAGCCGGAAAAAATAATTTTCTTCTACCAACTTTTGAGGTTCCTTGTTCGGGTGAAAAGGGCATTTTCCATCAACCAAATCAGACTCTTCCAGATACGCTTCGCAGCCTTCACAATACAACCCCTCGTATTTTGACAGGTAGATATCCCCGGTGGCTTTGGATTTTAGATAAAACTCCTGAGCGAATTTTATATGATCCTCGTCGGTTGTCCGGATAAATCTGTCATATGAAATATTCAGGCTTTTCCACTCTTTTTTATTTTCCTTAGCAATTTTGTCAACGAACTCTTTTGGTTCAATCCCTTTTTCAGCAGCACTTTTTTCCACCTTTTGTCCGTGTTCATCCGTCCCGGTCAGGAAATACGTCTCATCACCGGTTAGTCTGTGATACCGTGCCAGAACATCAGCCAACAGTTTTTGGTAGGAGTGCCCCACATGAATTACATCATTCGTGTAGTCAATCGCAGTAGTGATATAGAATTTGTTGTTCATAAGCCTGATTTTAACTAAAATGCCCTCCACATGCTATACTCCACCCATGGCAACTTTTGCCCCTTCTCAAGCCATTTTAGATAAGTATGCTAAAGTACTGGTGAATTTTGCCCTTAATTCCGGCAAGGGCCTTAAACCGGGTGAAGTTGTCCGCCTGGTTGTATCCGAATCCGCCAAACCCCTGTATCTTGCCCTGCGCGATCAAATTCTGCGCTCCGGCGGTCACCCCCTGACTTTCTATCAGCCGGACGATGTTTCCCGCCGTTTTTTCGAACTGGCCAATCCCGCTCAGTTAAAGTTTTTCCCCCGTAAATATCTTCGCGGCCTGGTTGACGAAATAGACCACTCTATAGGCATTATTTCTGAAACGGACAAACATGAACTGGAAGGGATTGATCCTGAAAAGATCATGACCAAAAGCACCGCCCAGAAACCTTTCAAAGACTGGCTGGACGCCAAAGAAAATGCCGGTAAGTTTACCTGGACCCTGGCTCTTTACGGCACCCCCGCCATGGCCAAAGAAGCGAAATTAGGTCTCAAGGCATACTGGGATCAGATTAGCAAAGCCTGTTTTCTGGATATTGCGGATCCAGTCTCCGCCTGGAAACAGGTTTTTACCACCGGCGGTCGCGTCCTGGCCAAATTAAACAGTTTGAAAATCGACCGGCTGCATATTCTCGGTCCGGATGTAGATTTGTGGGTCAAAATCGGCCCTGGCCGTAAATGGCTGGGAGGTAGCGGGCGTAATATTCCCAGCTTTGAAGTCTTTATTTCCCCCGACTGGCGGGGAACCAACGGTCGCATCAGCTTCAACCAACCGCTTTATCGTTATGGCAGTCTGATTACCGGCATCAAACTGCAATTCAAGGACGGGCTGGTTGTCAAAAGTTCCGCTGCCAAAAATTACTCCGTCCTCAAAGCCATGCTGGCAGTCAAAGACGCTGACAAAATCGGCGAATTTTCCTTAACCGACAAACGCCTTTCTCGTATCACCGAATTTATGGCCGAAACCCTATTTGATGAAAATATCTCCGGCCCTTACGGCAATACCCATATCGCCCTGGGCAACAGTTATCAGGACTCATACACCGGTAATCCCGCCAAAGTTACCCAGGCCGGCTGGGCGAAAATGGGTTTCAACAACTCCGTCGTTCATACGGACATTATCAGCACCACCGACCGCACTGTGACAGCCTATTTATCCGACGGCACCCAAAAAGTCATCTACAAATCCGGTCAATTTTTACTCTGATCCCTCTTAAACAAATTTTTGATTTTTTCTTCCCACTTGCTTGCCCATTCTTCCGCCATTACTTTCTCCAGCGCCAGTTTCCAACCCGGCTTTTTCAGCTCCTGCTGAATCGAGGCAATCGTTGCACTGGAAACTTTCAGATTTTGTTTAATGTTTTCATAACTTCTGCCCTTACTTAGCCAGTATGCTACTCCCAGCCTTTTAATAATCGTCAACAATTCTGTTGTTGAAAATATACTCTCCGATATTTTATCCGCCTCCGCAGGGAATTTAATATCCGCAATCAGTTGCCCCCACATCCGGTACAGCTGTTTTTCCAATGTAGGATTAACCTTTTGTTTAGATACCTGCATGTATTCACTAAAGAATAGTTTAAATTATTAAAGTTATCAAGCCCAACAGCCCCAAAGTTAGTCCCAAAGTCAGCGCGTCCAGCACCTCCCACCGTCTCAGTATCAGCAGCACGGTTACCCCAATCGCAACCACCCAACCGTACCTCCTTTTACCGGAAATCCAGGCTCCGGTTAACCACAGACACAACCCCGCCAACACTATTCCCACTCCTTCCGTCCACCAGCTTTCCGGCGGCACTTTCCAAATCCACACAACCAGCAGCACCAGCACCAACCCGATTATTGCCAAAGTCCCCCTGGGCCTGCTTTGCTTTATTCTCATATATAATATAACCCTGATATATGGAATTGTATCTTATTCTGGCAGTAGTCGTTATCGGCTTCGTCATTATTTGGCTTCAGCTTCGCCGTGCATCAAATGCTCCTCCCCCCTCAGATTCCACCCTCACCCATTGGCTTCAAAGCATGCAGAACTCCATCGAAGCTACCAACAAGACCCTCAACGAGGCTATGAGAGGGTCTTCTTCGGATATGGCCAAGATCCTGCAGGAAAACACCCGCCAGTTGAATGAGAGGTTGGACAACGCTGCCAAAGTTATCGGTTCGGTCCAAAAAAATTTGGGTGAAATGTCTGAGGTGGGCAAAGGTATAAAATCACTTCAGGACTTCCTTCAGAGCCCCAAACTCCGGGGTAACATCGGCGAGCAGGTTTTAGCGGATATGATCGGCCAGGCATTCCCCAAAAACGCCTTTCATTTGCAGTATTCGTTCAAATCCGGAGTCAAGGCCGACGCTGTCCTCAAAACCGACGCCGGGCTTTTATGTATCGATTCCAAATTCCCCATGGCAAACTTCAATCTCATGGTCAAAGGTGAGACGGAAAATCTCAGAAACCAGGCTAAAAAAGATTTTTCCTCCGATGTCAAAAAACATATCTCGGATATCTCCAAAAAATACATTTTGCCGGAAGAAAAGACTATGGATTTTGCCCTGATGTACGTCCCTTCGGAACCCGTTTATTATGAAGTCGCCAACACTCCCGACCTCATGGACTATGCCCGGTCTATGCGGGTTTACCCCGTTTCCCCTACCACTTTTTATGCCCACTTGCAGGTCTTGCTGGTATCCTTTCAGGGAAAAGAGATGGAAACCAAATCCCGCGAAGTTTTTCGGCTCCTGCGGGCAATTCAAAAGGACTATTCCAAGGTGGAGGAAAATATGGGCGTTTTGGGACGCCACCTCACCAATGCTTACAACCAGATGTCCCACGTCTCCAGCGGTTTTAACTCCCTGGGTCAAAAACTCTCCCAAACTCACACCTTAACTGGCGAAGAAAAACAACCTCCGGAACTTGAATCTTAAACCTCACCCCACGCCCCTCTCCTTATTTCAGGAGAGGGGGTATTATTAAAATTATGCAGGTAACACACCAGGTTTTAAATGCCAACAGGATGAAATGGAGACGAAGAGATCTAAGAAAACGAAGTACCGCTTATGAGCATCTATTATGGGAAGAATTGCGTAATATAAAATTAGGAATGAAATTCAAGAGACAATATAGTGTCATGAATTTTGTGGTGGATTTTTACTGCCATAACGCCAAACTGGCAGTGGAAATAGACGGAGGCGTCCACAACACACCAAGTAGTATTCAATATGATAAGTATCGGACGGAGTATTTAAGAACTCTAGGTATAAAAGAAATTAGATTCAATAATGCGGACTTACTAAATAATTTGTCCGAAGTTTTATTAAAAATAAGTCAAAATCTTCCCTCTCCTGAAATAAGGAGAGGGACAAGAGAGTGAGGTAAAAATGCTACAATTTAGCCAATCATGAAAACATATTTTTATATTGCTTCGTCTATTAATGGGTGTATCGCCGATAAAGACGGTAACACTCCCTGGTCGGATGAAGACAACGCCAGTTTCATGGCTTTTTGCGGTAAAATCGGAGCAGTAGTAATGGGTCGAAAAACCTACGAGGAATATTTAACCTTACCGTCCTCAGACTGGCCGAATCCCGAACACACTACTGTTATACTGACCTCCCGCCCTTCTCTTCCTCCGAATGGTTTTAAAATTATCCTCACTCCCGACGGACCTCAGGGAGCGGTATCTGTTATGTCTAAACTGGGTAAAAAAGAAATTGTTGTCGCCGGGGGTAATCAAACATGGACCTCGTTTATGAAAGAGGGATTGGTCGATGAAATATTTCTGGATATCGAACCCCTGGCTCTGGGCAACGGCAAGGCCTTATTCCAGGGTGCGGATTTCAATATCCAGCTCGAATTTCTTTCCTCCAAACCCTTAAGTCCTCAAACCCTTCAACTCCACTACTTGGTAAAAAAATAATTTCATTATGTCCAAGGTAATCATCGCTTTAATTCATTATCTGGTTATTATATTATTTGCCTCGTTTCCGTTTTGGATTGCCTGGTACTGGGTTGCAGTTGGTGCCATAGCTTATCATCTGATTATTTCCCGGGGTTTGGGTTATTGCCCTCTTACCAGATGGCAATACGGCACTTCCGGTAAAGGCTTTATAGAAAACCACCTGAAAGCTTTATTTAAGCTATTTAATTATTCTCCTGATGAAGCTCGTTTCCGGCTGTTTATTACCTACGGCATTCCGGTATGTCTCGTCTTTACTGCTTTCCTATGGCAGTCACTATCCTAATCAAATAAGAAATGAATGTCGGGGTATAATTCCCCTGTGGACAGAATCCAAATCATCAAGAGAACAAAGCTGTTTTTGGAAATTGCTGAAAAATTCCCGGAGTTTCGCTATTTAGGTGATCCGATATTGAAAAATAAGACCAGGGCTGTTCCAATTAAAGAAGGTATCGAAATTGGAAATAAATTGGGTCAAATATTAATTGAATACCAGAAAATTGCTGGGATTGGCCGGGGTTTGGCGGCTCCTCAAATAAACATAGCAAAATCTGTATTTGTCACTTATCTTAACGGCGAAATCCAAATCTATATCAATCCGAAAATAATTTCAAAATCCAAAAAATTAAATTATTACCGTGAATTATGTTTAAGCTGTGGCACTATGTGGGCAGACATTAAAAGATCTGATACAATAAGAATGCAATGGAAGGATAAAAAAGGAAAAATACAAGAACAGGAATTTTCGGGTTTTGTAGCCAGACTAATTCAGCATGAATACGATCATCTTTTAGGCATTTCCGATTTAGACAAAGCAGAACCCAAAACAATTGAATTCGTTACATCCGACCCCCTTAAAGAAACCCTTCGCCCGGCATGATCAGAGATATCCAAAAAGAAATCAGAAGTCTGGCAGATGAAAACAGAGCAAAAACTTCAATGTGGTTTTTCAAAACCGGCCCCGGCCAGTATGGTGAGGGTGATAAATTTCTGGGCCTGAACACTCCCCAAATGCGGGGTATTTCCAAAAAGTATCGGGATCTGCCCCTAAAAGAGGTTCAGCAATTAATCAAATCCCCGTATCACGAGGAGCGTTCTATTGCTATTCAGATTTCAGTCTACCAATTCCCCAAAAATCCCGAACAGATTTATAATTTTTATTTAGAAAATACGGAATATATTAATAACTGGGATTTGGTGGACATTTCCGCCCCCAAAATCGTCGGGGTATATTTATCCGACAAACCCCGTGATATCCTTTATCAACTGACCAAATCAGATAACCTCTGGGAAAGACGCATCGCCATTATCAGTTGTATGTATTTCATCGTTAAGCAAAATGATCCTGCCGACGCTTTAAAGATTTCTCAAATTCTCCTCTCAGACAAACATGATTTAATTCACAAAGCCGTCGGCTGGATGCTGCGTGAAGTCGGCAAACGCTGTAGTCAAAAAACCCTGACCGATTTTTTGGACGAATATGGAAAAGTCATTCCGCGCACTTCCCTCCGTTACGCCATTGAACGTTTCCCCGAGCCCCTCCGCCGGCGATATTTGCACCGGTGATACAATAGGCTGGTGAAGTATCGCACACTTGGGAAAACCGGACTAAAAGTTGCCGAGATCGGGATCGGCACCTGGCAGCTGGCTGGTGACCCCAATTATTGGGTGGATAGTAATCTGAATGAAAGTTTAAAGAGCCTCCATCGCTATACCGAACTCGGAGGAAATTTTATAGATACGGCCTGGATTTATGGATACGATGAAAAAGACGGCCGCCGTCGCTCTCACGAACTGATTGGCAAATTTCTTAAAGAATCCGGACAAAGAAACAAACTTATCATTGCTTCCAAAGTTCCTCCCAAAAACATGCATTGGCCTGCCCAACCGGAAGTTCCCATCTCTGAAGTATTTCCTGACAACTGGATAATTAAATGCGTAGACGATTCATTGAAAGATTTGGGGATAGATCATCTGGATCTGATGCAATTTCATGTCTGGCAGGACAGTTTCGTAAAAGAAGACGGTTGGAAAAACATAATCCGAAAGCTGACCCGGGACGGCAAAGTCAGCTACTGGGGTATATCCGTCAATGATTATCAGCCCGAGAACTGCTTAAAAGCTCTTGATACAGGCTTGATTTCTGCGGTTCAATTTATTTTCAATATTTTTCACCAGAAACCTGCCGAAAGGCTGCTCCCGTACGCCCAAAGTAACAATATCGGCTTAATCGCCCGGGTTCCCCTGGACGAAGGGGGGTTAACCGGTAAATTCGATACTCAAACCCGATTTGCTACCGGTGATTTTCGTCAACAATATTTTAACCCCGAAAGGCTCAGGGAGTTGGTTATACGCACAGACGCTCTTAAAAAATTGTTGGGTAATGAGGCCGGAGGTTTGGTTGATTTGGCCTTGCGTTATTTATTATCGTTCAAAGAAGTTTCCACAATAATTCCGGGTATGCGCAAGGTTTCCTATGTAGACGCCAACACTTCCGCATCTGATGCAGAAAGACTGCCGGCTCGATTATTAGAAGAACTCAAATCACAGACTTGGGAGCGGAACTTCTACAGCTGATACCATCCACGCCTTTTCTATGTTCGATCTCTTAAAGAACAACCGTCGCATACTTGGTGTAAAAACACATTCTTGCCATTAAGACTATACGTAACAAATCCGTTGATTGCCTTCTCATGCCCCGCAAACCAATTATCCAGCGACTCACTGGTAGACAACTCCGGATCAATTTGCAGTCCCGAACAGCCTCGAGGCCTGATCGCACCTTTTGCCAGATAACCATTTAAAATTCTTTTAAATTTGTTGCCAACACTGAAAGGATTGGAAGAATTGTCAATCACTGCCGGACAGTTGGGAACAATCATCCCCATAACCCCCGCAGATATCTACTCATTTGGTTTGAGCCCGCGCGTAACAGCCTTTTTGGCCTCTTTCACATCGGTTATTAATCGGGGTGTTTCTACCATAATCCGCAGATTATAGCGTATCCGTCGGACATGTTCTTGACATTTACCTTCAGGGAGTAACTTCCATCGTACCCCCTTCCGGGTTGTCAGACAGCAGCAACCGGAATGGCAGGATACGCTCAATAAATGGAATCAACGTAAAAGAGGATGGCGCAAAAGACAAGATATTCCTATTGGAGTAATAATTCAAAATGGACATAAACCGCCTACCACTAACCCAGAAACTCAATCCCGCCTGCGGCAAATTATTAAACGAAACGGTCACTGAATTTTCTCAAAGCCGTAGTCACCCACACGCTTCGGTGGTAATGGATCATGCCGAATTCCTTAATCGCCTCAATATGTTTTTTTGTCCCGTATCCGGCATTTTTATCCCAATCGTAAATCATATGCTTATCATGCAGTTTTTTCATGTACTCATCTCTTACCACCTTGGCCATAATTGACGCCGCCATCACACATTTCCTCGTCTCGTCAGCCTTTATAACCGACTTAATCCTGTTACTTTTACCATTAACTCTTATTCGCAGATTACCGTCAACAATGTACTTGTCTGCGTCAATTTTTTTAATTAATTTCTTAAACACCTCTTTATTAGCCCATCCCATTCCCCGGTTGTTGATCTGCCGGGCTGTTATAATCTCCACTGCCACTTCAGCTCCGGAATCAATGATTTGTTGATACAATCTTTCTCTTTGTCTTTTATTCAGTCTCTTCGAATCATTTAGCTTGAGCACTGAGCACTGAGAATTGAGCACTGTAGCAGCCGCCACTAAAGGCCCAGCCAGCGCTCCTCTCCCCGCCTCATCCAACCCGCAGATACTCATTCCCCGCATTATATAATGAGCTGCATGACTTCAGAAAAAAAGCTAAATAAACAACAGCTGGCTGCCGTTAAATACGGTACCGGACCCTTGCTCATTATTGCCGGTGCCGGGACCGGCAAAACCACCGTTATTACCGAACGGGTCAAACACCTCATATCTTCCGGCCTGGCCAAACCCGAGGAAATTTTGTCACTCACCTTTACCGAAAAAGCCGCCCAGGAAATGGAAACCCGTATCGATCAGGCAATGCCCTATGGTTATACCCAAATGTGGGTAATGACCTTCCATTCATTTTGCGACCGGATATTACGCGACGAAGGTTTGCACATCGGTCTCAATTCCAACTTTCAGCTGTTGACCGAAACCGAAGCCACCTCTCTTCTTCACCGTCACCTTTTCGACTTGGGCCTGGAATACTTTCGCCCTTTGGGGAATCCCACCAAATTCATTTCCGGTCTCCTGACACATTTCAGCCGGCTCCAGGACGAAGACATTTCTCCACGGCTGTATCTGGACTGGGCTGCCTCACTCAAAAACCAAACCGCAGATTCCAGGATGGATCAGGAAAAATACCTGGAACTGGCCAAAGTTTATCAAGCTTACACCGACCTCAAAATTAAAGACAGCCAATTGGACTTTGCCGACCTTATTTCCTACACTCTTCAGCTTTTCCGTACCCGCCCCAACATACTTAGGGATTACCAATCAAAATTCAAGTACATTTTAGTTGATGAATTCCAGGATACCAATTACTCCCAAAACCAGTTGGTCAATCTAATGGTCAATTCCTCCCAAAATCTCACCGTAGTGGCCGACGATGACCAGTGCTTACCTGCAGGAACTCTGATTACCACCCCTGCAGGAACCACAACTATCGAAAAAATGTCCGTTGGTGATTCTGTTGTCACAGCCGTAGGGAAGGGTTATCTGTCCACGTCTACAGTTACCCATATTAACAAAAATTTAAAATCAGCAAGAATGATCACCTTGATAACGGAAAGTGGTCGAAAAATTGTAGCCACAGATAATCATAAATTTTTTTGCCTCACACCTGGTAAAAAATACGGCATCCGCAGATTCTATTATGTTTATTTGATGCATCGCCGAAACTTAGGTTGGCGCTTGGGTATCACCGATGATTTAGCTCAAAGATTAAAACTTGAACGTTCTGCAGACAGTATTTTAGCTATTAAATCTTGTTCTACCGAGTCTGAAGCCCGATATTACGAAACCCTATACACTCTCAAATATGGAATACCTACTTGTCCATTTATGCCCCGTAAACGAATGACATTAAAGGGCGAGTGGTTAACGAAACTATATTCTCAGATAGATACGAATACAGCCGCAATAAAACTCGCCCGTGATTTAGGAGTCTATCTCCATGCACATCATTTTGCACTCGGAGGTGTGGTTCGAGGAGGATCCCATCGAGCTAAGGTAATACTCACCCTCTGTTATCGTCGCCATCGGACCAAATGGGCAAGAAATCGGTTATTACTAAATCCCTCTGTTTCTCATCAGGTTCATCTCGAAACATCTTCCCCCACAATCATCAATAAATTACGACAACACAATATTCATCTTACCAAAGCAAAAAAAGGGTGGAAGGTACAGAAGGCCTTTTCTGATATTCTGCAAGCCGGTGAATTTGCCCGAAAACTAGTAAACACCACCGATGCGATATTTGAATCCAAGTTTGAGGTCGGAAAACGCAATAATTTCTCCCGTAGAGCACTCGTCATACCCGTCGGTAATATCTTACCCGGTATGCGTATACCGGTAGTTTTAGGCGCGGAGGTAGTTTATGACCAAGTGATTTCCAGAAGGGTAACCTATAAAAGAATTTCGGTATACGATCTGGAAATTGCCAAATCCCATAACTATATTGCCAACGGAATAGTGGTTCATAATTCTATCTATCGCTGGCGGGGGGCGGCCGTCAGCAACGTAATTCAATTCAAATCCACTTATCCCAAAGCCAAAATAATTGTTCTTACCCAAAATTATCGCTCTTCTCAGGAGATTTTGGATCGGGCGTACCAATTAATTCAGTACAACAATCCCGACCGGCTGGAAATAAAGGAAAAAATAGACAAAAAACTGACGGCTGTTCGCCGCCACCCTCCGGAGCCTATCGAATTCATACACACCTCCGGGGTGGAAGACGAAGCCGATGCTGTTGCTAAAAAAATAAAAGAATTTCTTAGCGCTACGCACTTAGAACTTAGTCCTAAAGATATTGCTATTCTGGTGCGGGCTAATGTCCATTCCGAACCGTTTTTACGCGCCTTATCCCGCCGGGGAATTCCGGCTCAATTTTTAGGTCCCGCCCGGTTGTTTCACCAGCCCGAAGTCAAAGATTTAATTGCCTATTTACGGTTTCTGTCGGACATTAATGATGACATCTCCCTGTACCGGGTGCTGGCTATGGATTTTTTTGCCCTTTCTCCCCGGGATCTGGCATCCTTAACCAGTTTTACCAAGCGCTCCGGTCTTTCCCTTTTTTCAGCCTTAGAACACCTGTCTGGCATCCGCACCACCCAAATTGTCTTGCCCCGTCCGCCCTTAACTGCAGACTCAATTGATACTCTAAAAAACTTAATCAGCCTCATCCATCACCATCTGGGACTATTATCCAAAGAGTCAGCTGGTCAAATCCTGTACTATTTCCTTCGCGATTCCGGAATGCTTTCCGCCATTCTTAAATATCAAACTCCCATCGACGAACACCGGGCAGCCAATATTACTCGTTTTTTCAACAAGCTCAAGACTTTTGAATCGGAACATTCCGATGCTTCAGTTAGGGCTGTTATGGACTGGCTGGATTTGTCGCTGGAAGTTGGGGAGTCACCCCTAGCCACTAATTTCGATTGGTCCGATAACGACGCTATAAATATTCTGACTCTTCATTCCGCCAAAGGGCTGGAATTTCGGGTAGTTTTTCTGGTTAACCTGGTTTCCCAGCGCTTCCCCTCCAGCCAGCGTCAGGAAACTATTCCCATCCCCGAAGCCCTCATCAAGGAAATTTTACCCAGCGGAGACTTCCACCTGCAGGAGGAAAGGCGGCTTTTTTACGTCGGCCTGACCCGGGCTAAAGACCGGGTATTTCTGACTGCTGCCGATTATTACGGTGAAGGTAAACGCGCAAAAAAACTCTCTCCTTTTATCACTGAAACACTGGGATCTTTGGCTGTCAGTTCTGCCACCCAGGTAGAGAGCCAACTTTCATTAATTGACTGGCAAAAGACTTCACCTCCTACGCCACAAACGACCAACCATAAACAAATAACTATTAACTACCTCAGTTACTCCCAGATCCAGACATTTCTCGACTGCCCTCTTCACTACAAAGCCAAATATATATTAAAACTACCTACCCCCCCCTCCGCCGCTTCCGGTTTTGGCAACACCATCCATCGTACCCTTCGTGACTTTTTTGATCAAACAGCCCGCGGGTTGAAGCCGGATATTTTGAAACTTTTTGCCCAAAATTGGTCCCCGGCGGGGTATCTTAATCCCCGGCACGCCGTCGCTTACCAGGCCAAAGGTCGCCGCTACCTGCAGGAATATTTAGCCACCAGATTTGACCCCCGGCACCTGCCAGTCAAGCTGGAAGAGCCGTTTACCGTGCCGGTGGTGAGCGACAACAGAAGTCGGACCATCAAAATCGGTGGTAAAATAGACCGGGTTGACATCCTCCCTGGCGGCAAAATCGAAATCATTGACTACAAAACCAGCTCCAAAAGTCTCACCCAAAAAGAAGCCGAGAAAGATCTCCAACTATCTTTTTATGCCCTGGCCGCGACTTCAATTCCCTATCCTCCTTTCGGCAAAAAATCTCAGGATATTATTCTTTCACTTTATTATTTCGAAGAAGACAAAAAGATCTCTGTGACGCGTACCGCCGCCCAGCTGGACCAGGCCAAAAAACAGATTTTCGAATATGCTGATGCTATTTCTCGCTCCGATTTTCGCTGCTCCGGATCCATCATTTGTCAGAAATGTGATTTCAAAACCCTTTGCGATATGGCCACATCCAGCGGTTGAAACTTCCCGGAAATTGGACCTCTTCTCCCCCGAAGCTTTTTTTAAAATGCGAAAACCCCCGCCACCCCTTGTTCGGCCATCTGGTGTCGTATATACCTTCCCAGTCCCACACCAGACAGCCCCTTATTTTGGCTTCTTTCATGGCTTCCCAGGCCACCAGATAGGGTAGGTTTCTAACCTTTCCCTCAGGCAGAGCACCGGAATAAAAATAATACGCCATCCTTTCATGCATCAACACCAGACACCCGGCCAAGTCATTTACCATCACGCAAAAACATTTCTTCCCGAAAGAATCCACCAGGCTTTGGTAATCTTTTTTCTTCGGTGTCCATAAACGTTTAATTCTGTTCGCCTCCCTCCAGATTTCAAAAAATTTATCAAAATTATTTTTTGTGATTTGTGGATTGAGGTTTGTAACCTGTCGAATACAGTACCTCGCGTCCTTCTTAAACCCCGACATTATTGAACTTAAACTTGGACTTAAACTTATTCTCAGTGTTTTCGCTCCGATTAGTGGCCATTTATCCAATTTCCATCCCCGGTTTCTCAAATCATGAATCGTGAATTCTGGGCCAAATCTTAATGGTTCCAATTTACACATCATCACTCTGTTTTCTTTCAAAACCTCCTCAATTTCCTCCCAAGGCAGTGGCAAATATACTCTTTGTATTTTAACCACACTTACCGGCCCCAGTTTTCTTAAGAATATTTGGTTTTGTGACTTGGGGCTAGTGACCTGAATTGTTTTCCATCCTATCCTCTTCGTATACTCACCGTACTCCGCGCTTTGTCTTACATCTTCAATTATTTGAAGATTCGTAGTATTTTCCATCGCGCTGCCTCTGCCGCTCTGAATAATAAATAAAGCAGGAGATCGACCGGCAGATCAAAAGTTCCCGCCAGTTTGACCGGTTGTCCCCCGAATTGTTCTTTAAATCTGGAAAAACCTTTTCCTCCTTCCGCCCCCCACAAATCAAATACCGTGCACCCTGACTGCTTACTCCATCGGATTGCCTCCCATAACAGCAGTGTCGGCGCCATCACTTCCTTGTGTTCCAGCGCTGAAGCCCCATAAGCGTAATAAGCCGTTTCTTTAAATTTAAATATCATCGCTAAAGCAATTATTCTGTCTTTATATTTTGCCGTAAATAGATGAGCTATCCCGGCTGGTCGCAACACATTCCACATTTGTCTGTGATAATCTCCCGAATGTGCATAAATTTTTTGTCTTTTTGCCGTTCCTTCGAACATCAGTTTTAGATAAACATCAAAAGCTTTTGAACTTGAACTGTCTTCGTGGGCTTTTACACCATATCGTTGGGCTACTTTTATATTGTATCTGCCTTTCGGATGCATGTTCGCCAGCAGCTCTTCTTCACTCTTTGTCAGATCCAAAAGCAACGTTTTCGGTTTAAATAAATGTCTCCCGGGTTTGAAAAATTTATTGAAAATTGAAAATTGAAAATTGGTTAATTCCCCACGCTTGAGGTTTGGCTCTATTCTTATCCCGATCGCTCTCATTTTTCGACCTTCCTCCCTTATTTTCTCAATTTCTATTTCATTTGGGGCTCTTCCCATAGGAATATACCCGAAAGTAAATGGAGTGTATGGAACCTTTGTCCAAACAATTAAAAAACCCTCTATCCTGCTAACAGGCTGTCTCTTGGCCCGGAATTCCCCCCACTCCCAACTCTGCAGCGGATGCGTCACTCCTTCATTCCATTCATCTTTTATATCCACCTGCCAATTATACGTTTGATTATTGGAATTTTGAATTTATTTAGAAATTAGAAATTAGTAATTAGAAATTAAAAGTTTATCTCCTCCTCCGGTTTCCATTTCCAGTTTCCTTCCTCGTCAAAACCCCAGCTTTCCTTTTCAAATCGTTTCGCAAATCCAGCCTTGCCGGTCGAACGGACATTACCGGCAACAATATAATCTTCCGGAATATCTGCCACAAACCGCGACACCGGATTATTTGTTCTCTGTCCGAAATATAACCTTTGTCTGGCATATGTCATATGTAATTTATCCATGGCCCTGGTCATGCCCACGTAACACAGCCTGCGCTCTTCTTCCATTTGACCCCTGTCCATAAAAGCCCTGGAATGGGGGAATAATCCCTCTTCCATCCCCACCATAAACACCGTTTTAAACTCCAATCCCTTCGCTGCATGTAATGTCATCAACGTCACTGATCCCGACTTATACTCTCCTGCTCTTCTACTCTCCCGCTCTGTAAGCGTTATCTGTTCCAAAAATTCAGCCGGATCGTCAAACTCCATCGCCACACTTCTCAACTCCTTGACGTTTTCCAACCGGGCGGCATCCTCCTCGTCCATTTGTTCAAACTGATCCAGGTATCCCGTGACCTTAAGCACCTCATCCAATAAATCCAGGGTCTTTCTTTTTAAAAATTGAAAATTGGTATCTGAAAATTTATTTAACCTGGTTTTACCTGATTTTTCCGCTCTCTTTCTGGCCACCTCATCCCCCGGATTAACCACCAATCGTAAATAAGCCAGTATATCCTTGATTTCCTTGCGTTCATAAAACCTGACTCCGCCTACCAGCGAATAGGGGATTCCGGCATGTAAAAAGGCCTCTTCCAATACCCGCGATTGCGCGTTTGTTCTGTACAATACCGCAAAATCCGAGAATATATCACTCGTCAGTCTATCTAATACATATTGGGCTTCCATAAGCTCATTTTCAGCTTCGTACACGGTAATTTTTTCTCCCTCTCCCCTGTCTGTCCACAGTTTCAGTATCGGATGGTCAGTATTTTTTGCTACCACCCGATTGGCCGCCGACAGAATATTTTGCGTCGACCGGTAATTTTGTTCCAGATTTAAAATCGTCAGGTCGGGAAAATCCTGTTTTAACAGCAGTAAGTTCCGGTAATCTGCTCCCCGCCAGGAATAAATGGCTTGGGCGGCATCTCCCACCACCGTCAATTGCCTGTACCCCCGACCCAACATTTTTGTGATTTCATACTGCGCTTTATTCGTGTCTTGGTATTCATCCACCAGAACATATCTGAACTGACCTGTCAGTTTTTTTAGTACACCTTGTTCATTTTTCAGCAGTGCAACTGTCTTTACCAGTAAATCGTCAAAATCCAGAGCCCGGTATTTAGTCAGCAGTTGCTGGTAAACAGGATAAACTCGAGCCACAGTATTGGTAAAAGAACCCCTGGTAAAAGATGTGTATTCGGCCGGACCGATCAGCTCATTTTTTGCCCCTCCAATTGCCCCCAAAATCGATCCCGGCCTGATGCTTTTGGGATCAATTCCCAGCACCGTCATAACCTGTCTTACTGTATCCAGTTGGTCCCTTTCGTCAAAAATTACGAAATTCCGGTCAACACCCGCCTCATCCGCATACCTGCGCAGCACCCTGGCGCAAAAACTATGGAAAGTACCTCCTGTCACTTTCTGACTTATAGCTTGGGATTTGTGTCTTGCCAACAGGTTGTCCACTCTTCCCATCATTTCCCCTGCCGCTTTATTGGTAAATGTCAGCAGCAGCACATTCTCAGGGTTTACCCCCCCCTCACCGATCATGTACGCTACCCGGTAAGTCAGGACCCGCGTTTTTCCGCTTCCTGCCCCGGCCAAAATCAACAGCGGCCCACCGCTGAACTTAACCGCCTCTTGTTGCGCCGGGTTCAATTCCCGTAAAATCTCCATGCCCATGCAGCTTACCAGAATACCTACTCTAATCAACCGACTCAAGCGCCAACTTCTTTCCCATGTAAACTTGATGCGTGCAGTGCTTGTCGTGCTTGTGCTTGCCTGTATTGCCCTGGTCTGGTTTGTTTTAAGTTCACCCTTTTATTATATCCGGTCCTTCTCCTCCATGGCCTTGCCTTCGTCCGGTGGGCGGACCAACATTCTTGTCCTCGGAGTGGGAGGCGACGGGCACGAAGCCCCGGATTTAACCGATACCATATTATTTTTTTCCATCCGCACCCGGGGTACCGATCCTGTCCTTCTGTCCTTACCCCGGGATATTTGGGTTCCTTCCCTCAAGGCCAAGATTAACACTGCCTACTATTACGGCAAAAAAAAGCAAGGTCCCTCCGGGGGATTAACTCTGGCTAAGGCTGCAGTGTCGGAAATCATCGACCAGCCCGTCCATTTGGCAGTAGTTCTGGATTTTGGTACCTTTTCCAAAGCCATTGATCTCGTGGGGGGAATAGATTTAGATATTCCCCGCTCTTTTGATGATTATAAATATCCCCTGCCGGGTAAGGAAAACGATTTATGCGCCGGGGACCCCGAATATCTTTGCCGTTACGAACACGTACATTTCGACGCCGGACAGCAGCATCATGACGGCAACACGGCTCTTAAATACGTTCGCTCCCGTAATTCCGCTGACCCCGAAGAAGGTACCGATTTCGCTCGCAACCGTCGTCAGGAACAGGTTATTTCCGCGTTCAAAAACCGGCTGCTGTCCCGGGAAATTATCACCCACCCCGCAGTTTATCGTGAGTTGTATGATTTATTCCTTTCAGAATCAGTCACCGATATTACCCAAGGGTACTATTTTGCTCTGGCCAAACTCGCCTTCAGAGCCCGTCGCCAATCATTAAAAACCGCGGCTCTTTCCGAACCGGATCAACTTTCCCATCCTCCCGTCTCAGCAGTCTATGGGGGCCAATGGGTCCTCATTACCAAAAACAACGATTCTCAGATAGTTACCGGTTTTGTCTCCTCCCTCCTCAAGTAGCCCTCTGTGGGGTGTATCATATTATAAACAAATCTTCGATGGAACTATCCAGACAAACCAAAAGCTTTAGCGGAGTAACCGGAACTGCTGTATTTACAATCATTACCGCTATCATCGTTATTCTCCTTACCCGGCAGTTCTCCCAAACTTCAGGAATTTCCATCTCTCCGTTCGGTCCGGATACCAGCCTGGCACAATCGGCTCCGCGTTCGGCCGTCTGTTCAGGTCTGACTGTTTCCTCGCAGAGTTTAAACAGCTCGTCCGGCAACTTCCTGACATTCACCTTGACTGGAACTCCACCAGCTTCATCCATCAGTTATTTCATGTTGGCTTTCTATAATTTGGATAATCTCTTCAGCCCTGGTAATCCCAAGCCTGTTTATTTCTCTGGGATACATTATCATCGGACTGACTGTATCAAAAACAACAACACTTGTACTTTCACCATAAAGTACGACGACTTATTCCGACCGGATGAAAATTTTGGCAGTCAATTCCCAATGCGGATCCAGGTAAATGGTTATTTTGGATTGACTGACGGAAGTTTTTCTCTGGCGGATCCGAAATGTGTTAGAAGTTTTTCAATTCTCCCTTCAGTCGTTTTCCCCAAAGATCACGCGGCACACCCCGGGTATTCGAACGAGTGGTGGTATTTAAATCTGCTGGTCAGGACTGTTGAAATCAACGGAAGTAATCAAAAAGACTTAGGGTATCTGATTTCATTCTCCCGGATATTCGGTACAAACGGACTTCTGAGCAGTCGGTTTGATAACACTACCAAATCATTTGCCCAAGCCACTGCCGGTGGGGGTAAACTTAGTGTGAATCTAATAAACAACTTACTGCAAGTAAACTATTCGGGTTCAGTGTACATGGTTTTAAAGGAACAAACCCCTTTAGCCAATGGAGCCAAACAATTCACCCTCACGGGAACAACTCCTCAGATGGGAACCCTAAATCTGGTACTAAAAGAGAGAACTGTAAAAAGCGGAGGAAACACCCCCTTGTTGTGGGGATGCACCGGCCGTATTTCAGTATTTAATCCCCTCGATACTCTCTATTACAGCATGCCCGACTTGGATATCACCGGCACCATCACCGACGTAAACAAAGTTACCAGGAAGGTTGTGGCCGGGAAAGCCTGGTTTGATCACCAGTGGTTCAGCTCCCTTCCCGCTTCTGATTGGAAAGGCCATTACTGGTCAAGTTTCCACTATACTACAGGGAGTAGTGTATACGACTCGGGGGCTCACGCAGCAGCAGCATTCGTAACCCAAATATTCACTTCCGGTCCCAGATATAACTATTGGGTGAAAAGGAATTTTAACGGGAGTAGTTTCTGTGGCGGCGGGGGAGAAGTGGCCATTAATTCGTATAGTCCTGGAGGCTATCCCACAAACTGGCTCTTTAAGTTCGACCAGTTGGGTTTGGGGAACCCCCAAGGAATTGCCTTCTCTTCTAATCAGGTCTATACCGTCGGCCCCAAATCATTTTTCGAACCCAGTGCATATTTTTCAGGAATAACCAATGCCGGGTACACCGGTTTGGGCTTTTTGGAAACAGGAATTAAAAACTAGTTTACTCACTCAACTTTATAAACCGTCGTCGTTCCCGACGTAAAAACCGGTGTCGCCGTCTTCCTGATGATCTCCTCATTCATACTCGGGTACTTTTGTCTCTCCAGATTTCCGATAATCAGGTATTCAACGTTATATTTATTCAGCACGGTTTTCACCTGGTATTCATCTATTGCCTCATACAACTGCCGTACTTCCTCGATTCTCCCGCCGATGGGATCATAGCTTCCCCTCCACAACCACTCGTGTACCGCCCACCCGGCCACTGTAGGCAGGCCCGTAAACGCTGAGACCCTTTCATAATCCGTATAACTGTCGCCGGCCGCTTCCACTATTACCGGCTGGCGTGAATCCGGAATGTTCTCATTCAGCCAGTTGACTGCCGCCAGGTCGTCCGGTAGTCTGTCCTTCATCCAATTCAATCCGTATAGCCCCCGGTAAGTTTTTAAATCTTCGAAATATGCCCTCACTCCAAACTGAGGATAGATGGATACCAAAAATACCATCGGCGCTACTCCTGCCAGAAACACATATTTAATCCACGTCCTCTTCGTCCTCGCTATCTGGACAATTGTATATCCGGAGAGTATCGACATCATCATAAACACTTGGTAACCCAGCTTGAACATCGTATTACTCCTGAAGTGTTGAGGATAAATATCCTTAAAGTAAAAAAATTCGGGAAATATTATCAGCCCCAGGCTGAACACCGCCCATACCAGTAATACCTGTTTTGTCAATTTTTCCCTGGAGTCACCTTTAAACAACCACAAACTTCCGGCGCAATATGCAAAAAACCCCCACAAAACCAGAATCATCCACAGAGGTGACCTTTGGCACTTTTCCACTTCCTCAAACAGGATCGGCCCAAATTTGGTGTTGGCCAATTCCTTCGGCGGACAATTAACCGCCACTCCCGTCACAAACGATTTGAAATTCTGCATGAAAGGCAGGATTGTAATCACAAATGCCAGTACCACTATTCCTATTTTCCCCGCCAGACCTTTGATAATTTTAGTTCTGAACAATTGTTTGAGGTTTGCGACTTGGAAATTTAAGCTTGAAAAGATAATCATGATACAAAATAGCCCGAGGTATATCGGACCGTCCAACGCATTAGTCATAAAAGCCATACCTGCCGTCATTCCGAAAATTGCTCCCTCCCACCATCGCATTTCTTTCTCCTCCCTCCGGAAAATATTTACTAACATAGCTATAGCCAATAAAGCCAAAGGTATGGACAATACATGCCCATGGATATCCGACACCACAAACGAATAGCTGGGAAACTCATGGATGGTATATGGTATAAATCTGGTCGCATTAGGATACCAGTAAGCGTGCCAGCCGTCTGTGATATTTTTCCAGCTGGAAAAGTCCGACCAGATGGTCCAGAAAGGAGGCGGTATTTCCGCCCAGTACCCTTTAGTAAAGGCATAAATCGTTTGCATGTTGCCTGAGAGACTCACCAAAAATGCGATAAATATCGCCCCTCCCGTCATCCATCGTTTAGGTAAGTGTCTTAATAGTTCCCGACCTATTGAATAACTCATCGTTGCAGCAAAGGCCAGTATCGTCCCCAGCATTAGATTGAATGTATACACCAGGTTAATTCCGGACAATTTTGTTATAAATGCCACCATCAGGTGGCCGAAATAGTAGTAATTTATTGTCAGACCTGAAAACCACATATCTGCCGGGGGAAAGTAGGTAGACCTCAATATCGATCGCATAAAACCAAAGTCCATAAGTTTTTCCAGACCGTTGATAGACGGTTCGTGGGCTTTAACCCAGCTCCAGAAAAATAAAATTACCAAAAAGGCCGTTTCTTCAAAAGCTATGGTTTTCAAAGGAATATTTTTCCAATTAAGCCGGCTTTTATTGCTCCACCACCAACCAGCAGCGCCGACAGCAGCCACCGCCCCCAAAGTTGCCAGCCAGGTAAATGGCAAAACCTTCAGGCTTCCCAGCCACCAGATCAGATAACTGGCTCCGGCCAGACCGATAATTTTGCCTGAGAAATAACCCTCATCTCCCCATTTTGGAAACAGCATTCTGGCTACCGGCCATCCCGCCACACCGACCCCGGCCAAAACCAGCCACCATCTCAAAATTATTACTACATCCTGTCCCACAGTGTGATTATAACCGTATGCCGGGTATAAGTTCGATGATAGAATTTAATCCGCATGGCCCGCGTGGTTACACTCTTAATTAATTGCGTACTTCTGGCTTTTTCGTGTTGGCTGATGTGGCACACTTTTTCCTACAATTCTTCCCGGCAGGTTTTGGTAATTTCCGACAAGGTCTGGAGTGATTTTGGCGCACTTATCCCGCTCACCCGTTCCTTTTCGCACGGGTTTAATTGGCCTGTCGAACATCCGCTTTTCCCCGGTGAACCTATCCGCTACCACCCGCTTTTCTATATCGCGGTTGGTTTACTGGAAAGATCCGGCCTTCGTCTCGACTGGGCCATGAATATTCCCAGCGCCCTGGGATTTTTTCTGGTTCTGCATTTTCTTATCCGGTTGGGAAAAAATTTTTATTCTTCCACCGTCACCGGCTTGCTCGCGGTTTTGTTTTTCCTTTTCAACGGCTCTCTCTCTTATATTAAATTTTTCAAACTTCACCCGTTATCAACCCGAACATTGTCTGAGATAGCCGCCAACTCCAGATTTCCCAATTTCGGACCCTGGGACGGGGGTCAAATCACCGCTTTCTGGAACTTAAATATTTTTACCAATCAGCGGCATCTGGCTCCTTCTTTTGCTCTGGCTTTGTTATTAATCTGGATCCTGTTTACCGGAAACCGTAAATTGACATATTTTTCAGGCTTTATCTTGGGCGTCTTCCTTCTGCTCAATCATGCGGTATTCGCTATCTGCCTTCTCTTTGTCGCCTGGTTTTTCTTGGCTCGTCCCCGCCTCCGCCTTCCCCTGATATATTCCATGTTCGGTTTTCTTCCCGGGTTTTCACTTTTCCGATATACCGTCCATATTACCCCCTCTCTATTTATCAAAACCGGCTTCCTGACACCTCAGCCGGTAACATGGATTTCCTGGATTACCTTTTGGTTTTATAATTTCGGGCTTCATGCAGTGCTAATTCCCTTAGGTTTTATATTTAGCCCTCGTCGGGTCAAAGCGCTGGCTATCCCTCTGGTCATATTGTTCATCATCCCCAATATCTGGCAGTTTTCCCCGGACATGATCAACAATCACAAGTTTTTCAACTTCTTTCTGCTTTTTGGTTTTCTCTTTTCAGCCCATTTCATTATCACTCTTTTCCGCACCGGCTGGGTCGGAAAAATTATCACACCGGCCTTACTGATATTCCTGGTAATGGGTGGAATTGTCGATTTCTTTCCCGTAAAAAACGACCAGAAACTCCTGCTGTCCGATATCGGTTCCGACCCAGATGTCGCCTTTTTCTATACTTCCACCTCCCCCCGCGACGTCGTTTTAAACAGCACCTGGCTATACCATCCCGCCTCTCTGGCCGGTCGGCCGATTTTCAATGGTTACTCCTACTTTACCTGGTCTTACGGTTATGACCAGGTTACCCGGGAAAGACAGACGCAGTCAGTTTATTCCGCAGTCTCAAAAACTGAAGCTTGCCGACTTTTGCACCGGTACGGGATTGCTTATGTCGAACTCAACCGCCACCCGGAGGGCTTTCTTTCCCCCAACTGGGATCTCTGGAGCACCGTGTTCATTCCGGTTTACCAAAACCCCGATTCCGGTATCCGTGTTTTTTCAGTTAATCGGAATTGCCCGCTCTCATGAAGTTTCGCGTCATTCTGTTATTCCTTGTTATATTATTTCTGGCAGCAGTCCTCCGCCTTTATGGACTCAAATGGGATCAGGGATATAGTTTACATCCCGATGAACGCTTTTTGGTAATGGTAGCCAACGACATCTCTTTCCCCGGTTCCGTCTCCGGTTATTTTGATACTTCATCTTCCCCAGCCAACCCCCACAATCGGGGTTACAATTTCTTCGTTTATGGTACATACCCTGTTCATCTGGTTAAATTTCTGGCCGGTAAACTGTCTTCAGGTGATTACGGATCGATCATGCGTACCGGCCGGTACACCTCAGCCATTCTCGATTGGAGTATTGCCATTTTGGTGTTTCTTATCACCCGCCGCCTGACCGGCAGGGCTTCGCCTGCCTTGCTGGCTGCCTTCTTTTACTCTGTTTCAGTTCTGCCGATCCAACTGGCCCATTTTTTTGCCGTCGATACCTTCTTGGTATTTTTCCTTGTTTTATCCTTTTATTTTCTCATCTCTCCTTTTCCATATCTTTTAGGCCTTTCTTTTGGCTTGGCCATTGCCGCCAAAATCTCCGCCAGCATCTTTCTCCCGATAATCGCCCTTGGCTTAATAGTCTATTTTTTCCGTACCCGCAATTTATTCAAATGGTTGTTGTTGCTAATCACCATCGTCATTTCCTTTTATTTCACTGTCCGCCTGGCTCAACCCTACCTGTTCGCCGACTCCCGTCTCTTGTCTTTTTCATTGAACTCCAAGGTCCTGACTAATTGGCAGGAGCTAAAAAACATGAGCCGCGCCGATAGTTATTTCCCCCCGGCTATCCAGTGGATTCACACCCGTCCGGTCTTATATTCGCTGGAAAATCTTATTCTTTGGGGTCTGGGTGTACCCCTGGCACTTATCAGCTTCCTCTCTCTTTTACAGCTCGTCAACCGCCTGAAATACCAACCCCTCCTTATATTACCGCTTCTTTGGATTCTGGGTGTATTTATCTATTATTCTACCCAATTTGCCCAACCCATCCGCTATTTTTATCCCGCTTTCCCGTTTTTAGCAGTTCTTTCGGGATCTGGTTTTTTCCAACTGCTGTCGCGTCTCCCCCGATATCGGATTCATATTCTAACCCTTACCCTCCCACTGACTTTAATATGGCCACTCGCTTTTATAACCATCTATTCCCGGCCGCACTCCCGGGTTAGCGCATCTACCTGGATCAACACTCATATACCTCCCGGCAGTCGTATCTCTTGTGAACACTGGGACGACTGTCTGCCTCTGGGATACAATGCTCCGTACCGGATTATCGAATTTCCTCTCTATGCCCAAGACACGCCCGAGAAGTGGCAGGATATGGCTACCCGCTTGGCCGGGTTGGATTATATTATTCTTTCCAGCAACCGCCTCTACGGTTCAATCATGACTGTCCCCGAAATTTATCCCGCTACCAATCTTTTTTACCGTGACCTTTTTGCCGATAATCTGGGCTTTTCAAAGATCGCCGAGTTCACCTCCCGTCCGAATCTGCCCTTACCGGGAACACATATCTGCCTTACTCCGCCATTTATAAAATACGGGGTCGTCACCCGCGCCTCCCAGGAATGCCCGTTACCCGGAATCAATTTTGTAGACGACTACGCCGACGAGACCTTTACGGTCTACGACCACCCCAAAGTCATTATTTTCAAAAAAAATAATGCGCTCTGACCCCCGTCTTCAGCGTCAGTACTTTGATTATGCTCCGCACCGATATTCCGCAGCATTCCTGCTTTCCCCACCCCTTGCCCAAAAGCTGGAATTAGTGCATCTCGAACGGACTTTACATCTGCGTCCCGGTGTCCGCATCATCGACTTCGGCTGCGGTTCCGGTCGGGTCGCCCTGTATTTTCTGGCCTTGGGTTTTGATGTTATTGGAGTGGATGTCTCTCCGGTCTCTCTGGCGGACTTGAAAACTTTTTATTTCCGCCATCGTCAGCCCGGCTGGGGTAAGCTTGCTTTAATGTCCCGACTGCCTGCTTCACCCGTGGCCGATGCGGTAGTGGGAGCGGACATTCTTCATCATGTTGACATCCGGCTGCTGCTTCCCCGGGTATTTTCCGCTCTCCGTCCCGGTGGCACGATCGCTTTTTCCGAACCTAATGCTTTTTATCCTCTCTGGTACGCTCACTATCTGGCCAACCGTATTCCCTGGGCGGTGGAAAAAGGTATTTTGCAATGCACTCCATCTAACCTGAAAACTCAATTTTTAAAAGCCGGTTTCTCTCGGGTAAATATCTCCGGCCATGGACTGTTTCCGACCAGACTGTTGTCCTCCTTGCCCGCCGCATGTCGCTCAAATGCCTTGGGAGTATCCCGTTTCCCGTATCTTGCCCCTTTCTCATTTCGATTGATCATCCGCGCCGATAAACAATGATACATAGGCCTTTTCTCCGTTTTCCACATATTCCTCCCGCTTTGCATGCAATAGACATATCTCAAAATCCTTTATCTGATCTGTTTCTCTGGGATCAAAAAATACCACCGCCGGCCGGGTACTGAAAACCGCCTTACAGTCTTTGACAAAATTTCCCGCCATTATTAAATCTTCTCTCCCGGCCTGGTGTTTTAGACTGTAATATATCGCTTTTGGTTCAGGTTGCCCCCACTCACCCCAGCAACATGAAGCCATAAAAACCTTGGTTGTTACAGAATAACGATCGATCCTTTCCGCGATTATTTTTCCGAATGGCACATTGTGATTTGGCAGTCCCCGCGTATATTTTCCGAAATACTTAAACACATTTAACCCTGTTATCGCTCCCAGGATAACCACCAAAACTATCGTTGCCGCTACCTGTCCAGACTTTTTCATCCTTTCGTAAACCATCATTATTCCGCTGGCAGTTATCAAATACACCAGGGGAATAATTCCGATTGCTCTCCCCCCGTTGGGAATCTCCGCCTGGGGAATTGCCGGTGACATCGACGGTAAAGCCAGAACCATCATGGCTGCCCCGATTCGCAAAAGCATCCTCCTGTCTTTTTTCCACCAGTAAATAATCCCTAAAACAAACATCCAGCCGCTCAGGATGTCCAAGTGGGGTGAATCCGGTACATTAACCCGGAAACTTACTTCCCCTTTAAAATGCAACATCCCCGCGGTTTTGAAAAAGTTCCTAGTCAGTTTCAAATAGGTCTCGGGGTTTTTCCAATCCTCAGTCTTGGGAATTTTTTGACCGACATATCCACTGGTAAAATTATTCGCATCCCTGACAACAACCTGTCCCCAAATAACCAAAGCCGGAATCAGTCCCAAAGAGCCGATAACCATACCCTTGACTTTTCCCCTGCTCAAAAGCCACCCCGAAAAAATGATGGGAAACACAAAACATTGCGGGTATGTAAACATGCCTGCGCTGACGCCCACAATTCCCGGAAGTAAATTCTGCGCTTGGGGTTTCTTGCTGAACTTTTCAGCCGAGTAAATCGCTATTGCTGACAGTATCGGGATAATTATTTGGGAATTGCCGGTCCTTGCCCACACCAGGGTCCAAAATGAAACACCGGTAATAAACGCTGTTATTCTGGCGACCCCCGGCCCGGCCAGTTTTCTGGCCAATAAAAATGCGGCTATCACCACTCCGCCTCCCACAGCTGCCGACGCCAGTTTATACTGCAGATGTTTTTGGCCGATAACTCCGATCAATCCCGCAATCGCGTAATGGTACACCGGTCCGGCACTTTGTAAAAAATACCACGGCCATTTACCTTCCAGAATTTCCTTCACATACTCATGGACATTGGATATATCCCCGTACCACTCGCCGGGTAAACCGCCCAGGCCGTAAATAGTCAGGGCGGCGTAAACGCCCAGTATTGCTGCCAGTATCTGCCGGTCGCGTTTCATAACTCGGCAATTTCCGCGAAAGCATCCATGCTTTTATTCATATCGAATTCCTCAAGTGCCTTCTGTGTTCTTACATATTTCTTCCTGTTGCGTAATATCTCTGAAATCGCCCGCGCCAACTCCCCCGCATCCCCAGGTTTGGCCAATCTGCCCATTCCTGTCTTTGTGACCGGCACTCTTACCCCCGGCAAGTCCGAAGTCACTACCGGTACTCCGCTCATCATGGCTTCAGCCTGCACCATCCCAAAAGCTTCGGTGGAATTTACGGAAGGTAAAACCAGTACATCCAGAAATTTATAAAAAGACCCCATACATCCGTCCGGTATCTGGCCTATAAACACCACTTCCTTCCGGAGATTTCTTACCAGAGATGCAATTTTACGGCGGTATTCACTCTCACCCGCGGTTTCTTGCGGACCGCATATGACCACCCGGATATCTTTTAGCTCCGTCTTAAGATAGGCAATCGCTTCCAACAAATACTCCACCCCTTTTTCTGCAGCCAGCCTGCCTGCAAATCCTATCACCGGCCGATGCCTTCCCAGCATCTTATGTATCCGGTTTCTGACCGCCTTGTTTTCCCCCGGGATTTCCACCGGCGGATAAATATATTTTATTTTTGCCATCATTCCCGCCAATACCGGAGAATTTATAGCATAGTCTTGCGACGAATTTACCACCGTTTGGCTCAGGCCCAAGCCCATTCTCTCGGAAATATTCAATAATCTCTCCAGCCGTTTCCGCACTATTCCGTCAGGCAATTGCACCTGGCAGTGGTAGATACTTATTACCTTCTTTCCCAGGATTCTTGCCCACAACACTGCTGACACTCCTTCCGGCCCCGGCCAGTGTACTACTACTGTGTCTGCCCGGGATACCGCCTTGATCATCTTCCGCACCCAGTCGGGTGAGATAAACCCTTTGCTGATCTTGAACCATGGCTTGGCCCTGACAATTTTTACTCCTCCGGATTCTTCTTCCGTTTTCAGATCCGATCGGTGCATAAAACATAGTACTTCTGACTCCGCCCCTTTCCTAGCCAGACCCTCCGCCAGCCTTTGTCCGTAAACCGCCAATCCTGATATATATGGCCGGTAGTATGTCAGACAGGAAACAACTCTCACACCTTAATGTTCTGCAACGCTTTTTCTAAGTAGGGAAATTTGTCCGCATAATTCTTTTTCCGGTCGGTGATATTGTAAATCCACATTATCCTGGTTTTTGTTTTACCATTAAGATATTGCACGATATCCAGGTTGTCTTCCACAAAATAATCCAGTTTCAACTTCTCTATTATTCTCCTTTTAAACAGATGCGGTTGTTCGCATTCCCGGTTAATGTTCACCGTTTTGAATAGATTTTCCATTTTGTACTTTACCAACCACCGCCTCAGATTGTTTTCCAGTATTACATATCTTCCGGTAATCAGATGCAGCTCCACATCGTTCCGGCCGGATAATTGTTTCAGCATCCCCGCCCCCTTGGCTGGAAACAAGCTGGATTCATGAGCCAGGATCCACAGAAACTTTATCACCGGATTGGTCGGTACCATGAAAGTCAGGCGAGTTATACCCAAAACCCGTCTTTTAAACCATTTTACATAAGCTCTGAAAAGTCTCGCCGGATTATACGCCACCACTCCGTCAAAATCCAACCCCACCCTGACTGTCTTTGCCATTACTCGGATTTTATAGCACTTTTCCTGAATCCGAAAACCCCAAACAACATTAAGGCCAGTCCCGCAAGCAAGATTATCCAGGTTCCGGAAGCACTTCCGGATTCCGGCAGACCTGAATCAGTGGCTGTCGGCGTTGGCCAGATAGTTGGCTTAATCGTTGGCACTGTCGTCGCGCCGGCTGTCGGTTTTATAGTGGGGGATACCCGTGGGGTTACTGAGGGGCTGATCCTCACACTCGGCAGGGGACTGGGCACGGTCGTAGCCGAAGGTGTCGCTGAAAATGCCGGTAAAAAGCTTTCCCCGGCGGCGTAAACTACAAAACCTTTACTTACTTTCTGCACTACTCCGTCTACTACGGCACTGACAGTCACAGTGTGTTCTCCCGGGGCCAGATCAGTCGGTACGCTAAAGGAATAATTCCCCTCATTATCCGCCACCGAAATCCCACTCACTACCGCGTCAGAGTGAATTTCCACCGTAATTTCGGTTCCCGGTGGTGCCTTTCCGATAATCTCCGGTCGGAAGGAATTAATTTTTTCTCCGGATTTTGGGGCTGAAATAAGCAACCCGCCGGGAGCAGGCTCCACTGGCTCAGGCACTGCAGTGGGGGTTGGACTCGGTTTGTTTCCCGGTGTCAAAAAGGCATAGCTGTTTCCCAGCACCACATCCCCGACCGGGCTGTCGTTCCTCGTCACCGCGTCTACTGCTGCCGTCCCCATCGGTCCCCCCTGAAACTCTATCCGGATTCTTGTTTGTATCGGATCATACTCTGCATACCCGGACAGATCTTCCGCTCTGGCGGTAGATACCGGCACCACCCAGGATCCGCTGGACTTTACCAATCCCGCCTGGAGCACACAGTTTGGCAGCTGATAATACACAATAGTACCTTCGGCCGGATCACCATTAGCGGTGGACGCTTTCCCGTAAGCCACATCGGCGTCGGGTGCCATTGCCAGGGAAGGTGCTGTTTCTGTCTGGTACAGTTCTCCTTCTTGATCGTACAGATTTTTCCCCGAACCCACCTCAAAGTCATACACCGTTTCCGGTTTCAAACCCCGCACTGTTACAAAATGGGTAAAGTAATTTTCTACAGACCCTCTCTGCAAGTCTCTTTCATCTGACATCACGGTTTCCGGTTCTCCGCCGGTTTCTGTATACCTCACATATCCCGACACCGCTTTACCTGTGACCCAGGAAACTGTAAAGCTGGTATCGTTTATGTTGGTGATTTTGACTTCTTCCGGCACTTCATCAGCCGCAGCTTTGCCGCTTTGTTTTAGTTGGCCTCTGATCAGCCACAAACCTGCCACCAGCCCTCCCACCGCAATCAGTAAACCGATAATTGTTGGGATGGTTACTTCCGGTTTTTTCATCTGTTCATCTGCCTTAACCTATCTAATACCCCGGTTTTTAATTGCGGGTCCAGTGTTTTCAGATGTTTTTCTACCCCCTGGGGAAGGTCCGTTTTTAAATAAGCCCGGTAAACCTCAAAACCCACCCAGCACGCCAGCGTGACCAGCGTCGTGATTAATACTATCACAACATCCCTGTCCCAACCCTTCTTTTTCATAACGGCTTTTCGGCTGACTGATACGCCACAGCACCGTCAACAGTCACAGTTAACTCTCCTGTTTCTTCCTTGGATATTTTGACTCTTCTGATAGCCACTACCCGCCGCTGATTCTCCAGGCTAATCAGCCAGTTCCGGATCTGGGTATACTCCCCCGTTCCCGTCACGGAAAATCCTACATCTTCCATTCCCTCGGGAATAACCCGGATCTTTTTCGCGGTTGATGTATACCTCTCGCCTGACAGGGTGATAGGGTCAAAAGATACGGAGGTTAAATTCACTCCGGTTTGTATGGCGGTTCCCTCCAGTGCCAGAGCCAGTATTTCCCAATCGGAGACAGTCGGTAACCCCTCATCCATCAATTCAAATTGGGGACGCACTTCATCCAACAGACTCAGAGCTTTTTTGACTGTCCGGATTTTTTCATCCAGCTGCACCGCCAGCTGTCGTCGTTGGTCAATCTGTCCCATCAGACCGGATATGGTTATCAGAGTCGGTTTCAATGCCATGACTAACAGGCCGATCACCAGTATCAAAGATAAAATCAGCCACAAACTGGCCTGCATTGCCGGCTGGCTCCGTGTGGTTTGCAGGTATCTTCTGTACCTGGTCAGACTATTTTTGTATTGCAGCGCCATCTTATTCCTTAATTACCAGTGAGAATTTAATTCCTTTCAGTGGCTCTTCGGATACCTGAGTCAGCTCGATACTTTTCCAGGTGGGATCTTTACCCAAACCTGTAATAAAAGTTCCCAGCGCCTGCTCTCCCAGGGAATTGGCCTCGCTTGTTATTTTCTCCTGGTCCATATCCAGAATTGCCAGCTTCAGCTCCGGCGGCACTTTTTCTGCCAGCTTATCCATTTTGTCCCGGGGCGAATATCTGCCGGCCAATAATTTATCCAGCGCTTCCAGTCTGGCCTGCCGTTGTATAAATTCCTGCTCCAGCGGAGCATACCCGTTAAGAATATTTACCTTGCCATTAATTTCTTCATTCAGGTTTACCAGGTCCGAGTCCAGTTTAAATCTCGATAAAAAAGCCAAAATGACCACCAGTTCGGTCACGATAATAATGTAGCGGCCGGAAGTTATTGCCCACTTCAGCAACTTTCCCCAAAAGGAAGTTTCCAGACCCGAAAGTGGAAGTAGGTTTATTGTCCTGGCCCGGGCAGGCATGTCATTAGTATACCAACTCTACTTTTTCTTCACCAGCAATGCCAGCCGGGATTTGATCCTGGCAGCTTTATTCTTATGTATCACTTTTCCTTTAACCGCCCGGTCCACAGCCCTGAACACTTTCACCAGGCTCCCGGGTGTAGGCTTTTTACGCATTGCAGCTACCGCCTCCTTGAGACGGTCCCTGACCTTTATGTTTACGACAGCTCTGCGTCTGTCTGCTTTCAATGTCCTCAGTGCTCCTGATGTAACCGGCATATCTTTTACCTCTACAGTAAACTAAACGGCGGCCATATAATAGCACACATGCGGGAACTTCTCAAAAACGGCCGGCTTCTGTTTCTGCGCCGTCAGACCGACATTCTCTCCGCTGCCTTTGTCATTATGGTCACCTATGCCGTCTCCCAGGTAATGGGACTTTTCAAAACCCGTCTTTTGATCAGCTATTTTTTCGGATCCAAAGCCGGCAGCCTGGATGTGTATTATGCCGCTTTTGTTATTCCGGATACTCTTTTTCAACTGCTGGTAATCGGTTCTCTGTCTGCGGCCTTCATCCCTGTTTTCACCCGCTATCTTTCCCGTGATGAATCCCAGGCTTGGTATATCGCCAGTGCTTCATTAAATCTCATACTACTGGTGTTTATTGTATTATCCCTGGTAATTTTCACTTTTGCCCCGTTCTTTTCTCGTCTGATCGCCCCCGGCTTCAACCCGCACCAGGTTTCGGTCATGGCCTCTTTACTCCGGGTTATGCTCACCGCCCAGCTCTTTTTTGCCGTTTCCAGTTTTATGACGGCCATCATCCATTCCCACCAACGTTTTCTTATCCCCGCTTTGGCTCCCATAGCGTACAACTTGGGCATAATCCTGGGTACAATTATCCTGTCTCCCGTGATGGGCATTTTCGGTCCGGCAGTCGGAGTAGTTTTTGGCTCTTTTCTGCACATGAGCCTTCAGATCCCGGTAGCTATCCGGCTAGGTTTTCGCCCCCGGGCAATTCTTGACTACCGCCATCCGGGTGTCAGGGAAACCTTGCGGCTAATGCCTCCCCGGGCTCTTGCATTGGGGATAGATCAGATAGAAATGTTTGCCGCCGTTTTTTTAGCTTCGCTGATGGCCTCAGGCTCTCTCACTCTTCTCAATGTTGCCCGCTTGCTGTACACCATCCCTTCCACACTCTTTGGTGTTACTTTAGGTCAGGCCGCTCTCCCCACTCTTTCCCGGTTGGCTTCCCGTTCGGATCCCCGGGCTTTTTACCGGACTCTTTCTGACGCTCTCAAGCAAGCTGTATTTTTTGCCCTCCCGCTCAGTATTCTCTTCATTGTGTTACGCATCCCCATCGTCCGGCTGGTCTTCGGTGCCCGCTCGTTTCCCTGGGCCGCCACCCTGACTACCGGCAAGACCTTGGCCATATTGGCGGCTGCGGCCACCTTCACTGCGGTTATGCAGCTTATTATCCGGGCATTTTATGCCCTCCATGATACCCGTACTCCGCTTTATGTCGGGCTTGGAGCTGCAATTTTTGACGTAGTCGTCGCCCTTATCGCCACCCGGTTTTTTAACCTGGGAGTAATCGGACTTGCAATTGCGATCTCTGCCACTGCGGCCTTGGAAACAATGATTTTAGTAGGACTATTTCTCCGACGGATAAAATTGGAGGTATCGGAAATAAAAAAACTGATGGGTTCTTTTTCCCGAATGGCTGTTACTGGTCTGGCCACCGGTCTCAGCCTCTGGCTTCCCATGCGCTTGCTGGACAAGTTCGTTTTCGATACCACCCGGACCCTTCCCCTTATAGGTCTCACTCTTACTACCTCCCTTACCGGTTTGGCTGTCTATCTATTTCTCTCCTATCTTTTTCGTGTCGAAGAACTATCGTCTTTCGTATCACTTTTCAGACGTATTACCCACTGGAAAAGCTTATTCGTCAATCAGCCCGAAGAACCGCTCATCCTTCCCGCCCCCGACCAGAATTAACACGGAAATCATCTCCTTCCTCGCGCTGAGCCTGTTTGGATATAGCCTTCCCGATATCCCGGAAGTTCCGAACCCACATCGTCATAATACCATTCGTCTTGGTAAAATACCCTCATGGAAAATATTCGTAATTTCGCGATTATTGCCCACATCGACCATGGTAAATCTACACTGGCAGACCGCATGCTGGAAATAACCGGTACGGTTTCCGCGCGTCTGATGCAGAATCAGCTGCTGGACAGCAACCCCATCGAGCGGGAGCGGGGGATTACCATCAAGCTCGCCCCCGTCCGCATGGAATATCTCATAAATCATGAATCGTATATCCTAAATCTCATCGATACACCGGGCCATGTGGATTTTTCTTATGAGGTTTCCCGATCTCTGGCGGCCTGTGAAGGTGCAATTCTCTTAATCGATGCCACCCAGGGGGTGCAAGCCCAGACTTTGGCCCATCACCAACAAGCCAAGAAACTGGGGTTATTCATAATCCCGGTTATCAATAAAATCGATATCCTGACAGCAGATATCCCGGGCACCAAAAAACAAATTTCCGAAATTCTGGGCTTGGACTCAGACTCAATTCTTTTAATCTCCGCCAAAACCGGCCAGGGTGTTCAGGAGCTCCTGCAGGCTGTAATAAACAGAATTCCTCCTCCGGGAGGTAATCCCGGTAGCCCCCTCCGGGCATTGGTTTTTAATTCCAATTTTGATCATCACTTGGGAGTTATTGCTTGGATCCGGGTAGTGGATGGTCAGATCCGGGGACACGACCAGCTGTTGCTGATGGGAACCGGTGCCAAAAGCCCCGCTTTGGAAGTCGGTGTCTTTTCCCCTCACCGCCGGCCTGTTCCGCTTTTACAGGCCGGGGAAGTAGGTTATGTCGTCACCAGCCTCAAAGACCTCTCCCTTTTAACGGTCGGCGATACCATATCTACCAAGCCCGTCTCGGTACTTCCCGGTTATAGTGCGGTCAAGCCGGTCGTTTTTATCAGCCTCTATCCCACGGACGGTTCGCAGATCAATTTATTACGTTCGTCGCTTGACAGGTTGCGTCTCCAGGACAGTTCCCTGCAATACACACCGGAGTTTTCTCCCGCCTTGGGAAACGGTTTTCGGGTGGGGCTTTTGGGGTTGTTGCATGCCGATATTGTTCAAGAGCGCCTGGAGAGGGAATTTGACCTGGAACTGATAGCCGCTGCCCCATCCGTTTCCTACAAAATTCTGACTGGGGCCATGTCTCCCCTGGTCATCTCCAAGGCAATGGATTTGCCGGACCCTTCGGTTATTCATGAAATCCGCGAACCGGTGGTGTCTCTCTCTATTTTTGCCCCCGGTGAATTCCTGGGTCGGGTAATCCGCCTCTGTCAGGAACACCGGGGGACCGCCGGAGACATCCGGTATTTGGGACAGTTAGTCCATCTCACCTATCTTATGCCTCTTGCGGAGATGATCCGGGAGTTTTACGACCGCCTAAAAAGCGTATCCCAGGGTTATGCCACCATGGATTACGAACTCCTGGGATTTTTCCCCGCTGATTTGGTCCGGCTGGATATTCTGGTGGCCGGCGACAGGGTGGATGCCTTGTCCCAGATAGTCGCCCGTCAAAAAGCTCACCACATTGCCGTAGACCTGATAAACCGTCTCAAACACATTATCCCCAGACAACAGTTCGAGATTCCTCTCCAGGCTGCAATTGGCAGTCACGTTCTCGCCAGGGCGGACATTAAGCCTTTCAGAAAAGACGTTACCGCCAAGCTTTACGGTGGTGACCAGACCCGAAAAGATAAACTTCTGAAAAAGCAAAAAAAAGGTAAATCCAGAATGAAACGCGTCGGCCGTGTCGACATCCCCCAGGAAGCCTTCCTCTCGATTTTGAAAGTTTAAAAAATCGAGAGCAACTTTATTGAGAATTGAGGCTTGGGGCTTGAGTATTGGTTACCGGTTCCAGTTCCAGCATCACCACACTGTTGGGTGACATGGGTACTGACTTTTGCATAATTCCGGCAGCCGATGCGATCTCCTCGGATTGGGTGCGTGCTCCCAGATATGTAGTTCTCAGCTGATATTTATAATCCTTCAGGTTAATAAACGTCACCGGCACCACCTCACTGTGCACGCCTTTGGGATCATAATTGGTCAATATCACCTGGTAAACCTCATTTTTCTTGGCTCCGATAGCTCTTACCCAGCTTCCTTCCCCGGTTATTCCCAATCTTTGCTCTCCCAGTCCGGACAGAAATGCCAGAGCTTCATATCTCGGTTTTCCGATTATTCCCCATTGTCCCGTCACCGCGAAACTCAGGGCGTACTGAACCCGAAACATCAATTCCCTGGATGCCGCCACCAGGTGCGCTGCTCCCAATCTGGAGTCGTTCTCCTGTCCGGGTTCACTCCTCGGTGCCATCTCGGTCACGACTTTTTCCACTTGGGAAAAATACGGGTGACCTTCAATCCACCGGTCCACATTTTGGACATCTTCAGCGTACTTGGACATATTCAGGTCATATCTGTGCCAGGAAAAGAAATCCAGCCGTAGTTTATTATTTAAAACAAATGGAAAGAAATTATTCAGCCAGTTGGGATACAACCCGGTGGTACTCGGCCCTCCCAACTTAAAGTCTTTTACTCCCTGTGCCGCAGCTGCTCCTTTAGCTGCATAATAATACAGACTTCGGTAATCCTTTTTACCTGCCATTTTCCATTGTCCGAATAGATCAGGTTCATTCCAGACTTCGTAATAAATTCCCTCCCAACCTTTCTCTCCGCTGTAATGTTCGATTGTTTTTTGCACTACCATGCTCCATTCATTCCAGTCCCGGGGTAGGGAAGTTAGGTCCCCGGAGGCAATCGCTGCCGGCATATAGGACAGGGAAAAGAAAGGGTCGGCACCGGTGGCTTTTATTTTTTCCGCCAACACGTCCAGCCTCGTCCAGTCAAAAACCAGTCCTCCCGATCCCCGGCTGACCACCTCAAATTCGTCATAGATATGGTCGATCCGGACAACCGCGGGTTTTAGGGCTGCAACCTGCGGTCCGGCTTGATCCAGAAAGGTCGGCAGGTTTTCCCCGCCCTGGGCTAATCCCCGCCACACACCGGGCAGAGGCCCCAGAGTTCTATCGGTTTCCACAGCAATCGCTGCCAGCCTGCCTTCCGCTCCCACCCAATATCTCACGGCGTTATTGGCCAGTTTCAGGATCCCCGGAAGTACCAGCGCCATTACCACCACACCGATAAAAGAAATCGTCTGCTCCCGATTTTTCATGACCCCTATTGTACGTCCCCCTCTTCCTCTTGACAACAGTTAGCACTCATGCTAAGTTTCTGCTAATGAATCTTTCCCCCCGTCAAATCCAAATTCTTAAATCACTCATCGAGGAATATATTTCCACTGCCGAGCCGGTTGCCAGCGAGCAGTTGGAAAAGAAGTACAATCTGGGAGTATCCCCGGCGACCATCAGAAATGAAATGTCTGAGCTCACCCATCAGGGTTTTCTGAACCAGCCGCATACCTCGGCCGGCCGCATACCCACTCCTGTAGCTCTCCGTTTTTATATCGACAATCTAATGCAGGAAAAGCGCCTGTCGGTAGCAGACGAAGTTTCTGCCAAAGAAAAAGTCTGGGATTCGCGTTTTGATTTCGATAAATTCATGCGCCAGGCGACTCTGGCTTTAGCCGAACGCACCAAGAACTTGTCAGTCGTCGCTACTGACCAGGGCGATATTTATTACGCCGGCGTCGCCAACATTTTGGATACGCCGGAATTTTTCGACATCGATGTTACCCGTACAGTTCTTTCCCTGCTCGACGAGCAGACCCGGCTAACGCAGCTTTTTTTCGACAGGACTTACGGCCAGGATCCTGTGCACATTATCTTCGGAGCTGATTTAGGCTGGCCTTATTTTGAACCGGTAGGCATGGCCTTTACCTACTTTTCCACCGGTCGTAACCACCGTGGGAGTCTGGGAGTTATCGGACCCTGCCGTCTCAATTTTCCCTACGTTATCCCCACCCTTAAATATTTTTCCCAGTTAATGTCCGAGATGCATTCCAATTGGGAATAACCCCGAGTATATGTCCAAAGTTACATCAGCTACCCAGATAAAAACCCTCAACGAAAGCTGGAAAAGGGCACTAGCCGACTACCAAAACCTCCTGCGTCGGGTCGAACACGACAAACAGGAATTTGTAAAAATGTCCAACGCCAACCTCATCGCCCGGCTACTTCCTTCCCTGGATATCCTCGAGTTAGCTGCTTCTCACACCGCAGACCTGGGTGTCAGCATGGCCGCCAAACAATTCCACCAGGCACTTGTTGATGAAGGCCTTGAAATTATCTCCCCTTCCCCCGGAGATCCGTTCGATTACACCCGTCATGAGTGTACTCAGACCCTTGATTTAACGGATGGCAAAAAGCAAAATACTATAGCAGAGTTGATTCTCAAGGGGTACCGGATCGGAGATTATATCCTCCGTCCGGCCAAGGTAAAAGTTTATAAACAGCCGGAAACAGAAACCGTTATAAACAACTCAACTCCGGCTCTCTAATTTAAAAAAAATATATGTCCAAAATTATCGGCATCGATCTGGGTACCACCAATTCCTGTTTGGCAGTCATGGAAGGCGGTCAACCCAAAGTAATTCCGGCAGCTGACACCGGTCGCAACGTCACGCCTTCGGTAGTCGAACCAGTCAAAAACCTGGTTGGCGACGTGGCCAAGCGGCAGATGATCCTCAACTCTAAAAATACGATCTACAGTATTAAACGTCTCATGGGCCGTAAAATATCCGACCCGGAAGTGAAACGTACCCAGACAATGGTTCCTTACCAGATCGTATCCGGTAAAGACAATATGGCGACTGTTGAAGTAGCCGGAAAAACTTATACTCCCCAGGAAATATCCGCCATGATCCTCCGCACCATGAAAGCCCACGCCGAAGCCTATTTGGGTGGTCCCGTGGATCAGGCGGTGATTACCGTCCCGGCTTATTTTGACGATTCCCAACGCCAGGCAACCAAACAGGCAGGCGAAATTGCCGGTCTCAAGGTCGACCGGATTATCAACGAACCTACCGCTGCCGCCTTGGCTTATGGTTTGGACAAAAAAAATGCCCACACTGTAGCTGTTTACGATTTGGGCGGGGGAACATTCGACATATCTATTCTGGAACTAGGTGATGGGGTTTTTGAAGTCAAAGCCACCAATGGTGATACCCATCTGGGAGGCGATGATTTCGATCAGGAAATTATGGACTGGATTGTTGCCGAATTCAAAAAGGATCACGGTGTGGATCTGAAGAAAGATTCCCAAGCTCTGCAGCGGATTCGCGACGTCGCCGAAAAGGCCAAGATCGAACTTTCCTCTAGCCTCGAGTACGACATCAATCAGCCGTATATCACCCAAAAAGACGGTCAGCCTTTGCATTTAAACCTCAAACTCACCCGCGCCAAACTGGAGTCAATTGTTGAAGGGTTGATCAACAAAACTCTTCCTCCGGTTAAAGCCGCACTCTCCGATTCCAAAAAAACCGCTAAAGATATTGATGAGATAGTCCTGGTAGGTGGTATGACCCGTATGCCCAAGGTTATCGAGACGGTGAAAAACTTCTTCGGTAAGGAGCCCAACCGCAGTGTTAATCCGGACGAGGTGGTAGCTGTTGGAGCCGCTATCCAGGGAGGAGTATTGACCGGGGACGTTAAAGATGTGGTCCTTTTAGATGTCACCCCACTAACCCTCGGGTTGGAAACTTTGGGCAGTGTAATGACTCCCCTGATCGAAAGAAATACCACTATCCCCACCAGCAAATCCCAGATCTTCTCCACCGCATCAGACAGTCAGATGTCGGTGGAAATTCATGTCCTCCAGGGGGAAAGACCCATGGCGACAGATAACAAGACTTTAGGCCGCTTTATTCTGGACGGTATTCCGCCGGCCCCCCGCGGGGTTCCCCAGGTTGAAGTCTCTTTCGATATCGACGCCTCGGGTATTCTCAAAGTTAGTGCCAAAGACAAAGCCACCGGTAAATCACAGCACATCACCATTACCAACTCCACCAACCTGGATGAAAAAGAAGTCCAGCGTATGCGTGAGGAAGCCGAAAAACACAGTCAGCAGGATGCGGAAAAGAAATCCCATATTGAAGCCCGTAATCAAGCCGACTCTCTGATATTTACCGCCGAAAAAACCCTCAAAGACGCCGGTGATAAAGCCTCTGAAAATCTGAAAAAAGAAGTCGAAGACAGAATAAAACCCTTAAAAGACATTCTGGAAACCGGAACCAAAGAAGATCTCGAAGCCAAATCCAAAGATCTTATGGACTCGCTCCAAAAATTGGGTTCCTCTATGTATCAACAGCCGTCAGATCAGACAGCCGGACCGTCGGATACCTCCGGCGATTCAAATAATCAAAGTAGTAAATCTGAAACTAAACCGGAGGAAGGCGAAGTGGTTAATTAAGTTCGTCATGGGTCATAATAAATTACCTCCGGAATCTGTTAGCGTTAAAGACTGGCTGGAAAAACGCGGTTTTACGCCCCAAATCAAATTACTGGATACTATGGCGCATACCGCCGCCGAAGCCGCTTCCGCTTTAGATTGCGAATTGGGGCAAATAGCCAAATCATTGGTTTTTTATCAGGTGCAGTCTAACCAACCGGTTCTGATTATCGTCAGTGGTGCCAACCGGGTAGACAAACAGTTGGTGGGGGACTATTTAGGCACCAAGATCAAAACCGCCGGGCTGGAGTATGTCTTGGAAACCACCGGCTTCCCTGTCGGCGGCGTACCCCCGGTAGCCCACAAGTCGCATCTCCGTACCCTACTGGACAGGGATTTACTGGCCTTTCGGCAGGTTTGGGCGGCCGCTGGTCACTCTTTGACACTATTTCCGATTCCCCCTGATCAGCTCATTCGTCTCACCCGGGCTGAAGCCATCGCCGTTGCTTAAACTCTCCTGCGTTTCTTCTGTCTGGCGCCGTTATGTGCCATCGGCGTCACATCGGCAATCAACAGCATCTTCATGCCCGCAGCCCGCAGCGCTCGCAACGCTGCATCCCTCCCGGAACCGGGACCTTTAAGGTATACTTCTACTTCCTTAATGCCTGCCGCCTGGGCTTTTCTTGCGGTAGCCTCCACGGCTGTAGTCGCCGCAAACGGAGTTGATTTGCGCGTCCCTTTAAATCCTGACGCTCCGGCTGATCCCCAGGCTATTGCATTTCCCCCGGCATCGGTGATGGTTACCAGAGTATTGTTAAAAGTCGCAGTAATAAAGACTTTTCCTGACGAGCTCATACTTTATTTTTTCTCCTCCTTTTTAGCCTTCTCAACTTTGGAAGCCTCAACTTTAGCCAAAGCCTCTTTTTTCAGAGCGCCGATTGTCATCCGCTTGCCTCTTTTTGTCCGGGCATTTGTCCGGGTTCTCTGGCCTCTTGCCGGCAAACCCCGCGCATGGCGTATGCCTCTGTACGACCCGGTTTCTTTTAGCCTTGAAATATTCTGGCCAATCGCTTTTCTCAAATCCCCTTCAACTTTGACTTCATCCAGTACTTTTTGCAGCCTGGACAACTCCTCTAAAGCCAATTGATTAGTGCGCTTATTACCGTCCACTTTGGCTTTTTCCAAAATACCTCGGACATTAATCCGCCCGACTCCGTAGATATACTGCAGAGATGCTTCTACACGCTTATTTTCCGGAATATCTACTCCTGCAAGTCTCGGCATTGCCTTTACCCTTGGCGTTGTTTGTGCCTGGGATTTACGCAAATAACAAATAGAGTTCCCCTCCGTTTAATTATCCGGCAATTCCGGCATCTGGTCTTAATGGATGCTGCAACTTTCATGGTTACTATTTCAGCCTGTACACTATTCTTCCTTTGGAGATATCCAGGCTGTTTACCTCCAGGCGCACTTTATCTCCTGGTAATAACCTCACCCAGTTCCGCCTCATTCTTCCTGCCAGATGGCACAGCAGAACTTTTTCCGCCAGGGTTTCCGGTGTGTTGCTGGTAATTCTCACCCGAAACGATGTATTGGGCAAATTTTCCATCACCACTCCCTCGACCTCAAAAAGCGTGGGATTTGTCATTTTTTCACTGCCGTCAAAACTTCCGGACCGGATTTTGTCACGGCCACGGTATGCTCGAACAACCCAGATATTTTACCATCAGCCGTAGCTATTGTCCAACCATCGCTACCGGCATAAACCACTTCAGACCCGCCCATATTGTACATCACCTCTATCGCCAGAACCATTCCTGCCACAATTTCGCGGGTTTGCCCATTCCTACCCAGCCGGAAACAGGGAATAGCCGGCTCTTCATGCAGCTGTCTGCCGATCCCGTGTCCCGTCAGTGCTTTTACTACCGAGTATCCGGCCGCTTCCACTGTGTTCTGCATCTCCCTAGAAATATCCGCAATCCTTCTCCCCGGTCTCGCCTGCTCAATCGCCCTATTAAGGGCTTTTCTCCCGACTTCCAGAAATTCGTCAAGTTTTGAATTTTGCGCTTTGAATTTTGAATTTACAACAACTGTCATCGCCGTGTCCGTATGCCACCCCTTATACAATAGCCCCACATCCAGCCCTACTATATCTCCCTCGACCACAAGTCTCTTTCCGGGAATACCGTGTACTACCTCGCCGTTTACATTTACACAAGTCGCATGATGATATCCCGGCACCATTTTGAACGACGCTTCACCTCCCTCTTCCCGGATCAGTTTCTCAGCTATCCTGTCAATTTCGGCCGTAGTCATACCGGCTGCTATTTGTTTAATTGTCTCATCCCTCACTCTGGCTAATTTCCGGCCTCCCTCCGCCATGATCTTTATTTCCTCCGCCGTCTTAATCGTGAATTTATCCATAATTATTTTGGATTTAGGATTTGGAGCTTGGAAATTATGTCGCTATGTATTTCCTCAATCGGCCTTTCCCCGTCCACCTCAACCAGAATTCCTTCCCGGCGGGCGGCATCCACAACTTTCAGAGTCGATCTTCTATAAGCCCCGAGCCTTTTTATGATGGCTTCCGGGAAATCATCCTCTCTATGGACCAATTCACCTCCACACTCGCATACCTTCTCTGCCGGAGGGGGATTGGTCACCAAGTTATATACTCTGCCGCACTTGCTGCACGTTCGTCTTGAAGATATTCTTCTCACGGTTTCCGCCTCGGATATTTCCAGAAGAATTATCACATTCAATTTTTCACCCTTTTTCTTCAGAATCTCCTTTATTAATTCATATTGGGATAAATTCCGGGGTGTGCCGTCAAATACAAAACCGTTATTTACGTCTTTTAAAAGAGTTTCTTTAAGTACCGCCAGTAATATGTCGTCAGACACCAATACTCCCTTGAGCATCATGTTCTTTATCCGCTTTCCCCAAGGATGATTTGTTTCGGCTATTTCTCTAAGAATCTTTCCGGTTTCCACCCGGTCCAATCCTGATTTATCTGCCAAAAGCTGGGCTTGGGTCCCTTTTCCGCAGCCTTGGGGTCCGATTATGGCAACATTCATGATCCTAAAAACCCCTCATAATTACGTACCAGCAGCTGGGATTGCAGCGACTTGGTCGTTTCCAGTACCACTGATACCACAATCAACAGTCCGGTCCCTCCGATGGTCATGGTCGGTATTCTGAAGAAAACCTGGGCGATCGCCGGCAATATGGCGATGGCTCCCAAAAACAGCGCGCCGGCGAAAGTAATCCTGTTCAGCACCCCCGACAGATACTTGGCCGTAGCTTCACCCGGTCTGATTCCGGGTATAAACCCACCATATTTTTTCAGGTCATCCGCAATTTTTTCGGGATTAAAGACCACAGCTGTATAGAAATAAGTAAACCCTACCACCAGTACAAAATATATCAGATTGTATGTCCAGCCTCCGGGTTGCATCACTGCCATCACGGTTTTAGCCGTATTGGCTATCAATTGATTGGGGGCTCGTTCCACAAATTTACCCACCATCGACGGTAGCAGAACCAGAGACACTGCGAAAATAATCGGAATAACTCCTGCCTGGTTTACCCGGAGCGGCAAATGGGTCGATTGTCCCCCGTAGATTTTTCCCGCTCTTATCCTCTTCGCGTAATGCACCACAATATTTCTTGAAGCCTCATTCATAAATACTACCGCCGCCACTACTACCAGGCTCACACTGCCAAATATCAGCAAATTACCCAAATTCATAGTTTCCAGTGTCAGGGCAGTCTGCCCTAAAACCACCGGAAGTCTTCCCACTATCCCGGCGAAAATTAGCAGGCTGATACCGTTTCCTACCCCGTATTCCGATATCAACTCGCCCAACCAGACGGTTAACATCGTCCCGGCCATCATGGTTACTATCAGCGCCAGAAGCGCTGCCGGTCCCAGCCCGCTGATAACTGCCTGGCTGTTTAACAGGAAGTACATACCCAATCCCTGCAGGATCGAAATCGGTACCGTCAGAAACCGTGTATATTGATTCACTACCTCCCGGCCGTATTCTCCCTCTTTCTGCAGCTCCTCCAGTTTGGGAAAAATCACCGTTAGAAGTTGCATAATAATCGAAGCGTTTATATACGGTCCCAAACCCAATGCCACCAGGCTGAAATTAGCCAGCGTCCCTCCGGAAAAGATATCTAAAAGCCCCAGAAGCTGACTGCCCGAAAACAATTGCTTTAATGCCGCCCGGTCTACACCCGCCACCGGAATATGTGCCAGCAGCCTGTATAGCACCAGCATCACCGCTGTAAATACCAGTTTTTTTCTCAAATCTCGGGCTGACCATACCCTCCGCAATGTCGTCCAGATTTTTTCCATATTCTAATCTTTGCCAATCTTACCACCCGCCTTGATGACTTTTTTTGCCGCCGGGGCGGAGATGGGCATCTCTATAATCAACGCTTTCTTTACCTCACCTTGCCCCAATATTTTGCCGGCTTTAATTCCGGCCTTCGTCAGATTGGCAGAATTCACCGGAGTTTTTTCCGGCCATTCCGCAAGATCCTCAAGGTTTATTACCGGAAGTTTTGCTGTTAACGGTTTAAATTTCCCTCTACCCCTAAGTAGCGGCAGCCTTTTTAATAAGGACTTTTTAGTTTTTGTCCCTTCAAACCCTACAGCCACTTTTTCCCGGCTCTTCTGGCCTTTCTGCCCGCGGCCGCTGGTATGCCCCCCCTTGCCGGAACCGATTCCCCGGCCTACCCGCTTTGCGGATTTTTTAGTTATTTTTGGTAATTTAGACAGATCCATTTTTCAATCGGCGTAATGCCTCGAAAGTAGCATAAACGTTACTAGCCCGATTGGATGTTCCCAGAATTTTACCTACAATATCTCTGATACCCGCCGCCTCGACGACGGCTCTCACCGGTCCGCCCGCAATTACTCCGCTGCCGGCCGGCGCAGGTTTCAAAATAATTCTGGCTGCCCCGAGCTTGATCCTCATTTCATGGGGTATGGAAGTTTTCTTCATGGGTACATTTATCAAATGCTTCTGGGCATAACTGATACCCTTTTTCATGGCCGAGGACACATCCTTGGCTTTTCCCAATCCCACTCCCACCCGGCCCTTTCTATCTCCCACTACCACCAAGGCGGAAAAACTGATCCTGTTCCCGCCCTTAGTCTTCTTGCTTACCCGGTTTATCTGAACTACTTTTTCTTCAAATTCCTTTGGTTCTCTGGGTTCATGCCTATACATATTATTAAAATTCCAAACCGGCCTTTCTGGCTGCTTCAGCCAGTATCTTAACCCGGCCGTGATAACTGTAACCTCCCCGGTCAAAAACCACTTTCTTAATACCTAATTTAAGGGCTTTCTTGGCAATTTCTTCGCCCACTTCTCCGGGTTTCTTGCCGGAAATTCCGGCCAGTGTTTTTCCGTCAGTCTGGTTAATTACCTGGGCATAAATACTGGTATTGGATCTGAATACCGTCAATCTCGGTAGTTCAGAACTCTCCCTCAGAGAAGCCCGTGTCCTGACAGCCCGCCTGATTCGGTTATTGTTATATCTTTTTATTTGTATCATTATTTTCCTCCCGCAGCTCCGGTTTTTGCGGCTTTCCCGGCTTTTCGGACGATAATCTCACCTTCATATTTAAACCCCTTGGCTTTATAGGGATCCGCTGGTCGCAGATTTCTGATTTTGGCGGCGATTTCTCCCACCATCTCCTTACTGATACCCCTGACGGAAATTTTATTATCCTTGACCTCAAAACTCACGCCTTGGGGCGCTTTAACTACTACCGGATGGGAAAACCCCAACGCCAGTTGCAGATCCGATCCCCAAACAGCTGCCCGGTACCCGGTCCCGGACAATTCCACCACCTTGCTCCAGCCCTCACTCACCCCTTTTACCATGTTAAACAGCAGAGATCTGGCCAGTCCGTGCATGTTCGACATATTTTCATCTGCCAGCACAGTGATTATACCCACCTCGGATTTTATCTTAACGCCCGGAGGTATGGTCATTTCCAGTTTGCCTTTAGGCCCGTCAGCTTTGGCCTTTCCCCCCTCCAATACGACCGTAACTCCTGGAGGAATGGTTATTAATTGTTTGCCGATTCTGGACATATTTTGCTTCTACCAAACTTGGGCGATAATCTCGCCCCCGGTTTTTAATTTTTTTGCTTGTTTTTCGCTGATGATCCCTTTGGGCGTGGAAAGGATATTTATCCCCAAGCCTCCCCAGACCCGGGGTAATTTTTTGATCCCGGAATACCTCCTGGCCCCGGGTTTGCTCACGCGTTTGATTCCCATAATCGCCGGCTTTTTCCCCGAATATTTCAGATGTATCACCAGGGTCTTCTCCTTTTTTTCCACAGTCCCGGTATATCCTTCAGCGGCTATAACCCTGGCAGTTTCGGCCACAGTTTTTATCATCGGCACTTCTATCTTATCCAGCCCGGCCTGATAACCGTTCCTGATCCGGGTTACAAAATCAGACAGGTGGTCGTTTACCATGATGCCTTCCTTACTCCGGGCAATTCCGCACGGTTAGCCAGTTCCCGGAAGCACAGCCGGCACAGACCGAAAGCCCGGATATATGCCCTGGGTCGGCCGCACATCTGGCACCGGTTACGGTATCTGGTCGGGAATTTAAGCCGCCCCGGAATTTGTTTAACGATTTTTGATGTTTTTGCCACCTTGTTTAATAATAAATAATTAATAAATTAAGATTTTTTCTCAAATGGCATGCCCAATAACGTTAATAAACGCCGCGAGATTTTAGCATCTTTGGTATTCATTACCAAGCTTATCTCCAGTCCTCGGATTTTATCCACCTTAGCATAATCAATTTCCGGAAACACAATTTGTTCGGTTATACCCAGAGTATAATTTCCGCCTTTGTCAAAGGCGTCATCTTTTACGCCATGAAAATCTCTGACTCTCGGCAGAGTTATGGTTACCAGTTTCGAATAGAAATCTTCCATTCTTTTTCCCCGCAAAGTCACCATCAGCCCGATAGGATCTCCTTCCCGCAGTTTGAAATTGGCGATGGATTTCTTAGCCCGTGTTACCTTGGGTTTTTGGCCGGTAATAACAGTGATTTGTTCAGCCACTTTATCCAGAACACCCTTGTTGGACGCGGCCTCTTTAAGTCCGACGTTAATCACGATTTTTTCGAGTTTGGGGACAGCCTGCTTGTTTTTAATCCCGAATTCCTTCATCAGGGTCTTTACGGCTGTTTCCTGGTAGATTTCTTGGTAATTCATATATCCGCTCTGCACTTTCGGCAAACCCTGAGTTTTTTTGCTCCGTCCATTCTGAATCCGATCCGGGTTGGCTCTTTGCACCGGGGACATATCAGGGCGACATTAGCCACAGGAACAGGCCGGCTCAGTGTTAATATTTCTCCCGGTCGCCCTTCCCCCTGCGGTTTTCTGTGTTTCTTGTATTGATTTATCCCGGGCAACAGTATCCTGCCGTCTTTAGGCCATATCCTCTCGATCTTGGTTTGCTTACCTCTGTCTTTTCCCACACTAACCACCACAGTATCGCCTTTTCTGAGTTTTATTCTTGCAGTCATCATAGTACTTCAGGAGCCAGTGACGCGATTTTATTAAATCCGGCATCTTTTATTTCCCGGGCTACCGGTCCGAAAATTCGGGTTCCTCTGGGTTCCAGAGTTTTCGGATCTATCACCACCGCCGCATTGTCATCAAACCTGATATAACTTCCGTCCTTTCGCTGCATTTCTTTTCTAGTTCGCACCACCACGGCCTTGACAATCTCGGAATCTTTTACCACCCCCGTCGGTTCAGCCTGGTCCACTACAGCCGTCACTATATCCCCCAGATAAGCATAGGTCCGCTTCCACCCCCCCATCACCTGGATGACTCTCAGTTTTTTAGCTCCGCAGTTATCCGCGAGACTAAGTATGCTTCTCAGTTGCACCATTTTATTTGACCTCCTCCACAACTTCGGCCACTTTCCAGTGTTTAGTCCGGCTTACAGGTGCAATTTCCACCAACCGTACCCTGCTCCCGGTTTTTACCAAGGATTCGGTATGGGCATGGTATTTTTTAGTTTTTCGCATCCGCTTGTGATACTTGGGATGTGTAGCAAACCTGACTACCTCCACTACCACGGTATGCTGCATTTTATCGGACACGACTTTGCCTGTCATGGTTTTCATAAGTTCTGTCGGATTTTATCATCTTTAAATAACCTGATGGATATCTCGGTCAAAATCCGCGCCAGTTGTTTCCTCTGCCAAAAGACCTGGCGCATATTTTTGGCCTTTCCGGTGACAGACTCCATTCTGGCTTTGACGATCTGCTCCCTGATTTTTACAGCTGCATTTTTCAGCTCGTCAATTGTCATGGTTTTCAGTCGGATTTTCTTATCAGTTGTTATTTTTTCAGATTTTGTTATCTTTTTTGTAGCCATAAATTATCTCCCGACCAATTTCACCTTAAAAGGTAGTTTTGCTGACGCTCGCCTGAAAGCAATCGCTGCAATTTCCGGAGCCACACCGGCAATTTCAAATAAAATTCTACCGGGTTTGATCACAGCCACATATTCGTGTATATCCCCTTTTCCTGAACCCATTCTTGTCCCCAGGGCTTTTTTGGTAGTCGGTTTGTCCGGAAACACCCGAATCCATACTTTACCTCCCCTATGGGCGTGTCGGGAAATAGCTTTTCTGGCTGCCTCTATTTGCCTGGCGGACAACCACCCTCTGCCTATCGCCTTCAGCCCGAACTCTCCGAAAGCCACCACTGCCCCGCGGTGGGACATCCCCGGCATCTGCCCTCTGAATTGCTTGCGGTATTTTTGTTTTTTAGGCTGCAGCATATCAGCTCTTTTCTCCCCTGTGTATCCACACCTTCACTCCGATATAACCGGATCGGGTTAAAGCCGGCACTTGTGCGTAATCCACATTGGCTCTCAATGTCTGCAATGGTACGGATCCCTGATGGTAAACTTCTCGTCTGGCAATTTCCGCCCCCGCGATTCTTCCGGAGAGAACCACCTTTATCCCGGCGGCTCTGGATTGCATCGTCCTTTCCATGGTCTTATTTACTACCCTCCGGGCTGGCAGTCTGCGCACCAGCTGCTCCGCGATCTTGGTGGCTACCAGATACGCATTCAGATCCGGCTCTTTCACTTCCTCGATCGGCATGTCAATTTTTGGAGCTGATTTATCACCCAGCTTATAGCCCAGTACTGAATATATAAACTTTTTCAGCTCTTCTATACCGGACCCGCCCCGGCCGATGACTACTCCCGGACGCGTCACAAAAATCACCACCCGCATGCTGCGCAGGGATCTTTCAATTTCCACTCTGGTCACACCTGCCCCTGCCAGTCTCGTCATCAGCTCTTTTCTTAATCTGACATCCTCGGCTAAATAAGCCCTGTACCTCTTTGGATCGGTGGTAAACCACCGCGACTTCCAGGTCTCGGTAGGGGATAGCGGTAGTCTGTAAGCGACCGGGTTTACTTTTTGCCCCATCTTACTCCTTACTTATTAACTCCAGCTTAATGTGCGCCATTCTTTTTCTTCTGACCCCCCGGTCATATCTCGCTCCATGAGCGTGGACATCTGCCCGTTTCGGCCCCCGCGGCCCTTCCTCAATCTGCAGGCTTTTGATTTTCAGCCCCCCCGGAGATACTCCGGGACTGTTTTTTGCATTACCCATCGCCTGTTGAAAAACCTTCAGCAGTATACCCGCCGACCGGTGAGGCAGTAATTTCAATTGTCCTATGGCTTTATCTGGGTCCAGCTCCCGCACGGCATCAGCGACCAGTCTCAGCTTCCTCGGACTTTGGTGCACAAAACTCGCCCCCGCGGTTACAATTTTCCTTTCAACGGGTTTTTGTATTGTTTTTGCCTTTTTAATATTTTTTTGTTTAATCATTACTGCTAACAACTAATAACGACAAACGAATAACTAATTAGGTTTTCTCCATAGTTCTTTTAACAATCGCTCCGTGTCCGCGGAAGGTTCTGGTCGGTGCAAATTCCCCCAGTCTGTGTCCCACCATTGATTCACTTATAAATACATCCGCAAATTTATTTCCGGTGTGTACCTGGAATGTATATCCCACAAATTGCGGGGGAATCTGGCTGGATCTGGCCCAGGTTTTAATCGGAGACTTTTTGCCGCCATCCGCCATCTTCTGCACCTTGGACAACAGTTTTGCATCAATATATGGACCTTTTTTATTGCTTCTGGACATAACTTATTTTCTCCTTTGAACAATTAACTTATGTGAATATTTCATTTTTAAGCGGGTTCTGTTTCCCCTGGCGGACTTACCCCAGGGAGTTTTGGGATGCATCCCTTCTCCGGAACGGCCTTCTCCTCCGCCGTGAGGATGGGATCGTGGATTCTGGGCAGTTCCCCGGACCGTGGGTCGGATACCCATTCTTCGTCTTCGGCCGGCTTTACCAAAGTTGACGTTTTTCCACTCCGCATTCCCGACTTGTCCCAGGGTCGCCCGGCAGGCATTCTTGAATCTACGAATTTCCCCCGAAGGCAATTTTACCAGAGCGTAAGCCTCTTCGAAACCCATAATTACTGCCGAAGTTCCCGCACTTCGCACCATCTGACCGCCTTTGCCGGGAACGATTTCCAGGTTATGTATAGCCGATCCCACTGGGATATTGGTCAGGGGCAGAACGTTACCCGGTACCAGCGGCGCGGTTTCCCCGGCCCCCACCATCTGTCCCACAATCAACCCCTCCGGTGCCACAATGTATTTTTTATACCCGTCAGGGTACTTCACCAGCGCCAGATTTGCTGACCGGTTGGGATCGTACTCTATTGCTTCCACCTTACCGAAAATGTCTTTATCTTCTCTTTTCCAGTCTACTTCCCGGTAGTATCGTTTTTGTCTTGCTCCCTGATGCCGGACAGTCACATGTCCGGTAGTATTCCGGCCGGACCTTTTGGCCAGTATCGATCGCAGTCTTCTCTCAGGCCGTTTCCGGGTCAGATGGGAATTATCCAGACTGGAAGAGGACCGCAATCCGGGTGTAATCGGTTTGTACATCTTCAACCCCATATTTACTCCTTACCCCCTCCTGTCACTTCCAGCTGTTCGATTTTTTGCCCTGGTTTCAGAGTCACGATCGCCTTTTTCCAGTCACTTTTTTGTCTGAAAATCCACTTTTTACCACTGCGGTACTTTTTACCGGGCATGTTTAAAGTTTGCACTTTCTCCACTTTAACCCCAAACATTTTTTCTACGTTTTTTTTAATCTGGGTTTTATTAGCGGACGGAATCGTTTCGAAGGTATATCTGCTTACTTCGCCGGAGTTCAGCTTCACGGATTTTTCTGTAACAATAGGTCTTTTAATTAACATACTTCTTCACAATCGCCTCCAAAGCTTCAGTGGTAATCACCACGTGCTTGTTGACCAATATCCGGTAGGCATTCAAATTCCCCGGAGTTACCACTGTTACCCACTCAATATTTCTCCAGGCCTTGGCTAGTGATTGTTGGTCTTCGCTTCTTACTAAGAGTACTTTGCTGCCTAGGATCTGCATTTTTTCCGCCGCCACCCTGGCCTGCTTGGTCTTACCTCCGGTTTTTTTAACTCCCGTCAGAATCCGGATATTTTTCTGGCCGGCTTTTTCCGTTAATGCTCCCAACAGCGCTTTATGACGCATTTTGGCCGGTAGTTGGAGGCGGTAATTTTGTTCGCCGGTCGGACCATGGGCTCGACCCCCGCCTACAAAAATCCCAGCAGCATAAGATCCGTGGCGGGCCCTCCCGGTTCCTTTCTGCTTATACATTTTGGCCGTAGTCTTTGCTACCTCCCCACGGGTCTTGGTTTTTGCCCCGGCCCGTCTCTGGTTGGATAAATATACTCTGATAGCCTGAGTCATCAGTTGACCTGAGCTTTTTTGGCCGAATACTTTCTCGGGCAGTGTAGCCTTTTCTGACTCTTTTCCTGTTACATCAAATACCGGGGCCGAAATCATACTTCCTTTGTCACAGTCAGTAACGTAAATTTGTTTGCGCCCGGCACAGATCCTCTTACTACCACTTCATCTTTGTCGGGATTCACCTCGAGTACTTCCAGACCGCTCACGCTGACCTTTACATTTCCCATGTGTCCGGCCATGCGTTTGCCCTTTAGGACTCTCCCGGGTGTCGTTCCGGTACCGCTGGCCCCCGGGGCTCTTTCTCTGTCAGACTGTCCGTGGGTTCTCGGGCCGCCGTGAAATCCGTGCCTCTTTACACCCCCGGCAAAACCTTTTCCTTTGGAAATCCCCGTCACTCTCACCGTATCCCCCGGTTTCAGAATTTCTTCCACTTTCACAATCATCCCTGCCTGTGGAGTTTCTCCCCCTCTAACTTCCCTGACGATCTCCTTCTTGAATCTTAAATCTTGAATCTTAAATCTTGTGGCTTCATAACCATGTTTTTCCTTTGTTCTTAAATCGGCTGCCACCGCCGGCATCACCCGCAGTATAGTAGCTCCGGTCCTCACCCCCGCCGGTGTATATCTCCCGGTCATTCGCGTTTTAATGGCAAACAATGTATTCATGGATTTCCAACCAACAAAAAAGTGCCGGATGGCACTTTAATTTATGCAGCCAACCGATCTAGTCTGAGCAATAGTGTTGGCAAATTTCTCTGCTCACAACTGGTGGTCATTTTATCAAATTAATCTCAGCTTCGCAACTCACTGTAGCTTTAATCCCTGTATAACCACCAGGGGAAATTAACTCTTTCTTTTCTCCTTCTTTCGGATTGCCTATCTCCCACCTCCGATTTGAGTTGATTTAAGTCAATTACTTGAAAATTTCTCCCTGTTGTCTCAAGTAAACTCTTCGCCTTTTCAAATTCCCTTCTACCTAACACACCGGCAATTTCATTATCATAAATAATGGTTACTAATGCCAGGACAGGTATAATCTCATTTATCTCATCCGAAGATAATTTAACCATTCCCCTTATGCCCCCTGGGAAAGTTTCAGCCTTGTGTCCTCGCCATTCCCAAACTTTAGCCAAATACCCACTTTTTTCTTGGCCGCAGGGGCACACCACTACATTTAATTCTCCCTTCTTAATCACGCTCCTGTTCAGTCCTTTCTAATTTTTGAATTTTACATCTCCGCTTCAACTTTAGTCTTGTCAACAATAAAGCGCGGAAAGTGTGCAGCAAACCAGACAATGACCCATAATATTTTATATAAGGTTGATATCTGGTTCAATCGTAAGCGTTCTTGAAATCTACATCTTCACTTCAATATCCACTCCCGCTGGCAGATCCAGGTGTGACAGACCGTCAATTGTTTTATCGGTGGGATCTATGATGTCTATCAGCCGTTTGTGTACCAGCATCTCAAAATGGTCCCGGGCGTTCTTATCCACATGTGGTGAAGTAGTCACCACCACGATTTTTCTGTCAGTAGGCAAGGGGATGGGTCCGATTACTTTCGCGCCTGTAGTTATCGCGGCATCCAAAATCTTCGCCGCGGCTTCATCAATCACCCGGTGATCAAAGGACTTCAGTCTGACTCTTAGTCTTCCCTTTGCCATATAAATGTGCTAAAGCACTCAGCTGATGATTTTTGTCACTACTCCAGCTCCGACGGTCTTCCCGCCTTCGCGAATAGCAAATCTCAAACCATCTTCCAGAGCTACAGGCACGATCAGTTTTACATTCATCTTGGCACTGTCACCGGGCATCACCATTTCCACTCCGGCCGGCAGGGTCACTTCACCCGTAATGTCCGTAGTCTTGATATAAAACTGGGGCCGGTAGCCGGAAAAGAACGAAGTGTGCCTTCCGCCCTCTTCCTTTTTCAGTATGTATACCTCAGCCTCAAACTCCGTATGCGGGGTAATGGAACCGGGTTTTGCAATTACCTGTCCCCTTTCCACTTTGTCCTTGTCAATTCCCCTAAGCAGCAGTCCCACGTTATCCCCGGCCTGGCCTTCATCCAAAGATTTACGAAACATTTCTACTCCCGTCACCACCGTCGATTGGGTGGGCTTGACCCCCACGATTTCCACGGTTTCATTCACTTTTACCACTCCACGCTCAATTCTCCCTGTCACCACTGTCCCCCGGCCTTTGATTGAAAAGACATCCTCGACCGGCATCAGGAAAGGCTTGTCCAGTTCCCGCACCGGAGTCGGGATAAATTCATCCACTTGTTTCATCAGCTCTATAATCGCTTCTTCAGCCTTCGCATCTCCTTCTTGAGCTTTTAGGGCTGAACCGCGGATTACTGGTACCTTATCTCCGGGATAACCGTACTTGGTAAGCAACTCCCTGACTTCCATTTCCACCAGATCTAAAAGCTGCGGATCATCCACCATATCCGTTTTATTCATAAACACCACAATCGCCGGTACGTTAACCTGATTGGCCAGCAGAATGTGTTCCCGGGTCTGGGGCATCGGACCGTCCGGAGCGGATACTACCAGTATTGCTCCGTCCATCTGGGCGGCCCCGGTAATCATATTCTTGATGTAGTCAGCGTGTCCGGGAGCATCTATGTGGGCGTAGTGTCTCTTTTCCGTTTCATATTCCTGATGCGACAGGTTGATGGTTACTCCCCGGGCTTTCTCTTCCGGAGCCGAATCGATGTCTTCATATTTCTTGGCCTGGGCCAAACCCTTTTTGGCCAGCACCATGGTAATCGCCGAGGTCAGAGTAGTCTTGCCGTGATCGACATGACCAATCGTTCCGATATTGACGTGTGGTTTTGAGCGGACAAATGTAGCCATAATATTTTTAGACGAAAAAAACCAGTCCTAACAAAAAGACTACCCCGGATTGTAAGGGATTATTTAACCCCATGCAAGAGGGAAATTTCAAACAGTCGGCAGGTCGCGAACACTTTTGATTCTGGCGGTTGGTTCACCGGTTTCCGCGGGAGTCACCCCCAACTCCCGTATGCATCTCAGATACTGTTGTCTGCCCTGCCCCGCTAGCGTTACCAGCCCTAACTTATATCTTTGTTTCAATCCTCTTAACACTTCTTCGGAAAAAGAGTAAGGAGTCCTAAATCGCTCAAAAAGCGTTCCCACCCAGTCAAATATTATTGCCTTTACTATTCTAAGCAATTACACCTTCGATAATACTCTTCGACACATTTACTTAATAATTGACAAATAATAAGAATATATGTTATATTTTCACCATGGCCACATTAACCATATCTTTACCGCAAAGCATCGCCAGCCAGGTCGATGAAGAAGTAAGTAAGCAGGGTTATGCTACCCGCTCGGAATTTTTCCGGGCTCTTTTACGTAAGTATTTTGCTTCCGGTACCAAATTCGAGGTTTTTTCACCCCAACCCTTAGATAACATAAAGGCCGGTCTGAAAAAAACGGGGAAGTATAACCGGAAGTTTATCAATAGTCTCATCCAGGGTTTATCCGAGTCCTCTGTCTATGCGGAGTGAGCCTCTCCGGCCCAAGCTTCAAAAATATCTGACAAAAAGGGGTTTAGCCGTAAAATTTACTAAGCAACTCGATTTATTTATTGCCAATTCTGCCCATCCCTCATTACAAACCGAACGTTTGGAGCCCAAAGAATTCAAAATTTACTCGTTTCGCCTTGATAGAAAATATCGGGTAATTTTTATCTTTAAGTCCGCCAGTACCGTCGAAATTATCGATATCAACTCCCATTACGCCTAACAGCTATATATTCAGCCTAGTATAATTATATTATGCCTTCACTTACAGAAAACCCCCGTGGAAAAATTGCTCTTCAATTCCTTAACCTCCGAGATTCCCTATTTCGGCTAGGGCATAAATTATCACCTGACTCACCTGTCCAGCCAACTATTACTTTTCTGGCTTCAGTCGTCACCTCAGTTGGGGTCAAATTTTCCGGTGAGGGTTTTTTTACCCATCGCTATCTCGATCCCCGTTAAAATTCTCCCTTTTATTTAGGCTGTTTTTCCGGACTTGGCAATTATCCCTTCGGCAATATTTTTCGGCACTTCTTCATAATGCGACGGCTCCATATAATAGGACGCCCGCCCCTGAGAAAGCGATCTCAGTTTGGTCGCGTAACCTGACAATTCCGCCAGCGGTGCATACGCATTGATGATCGTCAGACGTCCTCTTTTATCCGTCCCCAGAATTTGCGCCCGCTTGGACGACAGGTCTCCGATTACATCCCCCATAAATTCATCCGGGGTAGACACTTCCACTTTCATAATCGGCTCCAGAATTATCGGATCGGCTGCCTTGGCGGCGTGCTGAAACGCCATCGACCCGGCTATCTTAAACGCCATTTCCGAAGAATCGACGTCGTGGTAAGTTCCGTCAAACAGGGTTATCCGGGTATCCACGGTCGGGTAACCGGCCAAAACTCCGTTTTCCATCGCGTCTTTGATCCCTTTTTCCACAGCCGGGATAAATTCGTTAGGTATAGCTCCGCCCTTGATACCGTCCACAAATTCAAAACCGGTTCCTCTGGGTAATGGCTCAATTCTTATCAGACAGTGTCCGTACTGTCCACGGCCGCCTGACTGCCGGATATATTTACCTTCCGCTTCGGCGGTCTTTTTCACCGTTTCCTTGTAAGCTACCTGGGGCGCTCCGGTAGATGCCTCCACCCTGAATTCCCTTTTCATCCGATCCACAATAATCTCCAGATGCAGTTCCCCCATTCCCGAAATAATCGTCTGTCCTGTTTCATGATTGGTCTTTATCCGGAAAGTAGGATCCTCGTCCGACAGTTTACTCAGGGCATACCCCATTTTTTCCTGGTCTGACTTGGTTTTCGGCTCAATAGCCAGAGATATTACCGGTTCCGGAAAAGTGATGGATTCCAATACGATCGGGGAGCTTTTATCACACATAGTATTTCCGGTAGCGGTTTCCCTCAAGCCGACTAAAGCTACGATTTCTCCGGCAAATGCCTGATCAATTTCCTCCCTTTTATTGGCGTGCATTAACAGCATCCGTGAAATTCTCTCTTCCTTGTCTTTACTGGCATTGTAGAGGGTTTGTCCGGCTTTCAGGGTTCCGGAATAAATTCTCAGATATGTCAGCCGCCCCACATGCGGGTCGGCTTGGATTTTGAATGCCAGCCCCGCAAACGGCTCTTCATTGATCGTTTTCCGGATTACTTCCTCACCGGTTTTGGGATTTATTCCTTTGACATGATCAATGTCCGCCGGACTGGGCAAATATTCCACAATCGCATCCAGCATTGGTTGTACCCCCTTGTTTCTTAAACTTGCTCCCGCATAGACAGGCACCAGTTTATATGCGATAACCGCTTTCCGCAGGGCCGTTTTCAGTTCTTTAATGCTGGGTTCTTCACCAGCAAGAAATTTTTCCAATAAAGTATCATCAGTTTCACAAATCTGCTCAATTAACTTTGCCCGCCATACCTCGACTTTATCCTCTACCTCGTCCGGGATCTTTTCCTCGGTATATTTCGCTCCCGTCTCGTCACCTTGCCAGATCAGTGCTTTACGTTCTAAAAGTAGCACCACTCCCCTGAAAGACTGTTCTGCTCCGATCGGGTAGGCCATGACTGCCGGATTTGCTCCCAGTCTCTCTATTACCGCCTTCACGGTTCCTTCAAAGTTTGCCCCCAGTTTGTCATTCTTATTCACGAAAATTATCCGCGGTACCTTATACTTATCCGCCTGCCGCCACACCGTTTCGGTCTGGGACTGCACTGTTTCCTCTGCATCCAATACAGTTACCGCCCCGTCCAAAACCCGCAAAGATCTTTCCACCTCCGCCGTAAAATCCACGTGCCCCGGGGTATCAATGATATTTACCCGGAATGACTCGTTTCCCACCGGAGAGTTTGGATCGGTTACCGTCCAGAAAGTGGTTGTGGCCGCGGATACGATCGTGATACCCCGTTCCCGCTCCTGCTCCATCCAGTCCATCTGGGTCGTGCCCTCGTCAATATCCCCGATCTTATATGACTTGCCGGTATAGTACAGAATCCGTTCGGTAGTGGTGGTTTTACCCGCGTCGATATGGGCAATAACTCCGATATTCCGCACCCTGTCCATGGGCACGTCGCGGTTTTTGGTTTTGATATCTCCAGCTGCCATAAGTCAAAAAAATAACGCCTAGCGCGCCCCGATTGTACCAAACCTGCTTCATTGCCACAATCCCCAGTAGCGCTCTTAGCACTCATAGGTTAGAATTGCCAGTGAAATGGCCGCCAAACGTGACTATTACGACATACTGGGAGTACCCAAATCCGCATCTGCTGCTGATCTGAAACGTGCTTATCGCAAACTGGCCATGCAGTGGCACCCTGACCGTAATAAATCCTCCGACGCCGAAACCAAATTCAAAGAGATCAATGAAGCGTATCAGGTTCTCTCCGATACCAAGAAAAAATCAGCTTATGACCAATTCGGCCATGCCGCCTTCGATCCGGCTTCTGGCGGGGGAGCTGGCGGTCCGTTTGGCGGGTCCCGCCAAGGCCCCTTTACCTATTACTATACATCCGGCGGTGACAATCCTTTCGGTGGGGCGAATTTCGGCGGTTTTTCAGATCCGTTTGAGATTTTCGAGCAATTCTTTGGCGGCAGTTCGCCTTTCGGCCGCCGGGGTCCGTCCAAACCTCATTATTCCCTGCGTATCGCTTTCGCTCGGGCCGTTAAAGGAGGGACGGAATCAGTTACAATCGACGGCAAAACCCACACTATCAAAATTCCCCCCGGTGCCGATACCGGTACCCACCTTCGTTTCAAGGAATTCGACATCACTTTCGAGGTCGAACCGGACCCCCGTTTCCGCCGCGAAGGTGCTGACATTTATATAGACCATTCCATCCCCTTCACCCTGGCAATTCTCGGAGGCCAGACCTCTGTTCCGACCCTGGATAGCCCGTTCAAGCTCAAAATTCGTCCCGGGACCCAACCGGGAACTACTATCCGTCTTTCCGGCCAGGGGATTACCAAACTACACTCATTCCGCAAGGATGACAAAGGCGACTTGTATATCCGTTTATTAATCACTTTTCCTGAACATCTCTCCCGCCGTCAGCGCGAGCTTCTGGAAGAACTGGAGGATACTCTGTAAGAATTTGACGATTTCTGCATCCATGTGCAATAATTGGCCATCTTCCCATAAATTCTTTCCACTCAGGAAATATTAACTGTTTCCAACTATTTGTTCTTTTCACTTTATTTTCTCCATCCTCCACAATCGTCGTAGTTCCTCTTTCCATAACCGGGATTATAGTACATAGTCAAATGTACCGAATTTTTTTAACCAATATTACCCCTCTGATTCCTCCCTTGAATTAAGAGGAGTTCCCCGATTCCCATCGGGGCAGGGTGATACCAGGCGCTCTCGGGCATTTTCTGGTATAATCACCTCGGTTAAGCAAATACAGAGGTGGGAAGTTACTTGCCCGCCTTTTTTGTAGCCTGATCACCTAATTCATGCACCAAAAACCCGTATCCCGATCCGAATTTGCCGCCGCTTTGAATCAGGTGGCTCACGAACGTAACCTCGATCCCCAGATTGTTATCGATAGCATCCGCCACGCTATTCTGGCAGCCTTCAAAAAAGACCACCCCGAAAGTTATAAAGACGATCATCTCTATGAAGTGGAACTCGACGCCGGTACCGGTGAAGCCCGGATATTCGGGACCCAGGGTGAAACATATCAGGAGGAAGAGCAGACTCTGGTCCGGGCGAAAAAAGGAGCCGCCCGTACCGATATCACTCCTCCCGGATTCGGCCGTATTGCAGCCCAGACCGCCAAACAGGTTATTATCCAGAAAATCCGGGAAGCAGAAAAATCCGTCATTGTCGCCGAGTACGAAAAACGTCTCCAGACCCTGGTTAACGGTATGATCATCCGTTTTGTGGGCAGCGACATTATTGTGGATATCGGTAAAGCGGAAGCCGTCATGCCCCCCTCCGAACAAGTACACTCCGAGGATTATCGTCTCAACCAACGACTTACTTTCTATCTCCAGGGTATTCGGGATGGCCTGCGGGGCAAAGAAGTTGTCGTCTCCCGCGCTGATGTCGGGCTTATTCGGGAACTCTTCCGTCGGGAAGTTCCCGAGGTCGCATCGGGCGCGGTGGAAATAAAAGCTGTTGCCCGGGATCCCGGATCGCGCACAAAAATTGCAGTTTACTCACATCAGTCGGGCGTGGATCCGGTCGGTTCGTGTGTTGGCCAGAAGGGCGTCCGTGTCCAGGCTGTCATCAGCGAGCTGAATGGAGAAAAAATCGACATCGTCCAGTTTAGTGAAGACCCCGACAAATTCGTTATAGCAGCACTTTCCCCGGCTACCGACCTCAAAGTCAAAATAGATCCCAAAACTCAGACCGCTCTAGTCCAAGCGCCGCCCGACCAGCTGCCCCTGGCTATCGGTCGTGACGGTCAAAATGCCAAGCTGGCCGGTAAACTCGCCGGATTGCACATCGATATCGAAGGTGTACCGGAGAAAAAAGGCACATCCGAGAAAAAAGAAGCAATATCCGTCCAGGATGTTCCCGGTGACCCCGCCAATAACAAACCGCAAACCTAAATGAATCAGAAATCGCATATCAGAAACCAGGTTTGGGATTTGTAATTTCGGGCATCGAAACTGTTTAGAAATTAATATCATGATTCAACCTCGTCCCCCCATCGTCGTCGTTCTCGGTCATGTTGATCATGGCAAAACCACCCTCTTAGACCATCTCCGCCGGACGGACATTGCTTCCCGTGAAACAGGCGGAATTACTCAGACTACCCGTTCATTTCAGTTACATACCCCCGATCACGGGACAATAACATTTATCGACACCCCTGGGCATGCCGCTTTTACCCGGATGCGCTCCCGTGGAAATTTGGTGGCTGATTTAGCTATTCTGATTGTGGCAGCAGACGACGGAGTCATGCCCCAGACAGTCGAATCCGTCAAACTCATACATCAGGCCTCCACCCCGTATCTTGTTGCCATCACCAAGTCTGATTTACCCACCGCTGATCCCGACAAAGTCAAAACCCAACTGACTGAAGCCCAGGTCCTGGTTGAAGATTTCGGCGGCCAGATCCCGTCGGTAGTTATCTCTGCCAAAACCGGAGCTGGTATCAAAGACCTCCTGGAAATGATCCATCTATTATCCAGTCTCAATCCTCCCGTCGCTGATCCCGATGGACAGCTTGAAGCTTTTGTGTTGGAGAGCCGCATGGATTCCCGTCGGGGACCATTGGCTACGGTGCTGATCAAAGAGGGGACCCTTCACATTGGGCAAAATCTTTTTCAGTCTGGACCCATAGGTAAGGCCAAATCTCTGACCGGTACCGACGGTAAACCCATGTCCCAAGCTTTGCCCTCCACTCCCGTGGAAATACTCGGTTTATCAGCGGTTCCCCCGGTTGGTTCTATTATTGCCTCTGTTCCTGCTGTCTCACTCACTACCGCAATTCCTGTTCCGTCAAATACAATCAACACTAATGCGGATCTGAATATCATTCTCAGAGCTGACGTTGCCGGGTCTCTGGAGGCAATCCTTGCAGCTCTGGACCCGAAAATATCCGTTATTTCTTCCGGGACAGGGGAAGTTAATGAAAGTGACGTTATGCTGGCTCGTTCTTCCGCATCCCGGATCATAGCTTTCAACGTCAAAATCCCTGCGTCTGTCCAAAAATTGGCCGAAATCGAAAAAATCAACATTTTAACTTTCAATCTCATTTATGAACTTCTGGAAAGTCTGGATAAAATTGTTCACCCGGTGATTCAGGAAAAAGTACTTGGTAAAGCCCAAATTGTAGCCGAGTTTAAAATTAACTCCGATCGCATTGCGGGCTGCCGTTGCCTGGAAGGTATAATTTCCAAGTCGGATCAGGTCCGCCTCATTCGCAGTGAAAAGGTTTTAGGCACAGTTAAAATAAAGTCCTTAAAAAGCGGCAAAACCGAAATCCAATCCGTTAAGTCCGGAGCCGAATTCGGCGCCTTACTGACACCCTTTATTGACTTTAAAACCGGCGATTATATAATAGCCATCGCCACCCATGGCTCATCCTGACACCACTCAGTTGAAGAGCTTGCTCGAATCTGCCCGTTCAGTTAGCATTCTTCTCCCGCAAAATCCGGACTACGACACTGTTGCCTCCGGTCTGGCTCTCAGGCTGGTGCTGGAATCTGTCGGTCGTTCGGCAACGGTTGTATGTCCGGACCAGATGACGGTGGAGTTTAACCGCCTGGTGGGAGTAAACACCATCACCTCCTCCTGGAGCAGCCGCGACCTGCTTATCGGTTTTGCCGACCAGACGGACCATGTGGACAAAATCAGCTATAACCTGGAAGAAGGTGAACTTCGTCTGGTAATCACTCCCAAACCTGACGCCCCCCACCTGGACCATCGTAAGCTGCGTTTTATTGCAGCCGCCGGTAAACCTGACCTACACCTGCTAGTAGGGGTCGATACTCTTGACTCTCTGGGATCTTTCTCGGTCCAAGTCAGGGATTCCTTTACCGCTTCTCCGCCGGTTGCCTTTACCCACTCCTTACCCCGGCAAAATTTTACCCCCCATCATTTTTATGATCCCGACACCTCATCTCTCAGTGAGTTGGTAACCCACATCATAGATGCCTTGGGATTATCGATGCCGCCTGACGCGGCGACAAATTTGTTGGCCGGTATGGAAACTGCCACTCAAAACTTCCAATCAGGACAGGTTACCGTAACCACTTTCGAATCTGCTGCCTACCTTCTGCGCCGGGGAGCCCGCCGCCAGCAGGTATTCCGTCCGGACAATCTCCCGCCGGGATCCATTCCCCAGTCCCCGGTAAAGTCTGACAAACCGGATTCCAAAGAACCCCCGCCCGACTGGTACGAACCCAAGGTCTATTCCGGCCCCATCCTGCCGTAATAAATATGTCTGAAAAACTCGACAACAATACCGGAGGTAAAAACCCCATCACTACCGGTGAATCTAACCTTTCTAAAAGACAGATTATAGAACAAGAGTTAAAACATGGATTGCCATACGCCCTACTTTCAATAGCCTTAATAACCGGGGTTGCATACGCCATATCCCGAGAATTCGCAACACCTGCAGCCGTAGGGGCAATAATAGGAGCGACGATTGTCATCAGACGTGAAACTATCAAAGCATTAGGACGACAGTAATATACTTAACCCGTAATTCTGGACAAAGGAATAGAGTTTTGCTAAAATAGCCTAACTAAACAGAGAAATTAACGAAAGTTTGAGCGGTTTCTGTTTCTTACTTTCGCCGTATCTCTGAATATTTTTATGGCTCTCGATACTACCGCCAAACAGGACATCATTAAAAAGTTCGGTCAGGGTAAAGGGGATACCGGTTCGCCCGAAGTCCAGACGGCTCTTTTAACGGAAAAAATCACCAAATTGGCGGAACATCTCAAGATTCATAAAAAAGACAACCATTCCCGCCGGGGTTTAATCAGCATGGTCAGCAAACGCCGCCGACTGCTTTTCTACCTCCAGAAAAAAGATCTCAAGCGTTATCAGGCCGTCGTCAAAAAACTCGGCCTGTCAAAATAATCGCATATCTGTTATTATTCATACCATCGGGAGCGTTCAAGGAGTGCGAAGAGAAGTTTATCGCTCTTCTTCAGACTTCTGGAACACTTCGGATCGAGTAAATGAAAATCGTCAGTAAATCTATCGAATTGTCCGGCCGGACCCTGACTTTGGAAGTTGGACGTTTGGCGGGCCAGGCTACCAGTGCCCTTCTGGCCAGATACGGAGACACCGTGGTTTTGTCCACCGTTGTTGTCGGAAATGAAGACCTGAAAAAAGATTATTTCCCCCTGATGGTGGAATATCAGGAACGTCTTTACGCCGGTGGCCGGATCAAAGGTTCCCGCTGGGTAAAGCGCGAAGGCCGTCCGACCGAAGCCGAAACTCTCTCCGCCCGCTTGATTGATCGTTCCATCCGCCCTCTATTCCCAAAAAATTTCCGCCGCGAAGTCCAGGTAGTAGTCACGGTTTTGGCCACCGATGTTTCCAATGACCCTGACGTCCTGGGTATTATTGCCACCTCCGCCGCTTTGGCTGTTTCTCCCATTCCCTGGTCCGGGCCGGTGGGAGCTGTCCGTGTGGGGATGACCGATGGGGAGCTGGTTATCAACCCCACCAATGGCAACCGCTCGGGTGTCGATCTGGATCTGGTAGTAACCAGCACGCTCGAATTAATCAATATGATCGAAGCTGGTGCCCGTCAGGTTCCCGAAGACCGGATTCTTGCCGCCCTGACCACCGGACACACTGCCAATAAAGAGATTATCGTCTTTATTAATTCCCTGGTAGCCGAGATTGGCCGGGAAAAACTTCCCCTTATTGCCTCCGATCCCGCTCCCGGTATCACGGCTGAAGTTACCAAACTTGCCCGGCCCCTGCTCGAGGAATATATTACCCACGCTGCGGATCATGAAGGTGAACCCCTGGAAAACATCATTGCCCAGATTTCTCAAAAAATCGAAGACAAAGACAAAAATTATATCCCAGCAATTCTGGAAGATCTTCTGGGACAAATTATCCGGGAAAATATTCTCACCAAAAAACAGCGTCCGGACAGCCGCAAGCTGGATCAGATTCGCCCCCTCGATACCCAGGTAGCAGTCTTGCCCCGGGTTCATGGTTCCGCCATTTTCCAGCGCGGCCAAACCCAGGTACTATCAGTGGCTACGCTTGGGGCACCTTCACTCTCCCAATCGCTGGAATCGGCAGAAGGAGAAGATACCAAGCGTTTTATGCTTCATTATAATTTCCCCCCCTACAGCACCGGTGAAGTCGGTCGTATGGGTTCCCCCAGCCGCCGGGAAATCGGTCACGGTGCCTTGGCCGAGCGGTCTCTGGCTCCTGTTATCCCCGATGAACAAGCGTTTCCTTATGCCATCCGGGTTGTTTCTGAAATTACCAGTTCCAACGGTTCAACATCCATGGCCAGTGCCTGCGGTTGTACATTATCCCTGATGGATGCCGGTGTCCCCATCCTGGCCCCCGTTGCCGGGATCTCAATCGGTTTGATAACCCCCGATACGTATCCCAAAAAGACTGATAGCTATACCTTGCTGACGGATATTTTGGGAATGGAGGATCACCACGGAGGTATGGATTTCAAAGTTGCCGGAACCGAAACCGGTGTCACCGCTATCCAGCTCGACGTTAAAGTTCCCGGCCTGACTTTGGATATTTGTAAGGAAACTCTGGCTCGGGCCCGGACTGCCCGTTTGGAAATCCTCAAGACTCTGCTCAAAGTCCTGCCTCAAACCCGGCCTCAGCTGTCTCCTTTTGCTCCTAAAATCAGCACAGTCCAGATCCCTGTGGACAAAATCGGGGAGCTGATCGGTCCCGGAGGAAAAATCATTCGGAAACTTATGGCCGAAACGGAAACCGTGATTGATGTTCGTGATGACGGTTCTGTTTTTGTGTCCGGACTCAATCAGGAAGGTATGAACAAGGCACTGGCCTGGATTAGTTCCTTGGGCAAAGAGGTCATCCCCGGTGAGATTTATGAAGGCACAGTTGCCCGGATACAGCCGTTCGGAGCTTTTGTCAACATTTTGCCCGGCAAGGATGGTTTGGTTCACGTTTCCCAGATGAATGCCGGCTTCGTTTCCGACCCCCGGCAAATCGTTAACGAGGGCGACAAGGTCAAAGTCTGGGTTACCGAAATCGACTCGCAGGGGCGGATAAATTTGAGCATGCTTTTCGACACTGAAGGACAGCCGGTCGCCAAAGCCCGTGAGACTATGCCCTCCCCCCGCCCTCACTCCGGAGGAAGTTTTCGTGGTCCACGGCCTCGCCGCCGCTTCTGAGTTGGTGTAAACTGGTGACAGATGGATCAACAACTGACTACTGATATTGCCAAACTTGAGAAGCTGCTTGCCGGTGCCGCATTACCTGATGACCTGCGCGTTAAGGGGGAAGAAATGCTCGCCCGGTTGTCGCGTCAAGCACAGCACGGTAATTACGCTTCCGATTTCGAGCAGATTCAACATTATATCGACTGGGTCACACATCTGCCCTGGTCAGTTTCCACCCAGGACATTCTTGACTTGGGGCATGTAAAACAAATCCTGGATTCACATCATTTCGGGTTGGAGGATCTCAAACACCGTTTTCTGGAATATATGTCCGTTTTAGTGTTGAACGAGAGACAAAATAACGTCAATTTCCACGCACCGGTCCTGCTGCTGGTAGGTTTAGTCGGAACCGGAAAGACCACAATTGCCAAAAGTATTTCCGAAGCCATGGGCCGGAAATTTATACGTATCCCCTTCGGTGGCATGAGTTCAGCTTTGGATCTGCGGGGTCAGTCCCGGGTCCAGCCGGATGCCGAACCCGGTCAGATCATCAAAGGCCTGCGCCGGGCTGGTTCAAAAAATCCGGTCATTCTGTTGGACGAAATCGACAGAGTGGCTGATTCCAGCCGGGGAGAAATCATGGGAGTTCTTGTTGAACTCCTGGATCCGGAACAAAACAATGCTTTTACAGATCATTTTATCGATTTTCCCTTCGATTTATCCCAGGCTTTATTCATTGCCACGGCCAACAATACCACCCACATCAACACTGCTGTTATGGATCGTCTGGAACCAATTCTGATGCCGTCGTATACTGATGAAGAAAAAATTACCATCGGGCGCGATTACGTGTTACCTGCGGAAATTAAAAAAGCAGCTCTCGCGCCGGATGTGGTTAAAATTGAGGAAACCGTTTGGCCCAAAATAGTCCGTCCGCTGGGTTTCGATGCCGGCATCCGGACTTTGGAGCGGACTATCCAGGGTATGGTGCGAAAAATTGCCAAAATGATAGTGGAGAACAAGGGCAAGGAATTTATTATTACTCCGGACAACGTCCGCGACTTCCTCCCCAGCTACTAAATGACCACTCAGGAAAAACAACACGAATTGGAAAGAATCGCTAGAGAGATAAGGGAGTTTAAAGGCCTGGATATTGCCAAGTCTGCCACCCGCGCCGTTCCCGGCGAAGGCAGTCCCGATACCCGGGTGATGTTTATTGGCGAGGCTCCTGGGTTTCACGAAGACAGGGAGGGTCGCCCTTTTGTCGGTCAGGCCGGAAAGCTTCTGGAAAAAACTCTTAAATCCGCTATGGGACTGGATCGATCTGAAGTTTATATCACCAATATCGTTAAATACCGGCCTCCGGATAACCGGGATCCGCTTCCTGCTGAAGTTGAAGCATGTGCCGGGTGGCTGAACCGGCAAATAACAGTTATCTGCCCCGAAATCATTTGCACTTTGGGCCGATTTAGTCTAGCCAAATTTATCCCCGATGTCTCAATTTCCCGGGTCCACGGCCAACCGCAGTTTGTAAATTTTGAAAATCATCGCTATGTAGTTTTCCCCATGTATCACCCTGCCGCTGCCCTCAGAGCAGGTTCAGTTCTCAGGGATTTTGAAGCGGATTTTCGCAAGCTGAATGACATGTTGATTACACCAGTCGGAAAAAGTCTTCCGGAAATTACACCGGACGCTTTAAATATTCAAACCAGCCTCTTTTAACCAATGAAATTTACATCGGGTACATCTCAACCCCAGTTACTAAAGATTGTGTCGTTGGGCGGGTTTGGAAAAGTTACCACCAACATGTTTGTTTACGAATACGGACCGGATATTCTTCTCGTGGATTGTGGTATGGGCTTTCCGACCCAAGACATGCTGGGAGTAGACATCCTGGTACCCGATGTCTCTTATCTGAAAAATAAAATTGACAAAATCCGGGGATTGGTAATTACCCATGGTCACGAAGATCATACTGGTGCCCTGCCTTATATCCTTCCCCAATTGGGTCGGACTCCGATATACGGGTCCAAACTTACAGCCCACCTCATCATGGACAAACTGGCCGAATACGAAAACCTTCCCCGCCAGGTAAATATCCTGGATCCCGGGACGGTATTAAATCTCGGCTCTTTCCGGGTAGAATCAGTCCGCGTTTCCCATTCCATACCGGATGCCACCAACCTCATTATTGGTACTCCGGTGGGAACCGTCTATCATGGCAGTGATTTCAAGTTCGATTTCACTCCCGTGGACGGTGTCCAACCGGACATTCGCCGCATCGCCCGTGCGGGTACCGAAGGCGTTACATTACTTGTATCGGACTGCTTAGGTAGCGAACGCCGGGGACACACCCCTTCGGAAAAAACTCTGGAGGAAACACTGGAAAAAGAAATGTCTTCCTGTTCAGGAAAATTTATCGTTACCACCATGAGTAGTAATATCAGCCGCTGGTATCAGGCGGCTCAGGCCGCTATCCGCCATGGCCGCCGCATCGCAGTTTCCGGACGTTCCATAGAAAGAAATCTTGATGTTGCCTCCCGTCTGGGATATTTCCGGATACCCAAAAATGCCTTTGCGGATCTCAAGGATGTAAAAAAGCTGCCTCCGAAAAATGTCTGTGTCCTGATCGCCGGCTCACAAGCCCAAGCCGGTTCGGCACTGGAACGTCTGGCTACGCGGGATCACAAAGACCTGGTGATTACTCCGGGTGATAAAGTGGTTTTTTCTTCAGATTACATTCCCGGAAATGAAAGCGCCGTCCAGTCTTTAATCGATTCCCTGGCCCGGCTGGGAGCTACGGTGGTCTATTCAGGATTGACAGATAACCTGCACGTTTCCGGCCACGGCAGTCAGCAGGATTTATTGCTGATGATGGCTCTTACCCGCCCGGGTTTTCTGCTCCCCATCGGAGGTACATACCGCCATATGGTCCAGTATTCTCATCTGGCGCAACAAATGGGGTATACCCCGGAATCCGTACTGCTTCCTTCAATTAATCAAAGTATAGAGATAACTCCCCAGAATGTCCGTCTGGGACCAACAGTCGAAGTAAAAAACATCATGGTCGACGGCTTGGGTATTGGCGATGTGGGTCATGTCGTACTTCGGGACCGTCGGGTTCTGGCAGAGGAAGGCGTCGTAGTCGTCGTCTTGGAAACAGACCAAAACGACCTTTCCCGCTTGATAAATCTTGAACTAGTCAGCCGTGGTTTTGTATTCGATAAGCAAAATGCCTCCCTTCTGAATCAGGCTTCGGACAAAATCCGACAGGCGGTCGCAGCTAAAACAGGCAAAATCGAGTCGGACCGCCACCTTCGCCAACTTGTCACAGACGTTTTGGAGAGATTCTTTTTTGACCGCACCCATCGCCGGCCGATGATTCTGCCGGTGGTGGTCGAAGTCTAGTCCGACAGGATATAATGATTTGACATGGCACGCAGACACTCTTTTTTGGGGCGGAAAAACTTTCGCGTCAAACTGAAAAAATCTACAGTGTATTCCATCACGGCCGTACTACTATTTTCGGTTGCCGGTCTGATATGGGTTTCCTTTCTCAAACAAGGCATCATTCTTACCCGACTTAACAGCTTTCTGATTACCCATCTGGGACTGCCGGCCGTTTTTCTTCTTCCCTTCCCGCTTCTCACAGGAGGATTAATGATCACCAAAATAAAAGCCGCCCTCAGTCAGCCTCACGTCTTTATCGGTAGTCTGATCCTCATCACTGCTGTTGCCGGACTTTCACCCGGAAGTCTTGCCGGTCGGGAAATGCTGGCCAATATCAGTCTCTTCCTCTCCGTTCCCGGAGCTTACCTTTTTTTACTTACCGGTTTGGGTATTGGGTTGATCATCATGCTCAATATTCCCTTTGAGGACCTGCTCAATTACCTGGTCAAATTCTTTGCTGCGGTTTCGTCACGCATTGGCAGCCGGAACCCAGTTCCTTCAATGGTCAAAATCGGAGGCATGGCGGATACTTCATCCCCGCCAAAAAACTTTTCTCCCTTAAAAACTACGGGACTCGTAGGTAGATCCGATACTTCCAAGTCCCCACCGGCTTTTGCTTCGCCTCCGGCTCCGCCCGCTTCGGCCGCCACTGCCCCTTGGCACTATCCGCCGTTATCATTATTGTCGGAAAACATCTCCGGTAAAGCCGATCGCGGAAACGTCAACACTAATGCCGCTACCATCGAAAAAACATTGGAGGCTTTCGGTATTACTGCCAAAGTGGTCGAAGTCAACCTGGGTCCGGCGGTTACCCAATATGCACTTGAGGTCGCCATTGGAACCAAGCTCTCAAAAATAAGCGCCTTGGGTAGCGACTTGGCCTTGGCTCTGGCTGCTCCTACCGGCCAAATCCGCATCGAAGCACCCATACCCGGTCGCGCCATGGTAGGTATAGAACTTCCAAACCGGTCGCCGGAATTTGTCAGTCTTCGAAAAATTCTAGAATCCGATACCATGAAAAATCATAAGAGTAAACTGGCGGTTGCCATGGGATTGGATGTTTCCGGATCACCGGTAGTTTCGGATATCGGCCGCATGCCTCACATTCTCATCGCTGGTGCCACCGGTTCGGGTAAGTCTGTCTGTATCAATGCTTTTATTGCCTCACTTCTCTTCCGGGCCAGTCCGCAGGAATTAAAACTCATCATGGTCGATCCCAAGCGTGTGGAACTTACGGGTTACAACGGCATTCCCCACCTCCTGTCGCCGGTGATCGTAGAACCCCGTCAGGTTCTCTCGGCGCTTAACTGGGCGATGATGGAAATGGATAACCGTTACAAAAAATTCGCCGAGGTCGGAGTCAGAAACCTTGAAGCCTACAACGAACTGGCCGGTTTTCAGTCAGAACCGTATATTATTATCTTTGTCGACGAATTAGCGGATATCATGTTATTTGCCCCCGTCGAAGTTGAGGACGCCATTACCCGTATCGCCCAAATGGCCCGGGCTACCGGCATCCATCTGGTTATTTCCACCCAGCGTCCTTCCGTAGATATTATTACCGGTCTTATAAAAGCCAATATTCCCGCCCGTATCGCCTTTGCCGTATCATCGATGATAGATTCCCGGGTTATCATTGACGGACCGGGAGCGGAAAAACTACTCGGACGCGGGGATATGTTATATATACCTCCCGACCAGGCCAAGCCTTCGCGTATCCAGGGAGCTTTCGTCTCAGACCGGGAAATCCGCCAGTTAATAGATTTTCTGAAAAAACAGGGGATTGCCCCGCACTACACCCAGGAAGTAACCACCACCCCCGTAACTTCCCGCCGGCTAGGCAAAGGTTCAGTCCCCGGTCCTTCCGAAGGAACAGAACGGGATACTTTGTTTGAGGCGGCATTCGAACTTATTATCCGGCACGACAATGCTTCCGCCTCTTTCCTCCAACGCAAATTATCCATAGGTTACGCTCGGGCAGCCAGAATCCTGGACGAGTTGCAGCAGGCCGGGGTTGTCGGTCCGGCTGATGGATCCAAACCCCGGGAAATTCTCCTGCGTCAGCTTCCTGCTGAAAACTCTGTTTCATGAAAACCGCCGGACAGATTTTACAAACTGCCAGAGAAGCAGCCAGATTGGATATCGAAGATGTCACCCGGATAACCAAGATCCGGTCACAATTTCTCCGTTCCCTGGAAGCGGATGATTACGGACGTCTCCCGAACGCTACAGTCACCCGGGGTTTCGTCCGCAACTATGCCGAATTTTTAAATCTCAACCCTCTGCACCTTTTGGCTGTATTTCGCCGGGATTTTGTGGAAAATCGCCAGGGCCAGATTGTTCCCCGGGGAATGGTGGAACCGGTAAACAAAATTAGTTTTTGGACTCCCCGGACTACAGTTATTGCTGTGGTCTCCCTGATTTTCACCGTCTTTACCGCCTACCTTCTGTATCAGTATCAATTGCTTACAGGTCCGCCTGTATTGGAAGTCACTGCTCCCGCCGTTTCTACGACTGTTGCAGAAAATACAGTCGAAATCACGGGCAAAACAGATCCCGAAGCCACCCTCTCCGTCAATGGAGAATTGGTCGCTCTCGACAAAGGAGGAGAGTTTTTCCTCAGGGTATCCCTCATCCCCGGGCCCAACATGATTACTATTACAGCCACCGCCAAATCCGGCAAAAAAACTGTTGTGACCCGGGACGTCAATAGGGTTGACAACCTTTAACTTAAAACGTAACGTAGAACCAAATTATGACTACATTTGTCCAGCTGTTACTGGCTGTCGTCATCACCACTCTGACTTTCCTGATGGCTTTTGCCGCCATTCAGGTTTTTCACATCCTGCACGAGTTCCGTCTGGCTTTGCAGAAGCTTAACCGCATACTGGGTCACACCCAATCTCTTTCGGAAACTGCCGCCCGCCCTGTTGCCGCTGTCAATGAGTTTTATACCGAAGTCAAAGACCTGGTAAATCAAACCCAGGACCAGATAATCGCACACACACCCGACCGGGTGATTACTCCCAAACACCAGCATCGTTCTTCCCGTCTCCGCCCCCGTCTCTTCCGTCGCGCCGGTATCCCCATCCGCCCCTCATAATAACCATATCCTCACCTCGAATGTGACATCACAATAGTATCTAATATCGCTTGTGTATCTATATCTAATAAACCATTATACGTAACATAAACATAATATTTATTATCCCAACTATCATCTAAACAATACCACCCCTGATCCCCGTTTTTGATAACATTATTTCCAATTGTAATTTTGTCGCATTCATTAAGCACTCTCTGGTAATATAAGTGGTTACTAAGTCCCAGTACCCCCCGGGCAATTTTCCGGTCAGGCAACCAAATAAACAGATCTGCCCTGGTTGCAGTAATCGGGCTACCCATTTCAGGTTCTCCATCCCGGAATATTAACAATTTGTCTCCTTTTTCATTCGCCACCATTACATCCATGAACCAGAAAGTAGATTCCGGATAGTCAGGCCACAAGCGAACACTTTTTGAATTACTGACAACCTTCCAATTAGGAGGATGAAGAAACTTCAAATTCGATTGTTTTTCATAGTAAGTTTTCCATGAACTTGTATCCGCGCTGTTTCCTTGGAAGACTAAACCGCACCGATTGTCAACACAAGCTGGTGTACCAAAAGAAAAGCATCTATTGCAAGCGATATTCTCCTCTGTAACACCTGTGGTTTGGTCAAAAGCAGAAAATCCATATTTCCCCACGTATTCTTTATTCACTGCTTCGGTACAAGCACAGGGCTTGCTTTTATCAATTACTTCTTGGCAATCAGCATCTTGGTTGCAGGTGAATATTGCATCTGGCTTTCCGGTTGGTTGTGAAGCTTGAGTCGGATAGACGACCAGCCCATTCTTTGTTTGTTTATACCTTTCTACGGCTATTCCTAGTAGAAATAGAACTCCTCCGAAAATAAACAGGATTCCCAGTTTCACCCAGTCCTTCATCCCAGTATTCTTAACTTCAACCACTTAATATATTCTACATGAATATGCTCTGGCAACCAATGCTAAAATTAGCCCATGATTACCGCCGATCAATTACGCCAGAAATATTTAGATTTTTTTGTTGCCCGGGGACACAAAATCATCCCCTCCGCCCCTCTCGTTCCCGAAAACGACCCCTCCGTCCTGTATACCACTGCCGGTATGCATCCTCTCGTGCCGTATCTTTTAGGCCAGCCTCATCCCCTGGGAAAGCGTTTAGTGGATATTCAGAAATGTATGCGAACGGATGATATCGACGAAGTGGGTGATACTTTCCACCATACTTTTTTCGAAATGCTCGGAAATTGGTCGCTAGGGGATTATTTTAAAAAGGAGTCCATAACCTGGTCCTACGAGTTTCTCACCCGGGAATTAAAACTTGACTCCGGCAGGCTATATATAAGTTGTTTTGCCGGTGACGAGGATGCCCCCAAAGACGAAGAATCCGCTGCTGTTTGGCAATCATTGGGAATCCCTGCCGATCGGATTTTTTTCTATGGTAAAAAAGATAATTGGTGGGGTCCGGCAGGCCTGACCGGCCCTTGTGGTCCTGATTCAGAAATGTTTTATGACATTACTCAAACTCCTTGTGGACCCGACTGCTTTCCCGGTGATAACTGCAGTCGGTTTAGCGAGATATGGAATAACGTATTTATGGAATACAACAAAACCGGTCCAGGTAAATTTGAAAAGCTGCCGTTTCCCAACGTTGACACCGGTATGGGGGTTGAAAGGACTTTGGCCGTAATCAACGGTTATGCCGATGATTATCTGACCCATTTATGGCAGCCGGCCATTTCCTTGCTGGAAAAACTAACCGGTAACTCCTACTCTACCCGTTTTCGTGATTTTCGGATAATTGCGGACCATCTCCGCGCTGCAGTTTTTATTATTTCTGACGGAGTCCAGCCGTCAAACAAGGAACGGGGATATATTCTGCGCCGTCTCATACGCCGCGTAGCCGTCAAACTCAAATCCTTAACTCCTGACATCACTACGACTGCGTCCCGACTCAGCCTCCTTTATGTTGATCAAATGTCACCCGTTTATCCCGAATTGGCCGTTAATTCCGCTCTTACCCAACAAACATTAGCGGATGAAATATCGCGATTTTTAAAAACATTGGATAAGGGATTAAGGGAGTTTGAAAAGATCGAAAAAATAGACGGAAAAACCGCTTTTGATTTGTTTCAAACTTACGGGTTTCCTTTAGAGATTACCGCCGAGTTAGCATCCGCCAAAGGATATAACATTGACACTCGGGAATTTACCTCTGAATTCAAAAAACACCAGGAAATGTCGCATACGGCTTCAGCCGGGATGTTCAAAGGCGGACTTCAGGATCAGTCGGGCACTGTAGTTAAATATCATACTGCTACTCATTTGCTACATCAGGCCCTGCGGGATGTTTTGGGAGATCATGTACATCAAAAAGGGAGCAACATTACCTCGGCCAGGCTGCGATTTGACTTTTCCCATTCAGCCAGAATAACCCCGGAGGAATTAATCCGGATTGAAGAAAAAGTCAATCAAAAAATCTCCGTCGATCTGCCGGTCACTCGTACCGAAATGCCCAAAGATCAGGCTTTAGCCCAGGGCGCTCTGGCTTTTTTCCCGGAAAAATATCCGGAAACAACTTCTGTATATCAGATAGGAGATTATTCATTAGAATTGTGCGGTGGACCGCATGTCAGCTCGACTGGACAGATCGGCCGTATTAAGATAGTCAAGGAGGAGTCCGCCGGCTCCGGTATTCGCCGCATCTATGCTCAATTGGAAAAGTAATATTCTTTTTTTGAATTTTGACTTTTAAATTTTGAGTTTTTATCTATGTTGCTGCCTTTTTTTAAAAAAAATTCCTCCGCTCCGGCCCGCGAATATTTTTTCGTCCTGCAGATAGATGCCCTCACCGTCAAAAGTGCCGTCTGGACAGTTGCCAACGGAAAGCCCCAGGTTCTGGCGGTCAGTAATCGTTATGACTGGGACGGTCAGCAGGATCATAGCCTGATTCAGGCCTGTGACCGGTCTCTGACAGACTCGTCACAACATCTCGATCCGTCGGGATCGGTTCAGCCCCAAAAAGTAATTTTCGGACTGCCGCCGGATTGGGTCGGTGAAGAAAAAGTCTCTCCGCTCCGTCTCAAGCTGCTCAGGACTTTAACGGAAAAATTATCCCTCACCGCAGTCGGATACGTAGTCACCCCCCAAGCCCTGTCCCGATATATCCAGAGCACCGAAGGTGTACCGATTACTGCCATTCTCCTCGGAGTTTGGCCCCGGATGTTGGAAGTCACCCTGGTACGTCTAGGAAAAATAGACCATACCGTTTTTGTGACTCGCAGTTCTCAGATAATTGCCGATGTCATTGAGGGTTTATCCCGGTTCAGTCATGTGGATATGCTTCCCTCCCGAATATTTCTTTACGATTCCGGTCTGGATCTGGAGGAAGTCAGGCAGACTCTTCTGTCTCATCCCTGGCAGGCTCCGCAGACGCGTCTGCCATTTCTCCACTTTCCCAAGATAGACGTATTGCCTCAGGACTTCACTGTCAAAGCCATCGCCCTGGCCAGTGGGGAGGAGGTAGCCGAGGCTATGGGACTAATTCCTTCAACCGTCTCACCAGTCCGGCCTGCCCCGGTAACTCCCCGGGACTTGGGTTTTTCTTTAAACGAGGATGTCGTAGCCGATCCGGTCCCCGCTCCTTCGGAAGAGACCTTCCGCCCTGATCACCAGGTTCCTCCTGCCCGTGGTCCGTCCGGTCATCGCCGGCTGTCATTACCGCGTATCCGCTTGCCCCGGCTCCCCGCATCTCCCCTCCTGTTTTTGATAGCGTTAATATTGGTTGCAGTCGGTCTTTTTACATCCTATTGGTATCTGCCGAAAGCCACCGTCAGTCTGTCGGTTGCCCCCCGGACGCTGGAACATCAGTTTATTCTAACTGCATCCGCTTCCACAACCGTGGTCGACGTCGGAAAAGCACTACTTCCCGCTCGTACCATAGAAGCCACTGTATCCGATGATAAATCCAATCCCGCTACCGGGACTAAACTCATCGGCGATAAAGCCACGGGTTCGGTAACTGTCATCAATGGTACTTCAGTCCCGCGCACTTTTCCTTCAGGTACCGTCATATCTTCACCTTCGGGTCTCAAGTTTGTGTTGGACGCCGATGTTGCCATAGCCTCCGCTTCCGGCACCGCTGACCCCAATTCCTACCAGCCGGGTAAATCCGCCGTTAAAGTTACTGCCTCACAAATCGGTAGCGATAGCAATATCTCAGCTGGCACTCAGTTTAAAATCGGCACTTTCGCGGCTCTGGATTTCGTAGCCAAAAACGACGCTGCCTTTTCCGGGGGATCCAGCCAACAGGTCAAAGCCGTGGCCAAGGATGATCTGGCAGGTTTACGCACCGAACTTTCCTCCTCTCTTAAAGACCAGGCCAAGGATGATCTGGCAGGTCAGATTACCGACGCGCAGATTCTTATCCCCGAATCTGTCGAACTTCAGACGGTTTCCGAAGAAGCCAGTCATAAAGTTGACGAAGTAGCTGACGAACTGACACTTCGTCTGACTGTCAAAGCAAAAGGTCTGGTTCTGGCCAAACAAGACCTGGACGAGCTCATTTCGGGTCAAGTCGAGCCGCTTATCCCAGAAGGATTTAATTCCACTGGAGACGTCCGCCACAGCTTTCAGGTCAAAGAAACCACCAAAGATTCTGCCAGTTTTGATGTTTCCGTTAGGGCAGATCTTCTACCCGATTTCGATTCAACCCGGGTAGCCCGGGACCTGGCTGGCAAATTTCCGGCCCAGGCCCGGGACTATTTACAGAGCCTGCAGTCTGTCTCCTCGGTAGATTTTAAATTTTTCCCGCATTTCCCTTCCCGGATATTAACTTTGCCTCACATTCCTGACCGCATTAATATTGTCGTCCAGCCTGTTCCGTGATAGCCAAGCGTCAAACCCGTCTCCTTTCTGTTGTCTTGATTTTTACCGGTCTGATTTTCCTGGCCGTAGTCCTGGTCCCTGTTACCACCTCTTACCTGCGTTTTCTTCTCTATCCCCAGCCTCAGTTGATGGACCCTTCCGCCACCTCCGGTCGTCCGGCCACATTTGTGGTGAACGCTTTCGGTTTGGCCTCAGTTGATTACACTCTGGCCTCCAACTGGTTCTCCTCGGTTCCCGTTTCAGTTCCCACCCCGCCTCCGACCAAAGTAACCTACTTTACTCTATCTGCCCCTGCACTGGACCTGGTAGATATTCCGGTGGAAATAAATGGTTCTGACCTGAAAAAAAATGCCATCCATTTCCCCGGCACCTCCCTCCCCGGCAATTTTGGTAATTCCGTTATTTTTGGCCATTCCTCTTTACCCCAAATGTATCGCCCGGGTTATCCCCTGACTATTTTTAATTTATTGCCAAAAATTAAAACTGGTGACGACGTAATTATCAGATATGACGGCATTACTTACCGCTACCTGGTCAGGAAAACCCAGGAAGTCCGCCCCCAGCAAATAGAAGTTTTAAGCCAGCATTTCGATAAATACCAGCTTACACTTGTTACCTGTGTTCCCCTGGGCACCTACTGGCGCCGCTTCGTCGCCATCGCCGAATTGGCCAACTAACTGTTTGAGCAAAACATAAAGCTTATAATCAAAATACATGAAACTAATCCAAAAACAGGTTGACAATTGGGTTGGCCAGAATAATGGTTACTTCAAACCTCTGGAAATTCTTGCCAGATTGGTTGAGGAAACGGGAGAATTAGCCCGGGAATTAAATCACCGTTTCGGCCCGAAAAAGAAAAAACCCTCGGAAGAAACCAAAGAAATTTCAGAAGAATTAGGGGATATTATCTTTACTATTGTTTGTCTGGCAAATTCCCTGAGGATAGATTTGGATAAGAGTTTTAGAAATACCATAGACAAATATTCATCCAGAGACGCTCACCGTTTTACCAAAAAATGAACTATCTCGGTATTGATTATGGCTTGAAGCAAACCGGTTTGGCTTTGGCCACCGGTCCCCTGGCCGAGCCTTTGGCTTCAGTGGACACCGGCAAGGCATTTGAATTTATCTCCCGTTTAGTGGAAAAACATTCCGTCAAAGCCATAATTATCGGCATACCCGACGGTCCGGTTCGCAGCCGGGTTCAAAAATTTGTTGACGGGCTTCAAAGTCTGGGCTGTCAAATTATTGTGGTCGAAGAAACTCTTTCTTCCCATGATGCCAGACAGTCTTTGTCTCACACCTCTCTGACCAGGCGCCAATCCCGAGAGCATGCCGTTGCAGCAGCTATCATTCTCCAAAGCTGGCTTGACTCACAGCAGGTGTCGGGGCACACTTAAGTCATGGCTCATTCTATCGAAGCCAAACTCCAGAAAAGCCGCAGTTTCACTGAGCGCCTGGCCGACGACGTAAACCGCGCCTCCGGCAGTTTCTTCTTTTTCATTCTGAATATCCTCCTGTTTGCCGCCTGGATTCTGATCAATAGCGGGAGGCTCCCCGGACTCCCGGTGATTGACCCTTATCCGTTCACCTTTCTCACCATGATGGTTTCCTTGGAAGCTATTGTTCTCTCGATTTTTGTTCTCATCAGCCAAAATCGCCAGTCAACAATCGATACCCTTCGGGAAGAAATTCACCTTCAGATCAACGAAGTAGCGGAACGGGAAATTACTAAATGCCTCAAGCTGTTATCGGAAATCCATGCAGCCCATTTCCCCAAAACCCCGCCAGACCCGGAACTGGAACGGATGCTCAGCCCCGTCAATCCCCAAAAAATCCAGACCAGTATTCAAAAGGAACTGGAACCCACACCCTTGGTAATTAGTGAATTAGTCGAAAAAATAGAGGAAAAATTATTCTTCAATCGCCCCAAAAAATAACTTGACTGCCGTTTGGGGGCATAGTAAAGTCAAACCAATATGTTTAAGAATGTTATCGCCCCGGTTCAGGCTTGGTTATTATCTCAGGGTCGGTGCGTCGGTTGTGGTAGCGATTTGTCTGCAGGTAAAAAGGAATCCCACCCCAACGGTGAAAAGATAACCTGCCTCAAGTGCCACCGGATTTTTATCAGGGAAATTGATTCAGGTAAATTCCGTCGCGCCCTCTTTGAAGAAGTGTGAAACTTTTCTGGATTTTAATCATTTCCTTGTTCTTGATTTTTGCCGCCTCCGCTGGTGTCTTTTTTTACTGGCGATACCTGTTGTCTCCTCTTTCGCCGGCCTCAGGCGGTCAGGTCACTTTTGTAGTAAATAAAAATCAATCCGCCGGATCGGTACTTCAGGAGTTGGAGAAATCCGGCCTCATTCGCTCCGCCTTGGCTGCCAAGATTCACCTTCGTCTTCATCATCTCGACAACTCCCTTCGCCCCGGTGGGTTCCTCCTATCCGCCCGGCTCTCCGCCCCGGACATAATCTCTCATCTTATCAGCGGCCCCGGTGATATCTGGGTTACCATTCCCGAAGGCTGGCGCCGTGAACAGATAGCCGGACTATTATCACGGTCTCTCACCGGATCAGGAAGCAGCTTCGACCCTGGAGAATTTATGATGAAGACGGTCGGTCTTGAAGGCCAATTATTCCCGGACACTTATCTTGTTCCCCAGTCTGCTGATGCTACGCAAGTCATTACTCTTATGACCGGCAACTTTTCCCGTAAATCCGACCTTGTCCTGCCGGAAAACTACCCCGATCTGATTATGGCATCTCTCATCGAGAGGGAAGCAAAATCTCCGGCTGATCGGCTGCTCATCTCCGGCATTCTGAAAAAACGTCTGGACGATGGTATGCCCCTCCAGGTCGACGCCAGTATCCAGTACGCTCAGGATCTAACCCGTTGCCTGACCCGTCCTCTGGTTTGTGACTGGTGGCAGCCGGTAACTTCCACTCGGGTACCATCAAGTTACAATACCTATCTCCATTCCGGACTTCCCCCGACCCCCATAGCCAATCCCGGGCTGGCCGCCATCAATGCCTCCCTCCATCCCCAGGACTCACCTTACTGGTATTACCTCACCGGGAATGACGGTGTCACCCGGTATGCCCGGGATCTGTCCGAACACAATTCCAATATTGACAAATATCTTCGCCTCTGATATAAGAAACCAAATCTCAAGCAGGCTGAATTTAACATCAGCCCGCCTTTTTTGCGCCCAGAGGGCTTTTTTCATTTCCCGCCCGAAAAACCCCGATGTCATCAGCTAATCGTCTTTACTGGGGAAAATCGTATTCCAATCTTCCACCTCTGAATTTGAATCAAATCCAGCGGGACTCTTGGCATGAATTTCTGGCAACTGGTATTTCGGTAAGTCTGTCGGAAATAAACCCCATAGATGATTTTACCGGCAAAAACTGGTCGTTGGTATTTCTCGACCACTCTGTGGAAAAGCCCAACCTCACCCCTCAGCAGGCTTTGTATAAAGGTTTGACTTTTTCCTCTCCGTTGCGGGTTCAGGCCAAACTCACCAACAAACAAACAGGGAAGTCCTCTTCACAGGAAGTATTTCTGGGGGATATTCCCCAGATGACCGATCAGGGCAGCTTTATAATAAATGGTGTCGAGCGGGCGGTCATCAATCAGCTTGTCAGATCACCCGGTGTCTATTTCGGAGCCGAACTGGATGCAGCCTCAGGCAGGCTGCTCCATACCGCCGAATTGCGTCCTATCCGCGGTACTTGGCTGGAATTTGAAATTTCACGTTCAGATGTCATTTCTGTCAGGGTGGATCGTCGCCGCAAGTTTGTGGTTACCGCCCTCTTACGGGCAATGGGTTTTTCCCAGGACGAACAACTGCAGGAATTATTCTCCGCCAGCGACTCCGATGAAAGCCATCATTACCTAGAAAGTAGTCTGGCCAAGGATACCACCAAATCCACTCAGGAAGCATTGGTGGAAATCTACAAGAAAATGCGCCCGGGTGAACCAATAGTTCTTGAGAACGCCCAGCGTTTACTCTACGACCTCTTTTTCAACCCCCGGCGTTATGATCTGGGTCGGGTTGGCCGTTACAAATTAAATAAGCGGCTGGAACTTTCTTCCGAAAGCCAGGTTCTGACCCGGGACGACCTGGTATCCACGGTCTCCTATCTTATCCGTTTGCAAAATGGTCAGGGAAAAATCGACGATATAGATCATCTGGCCAACCGTCGTATCCGGCGGGTCGGTGAACTGGTAGGTCAGACCGCATTCCGGGATGGTCTGCTTCGTCTGGAACGCGCAATCAAAGAAAAAATGAGCCTGGTTTCCACAGATGATCTGGTCCATCCGGGTATGCTCGTCAATGCCCGTCCCGTCATCGCCGCCGTCAACGAATTTTTCCGTAGTTCCCAACTTTCCCAGATACTGGAGCAGACCAATCCATTGTCTGAAATTGATCATCTCCGCCGCCTGACCGTTATGGGTCGTGGTGGTATTACCCGGGAAAGAGCTTCTTTCAGCATCCGAGATGTCAATTCCAGTCAATACGGTCGGATTGACCCGGTCCGTTCTCCTGAAGGAGCAAATATCGGTCTGGTAACTTATCTGGCCCTTTATACCCGGGTTAACGATTATGGCTTTTTAGAGGTTCCGTACCGCAAAGTTATAAAGGAAAAATCCGGCGGCAAAGTTAGAACCAAAATCAGTAACGATATCATTTATTTAACGGCCGATGATGAGGAAAATTACCACATCTCCCACAGCGATATCCACTTGGACCGCGACGGATATATTCAAGAAACCTGGCTTCCTATCCGTTACCGCGGATCGTTTTCGGAAGGACCTGTAGAATCGGCTGATTTGATCGATGCTGTTCCCCGTCAGGTGGTCGGTACGTCAGCTTCTCTCATCCCCTTCCTGGCCAACGATGCTGCCAATCGGGCGCTTATGGGTGCCAATATGCAAACACAGGCCGTTCCGCTACTGAAACCCGAGAGTCCGGTAGTGGGTACGGGTATGGAAAAGGAAGTCTCATCCGCTATGGGTTGGTGTGTTTACGCTCGCCATTCAGGTACTGTAACTTACGTGGATTCCCAAAAAATAGTTTTCAAACTTGATAAAAAGCCGGAGAAAGCCGAATCGGCGGAGTATATTTCTCTCAAAGGAGACCTAGAAACATATAATTTGATCAAATTCAAGCGCACTTCCCAGAGCTCCTGCTACAACCAACAGCCCACCGTCTCTCTGGGGCAGAAAGTCACCAAGGGCCAGCTTATTATCGACGGTCCCGCATCCCAGGCTGGTGAACTTGCCCTCGGCCAGAACCTGGTAATTGCCTATACTTCGTTTGAGGGATTAGGTTACGAAGACGCTATCGTCATTTCCGACCGTCTCGTTCGGGAGGATATTTTGACTTCCATCCATGTCGAGGAATATGAAGCCGATGTGGTAGACACCAAACTCGGTCCTGAGGAATTAACCCGGGACATTCCCAACGTTGGTGAAATATATCTTGCCAACCTGGATTCAGAGGGTATAGTCGCCGTCGGCTCCGAAGTCAGTCCCAATGACATTTTGGTAGGAAAAATTGCCCCTAAAGGAGAGACTGAACTCTCGGCGGAGGAAAGACTTCTCCGGGCAATATTCGGCGAAAAAGCTCGTGATGTGCGGGATACCTCACTGCGTATGCCCCACGGAGAACGGGGAATAGTCGTCGACATCCAGATGCTGGACCGTGAAGTCGGGGATGAATTGCCTCCAGGTGTCAATAAACGGGTAATTGTCAAAGTCGCCCAGGTGCGCAAAATCAGTGTCGGCGACAAATTAGCCGGACGGCACGGCAATAAGGGTGTCATCAGCCGCATCATTCCCGTAGCGGATATGCCCCACTTGGCTGATGGAACCCCGGTAGACGTTATGATTTCGCCGATTTCAGTTCTTGCCCGTATGAATTTGGGTCAGCTTCTGGAAGCCCGTCTTGGTTGGGCAATGACCAAACTTGGCCGTAAGGTCGCTGTCCCCGCCTTCGAACAGGTTACCGAGGATCAAATAGCTACTCAGATGGAGGCAGCCGGACTACCCGTCAACGGTAAATCGGTTCTCATCGATGGTCGCACCGGACTGCCGTTTCAGGAACCCACAGTCGTTGGTATCGGATACATTCTCAAACTTCACCATATGGTGGAAGATAAAACCCACGCCAGATCCACAGGTCCCTATTCTCTGGTTACCCAACAGCCTTTGGGTGGCAAAGCCCAAATGGGAGGCCAGCGCTTGGGAGAGATGGAAGTCTGGGCTTTGGAAGCTCATAAGGCAGCCCATACCCTTCAGGAAATGTTAACAATCAAATCAGACGACGTAGTCGGCCGGGCAAAAGCCTTTGAGGCAATTGTTAAAGGACTCGAAATTCCCACAAGCTCCGTTCCAGAATCCTTCAACGTCTTGGTCAAGGAGCTCCAGAGTCTGGGTCTTCAGGTGATACCCATCGGTGTTAAAGTCAAACCCGCTGAGGAATCGGTTGTTTCTGCAGTCACTGATGAAGCGGCAGTATTAGTACCCCAATCCAACCAGTTGTCTGAGTCAGCTCCTGAGGAAAACCTCTAAAATTGGCTACTATAAATATGAGTCAAAAAACCGACAATCATCAGGATACATTTAAAAATATTTACGATTTCACGTCTCTCCAACTCAAACTGGCTTCACCCGAAGTCATCAAAACCTGGTCTCACGGTGAAGTTACTAAGCCCGAAACGATAAATTACCGGACGCTCCGCCCCGAAAAAGATGGCCTCTTTGACGAACGCATATTTGGCCCCGTAAAAGATTGGGAATGCTATTGTGGTAAGTATAAGCGCATCCGTTATAAGGGTATCGTGTGTGATAAATGTGGTGTTGAAGTGACCCATTCCCGCGTCCGTCGCGAGCGCATGGGACATATCACTCTGGCCTCACCTGTTACCCATGTCTGGTATTTCAAAGGTGCACCCTCCCGGTTATCACTACTTCTGGATGTTCCACCCAAAGCCTTGGAGTCAGTGATCTATTTCGCGCAGTATGTCGTCACTTCTGTGGACGAATCTGCCCGGATAAAAACTTTGGAACACTTACATCGTGAAGGAGTGGATAAAAAAGAAGCCGCCAAATCAGACTATTCTGCCCGCAGACAGGAAATCGAGAAAGCTTCCCGCGAACAGGAGAAAGACGTCAGAGACCAGGCCTTAAACGAGGACGCCTCCGCCCTGGCATTGGATCAATTACAGCTAAAGGCCAAACAATCTCTTCAAACACTCATAGATCAGGAAACGTCCGAGATGGAAAAAATTACCAGTCTTTATGACCGGCTTTCGGATATTGCAGAAGGTGTCCGGCCGGCCAGTATCATCACCGAGGACGAGTACACTAAGCTAGTAGAGTACGACGCTTTGAGCTTTGCCACCGTCGGCATGGGAGCCGAGGCAATACTGGATGTCATCAAACATCTGGACCTGGACAATCTCTCCAATTCCCTCCGCCAGGAAGTGGCTGCTACTTCCGGTCAACGTCATATCAAAGCCACCAAACGCTTGCGGGTGGTTGATGGTCTGCGCCGGGCGGGTATTAGTCCGTCCTGGATGGTTTTAAAGATTCTGCCTGTAATTCCACCCGATTTGCGACCCATGGTTCAGCTTTCGGGAGGTAGATTTGCCACTTCAGATCTCAATGACCTTTACCGTCGGGTCATCAACCGCAACAACCGTTTAAAGCATCTTATCGATCTGGGAGCTCCGGAAATCATCCTTAGAAACGAAAAGAGAATGCTTCAGGAGGCTGTCGACGCGCTTATTGATTCCACTCAGCGCTCTACCCGCTCCACTCGTTTGCCCGCATCTGCCCATTCCAAATCGCTTTCCGATATTCTCCGCGGCAAACAAGGCCGTTTCCGCCAAAATCTTTTAGGTAAAAGAGTGGATTATTCCGGCCGTTCAGTCATTGTCGTAGGTCCCGAGCTCAAGATCAATCAGTGTGGGTTGCCAAAGGATATGGCTCTGGAAATGTTCAAACCATTTGTCCTACGCCAGATGATAGTCCAGGGTTTGGCCCCCAACGTTAAGTCAGCGAAAAATCTCCTCGAAACCCGCCCCCCCGAAGTTTTCGATATTCTGGAAGACATTACTCGCTCCCACCCCATTCTTTTAAACCGGGCCCCCACCTTGCACAAGCTCTCTATCCAGGCTTTTTACCCTCTGCTTATTGAGGGTTCGGCTATCCAGATTCACCCCTGTATTTGCGCTGGTTTTAACGCCGATTTTGACGGCGACCAGATGGCGGTCCACGTTCCTCTCAGCCAAGAAGCTATTACCGAAGTCAAACAACTAATGATGCCGGAACAAAACCTCAGAAAACCCGCAGATGGTATGCCTATTTCCATCCCCTCCACCAAGGAAATCGCCCTCGGAAATTACTATCTTACCTCGGTAGATTCCCGGACCCAGGCTTATCCGTCGGTATTTGCGTCTCCCCAGGAAGCGATTTTGGCCCACAGTTCTGGGTTTGTGGCGTTACGTCAGTCGATAAAAGTACAGCTCGACGGACAGATTATCGAATCCACACCTGGCCGCCTGCTATTCAACGAAATACTTCCCGAAGCGTTGCGGTTTGTCAACGAATCTGTCAGCCGCTCAGTCATGGTGCGACTTTTCAGCCGCGCCTTCAAACTTTACGATACCAGCACCATCGTCAAACTGATTGATGATATTAAGACTCTCGGCTTTTGGGCAGGTACCTTGTCCGGTCTCTCAGTCAGTATCACCGACTGTGTCATTTCCACCCAAAAAACAGAATTTATTACCCGGGCTAACGGACGTGTTGCCGAAATTGAATCCAATTTCTCCATGGGGCTTATTACTGCTGAGGAGAAAAAACGCCTGGCTCAGGAAGTTTGGTTGGAAACGGCGGAACAGCTGGCTGACGCTACTTGGAGTTTGTTTGATTCCAACAATCCCATCCGCGTTATTATCGATGCCGGAGCAGGAAAAGCCTCTCGGGAACAGGTCCGGATGCTCTCCGCTATGCGGGGTCTGGTAGTTGACCCGATGGGACGAATAGTTGATCTACCTCTGAAGAGTAATTATCGCGAGGGATTTTCTACTTTCGAATACGTCTCCGCTGCCCGAGGCGAGCGCAAAGGTCTATCTGATACGGCTATCAGAACCGCCGACGCTGGTTATTTAACTCGCAGATTGGTTGATGTTGCTCATGATGTAATAGTCCGTCAGGAAGATTGTCAGGCCTCACCCGGGTTGACGATTACCCGTTCCGGTAGACGTCCGAAGGCATTTCTGGCTCGTCTGTTCGGACGGTTCTTGGCTGCTGACCTGCAGGTTCCTAAATCCCGCAAAGTACTTTATCCTGCCGGAACTATGCTGGACGAGGAAAAAATAGCAGAAATCGAACGGCATCAGATTTCCGAAGCCAATGTCCGGTCTCCCCTGACCTGCAATTCCAAATATGGTATTTGCGCGCACTGTTATGGTTGGAATCTGAGTACCATGGATCTGACCCAGATTGGCGACCCGGTGGGAGTTATCGCCGCCCAAAGCATCGGAGAACCCGGCACCCAGATGACCCTACATGGTAAACGGGGAGGTCTGTCCGTAGGCAGTATTGACGTTACCCAAGGGTTACCCCGGGTCGAGGAATTATTTGAAGCCCGGACGCCTAAAATGGTTTCTCCGTTGGCAGAAATATCTGGCAAAACCGAAGTCACCGAAACCGAAGCTGGTTACAAAGTCCGCATCCGCAACACATCTGTCAAACCCATCGAGGAACGCGAATACCTGATCCCTCTGACCGCTGAACTCCGGGTTGAAGACGGACAGCTCATTACCTCCGGCTCCCAACTCGCCACCGGTTCTCTGGACATCAAGGAAGTCCTGGAAGTCCGCGGACTTCGGGGATCCCAGGAATATCTGATCGAGGAAATTCAGCTGGTTTATGAATCCCAGGGGGTACCGATCCACGACAAGCATTTTGAAGTTATAGTCCGCCGCATGAGTGACCGGGTCCGTGTGCTTTCCCAGGGTGATACTGCCCTACTCCCCGGAGACATTCTCGACCGGGCGGCTTTTGAAACAGAAAACACCAAAGTTCTGGCCGCCGGAGGCGAACCCGCCTCTGCCCAGGTTGTTGTTTTGGGTATTACACGTGCCGCCCTCAAAACCGCTTCTTGGTTGTCAGCGGCTTCGTTTATTGAAACCACTTCGCAGCTTGCAGACGCTGCTGTCGAAGGTCGCATTGACCCTTTAATCGGACTAAAGGAAAATGTTATCATCGGCCGCCTGATTCCCACCTCTCCCGAGAGAGCAGCTATAATTTAATTCCATATGCCGACTATTAACCAGCTCATCAAAAAAGGTCGTACAGCCAAATCCAAAAAAGTCAGGGCTACCGGTCTGCGGCGAAGTTTCAATGCCAAGGACAGGCACTTTTCGGATGTTCCCAACCCATTCAAGCGTGGAGTAGTGACTCTGGTTAGAACTATGACTCCCAGAAAGCCCAACTCGGCCTTACGTAAAGTCGCCCGTGTCCGTTTGTCCAACAAAACTGAAGTCACCGCCTACATCCCGGGCATCGGTCACAACATCGCTGAACATGCCATTGTTCTCGTCAGAGGCGGTCGGGTAAAGGACCTACCTGGAGTTAAATATCATATCGTCCGGGGTAAATTTGACGCCGGAGGGGTGGAAAACCGCAAACAAGGGCGTTCCCGTTACGGAACCAAAACCACATCCGGTCCTAAAGTTGCCGCCGCCAGCTGATTCTTATGCGCAGTAAACCCGCTATCATCAGACCCGTTATTCCCGATTCCGTGTACGGTTCACCGCTGATTTCAAAATTAATCAACGGGGTCATGCAGGACGGGAAAAAGTCTGTTGCCGCCGCCCAGGTCTACAAGTGTTTTGATCTGATCCGCTCTCAAACCGGATCGGACCCTCTGGCAGGATTTTTGACAGCACTGGAAAATATTAAGCCTCAGATGGAAGTCCGTTCCCGCAGAATCGGAGGAGCCGCCTATCAGGTTCCCTCGCCGGTCAGGGGACCGCGTCGGGATGCATTGGCCATTCGTTGGTTAATTATCGCCGCCCGTGAACGCTCCAATTCTCAGTTTCATACGTTTGCCGAAAAACTGTCCGCAGAAATTATCGACGCCCTGAATAATGCCGGGGGAGCTGTCAAAAAGAAAAATGATACTCACCGTATGGCCGAAGCCAATAAAGCCTTCGCCCATTTCCGCTGGTAACAAATTATGTCACGCTATACTGGACCAAAGAACCGTCTCTCGCGCCGCGAGGGATTCGACTTGTTTGGCAAGGGTAACAAGCTTCGTCGCCCCACGCAGCCTCCGGGTCAGCATGGCGCAAAAAGTACCAGGCGCCCGTCGGATTACGGGATCCAGCTTCGGGAAAAGCAGAAAACCAAGAGAACTTATGCTATAATTGAGAGGCAATTTCGTGGGTACTTTAACAAGGCTAAGAAAGTGAGAGGCAAGACTGGTGAGGTCCTGCTCCGCTTTTTGGAAACCCGCCTCGACAACGTTGTTTACCGGCTGGGTTTTTCCCCGACCCGTGCCATGGCTCGTCAACTCGTTTCCCACGGCCATATCCTGGTCGACGGCAAGCGGGTGACGATCCCTTCCTACCAGGCAAGAGCTGGTCAGACCGTTGCCCTCGGTCCCAAAGCGGTTGCCATACCTCACATTAAGGCTCATCTTGATACTGCCGAATTCAACCCTCCTGCCTGGCTCAAACGCAAGGCTGTCGTCGGACAGATTGTCCACCTACCCGAAAGAGCCGAAATTGACAGTCCGGTTAATGAACAACTAATAGTGGAGTTCTACTCCCGCTGATATGACTCAACCTCAATTTACTATTACAGCAGAATCTGCCTCAACCCACTCGGGTAGGTTCATCATCGAACCTTTACCCCAGGGTTTTGGCCACACTTTAGGCAACGCCCTGCGCCGGGTCTTGTATACCTCCATCCCGGGTGCCGCCATTACCCATGTCTCCATTCCCGGTGCCAGTCACCAGTTTACCTCTCTTCCCGGAGTCAAGGAGGATATTGTGCAGCTTGTTTTGGCTCTAAAACAGATCCGTACGACTTATGTCGGAGACAAGCCTGCCCGGATTTATTTATCCGCCAAAGGCCCCGGACCTGTCACCGCCGGGAAATTCGAGACTCCTCCGGATGTAACTATTGCCAATCCCGACTTGGTCATAGCCAATCTGGCTGACAAAGCCAGTAAATTGGAAATCGAGGCTTACGTCGAATCAGGATACGGCTATTCCCCCGCAGATGACCGCAAAAGCAACACTGTCGGTGTTATTCCCACGGATGCCACTTTTACGCCCGTCGTCAGGGTCAATTATGAAATCATGGCTACCCGTGTAGGTCGGGTAACCAACTTTGACAAGCTGATTCTGGATATCACCACAGACGGAACTGTTTCCCCCGAGTCCGCACTCAAAGCCGCAGCCCAGACCCTGGTCGATTATTTCCAGAGCATAGTTCAACCTCAGTCAGCCAGCCAGGACATAGTTTCCCAGGATTCTCCAGCCAGGACAGCTTCCGGCAGCCACGTCGCTGTCGAAGAACTGGATCTGCCGACCCGGATTGCCAACGCTTTGCAAAAGGCCGGATTCGAGAATGTAGCCGATCTCTTGACTGTCCCCAAGACTGAATTGTCCAAAGTCAAGAACTTGGGTGGAAAATCGGTCAAAATTATCGAAGCCGCTCTTGCCCAGCGGGGTTTTCAGCTCACCTAAGGTTACATGCCGCACAATGTTTTTGGCAAGAAACTTAACCGGGACACCGGTCAGCGTCAGGCACTGTTAAAAGGCTTGGCCGGAGCCCTGATCCGTTCCGAAGCTATCGAGACTACCGAAGCCAAAGCTAAAGCAGCTGTTCCTCTGATAGAAAAACTCATCACTCAGGCTCGGCGTGCCCGTTTAAGCGACATCCGCCAGATCGAGTCTGTTATTCCTGACCGGGAACTGGTCCAGAAATTGGTTCATGAGTTAGCTCCCCGTTTCAAAATCCGCCCCGGTGGTTTCCTGCGTTTGATTAAATTGGGTAATCGGATGGGAGACAACGCTCCGATGGTCAGGATGGAATTTACTGCACCTGCTACTCCGGTCCCGGTCACACCGGAACCCAAACCCGTCAAAAAGACCGGAAAATAATATTTCTCCTCTGCCATGAAGACTTTTTCTCTTTCCACCCGTCAAATTACCAGGCACTGGCATTTTTTCGATGCCGAAGGTCAGATTCTCGGTCGCCTGGCCACCAGGATATCCGCCGTTCTCATGGGTAAACACAAACCTCAGTTTGTCCGCCACCTGGACATAGGGGATCACGTGGTCGTGGTTAATGCTGCCAAAGTCAAAGTTACCGGCCGCAAGATGGATCAAAAACTCTATCATCGCCACTCCGGCTATCCGGGCGGCATGACCGTTACCCCTCTCTTCCGGCTTATCCAAACCCGTCCGGAGCAGGTTATCATCCACGCGGTTTCCGGCATGTTGCCGGACAACAAGCTCAAAGCCGATATCCTAAAACATCTCCACGTATATCCCGAAGCCGACCACCCTTATACCAGCCAATTTAAAACATCCTAACCCATGCCTGAAACTAAAACCAAAATATTATCCCGCGCCGTAGGCCGTCGCAAGCAAGCCATCGCTTCCGTTCGCCTGATTTCCGGTAGCGGGGAAATTTCCGTCAATGACAAACCCGTCTCTGTCTACTTTCCCGGGATGATTGCCAAAACCAAGTATCAGCTACCCTTTTCCCTTCTGTCTTTACAAAAATATTCCGCTACGGTCAAAGTCCACGGAGGCGGACCAAACGGCCAGCTGGACGCCCTGGTTTTGGGCCTGGCCAGATCCCTGGCGGCTCTCAAAACAGATTACCGGTCGGCTTTACGCACCGCCGGTCTTTTGACTCGCGACTCCAGAAAGCGTCAGCGCCGCATGGTCGGTATGGGAGGTAAATCCCGCCGGAAAAAGCAAAGCCCCAAGCGCTAAACCTTCTGTTTTTTTGGTAAAATCATTCCATTCGGGGAGGAGTTTGACGGTAGAATTTTCGCATGGGGTGCGAAAGGACGGGGTTCAATTCCCCGCTCCCCGACTAACAGAGAGGAGTCGGCCGCAATCAGGATACCGGCTTTTTATGCACCGCCGAAATTTGCAGGGAGCAGGGTAAGAACAAATCACGCAAATGTAATAATTTTAAGGAACTTTAAAAACTAGTTTGAGGGCAAGATTTTATTTTCTGGTTACAAGATGACTAACTGGTACTACTTCCGTAGACCACCCATAATCAACAGTTGAGAGCTTCATGGCCTTGAAGGAATTAATAAAGTTTGTCGAGCAAAAAAATTATTCACAACCTTCAATCAGTTGTAATAACCTATTTTTGCTCCAATCGTAATATTCTCCCGGTTCCTCTTTCATGTTTTCCTTCATTATTGACAAGGGGAGCAATACTAATTCTGTCGTAACCATTAGTGGTTGAAGTAATTCAGGTTCTATTATATATTTTGTTGCCTCTGGCACAAATTGTGAATAGCCGCGAAGAAATGCATCCACTGTTGAAGAAACACTGGTCAGTTCTCCGCCAGAAACGTAGTTCCAGTCATGTATTCCCCATTTTATACTTCTGCCCAGACCATCTATTAGCGGATGGCCAGGATTGATTGCTTCGACATCTAGCAGTGTTAGCACATAATTATCAATAGATCCGGTTACCTGCATATTTACTGGAGTTGGATCGAGATGGACATATGTTGTTTGAAAGTCACCTAGCTGGTCTACTCTCCGACTAAGCACCCCCATTAGTTGTCTGCCATGTTCTGAGGCCAAAATCTGGTTTCTAACCAGATAGGTACTAGCATTTTCCACTTTTCTCATAACTAAATCGTTTGCAGAAGAGTGAGATTCTAAAAGTTGAACTGATTGTAGTTGGGCAAGCAATACTCCAACTCGTTCATAAACCTGCTGTCTTTTATGAGGATGACTAGAAAGAAAGCTATCAACGCTTATTCCCTTAACAAAATTCATAATGACGAACTCCTCTTGATTATCGTCTACAATTACAGTTCCAGTTGAAAAAACCTCCGGTACGGCGATGTTTTGACTTCGGAGATAGGCCATTCTCTCTTTTACTCCTCGGAATTTGTATGCGGACTGATCTTCTTGAAAAAAGGGGTTGTTAAAATTCAAGTTTACTTTTAGAGATCCACTAAACTGACATATACATAGACCGTCTGCTCCTTTTAAGACAAAGGTTGTACTATTTGCACCTCTTGTTATCTGACCTATCAATTTCATATCTGGACAGACGACACTCAGATGATGCAAATAACTGTCCAATTTGGATCGTTGGTCCTTCCAGCCTATGGGCAAGTTATCTCCCGAAAAAATCCCCTTGGATTGTGCAAGTTCTGACATACCTGGAATTGTATCAAATACTAGAGAGTATAAAGAAACTTATTGGAACGCTGATCACCTTTGAATGATTGGGTCAAGAAATGCATTGATTTCTATATTTTAAAGCCAATTTATCTATTGGATTTACAACAAGAGCTGCCTCAAAACATCGGAGAGCAACTTTATAAAACCCTTCGCTAAGAAATTTTTCTCCTTGTTGAATGTGTTTTTCTGAGGAGCTCCTGTACCAATATGAAAGCTCTGGTGTTTCCGGATGAGTTTGAGCTAGTTTTTGTAACGCTTCCTTAGCAAGTTTGAATTGACCATCTGCAGCCAGTGCAACAACCAACTCAATTGCTACTTCTGGAGACGAAGAAATCTCACTCAAAACCTTGATAGCTTCTTTATACAGACTCATACCAATAAAGACCTTTCCAAGTCTTAAAGATAACTTTGAGTTGTTATTTTTTTTAGATTTGTCTGTAATTGTTTCAAGTGCTTGAGTATATTCACCGATTGCAAGCAAACTATCAATCTTGTTTAAGTAAGATTCTAAATTATCCGTTCCAATGGAATTGGTTTTCAGCCTATATAATTTTTTTTTTGGAGTATGTATGAATGATTCAACAATTCGATCCTTTGCATGTTTTAACCAATCGGGGTGGTTATCAACTTTAGTTGTTTCGATAAACTTTAAAAATAATTCTCTGTTTGCCTCATATTGCAGTTGTTTATTTTCAAGGCGTATTTGATGATTTATGTGCAGACCAGAGGCTGCATACAGTGGCACAATATACTGGCTCGCACCAATCGCTTTTGCAGCAAGATATCCATCCGTGCAACCCCAACCCACCAGTCGTTCGTCAAACCCACCAACCTCGAGATAAACTGACCTTGAAAGACTAAAAAGCGCTCCAATTACCATGTCTTGTAGAAGCCAAGCGTCGTTATCCGGCATCCATAAACAATGTGCTTCTCCTAAATTTTTAAAGTGGTTGCTTATTAAGCACATGTTACTTGGCCAACCCGGAATCGGGAAAAAAATTCTTTCATCGTTTGTAAAAAAGGAGTCAAGATGACTGCCGTATTTCCTAATAAGGCCGGAATTTACCCTGGGATCGGATTCAGGAGTATCTCTTCGAAAGCCTGCTAGCAGAACATTGGGTATTTGTTGATGACATGTGACAAAATGTTCAATTGTATAATATCCAAGTACCATGTCTGAGTCACAGGAAATAATTATGTCTCCTTCTGCAATGCAAATGCCGGTATTCAGCGCTTGAGCTTGACCATGATTTGTTTGTCGAATAAGTGTAAGGTTTAATGAAAAATCAGAATTTTTAATGAGTTTCCATGTATTATCTTTTGAGCCATCATCGACTACTATCACTTGAATCTTGTCTTGGTGATTGACGTTAAAACTGCTTTGTTCTATAGATGCCAAACAAGCGAGGATTGAGAATTGAGTATTGTAAGCCGGTATAACAACTGAGACCGTAAAAGGCTTTTTTAAATTTGTTTTAAAGGGTATGGCGTTTGGATCGAATAAAGAATTTCCTGTATTTATTTTATATTTTTCTTCGAGCGGAGTGTAATCGTTACTCTTTTCTGTAATTATTTTTTTTAGAGTTTTTGCGGTCACGATCGTTCTAGCACCCATATGAGCGCGATTGGTAATCCTTGAAGCGCTGTTACAATAGTTTTTTCTTTTAAATCAAATCTATTTTTGGCCAATTTTACATGTTTTGATTCCATGGTTGGCTCTAAGCATTCAATTACTTGTAAATGAAGTTGTTGAAAAGATTTGAGATAATCATTGTGCCAATGGATATAGTTAAGAATATAACCATGTTTACCTTTTTTATCAAAAAATTCTGCCTGTCCTCCCAACATTACTAGCCAAGGATGAATATCAGATATGATAATATGGCCGCTTGGGTGAGTTACTCTTTTAAGCTCGGATAATGCTATCTCTATGTTGGGCAAATGTGTAAGAGCAAGTGCACAGATTGTTAGATCTATACATGCATCTTTTAAAGGTATAGCTGTTAGGTCGCCTTCAATAAAATTAATTTTGTTATTTCGAGTTTTTCTTGCTTTGAATAACATTGCTGGCGAGAGATCCATACCAGTCACTTTATAACCAAGAGAATTTAATAATTCACTATATCTTCCAGTTCCACATGCAGCATCAAGCGCAATTCCAGGCGAAAATTTGTTTAATAATGTTTTGACTACTGGTTCCTCAACTTCAAGTAAAAGATTAGGCATATTATCGTATGTATCTGCCCATGCCTTGTAACCCTCCGATACACTAAATAAAGTTACAGAGGATTCGTCTTTTATTTCTTTTGCGAGCCCCCGGACTTCTTTGATGATAGATTTTACGACCGCCTTGTCACCGACCAACCAACTTCTCAATAACGCTAATCCGGCCATGCCTATCTCGTGTTGTTTTGAAGATGTCATATGGAAAATAGTATCACTCTTGTCCGATCAAAATCTCGATTTCTTCCTTAAGACTATAACGCTTTTACCTTTAGCTTTCTTGCGCCCAAGTATTTCCAAAGATTTATCTGCATGGGCAATTGCCTCAATTCGGGTAATTGGTGTTGATCCTGATGCAACCACGATTACTCCCTCGGGGGAAAGTTGCTGTGCTGCTTGATTGAAAAGCCTTGCATGAACTGCCTGACCGTCTTTTTCATCAAAGACTCCAATAATGCAGTTGATATTACCAGTGTTGATAATCTTTAAATCAGCTTGATGATGCAAAGAAATACGATCCTTTTCAAAGCCATTTAAAATGAGGTTCCTTTTTGACACCTCAAGCGCCAAAAGATCGCGATCTACTAAAGCGATTTCCTTAACTGTCACAAATTGAGTTAAGACCACGGGGAGTATTCCTTGAGTTGGGTTGAATACTACAGCTTTATTTTCTTGTTTGCACTTAGTTATTTTTAAAGACTCAATAACCATTTGAGTTTCATAACTTAAGGTATCAAATTCAGGTAATCCGTACGCTGTAAGAATGGAGAGGCTATGATGATCCACCGTAAAGAGTTTTTCTTCGCGATTATAAATATATTTTTCGAAGGATTCATGAATGGGCCTTTTGGTTGAAGATCCCTCTGAGAATTCGTACACAAATACCATATGTCCAGGATATTTCTTTTGGATAAGGATATTAACTCCAAGATCCGAAATAACTCCTGTAATATAATCTGCGATCGCATCAATTACGACAATTGCTACTCGCCCGTTCGGTTTTAAATGCAATCTTGCCGCAGTAAGCAAATATGAGAGAACTGGCTTTCCTATCTTTGCGGGTATGTTGGAAACAATTAGATCAAAATCCGCATCCGAAACTCGATCGTATCCTAAGCTGGCGTATACTGATGCTTCAAAGTGGTTAAGTTCTAAATTTTTGCGAGTATAGTCAAGTGCAAGGGAATCTCTATCAACCATGTGTACGGTACCTTCCGGATTCACACTTTTTAACGAAATGCCTATAACTCCATAACCACATCCAAGATCAAGAACTTTCGAATAGGTGTAATCTTCCGAAGTTAGGTTTGATAAAAGTCGACGTGTACCGATATCAACATCTTGGGAGCTAAAAAGAGTCTGCGATACATGGAAGTTTAAGTTGTGGTTATGGTAGCAATAAGAAATTGTTTTCTTATAAAAGACGTCGATATCGTCTTCACTTTTTGCATGAACACAACCTTTTGACATGTTGGTATATTATAGCAATATAATCCGATCGTTTATCCCCATAATGAATTGAAAATGCCTACAAAAAAAGCAAAAGTGGCTTTTGTAGCAAATTTCCAATATAACTGTGGGTCAAGCAATACTATACTTGGATATTACCAAGCTGGTAAAAAACTTGGTTACGATATTAGAGTGTCAGAATTTGGGTATATTGATAATATCATCCGATCAACGGTTCCTGTAGCAAATAGGCAGTGGCAACCCGATTTATTCGTAATAGTTTATGAGTCTTATCAGTTTCTCTCTATTGAAGATCTGCACCAAATATATAAACAGATTCCAAGATCCAAACGTATTGTAATAGATCCAGATGGAAAGTATTCAAAACCTATTCATTCTAAAGACGATACGAACCACAAGAGCCTAGATTCCTATTATCATTGGACGGAACTATACAACTCCTTATCGGATACTATTTTGCAACCTTTTCTTGGATCAACAACATCAAAGAACGTAACACCTTTTCTGTATTTTGGAATGAGAAGCGCAATACTAGAGACGGAGCAATCACGGAAAGATTTCGATTTACTATACGTGGGTAATAATTGGTACAGATGGAATGATATTCGGTGGCTTGTAAAAGTCACTGAGCCCATTAGAAAAAGACTTAAGAGAGTTGCACTTATTGGACAATATTGGTCAGGTAAAGTTATGGAGGGCTATGAAGAAGCAACATATTCTGAACCAGCTTTGCTTAGGAGAAATCATATCCAGATTCTTGATTCTGCGCCTTATGGACACGTCGAAGAAACTATGAGTAGAGGTTTGCTTCATCCGATTTTAATTCGACCGATATTAAACGATCTTCGTTTTGTAACACCAAGAATGTTTGAAACTTTTACAGCCGATACAATACCATTTATCTTAAAATATTTCACGCACGCAAAAGAACTTTATGGAAACGAAATTGATAAATTGACGTTGTCTGATAATCCTGCCTGCAAAATAATGAATATTCTTGATAATTATGACAAGTATAGAAAACTTACGAAAGATATACGAGAGACCTTAAACACGAAACATTCATACGAAAAAAGACTCACCCAACTTTTAGGGTTTGCATAATAAGCAATTATGGCTAAACTTGTCTTAACAGCTGAGAATTTTGCTTTTGGCCCGATAGGAAAACTTCTTGATGTAGTGGACCTTCTTAAAGAACAGGGACACGAACTAACTTTCGCTGGATTTGGCACGTCTCTTCAACTGGCTAAGAATTATCCGTTTGACACAATTCACGAGATAGACACGGATAATCCAGAGTCAGACTCTAAACTCGAAGGAATTATTTCTAAGGCAGATATGCTTATTAGTACGATGGATATTCCTAGCGTGAAAATTGCGCAACAGATAGGAAAGTTGACTACTTGGATAGATTGTTTGTTTTGGTTTTGGGATTCTATTCCAGATGAAGTATTAAATGTTGATTTGTATGTAACAGAGCGTCTAATGAACGACAAAGCCAACGAACAAAAATACGCAAGCAAAATAAAAAATTTGTTCAAGGTTGGACCAATAATAGGTAGGATGAGTGGGGGTAGTAGGAAAAATCAGGTTTTAATTTCTTATGGTGGAGGAGAAGCACCTTATTGGTATAAGGAAGGCCGAGATACTAACTATCCTTCTGTGATGACAAATCTACTTCTTAAGAGTATTGATTGGAGTAAATTTGATAAAGTGATTGTTACAACAAGTGAACGGATAGCCAAAGAATTATCTGATAAATTTCCTGATACCCCATTTGAATTCAAAATTCTAGCCCATGATAAATTTCTAGATGAGCTATCACATTCTGAAGTTATTCTTATAACCCCGGGCCTCGTAACCGCGGAACTCGCTTTTGAGTCTGGCACACCAACCATATTTTTACCACCCTCAAACAACAGCCAATATCTGCAACTGGATCAATTCATTGAGCAGGATCTGGCTCCTGCACACACACATCTATCAAACTTCATGCCAAGGCTAGAACTTAAAGGAGTACCTTTATGTGATAGCACTCAGATGGTATTAAAACAACTCAAAGAATTTGAGCAGTCGCCCGAAACACAAAAGCGTGTAGGTGGACGGCTAAATAAATTAATAGGAAATAGAGATAATTGGTCAAATGAATTTGTGGCCAATGGTAAAAGATTCATTGACTCGCTTGGTGGTAATGGAGCATATGCTACGGCTGATAAAATAAAACATATCCTTACTGCTAATGGTTATCATTAAATCAAAAGTATGTACAAAAGCCACACTGTAGAAGATTTTAAAAAGTATTTTGGTTTACCAAAGGAGTATAAAGTTGATAAGAGATTACTTAAAGAGATAATTAAAGAGCAAGGATATGACGTGGAATATGAACATCTGGGTAAGAGTTTTGTAGGTGAAGTCCTTGTTTTCAAAATCAATGGTAAAAGATTTTGGTTCGAGACTAGTTATGGTGGTGCCTATATTTCCGAAATATTTCATTTCAGGTGTATGCTGGGATCGAAGAAAAACATTGTTCTAGGAACGTGTGGTGGATTGATTAAAGATGGAAAGATGGGAGGTGTTGTAATACCGACTTACTCCCATGGAGACGAGAGTACGACGAGAATGTACAACCCTAACTCAGGTGGTAATATGCATCTTTCTGAGGAGAAACTAAGTAAATCTTTGAAACGACGTTTAGGATCTAAAATCAGAGTTTATGAAGGACCTGTAGTTACTTGTCAGGCAATGATGTTTGAAAGCTGGGAAGATATACAAAACTGGTCCAGGAAAGGTTATCTGGGTGTTGAAATGGAAACCTCTACAGTTTTTGCTGTATCTAGGCATTTTAATGTTCCAGCAACAGCAATCTTAATTATTGCAGATAACCTCATAATAAAAGAGACAGCCCTGCATGGTAACTTTAAAAACGCAACCGAAAACAGAAATAGGACACGCGATTTAACATATACAGCCGCACTTGAGGAATTGTTAGCTGATTAAATGGCTTATTAAACAAAAGGCATAAAATGGCGATGACTAAGAAATGTGATAACGCCAACGCGGGGATGTTGATCAGAAATGATCGGGATGAACTGCGTCCCGCCAGGTTTCTTACCCGTGACCCCCGGAGACGTCAGCACCACTAGGGTTTTGGCAGGGTGCGAAAGGACGGGGTTCAATTCCCCGCTCCCCGACCAGGTACTAAAACATTTCTACGACTAGTTCTTCTTGCAACATGCGGTGAACGAAGATGGACAACTTGCTCTGGTACACCCACCTGGTGGAAGAAGAACCCTTCAATGCCTTTTTCGTGAAGCTTTTGAAATAGTTTGTCCCTATCCATACCAGTTCCGACTAAACGTCCCCCATGATAAGCAACAAATGTTCCCGCTTCCATTTTATCGAATTCACCTGACGCTTGAGCTTGCAGGTACGCTATGAAATTGGGGTCTTCAGCTAGTTTTTCGGATATTACAACACTATTATCTTCTTTGCCCACTGATTTTTCACTCCTTTATCGTGGGATTATATCATCTTTCTACGGATTTATGCGGTTTACGGTAGTTCTTCTTAATCGGGCTAAAAGCTTCGCTCCCCGACTGATGCAAATTCAGCTTGTTTGATATACACTTATTCCGGATACCGAGATTTTATGTCCCGCTTTAATTCTGCACACCCCCGTCTTCCGCTCCTATTGCTGCTTGCTGCCGTTTTTCTCCCCCTTCTGGTAATTGTCTCTCTGAAGTCAGTTGTAAACAAATCACCCTCTGGTCTTTCCGTACCTGAATTTTTTACATCTCTGGGCACCGGAGACTTGCGTTACGATCTGAATCGCGACGGCCAGGTAACAGGTGAGGACTATACCCCTCTGGTAAACCGGCTGGAGGTTTCCCGGTCATCACCTTCCGATGTCCGGGTTCTTCAAGCCGCCACCGAAACCCTCGCCGAAGGGGATACAGGTAAACAAATTGTCCCTTCCATCAACGGATTCGGCAGTGACGAGTTCAACGGGGCGGTTACCGCTTCTGTTCCCGTTAGCCTGCCTCCGGGGCCGGCCGGCCTGACCCCCTCTCTGAATATCGGATACTCCTCCGCTTCAGTTGATAACCTGCAATTAGGTACCAGCACTCTCTGGCGCAACGATATTAATGTCCCGTATCAGAACCAGGCCGGTTTTGTAGGTTTAGGCTGGGACTTGGGAGGCATCAGCTATATCGCCAAATCGGCTTCGGGTTATACTCTGGTTTTTCCCGGTGGATCAGCCAAATTGTCCAACGAGACCGATGACGGTTTTTACAGCGTCTGGAGGACAGTCCCTAACCTAAAGATAAAAGCCGAAAGGTGGGCCAGATGCAAAATTATTGCCGAAGAAGGTACCAACCGCGAACTGAGCGTCTGCCGCTATCACTGGCTGGTGACCGGTGCCGACGGCACCAAATACTACTTTGGCTATCCCACCACCGTTACCAACTGGAAAACACAGTACGACCCCGAAGGAGATAATTTACCCGAAGGCACGGGTAATGACTGGTATCCGTTATATACCCAGACTGCCTCCGGCGCAGATAGTCCCATCGCCTGGAAGTTGGTCAAGGAAAGCAACACTTATGTTTCAAATACCTATAAATGGCATTTATCCAAAGTCGAAAGTCCGTTTAATGTCAATTCCGGCACCCCGGCTGTAATTAACTATTCGTACAGGATCGAATTAGGTGCTTTTCACTCCAATTATTACGTCTCATCCGCCTATCCGTTAAAAATCACTTACGGCAAAAACGAGGTGAATTTCATCCGGGAACCCCGGTTTGACTACTACACCGCAATCGGTGGAGACACCACTCTCCAAAAACAATACTTTCGATCCAAAGACAGACTTTTAAGAATTTCCATAAAAACTTCCGGCAAATCGGTCGGAGCTTATGAATTTAGTTACAAATACGGCTGGAATCCGGCACAGCACAATGACGCCAACAATAACGGCATCCCCGACTCCCAGTCGGAAGTTGTCAATTACAAAACCATCCATTCTCTCCTGTCTGAAATCAGGGTATATGACAGTGATCGGGCAGGAAACGCATCTGCCAAACGCCTGCCTTCATCCAAATTCTCATACACTCAGCTGACTTCATTCACGGATCGCGGTGGATCAAATGTCCAGGAAATAACCCCCAATGATTTTTTCCTGAAATCGGTCGAAAACGGCTACAGCGCTAGAGTTACTTACGAATATTGGCAGGACGCCAATGCCAAAAACGCCCTGAATACCAGATATTGTGACCCCGACATTATGGAGGCAGGGGAAGGTTGCCGGACCGACCATGCCAAAAACGCCCAGCAGCACCGCATTGCCGCAAAAATTATTGAAGACGGCATGGGTAATTTTTTCCTGACTTCCTATGCCTATACCGGAGACGGAGCATCTCAGGGTTTGGCGTCGGTCGAAAACTACGCCACCCTGGCCGAATTCCAGTTCCTGGGTTACCCGGAAGTTACTACCTCTGTCTATGCCCAAAACAGCAAAACCGTTTTAGCCTCAAAAACCAAAAAGATCTATTTCCAGAAAATTGAGACCCCGAATTGTTTTAAGCCCAATCCTCTCAAAGGATTGCCTTCTCGAACCATCGTCTTTGACGCCAAAAACACCACCAGTTATATCCAGACCGTCCAGGATTACAAAGTTCGTTTCGGAGATATGTTCGGCACCCCTGTTGTGGAAAAGACCTCCGGTGATCTCGCTTCCTATTGCGTTTCGTACCTTCCGTCGGGCACCGTTACTCTGGTCATGCCCGTGGAATCCAGAACCCAATCCCTCATGCCCGGTCCCCAGCTGTGTACCCGGTCAACCACCAACTACAATCACCTTGACGGCACCAGCGATCCGTACGCCCTGCCCCACACAGTAGTTGACTGGGGCAAGGTCAACTGCCTTGATGCCAACGTTGACGACACCTCCGATTCTCCCCTCTACAGCATCACCGATTATACCGCTGCCAATACCGCCAAAGGTATTCTGCCCCTGCCCAAGGAAACCTGGATCAGCAACTCCTCCTCCGGTACCAAATACCGTCACACCCAGACTTATTATGACGGCAAAACCTTGGGCGCCCTGGGGGACTTCGGCCGGATTACCAAAATCACCTCCCTAGTCAACGGCGCGGCATACGCCGGCACCTCCACCACTTACGATTCAACTTATCCTTGGTTGGCTGTAAAGTCCACCGACCCCCTGGGTAGGATTACTTCGACGGAATACGATACGGTTTTCCGCATCTATCCGGTCAAAACCACCAACCACCTCGGCCAGGTTTCCCAGATCGCTTATGACTTCAATATCACCGATACCTCTCACCCGAATTATTCTGGGGTTCGGGGACTGCCGGTAAAAGTAACCGACCCCAACGGTTCTGCAGCCACCTCTGTTTACGACTCCTTTGGCCGTTTGGTTGAATCATATCTTCCCGGCAAAAAACCGGGGACCGGTATCAAACCCGACGCCTTCTCCAAATATTATTACTTCAATGAGACCGAAATTTCCCCCTGCACTGAAGCCAACAATTGTTTCACCGGATTGGGTCGCCAGGTCAACAATACCGGCCCGAAATTACTGGTATTTCGGGGAAACAGGTTTGCCGATGCCGGCACTGTCGGTAAGGTTTCCGGGACATACATTTTTACCAACGGCCTGGGTCAGACAGTCCAAACCCGGAGTTCCTGGTACGAAAACGAATGGTCCGCAGCCGGCATTCCTGTCGGCACCGATCTCAATGACATATTGACTTCCCAGAGTTATACCAGCCTGGGTCAGGTTGAATACCAAAGTCTGAGTTACACCGCCGCCCCCTATCTCCCTCCCGGCACCAATATTTACGACACCCGTAACTTTTTAACCACCGCGGATATCAAAAAGATAAAAAATACCTTTGACGGTTTCGGCAGGCTTACCGCAGTCAATTATCCGGACGGCTCATCAGCCCGGACTGAATATGATGTCGGCGGGAATCCCCTCAAAACCAAATCCCTCAGCCCAAATTGTACCGACGGGAATTCCGCCACCCCGTGCGCCGAAAGCATTTCCACAGCGGACGCTTTCGGCCGGATACTTAAAACTGAGGAGGTTGCACCCTCAAAAACTTATACTACCACCCATGAATACCAACCCGTCCTGGGTACGGAAACCAAAACCAGGGACACGTTGGGCAATCCGGTAAACATTACTGAATACGATACTCTCGGACGGAAAATCAAGTTATGGAATGTCGATATGAGTCCCCAGATGAGCGGGGATGCCAACTCCTGGAGGTACGAATATGACAAGTCGGACAGCCTGGTCAAACAAACTAATCCCAAAGCTGAAATATCTACTCTCACCTACGACGGACTAAATCGGCTTTTGACGAAATCCGTCGCCGGTACGCAACTATTAAAAAACGTCTATGACACCTGCCCCGGAGGTATCGGCAGAGCCTGTGAAGTCCACTCCTACGACCCGGGAAGTTCCGTGGAAATCCGGACGGTAAAAAATGAATACGATAACCGGGGCAGGGCCTCAAAAACAATTATCACCCAGGCAGGTATCCCGCCTGGTTCGACCGCACCTGCTCTGTCTGAAACTGTGACCTATGCATACGACTCAGGTGGCAGGCCATTATCCGAAAACCATTCAGCTGTCACCGTCTACTCAGTTCCTCAGGAAACAATTAATTACACGTACAACCGGCCGTATCTCTACTCTACCGGGGGTACTTCGTCGTATGTCTCTCAGGCCAGATACAATAAGGATGGCCAAATGACCCGCTTCACATCCGGAAATGGCGTTATCAATAGTTATTCATATGACGCTTCAAACAACCGTCTGGGTTCATTGTCGGTTACCGGCCCGAACCTGGCGGATACCGACGAACTTCTTCTGTCTTACAGTTACAACCCCCTGGGAAGCATCACCAAAATCACCGACGACAATCCCTTGTCAGCTCCCGGCTCGGCTTTTTACCTGACTCAGAACTTTACTTATGATCCCCTAAACCGGCTCACCAATACCTCCGGGGCCTATACCGCTTCTTATACCTATGACGACATCGGCAACATACTTACCAAAACCGAAGGCCCCCAGTCTGTAATCTTGCAGTACGGTAGCGCGGCCGGCGGCTTCTATCATCGCCCGCAGTTTGTCAGCATCGGAGGTTCTTCCGGTATGGCAAATACTTACGACGTCGTGGGTAACCTGACCCGTGATGACTTGCGTACCTACACCTACGACAAAGACAACCGCCTGGCCAAAGTTACCCCCCTGGGCGCTCAGTACAAAAACACTTCCTTTTATTATGATGCATCCGGCCAGCGGCTGGCCAAACTTGTCACTTCGGGACCGGCCACTTTGTATTTCAGCCCCTATCTCGAGCTCACCTCTCAGCCCGGGAACAGCCTCGGTTGGCGCAAAAACTATTACTTTGTCGGAAAACTGGTAGCCGTTAGAGATAGCGGGACATCCGCTCCCGCACCTTCCTCCACTCCCATCCGTACTCCCACTCCGGGACCTTCCCGTACACCTACACCCGGACCTACCCGCACCCCCACCCCGTCGCCTACGCCTTCGGCGTCTGTCATCTTTTCCGACGCTTTCACCCGGGCCAACAGTGGTATTGTCGGCAATTCCTGGATCGAAAAAGAAAATGTTAACGCCCTGGTCGAAGTCTACAACAACCAGTTATATTTCAGTAAAACTACCGATCAGGTAAATCTGCCTTTCGTCAAGCACACTTTTACCAAAGTTACTACAGGCCAGCTTATCTGGAGTATGGATTTCAACTGGACCAGGACTACTACTGAAAATACTTACCGCCTGTTTATGCAGCTGGGAGACAGCGCCACTCTTTCCGACACCGACCAGAATACCGGGGTGGCCATTAGCCTGGTTTGGGAAAACTTAAATGGAGTCCAGGAAACACTAGCTTCCCGTAAAGGAGGAGTTGATACCTCGATTACTACCATTACCGGTGCCAAGAATTTGAAAATTACCATGGATTTTTCAACTCATACTTACTTCGTGGCAGTCAACGACACCGTTGTCAAATCCGGCATTCCCTTCTCCAACATTCTTGGGGTGGATACCATCCGTCTCTTCGCGGACGCCTTAAACGAAGCCTATATCTCCGGCCGGACTTTTGACAACATCACCATTAGCCGGTAACCGCCATGAAGCAGATCGTCTCACTGGTATTGCCCGGATTAACTATTTTGTTGTTACCGCAATTTGTATCCGCGCAGTCACTTGTCTATATTCACTCCGATCATTTGGGTAGTACCGCTCTGGCTACGGATACTTCCGGAAGGCTGGTTTCAAAACAGAATTACTATCCCTACGGTACCACCCGCAGCGCTTCCGACAGTCTGCCCACGGAAAAACAATACACCGGCCAGGTTTCTGATACCGATTCCACCGGTCTTTATTACTATAACGCCCGTTATTACAATCCCTCACTTGCCAAATTTACCCAAGCTGATTCTGCCCTTAACGGCCTCAATCTCTATGCTTATGTAAAAAATAATCCCTCTTCCTTAGTTGACCCCACTGGAAGAGAAGCTTGTGTTCCTTGGAATCCCAATTGCTGGAAAGAGGCTATTTCTCATGACTTTAATGGAATTAGGAAATTCGCAAATAATTTAGCATCGTACTGGGTAAATGATCCTGAAGGTTTTACTCAAAAAGCCGCGCAAACAGTATTAACCGTTGCGCCACAGGTAGCAGCTTATTGGGGGGCAATGTATGTAGCTGGCCCGCAAGTAGCTGAAGCGTTAGATACGACCTTGTGCGCATTCGCAGGGGATCCGGGAATGTGTGCAGTTGCGGCACAAGCGGCTGGGCCGAATGTTACAAATAGCCTGGGAAGAGCAATCGATGACGCCGATTCAGCATCTAACGCGCCTGTACTAATTGACATTGGTGGAGGAAATGCCTCGGGTTATTATCAATTTCCTGACCTTCCTCCGCGCACCACGGTAAATATTGATATAGGAGCAAAACCGGATGTAGTTGCAGACGCATTAAACCTGCCTTTTGCGTCAAACTCGGTGGATTTTGCCTGCTCTTCATGTTTACCCGCAGATTTGTTGTTCGAACCAAGCTATTATGACGAAGTTAGCAGAGTGGTAAAGCCGGGGGGATCCTATATATATAGAGGAGCTTCAAATCAAATGGACAAAACCATTATTGTACCGCCGGAATACATGACATGGAGGTTAACGGAGTCTGGGTTTTCAGACTACCGAATTATGTACACCGAACAATTTCAGCATGTTCAAACAGGATATTTAGCAGACCCCTGGTTTAATTATGGAATTATTGAGCAAAGACGAATGGAGTTATGGGCTGGTAAGAATGTCGCGCAGTGAATATGAACAGGTTTTAAATAATTGGAAAGACCATCTTCACTCCCAGACTTTTAATACATTCATTACCTCAGTCCTTGTAATTTTCTTATAACCCTCATCCAGGTAAGCTAAATGCTGAGAAAATATCTTACCCAAACCGGAATAATTGGGGCTTCGGTGCATAGTCTGAGACACACCTTCGGAGCGCATCACGCCGCAAAAGGAACGAATATCAAGACCATCCAGGAAGTGATGGGCCACAAAGACGTTAGGAACACTGAAATCTACTTATCCCTCGCCAAAGAGCTGCACAGGAAAGACTTGGAGGAAAATGCGCTTTAAATATCTATATAACTACTGGGCATAGTTGTATTCCCTGTTTACATGCTCTAGCATAGAACAGGGTGGGTGCAAAAAAATCAATAATCCTTTATGGAAGTTTCATCGTGGGGTTTTTCCTTCAGGCATCCAATTCCCAGGCGTCCGATACCCTCTACTTTATCCACCCGGACCATTTAGGGAGTACCAGCAGGGTAACGGACACCCAAGGGCGACTGGTGTCTAAACAAAGTTACTATCCCTACGGTACCACCCGCAGCGCTTCCGACAGTCTGCCCACGGAAAAACAATACACCGGCCAAATATCTGATGTGGATACCACCGGTCTTTATTACTATAACGCCCGTTATTACAATCCCTCACTTGCCAAATTCTCCCAGGCCGATTCTCTCGACAGTGGCCTCAATCTCTATGCTTATGTGAACAATGATCCCTCAAATCAAATTGACCCTTCCGGCCACCAAAACTGTGATCCCGAAGACTTCTACTGCCGCCATTTACCAGAAAAAGGACCTGAGAATCCCGAACTTGCTGGTATAACCGAGGATCTTCTGAATAACCCCCTCATCGTCCCTGCTGTACAACTTTCAAACCCGCTGGTACAAACCCTTAGTAATATTCCGTCTCAATATACTGCCTATTGGGCTTGGATTGAAACCTTTCACTTCATGAAGCACGCTCCCGATGCCGGGTATTCTGTCTATCAGATCAAGGAATACTCGGTATTTATCAACAATATCATCAATGATGCAATGGCGGGGAATGGGACAATAGTTCAAAGTTTCGATCAGGCCAAGCAAACCGTCGTATATTATTTCACTAGCTCCCGGCAAGGCCAGCAGTGGACGGCTGAAATTGCCGAAAACGGCAATCCCATCACCGTCTTTAATACTGGTTTACGAAATGGTACCTATTCCGTTCGGGAAGCAGTCCGGTATTTCAACAAAAGTATTTTATCGCAAGGGAATATCGTTTCACCTGACCAGGTTTCTCAGTCAATCAGAGACAACTGGTTGGACAAAACCCCGACTTTGATAAAATATATTGGCTGGCAGGCAGGTTATCGGCTGGGGAGTTTAGGTTCAAGCCTAAGTAAAATTCAAACTCCCGTAATTCTTGCCCCGACATTTATGTTTACATGCGACGGCGCCGATGACCCCGCTTGCATGAATAATTACATCCAATAACTTTATGAATAAAGATTTTGATCCGGTCGATAGATTACGCTCCATAGGAGTGTTACATTCAGACGATACTATTGACCCCAAAGCTGTAAGTCTCTCCCCCGGTCCGATGATTGAACTCTGTAGAGATATTGCGGATCATGACGCAAAAAAAATAATGGATGAACTAATGGAGAAGTATCCCAGACTCTATCGGCTTTTCCGTGGATCCTTTATCGATGCCGGGTTAGACCCCAAATTGATCAAAAGCCCCATTAGAGTAGCGCTTAACCAAATCGTTAAATTGGTGTTTCCGAAATTAATTTGTCTTCTTCTTTATGTGGTAATTTCTTCGCCCGCATCAGCAGGAGAACAGCTTCTGTTTATTCATCAGGACCATCTGGGCAGTGCGGCGCTAACCACCGATATATCCGGCAAGTTGATATCCAAACAAAATTATTTTACATACGGTACTACCCGCAACAAATCCGGCAGCATATTTTCAGAAAAACAGTATACAGGCCAGATATCAGACCAGGATTCCACCGGTCTCTACTACTACAACGCCCGTTATTACAACCCTCAAATAGGAAAATTTACTCAATCCGACTCTGCCGGATATGGATCAAATCTTTATGCTTATGTGAACAATGATCCGGTTAATCTGGTCGACCCTTCGGGCAACAAATACTGTGACCCCGAAGACTATTATTGCCGCCATGCATCCGGTCGGGATTAAAAACTCAAAATCCTCCGAACCTCTGGCAGTTTTCAAAACCGCTCCGGATTCTCCCCAGTTTTGGATCCAGGCCGAAATCAGCGCCGTCCAGCGGGAATTGTCCCAAGTCGCAAGGGCGACAGCCGACCAGATAAATGCTTCCATTACCCGTTTAAGAATCAGGTGCCGGGCTTCGGCTGAATCCTGCGCCGATACTCCCTACATGACCGAAACGGAAGCTTTCTACAGCGTATTCGGCGGGCCGATTTCCGTATATCGTTCTTCGCTGGCGCATAACTGGGGAGCCGAGGTGAAAAATATCTCGGAAATATATGTTTACAATCTCACCACCATCAACCCCGGAGTTATAGAAAAAGGATATCTTATTGAAAACCCCCGCATCATCGGACATGAAATGGGCCATGTATACGGAAATATAGTCAAACAAAATCTCAATGTAGACCCCTTTTCAGCTCTTTCTGTTCAGTTGCTTAGACTAAGTTATGGTTCTCCTACGGACTCTGGCAGATTTTTCGGATTCTATGGAGGTTGGGAAAGCTGGCAGTTTGGAAGTCCTGCGTTTAGCCCCACTGAAACATTTGCGGATATGTATTTGGCTTGGGTATATAATCACTGGGATGCCAACGCCTTGGGTACATACCGGCAGAATTGGATGCAAAACCGGATTCGGATGTGGACCTGGGACCTTATTCACTGATAAAATACCACTAAATGCTGGCCACTTTTAAAGAAACTATCTCCAGTCTCCAGGACAAGACATACGGAGCCAAAATAGTTGCTCTCCCCCCGGCTCGGGTGGTTTGGTATTGGACCAAATACCTGCTGATTTTTTCCCTCATTCCTCTGGCCCTTATCATCGCCGGATTCACCAATTTCATTCCCCGGCTTCCCCGTCTGGCCAAAGACCGACTTCCTGAGGGTAGCATCACCTTTTCCGGCGGCCGTTTGAGTACCACATTTTCCGAACCGTACATTTATTCCGATCCTCAATTCGCATTTATTCTCAACTCTGCGGGTGTCCCCGAAGATCTGGACAAATACCCTGCCGGAGTTCTCATTCTCGCCGACCGGGTTGTAGTCAGGACTCAGCAGGGGAATACCCACTCTTTTAATTTTGAAAAAATAAAGGATTTCACCCTGGATAAAGACCAGGTCACCGGGTGGCTCTCGGACCACCAGGGTCTTCTTTGGCTCATCGCGGTTTCAATCGCCCTGATTACGGCCTTAATTACCACCGCGGTCTTTTGGGTATACAAACTGGCTACCTTTTTCCTTTGGAGTTTGGCGTTGCTGATCGTCGCCAGGTTTGCCCGCCGCACCCTGACTTTCTGGGCAGGTTTCAATCTGGTAGTCTACGCTTCGGTCCTGCCCCTGCTTTTGTCCGCTGTTCTGTTTCTGGCATCAAACGATATCCTGTCCCTGTTCGGATTTGGTTTATTCGCCTATTTCACTCTCTCCTGGTTTTTCAACTTGCCCGGTCCATCACTCCTCCCTCTTACCAAACCCAAAAAAGCCCGGACAGCGTCCACTTCAAATAAATAAACCCTTGCTTTTTTTCCTCCAGACTGTATATTTGGGTCAATTATGGGAGTCGATCAAAAACTTCAGGCCATCAAAATCGCCATGGAACAAATCGAGAAACAGTTTGGCCGCGGATCTATCATGAAACTGGGCGAAAAAAGCGGCAAACTTGCGGTTGATGTCATCCCCACCGGTTCCATCGCCATAGATTTAGCCTTAGGGATTGGCGGATTTCCCCGCGGCCGGGTAACCGAAATTTACGGACCGGAAGCGTCTGGAAAAACTACCATCGCCCTTCATTGTATTGCCGAAGCTCAGAAAGCCGGCGGCACCGCGGCTTTTATTGACGCGGAACACGCCCTGGATCCTGCCCGCGCTGCCAGTATCGGCGTCGATCTGGACAATCTTTACGTCTCCCAGCCGGACAGCGGGGAGCAGGCTCTGGAAATTGTCGAAACCCTTATTCGCTCCGGGGCTATCGACGTTATCGTCATCGATTCCGTAGCCGCCCTCGTTCCGCGGGCGGAACTGGAAGGCGAGATGGGGGATTCGGTCATGGGGGTCCAGGCCCGGCTTATGTCCCAGGCTTTAAGAAAAATTACCGGCGCTATTTCCAAAAGCCGGGCAGTCGTGATTTTTACCAACCAGCTGCGGATGAAAATCGGGGTCATGTTCGGTAATCCGGAGACGACCACTGGTGGTATGGCGTTGAAGTTTTATTCTTCTATTCGTATCGACACCCGCAAAATTGAGACTCTCAAAGACGGGGACACCGCCATCGGTTCCCGTCACCGCGCCCGGATAGTCAAAAACAAGCTCGCCCCGCCGTTCCGGGTGGCGGAATTCGATATTTTAAATGACGGGGGCATCTCCAAAGTCGGCGGTTTGATTGATGTTGGCTTGGAGTTGGGGGTCCTGCACAAAAAAGGCGCCTTCATTTATTTCGGTGACCAGATTCTCGGTCAGGGCCGCGAAGCTGTCCGGACATACCTGGCCGGCAATCCCAAGGTTGCCAAACAACTGGAAGAAGCCATCTGGAAATCAGTTAAACACGCCAAAATTCCTCTTCCCATCCAGGTTGGCGAAACCGAAGTAGAGTGACTAGAACCTATCAGCAACTGCTCAACGGATGTCTGAAACTCCTCTCCCTGCGTCCCCGCAGTCGCAAAGAAATCACGGAGTATCTCAAAAAAAAGACTTCTGACCAGGATTTAATTGACAAAGTATTGGATAGATTGATCAGCCTCAAGTTTATCGATGATACCAGCTTTACCGCATGGCTGGTGGAATCCCGTTCCCGCAGTCGCCCCCGCGGACGCCGTCTTCTGGAACAAGAACTCAAATCAAAGGGAGTTGCGATTGACGATCAACTAATAACGATCAACGAAAAAGATTTGGCCGTAAAAGCCATCTCCAAAAAACTTCACCGTTGGCAACATCTTTCCCGCCGTGATTTCCGGATCAAAGCCAGCCGTTTCCTGTCAGCCAGGGGATTTTCCTGGGATGCCATTGAGACCACTTTAAAATCCCTGTATAATAAGGACAATGTTAACTGATCATATTAAATATGGCTTTTTATTCCCCTCCCGGTTCGGGAGTACCCTCCGCACCTCCGCCTAACCCCAAGGACTCTCTCGCCAAGGCTGAAAAACTTCTCGAAGAAGTCAATGCCCGGCTCCAGCAGCTGGATCAGGAAAAACAGCATATCCAAAATCTGAAGCATCAGTATCTGGAAAAGCTGGAAAAAGTTTCCGGACTTAGCCGCGACGCTGTTCGGGAACAGTTACTAAGTGAAGCCGAAAAATATTATGCCGCTGATCTGGCCAGGATTGTCGAGCAAACCCGTCAGGATTACTCCGCCCGGGCGGCCGAACTTGCGCAGGAAATTATTATCGGCGCCATGCTCCACGGCGCCACCGACTATACCGCGGAATATACCGTTTCTCTTATTACTCTCCCCAATGAAAGTGTCAAAGGCAGCATTATCGGCAAAGAAGGCAGAAATATCGCCGCTTTCGAGAAAGCTACCGGAGTGGAAATTGAAATCGAGGAAGGCAATACCATCCGCCTGTCGTCTTTCGATTCCATCCGTCGGGAGATTGCCCGCCGCTCCTTGGAATTTCTTATCAAAGACAGTCGGATTACTCCCACCCGGATCGAAGAAGTGGTTAATGCCACCCGTCGCCAGATGGATAACATCCTGGTCGATGAAGGCCGCAAAATTTGTGCCGCCTGCGGTGTGTACAATCTGCACCCCGACCTGATTACAACCATCGGTAAATACCGCTTCCGGTTTTCCTACGGCCAGAATCTGGGCATTCACACCATAGAAGAAACCAAGATCGGCATTCAGGTTGCCCGCGAATTGGGCCTCTCCGACGACATCATCTCCGAAATCCGCTTGGGTTGCCTCCTTCACGACATCGGCAAAGTCATTACGGACGAGGAGGGGACGCACGTCCAGCTGGGAGTCCAATTCCTAAAAAAATTCGATCTGCCTGAAGTGGTAATCAACGCCGTCGCCGAACACCATGAGGACAAACCTTTTTCATCATCGGTTTCCCGTATTGTCTGGGTGGCGGACGCCATTTCCGGATCCCGCCCGGGTGCTCGTTACGAGCCTCATGAAGCCTATGTCAAACGTTTGGCCCAGATCGAAGACATCGGCAAGTTTTTCCCCGAAGTTGCAGAAGTCTACGCCTTTCAGGCCGGTCGCGACGTCCGGATAATCGTCAAGCCGGAAATGATTTCCGATTCCGAACTTACTCTTCTGGTCTCCAAAATCCGACAGAAATTGGAAAAAGAAGCTCAGTACGTCGGCCAGATAAAAATCACCGCCATTCGGGAATCCCGCGCCACGGATATCACCAAAGCAAAATAATCCCTCTTCCTCTTGACAGTTTCTCATAGGTATTATATTTTGGCTTTATAATGGGAAATTCAATTATGGAAGGGGGTGAAGAATAGTGACTAAGCAACAAATGTTCGAGATGGTAGCCCGCAAAGCACACCTGACCAAAAAAGCCGCCCGCGAATCAGTCGAAACTTTCCTGGAGGAAGTCAAAAAAGCTCTGGGCAAAGGCGAAAAAGTCGTTCTTTCCGGTTTCGGCACCTTTAAGGTAACTCACGTCAAAGACAAACCAGTGATCATTCCCCGTTCCAAGGAAAGAAAAATTGTCAAAGGCCACCGGGTCGCTCGCTTTACTCCCGGCAAGACTCTAAAAAAAGCGGTTAAGTGACATTTATGTCATTTTTCCTTATCTTGTTTTCCAAAAGAAACGAGGCTCCTTCGCCTCGTTTTCCTTTTTAACCACTTGCTTCATAGTAAAATTATCTGGTGAAAAAAATTCTGGCATATTTTCGCATCTCAATAACTGATACTTTGGAATATCGGGGGGATGTTTTATTGTACACTTTTAGCGGCATCGCTCTGCCGGTTACCACTCTTTTATTGTGGATCGCGGTCACCACGTCAGGTTCCTCTTCACCCTTGTCACGGGCGGAGTTTGTCAGCTATTATATTTTTCTTCTAATAGTCGGTCTCTGGGTATCAAATTGGGCATCCTTCTTTATTTCCCGGGATATCAGGCTGGGTAAAATGTCTCCCTGGCTGGTCAAGCCGGCTCCCTTTATTCTCTATCAGGCCACCAACAATATCAGTGAAAAATTCCTGAAATCAGCCTTTCTTATTCCCGTAATGTTTATATTGGCGGTTGTTTTTCGGTTCACCTGGCCTTTACTTCATCCGTTCGTCTGGATAAGTTTCATTATCTCCGTGGCGCTGGCCGGGGGTATCGCCTTCTTTATTGATATCAGTTTGGGCCTGTTGGCTTTCTGGATTGACGACTCTTCCGCGGCACGGGAAATATTTTCCATTCTTCATCTCATATTTTCGGGCAGACTACTGCCTCTTTATGCCCTTCCGTTGGGTCTTCAGAATATTTCTTTTTTTCTCCCCTTCAGGTACATGCTGTCACTGCCTCTGGAAATTGTATTAAACAAGCTGTCCGGCTATCAGTTATTAACCGGCCTTTCGATTCAAATATTTCTTCTGGTTCTAACCTTTCTTCTATATAAATTTCTCTGGCAGCGGGGGACCAGACGTTATTCTGCCGCCGGTTACTGATACTATGGCCAATTACCAAAAAATATTTTCGGGTCTTGTAAAAAATAATCTGGCCCGGGAAATGGAATTTCGCTCCAACTTCTTTCTCTGGTTCATCCTTCAGGTGGTCTGGGTCATTATCCAGGCCGGTATGATTGGCTTATATTTTAATTTTACGGACAACATTTCCGGTTGGACCAAACCCCAGGTTTTTCTGCTGATTGGATTATTCAGGGTCATCGAGGGTATTTATCACGTATTTTTCCACATGAATCTCATGAATTTTCCCGAAAACATCAGTTCAGGAAACCTGGATTTTTATCTTACCCGCCCGGTAAATTCCCAATTTTTAGTCACCACCAGATATCACAGCCCCGACGAAATCGGCACCCTTTTTACGGGTATGGGGCTGGTCTGGTACGCACTGATTCAGTTAAAGTATTCCCTCTCGGTAATTTTACTGGTCAAATTGCTGGTTCTGGTTGCATTCGGCCTGCTGGCTCTGTACTCCGTCATGCTGATTTTGTCCTCGCTGGCATTCATTTTTACCCGCATGACTGCTCTTTTCTCGATTTGGGATGTTGTTTCCAAAACCCTGAGAGTGCCCATCAATGTTCTCACCCGGGACAGTATTATCGGAAATACTTTGCTGTTTCCGCTATTAATTATCGTTACTATTCCGTCCCAGATTATTCTCAGCCGGTCTGATATCAGCGTTTTCATCATTGAAATTTTCAGCAGCATCGCCATGTTTATTCTCGCCACTAAAATATTCTACTTATGCCTCCGCCGCTACTCCTCCGCTTCGTCCTAATCTTCTAACATCTTCCAATATCTTCTAATATATTCTAATATTACCTAATGACTGGGTATCGCTGGCAGATCACTCCCGAAATCCGGACGCTTCTGGACGAAATCAATGCTTTGAAAATCGTAGTTACCAAATACCCCCCTCAACCGGAGATTCTGGAATCAGTCCGGCGTCGTAATCTGCTAAAAAGCGCTGTTTATTCCGCTCGGGTCGAAGATATACCGGCTCAAATTACCGATCCTCAGGTCCACCGTAAAATTGAAATTCAAAACCTATTATCTGCATATTCTTATGTTCTTTCTCCTCGTGCACCTAAAAAATTTTCCGAAAGTCTGATTTCCGGAATGCATCGAAAGATTCTAAAAAACATATCAGGTTCTGCCGGTCATTATCGGTCAGAGTCTTGGGGAATATTTAATCAGGCTGGAATTGCTGTCTATTTGGCTCCGGCACACTTTCATTTACCGAATCTGATGCCGGAATATGTCAGGTATACTAACCAAATTCAGGAACCTGCTCCGGTTATTGCCGCTATCGCCCAATTTATTTTTGAGAAAATCCACCCCTTCGCTGACGGCAATGGCCGGGTAGGCCGGTTGATCAGTACCTATCTTCTCCATCGATTTGGTTACGGACTAAAAGGCCTGGGTATATTTGAGGAGTATACTGACAACAATCGGGAAGAGTATTACCGGGTACTGGAGCCCAATAACGACTGTACTCCCTTCATAGAGTATTTTCTGCGTTCATTGGTCAAATCAACTCAAGATTCCCTGTCCCAATTGACATCCGCTACCCCTTTCCGGCCGGAAGATTATCTGCTGCCCCGGCGCCGGGAAATACTGGCCATAATTCGGGATCATCCCGGCTGTTCCTTCGATTTTCTATCCCGCCGTTTCTCGGCAGTCAAACCCTCTACCCTGCACTATGATTTATTACAGCTATTAAAGGCTAATTTAATTACCAAACACGGTATCACTCGCGCTGTCGTCTACTCCTCCGCTTCATCTTAATACCAATCTCCCCTCTCTTTATTAAAGAGAGGGGAACGAAAGGGGTGAGTTCGTGCCATCCCCTCTCTTTGCTGTGCCCTTCCGGAGCCCCGGGTATAGTCGAAGGGGCAAAGGAGGGATTAAGAGGGGAACGAAAGGGGTGAGTTCGTGATACGATCTGGTCAGGCGTGATTAGTATAAAATCCGGGGAAGGTTATAAAAGTGGTACGGCAGGATCGTTTATTAGATATCTGAACATATCTTGCGGATCTTTGGGGGAACTAAAGGGTGATATTGACGACTGTTTGCAGGACAAATTGATTACTCAGGATGAATTTAATATTCTGGACAAACTTAGCGGGACAACTGATTACTTAATTCAGAAGATGATAAAATCAATTCGCGAAGCAGAAAAGTCGGGCAAATGGAAGAACTTTAACTCCTGACTTACCTGCTATACCTGTATTGCCTGCGTTACATGTTATGCCTGCCAACCCATGCCTGTTATAGAAGTTCATAATCTGAAAAAATACTACAAAGTCCATCAGAAGGAACCGGGTTTGGCCGGATCAATCAAATCCCTGTTCAGCCGCAAATATTATGATGCCAAAGCTGTAGACGGCGTCAGTTTCGAAATTGATGCCGGTGAGCTGGTAGGTTTCATTGGCCCCAACGGCGCCGGCAAAACTACTACTCTCAAAGTTCTCTCCGGCCTTTTGTATCCCACCGCCGGCCATGTTTCTGTTTTAGGTTATACCCCTTGGGATAGAAAGCCTGCCTTTCAAAAACAGTTTTCTCTGGTTATGGGCCAAAAAAATCAGCTCTGGTGGGATCTTCCGGCCATGGAGTCTTTTATCCTGAACAAGGAAATTTACGAAGTTCCCAAAGAGCAGTTCCAAAAAACTCTCGACGAATTAGTCGAACTGCTCGAGGTCCGGGATTTCTTAAAAGTTCAGGTCAGAAAATTGTCATTGGGCCAGCGTATGAAAATGGAGCTGATAGCGGCTCTTATCCATTCCCCTAAAATTCTCTTTCTGGACGAGCCTACCATTGGTCTGGATGTGGTGATGCAGAAAAAGATGCGCGATTTTATCAAAGAGTACAACCACCGCTCCAACTCGACTATCATCCTGACGTCCCACTATATGGATGATGTCAAGGAACTTTGTGAACGGGTTATCATCATAGACAAAGGCAAACTCCTCTTCGACGGGGCGCTCTCCGAAATTATCAAGAAATTCGCCAATCATAAAGTACTAACGGTAGTTTTTAGTGAGCCGGTAGATGAGGAAAAACTGAAAAATATCGGCCAGATTAAGGAATTCGACTATCCCAAAGCCATTATTTCCGTTCGTCGCAGCGCCACTTCTCTGGCTGCAGCCGAGCTTCTCCAGCGCTTCCCCGTGGCGGATTTAAACATCGAAGAACCCCAGATAGAAGACATCATCCGCGAAGTCTTTACGGGTAAGGATTTAGCTTGATTTATGCGTAAATACCTTACGGTTTTTGCCGTCGACTGGCAAAATCAATTTATTTACCGGCTTAACTTCTTTCTCTGGCGCTTCAGAAACGTTCTCCGGGTTTTAATGACATATTTCCTCTGGACCAGCATTTTTGCCTATCGCACCACAGTTTTTGGCTATACCCGTGAACAGATCATGGCCTATCTCCTACTGGTAATATTTCTCTATGGTTTTGTCGGTTCCTGCCCCTCCAACGACAATGTAGGTGGCGAGGTTTCCAGTGGGGCTTTGAATAATTTTTTGGTCAAGCCCATCGGCTATTTGCGTTATTGGTTTACCCGGGACTTATCCAGTAAATTGTTAAACACCGTCTTTGCCGTTGGAGAGATATCTCTTCTCTGGTTTATTTTTCGCCCCGCTCTGGTATTTTCTTCCCAGCCCCTGATTATTTTTCTGGGGATTTTAATGCTCGCCTCCGCTGTTGTCATCTTTTATCTCCTGGGAAAACTGGCCATTTCCATTGTCTTCTGGGCTCCGGAAAATACCTGGGGATTAATGTTTATGGTATTGGTTTTTACGGAAATACTTACCGGTTTGATTTTTCCCTTGGATATTTTACCTAGTCATATTTTCACTGCCCTGCAATTTACCCCCTTCCCTTACCTTCTCTATTTTCCCTTGGTCACTTTTATTGGCCGCTTGTCTCCCCAACTGTCTTTCCAATATTTACTTCAAAGTCTTATCTGGTTAGGCATACTTTATTCCTTGCTTCGCAAAGTCTGGTCAGCCGGGCTGAAAAATTATTCTGCTTACGGTGGTTAAATATGAAAGTCCTAAAAGTCACTTGGCTTTATTTCGCCAATTCCCTCCAGCAAAACATCAGCGGGCCGGTAGTTTTTTCTCTCTTTTTTATTAGTAAACTCGTTCGTTATGCTCTTTTTCTTTCTTTTCTTTTTTACTTAGGTTCAGGGGTCAAACTTATCGGCGGCTATACCTGGGAGCAATTGCTTTTTTTCTATCTGGTTTTTAATCTTATCGATACCGTTGTCCAGATGATTTTCCGGGAAGTATATCATTTCCGTTCTCTTGTCATTTCCGGTGGATTTGATATGGTCCTTCTCAAGCCCTTTCCTCCGTTAGTTCGTTGCCTGTTGGGCGGTCCGGACTTTATTGACGCCGGGGTACTTATCGTTCTTACCGCTGTGATTGCTTACTATCTGATCTTTTTTATTCATCCTCCAATATCTTCCCTCTTGTTGTTCTTACTGATGCTGTTCAATACCCTTGTCGTCGCCACCGCCTTCCATATTTTAGTGGTGGCTTTCGGTATCATCACTCTTTCCGTCGATCACCTGATTATGGTCTATCGTGATTTAACGTCCCTGGTCCGAATTCCCGTGGATTTGTTTTCCGAACCCATCCGCTCCTTGATTACATTTGTCATCCCCATCGGATTAATGTTTACCTTTCCCGCCAAAACCCTTCTGGGTCTTCTCTCCTGGCAGATGATTATTTTCTCTATGTTTTTCGGGTGGGTATTTCTTTTTCTTTCCCTCAAATTCTGGCACTTCTCCCTCCGTTATTATTCCTCTGCCAGCAGCTAAAGGTTCAATTCTCTTCTGATCGCCGCAATTTCGTTTTTTCGAAATCCGAAGTCCACCCAGACTATTACCCCCGGCGGGGGAGTAAAGAGTTTTTCCGCTTCCGCCAGCCATTTTTTATATTTATCCATATCCATGTCAAACTTTTTCGCCATGTATGCTTGACCAACCCGGATGGCTATTCCGGATTTCCAAATCGCCCAGGTGGCATAATCATCTTTTTTCAGTTCCAACCCTTCACTCAGGTCAAATTTCTTATATATTTTCTCCGATAATTCCAGCCCTTTCTTTGTTTTTCCCGACGCTAAAGTAGAGTAGGCAATAAACGCTTCAATTTCCAGCCACCTGGGTACTCTCCGGTCAATATATTCCGGATCAAGCTTTACCCCCTGCAGTGATTTTTTATATAAACCAACCGCCGCTGCATATTGCCCTCTGGCGTCCATCAGTCTTCCCCGATACCGGAAAATCCGGGAATTCCATCTGGTCAGTATAAATTGCTCTACATAATTTTGAGCTTCGGTCAAAGCCTTTCCCCAGTTATTCAAAAATTGTTTAATTAATGCTTTATTTGCATTTGGTTTATCCCTTTCTGTCATCATCATCAACTGAATCAGATGAGTTTTTTCTAAATATAGTGTCACTACGGTATCATGTAGTATCGCCAGGCTCCCGTCGATTAATTTCCGTGTATGACTTTCCCCGGCAACCACCTCCCGGGCTTTTGCCACTTGCCGCAGCATTTCCCGGGGTGATGTGTCCAATGTTATGACTGCCATTTTAATTTACTCTTATCGGTTATTCTAAATACTATTTCTTTCATATTTCTCAATACTTTGTCGATGCGCTTGATTTTCTCATTTTCACCCCCCTGCTCTTCCCGGCTCACCATCACCTCCGCCAGTAATCTATTTAAATTTTTGTTTATTTTGTTTTTGTGGAATATATTAATAAGAATTTTATAATTAGGAATTTCAGCTGTAATATTTCAGGTAATTATTTTAGTTATCGTAGCAATTATTAGTCCAATCATTGCCCGGCAAAACCAAATTGTTCTGCCAATTCAGATTTTACTTCATTCGGAATTTGATATCTGGTTATCCTTCTGGACACAGACACTCCCCACTCAACAAGTTCTTTAACCGGGTATTTTATCCAAGACGCTCCGGTCTGTGCGGTTGCCTGATGTAAATTAGTCCATCCATCTGTCAGCTCCTTAAATTTACCTGTTTGGACACTTTGCTTACAGTATTCCCAAGATATTGCTGCCACCCTGTCCCATCCCCCGGCTTTTTCCCGTAGTTGTAAAACAATGTTGTATGCCGCTGTGAATTCCTCCCAGTCAATTTGCTCCCCTTCTTGTTTTTTGATAATTTCTCTTTCCATGGTAGCCAGTGCTCCGGCTGATGTTTCTTTCTCGGCCAGTATCACTGCTTCGTCCAGAGATTGGATTGCCCTTTGTCTTATCTGGGGATTTCCCAGTAATAATCCCACAGCCAGCCAATATTTGGCTTCATCTCTGCACATTTCCGCAGCCATTTGATATTCATGTCCATCACTATCAATCTTCATTTTATCCGCAGCCTCCCAGACTACTGGATGATAATAATACATAGCAATTACCCCTCTGGCTTCTCGGAGAAATTCTGTCGCTTCCCCCGTAGACCAGGCTGTATTAGACAAACTTTTTGCACTATTTACCCATATCCTCCATGTTTTCATTTTTCCCTCCAACTCCGGTTCACTTAGTTGTCTCAAATCTCCATGACTAATTCTTTCTTGTTCTCTAGCAAAGGTTAAAGCCTGCCACAATCCCGGGTTAGTTAATGAAGCTCTATTTCTCTCCGCCTGGTAAATTTCATTAAGCATGCCCCATAGTATATCACATTACCTCCTCTCTTTGATTAAGAGAGGGGAATCAAGGGGTGAGTTCGCCCAAGTTAGGGTAAAATCTCCCTATGAACAAAACCCTTATAATTTGTGGCCCTACTGCCACTGGAAAAACCGGATTCGGTTTAAAAGTGGCCCATAAGTTTAGTGGGGAAATAGTATCCGCCGATTCCCGTCAGGTTTATGAAGGTATGGATATTGTCACCGGCAAAGACATCCCCTATAACCTAAAACCTAAAACCTCAAACCTGAAATGGCGCGATCGATATTTAAAGTATTATGAAGTCGGGGGCATCAAAGTATGGCTTTATGACCTGGTAAATCCTGATGAACCTTTTAATGTGGCTTTCTGGAAAGAATGCACCGATTTGGTAATTACTGATATCCGTCAGCGCGGTAAATTACCTGTTATTGTGGGAGGTACCGGGTTGTTTATCAAATCACTCACCGGATCTTTGCCTCTGATCTCTGTTCCTTCGGATCCTCAACTCCGTCAACGTCTCTCGGATAAAAGTCCCGGATATCTCTTTAATTATTTAAACAAGCTGGATTCTATAAGAGCGGCCGCCATGAATAGCTCTGACCGCTCCAATCCCCGCCGCCTTATCCGCGCCATCGAAATTTCCCTAAACCATTTTCCCCCCTCTCTTTGGTTAAGAGAAGGGGCAGGGGGTGAGTTCGATCGAAATAGCATCCTAAATATCGGTCTGACCGCTCCCCGCACCCGGCTTTATCGGCTTGTGGATGCCAGAGTGGAATCCAGGTTGGCTCAGGGAGCGGCCGAAGAGGCGGCAGGTTTATTGAAAAAATTCGGATCCGATTTGCCTTCCCTCGCCGGTTCCGGTTATGCGCTTTTCTTATCACCGGAAGATTTGGTTACGAAATGGAAATACAAAGAGCATGCCGACGTCCGAGGCCAGTTAACCTGGTTTTCCAAACAACCGAATATCCGCTGGTTTAATATTTCCATTCCTGACTGGCAGATCCCGGCCTTAAAGCTTATCCGCGTTTGGTATAATAAAAAGACTAGACACTAATCACTAGTCATCATAGTCATGACCCATGGAACAAAAAATTGAAATTTCCCACCGGACGATCATTTTCACTGCTATTTTCATGGGTGCTATTTGGTTCACAATTCAGATCCGGGATATCTTGTTGATGCTGTTTGTTTCTGTGATTCTGATGTCTGCACTTAACCCGGCCGTGGACAAAATGGAAAAGCAGGGTGTGCCCAGAAGCCTGTCAATAGTCATCGCCTACATCCTGCTCTGGCTGGTTATCGGCTCAGTTCTGGCCGGAATTGTACCGCCCCTGGTGGATCAGACCGGCAGGTTGATCCGGCTTCTGCCCCAAGCAGTAGGAAACATAGATTTTTTCAACACCCACCAGTACGAAATAAACCAGCAGATACTTACCCGCCTCAGCTCGCTTCCGGCCAATATTTTGAATATCACCGTCAGCGTCTTTGGCAACCTGATAAATTTTCTCACCACCATTGTTATCACTTTTTATCTTCTCCTGGAACGTAAAAATCTAAACCGCTATCTTGGTATCCTTTTTTCGGGTGAATCGCCAGCCAAGGTGGAAAAACTTATCACCGAGATTGAACGCCGGTTGGGCGGTTGGATCCGGGGGGAATTAGTTCTGATGTTGGCGGTGGGCATATTGACTTATGTCGGTCTGGTAATCCTGGGTCTGGATATAGCTCTGCCGTTGGCAATTTTAGCCGGCCTTCTGGAAATTGTTCCCAATATCGGGCCGATTATTTCAGCCATTCCGGCGGTGATAGTCGGCTTTATGGTCCACCCCATCATGGGTTTGTCCACGGTGGCTCTGTACTTTCTGGTTCAGTTTCTCGAAAACAACTTCCTGGTTCCCAAAGTCATGCAAAAAGCTGTCGGAGTCAATCCTCTGGTCAGTATCTTGGCACTGATGATCGGATTCCGTTTAGCCGGTCCCGCAGGCGCCGTACTTTCCATACCGGCGATTTTGATTATCCAGACTGTAGGAGTCCAGTTTTTCTCCATCCGCCACCTCGAATCCCTCTCTTCCTAAACCCTTATTATCGGGCTAATATTTCTCTTGTCTTAAATTACTGGGGATATGAACGCAGAGTCTGACTTTATCGGGAAAATCATCTTGTCTCATAGCCCAGATACTAATGTCTGGGTTTAAACAAACATCATCAAAAGCCACGTTTCTCGCGGCATCGATTATCCCGGCAAGTCTCTCTTCAACATCCCCGCTCTGAGCTTGAACCAGGCTTTCTTGCCCCCACCGGTTTGTTTCATTTCCCCCAAAATGGTATGCGTTTTCTGCACTGCTTAATCGTCCGTGAACTCTCTGGACGGTCTCGATTATTCCTGAATGTTCTTTTCCTTCACTACCCACAATATATAGTTCACCGTTTATTTCAATAATTTTTGTCCACATGTCCGGTGGATCTTTAACTCCTTTCTGTATTAAAGCGTACCTGTCTCTTGATTTAGCATATTGCTGGAGTTTTTGTGCAGCCTTCAATATAGTAACCGGACTTTTAATCAATCCCTCTGAGTTAACTGCCGCCAGACTCTCAAGATCACCCAAGGATTTTTCACCCTTCACCATTTCAAGCAATAGATCTTCTGTTTTCATCACTTTATCTCCCAATGAATCACCTAAACAGCCGCAGACAATATCAACAATTCTGGGACCTATGACGACAGTATTTCCAACAGTAGCATATATTACTTCCCGATTTTTCCTATACCCTTCAGTTTTTTCTACAGCTAAATCGTCATCCATAATATCTTCTATGATCATATCTCAAATTCGTAAAATTAATATCCGAAGACGTCCCTGCCATGGGGTGATACCATAGAAGTATCTGTCCAAGATAAAGAAAAAACCTGTCCCGATGTGGAGAAAATTGGCCGCCGGTGTTGCCGCCGCCACTACCATTGGGGCTGGCAGTATCGGTGTATACAAAAATTTGCCGTATTTTATCGGCGAGAAAGTACAGCGGGTAATCGACGGCGACACTTTTATATTAGCCAACAATCAGTCGGTTAAATTGCTGGGTGTCGACTCTCCCGAGCCGGAGAATTGTTACGGTCCGGAATCTACCGCCTTTCTCACCCGCTTACTGGCTGGTAAACGGGTCTTCCTGCGCGAACCTGTGACTGATCAATATCGCCGCATCGTCGCTCTGGTTTATCTGGACCGGAAACTGGTCAATGAAATGGTAATTAGAGAAGGTTACGGTTTATATACCCGCTCCGCCGGGTCAGCCACCCCGGTTCTCCAGACAGCCAATCTCTACGCCCGGTCCAATTCCCTGGGTATCTTCAGCCCGCTGTGTTATCAGGTTTTACCACCCGACCCGAAATGCGTAATCAAAGGCAATCTGGACCGGGATAAACATACCTGGGTTTACCTTACTCCCGATTGTTCTTATTACGACGTCTCCATTATCGAAAAGTTTCAGGGAGAACGCTGGTTTTGTACCGAATCAGAGGCCAAAAAAGCTGGCTTTGTCAAACACCCGTTTTGTCCCAACTAGCCTTCACACTCCCGGTGTGTGAAGGCTAAATCTAAGTGAGTAAGTAGGTCTTAGAGAGTATAATTAGCCCACCTGGAGGCAGGACGGCTACTCTGCCGCAAGGTAGAGAGGAAAGTCCAGACAGCAGAAGGCGGGGTGTCCCGTGTAAGCGGGAACGCGTAAGCGCTAGTTAGAGCAACAGTGACGAACCGGGGTAATGCTCGGGTGAAACGGGCAATCCTCCCCGCTGCAACCTCCGAACTGGGTGGGTCGCCTTCCCCTATACCCAAAAGCTTGAGGGCACTAGATAGATGCCGTCAAAACAGAATCTGGCTTATTCGCCTCCAGGTAATATAATAACTTTATGGATATTCCCGCCCTGCTCACCAGCCCGGACGGCCTCAGGGGACTCATCTCCTTTATCTTCGGCCTGCTCGTTTTAATGTTCCCGAAGATTTTAAACTACCTGATCGCTTTGTATTTCATCATCATGGGTTTGACCCTCATGCTTCCGTTCCTGCACTGACCATGCCGTATCTGCTGGACCGGCCCAAGATTGAATTTCATCGCCGTCCCCTTTTGTTTATCGATATGGAGTTCACCGGTTTGGATACGGCAAAACACGAAATTATTGAAATTGCCGCCCTTTTGGTTTCCCAGCCCGATCTGAGTATTGTCAATTCCTATTACACCAAAGTCACGCCAGAGCATGTCCGGACTGCCGACCCGAAATCTTTGCAGGTTTCCGGTTACTTGCCAAAGGCTTGGGCCCGGGCGATTTCATTGCGCCAGGCCCTCATTGAACTATCCCGATTCGCTCCCGGCTGTCTGCTGGCGGGTTGGAGTATTCAGACGGAGTGGGATTTCTTAAACTTTGCCCTCGAAAAAGAACAATTGCCCTATTTTTATGATCATCACCTGTTGGAAGTGTATACCCTGGCCTTCGCCAAATATTTCCGGCTTGGGAAATTGAATTTTCTGAATTTGCAGAGTGTCGCCCGAGACTTGGGAATTGCTATCGACCGCCACAAACCCGATTCCGACATCCGCGCCACCTACGAAATTTTCAAACGCCTCATCTCATCCTAATGCCTCAATTTCCCTGACTTCATTCACCGCCCCATTGTCTGTCTTACATAAAACTGCCCAAAATCCGAAAAAGCTTCTATCCTCCAGCATATAAACAGCTATTTTATAATTGCCGGGATTTACCTCCAACCCCACCCCGCCTGTCCCTTCTGCCAGATCCCACGCGTCCGCCATTCTCAATTTACCTTTAGGCAAATTTATTACATAGACTTCACTCGCCCCGACAGTTTTTCTGTATTCAGTGGGCTTCAAAACCGGTTCGGGTGAGTCGATTAATCTGATTTTTGCCCCCATATTACCATCTCCCCCGGCATCCACAAACACGGCTTGGCCTCGTTGCATGATTTCTATCATGACTGTATCCTGCTTAGAGAAATCGATATCTTTCAAATTCAAAATACCCGACTCGCCAACACCCACAGTTCCTGATTCTATAGCCATACCACCTTTTATTTCCCTTAGTATTTTTACCTCGCCCAAACCGGAAATTTGCAGGTATTTACCGGTTACCAGAGAGAAATTTTTACCGTTTTCGTAAGCCGGGTTGGTAGATTTTCTTTCCGCCCGAAGGATTCTTAAATACAGTTCCAGATCCATCAAATCTTCCTTACCTGCTTTTACCGCCCGGGCAGCAAAATATGCCGCTTTTCGGATAGGCTTGATCTTTTTACGGATATTTCTTTCTTTTGCATATTCTTCCCAATAAAATTTTGCCAGTTTATCCAAATCCTCCGCGCTTGCTGATTTTGGCTTTTCAAACACCCGTTTTTCTAATAACCTCAATTCATCATTCATAGATTGAATCCACTTAAACCCGTTCGAATTACCGATCATTATATTCCACACACCTTTTTAATCAATTCCCCCTAACCTTGATTCTCCCTTTGGTCGTGCCTTCGTCGTAAGAGGGGGGCGAGTTCGCCTTTAATTTTCTCCACCACTTTCTGAACATTTTTCATTACTTCCCCGTTTGATATTTTCACCAAACTTACTCCGTAAGCCTGAAGGTACTTTTCCGATGAATACCGCCTTCCAGTTCAACCCCCAAACGGTATTTTGGGCAATAAAAGTCAATCACATATCCGGAAACACTATATTGCCTGACAAACCTGTGACCGATTTGATTATTTCTCAACTCCTTCCATAACAAGATTTCTGTCTCCGTGGCGTCTTTCCTTAATTGCCTCCTTCTATTTTTTAAGTCTTTGACATTAAGCACCCCTAATTTCATACCATTCATTCTACTTCCCCCTCTCTTTGTTTAAGAGAGGGGGACTGAGGGGGTGAGTTCGTTAAAAAGCATTTTGTTTAAGAGAGGGGGTAGGCTTGCCTGCCGGTAGGCAGGGGGTGAGTTCGAGGGTATGATCACACCAAAACCCCGCGCTCGTCAATTGACTTCTGCGGGGTTGGATTTTTCTCTCTTCAGTTTTATGCTGCTCCGATTTTATACATTCCGGTGCCGCAAACCGGACACTTGCCTTTCATAGCCGCTTTTCCGTTTTTCATTGTTACTTTCTGGGCGTTAGGATCTTCCCTTTTCGCCCGACATTTTACGCAATACATGCTCGCCACGATTCTCACCTCCTCTCAAATTAAAAGTTGATTATGTTTTTAAGTAATACGCTGCTTACAAATTGCCATCCGCCCCGATTCAGATATACCGCCAGGATAATTTGTAAAAGCAAGGCTAGAATAGTCACGCCTACAGCCTTTGTCAAGTCTCGGCGCAGCAGAACCGTCGGTAAAGTCAGTTCCGGAACATAATAATTCACCTTTATATCGGGCTCTTTTTCTTCCCGGACTTCAACCTGTTTGACTTTGGGTGCGGGCTGGTCCTGGTACAGTATTCTGCGCATCTTAGCTAACTTTTTTTCCTGACGGGTTCTTCTTTTAGCCATGACGTGATGCTAACATACCCCGTCAACCACTGGCAATGTGGTAACATAAATGGCATACTCAAAAGACTTATGTCCGGTAAAAAAATCACCTATCTATTGGCCGGTATCGGGCTGTTCCTGGTCAGTTCCGGACTGTCCTATTCAGTTTTTCACTATTTTGCCGTTCCGGGCAGGCAGCCGCTTCCTTCCGCCTCCGCCACCCCGACTCCGAAAAAAAGCAAGGTCTCAAAAATTGATCCTTCCATTCCCCGCACGGAAACCTGCCCCCTGAACGGAGCTCTGTTTACCAAACAGGAAAAACAGACCTGGGATACGCGCCGGCCGTTGGGAATTATGATCGAAAATTCCTCCGATTCCCGCCCCCAATCCGGCCTGTCTTCTGCAGATATCGTCTATGAGGCAGTTGCCGAAGGGGGAATCACCCGTTTCATGGGCATGTTCTATTGTGCCGCCTCCATGGCCGGTAACATCACCATCGCTCCTGTCCGCTCCGCCCGCATTTATTTTGTCAATCTGATTGCTGAATACGACGGATTATACAATCACGTTGGAGGAGCGGGTAATTGTGATGATCCCAATGTGGACCCCCGCGCCAAAGCTCTCTGTCTCATCCGGACAGCCAATATCAAGGATTTGGACCAGTTCGGCCGGGCCGGAGACTTTCGCACCTGTCATCGCATGACCAACCGCCTCGACCACGAAGTGGCATACGAACATACTATGGCCTGTTTCTTGGAGGAACTATATAAAGTCGCTGCCAAAATGAACTGGACCAATGTCGACCAAAAAGGTGTTTCCTGGGACAAAAACTTTGTCTCATGGAAATTCAAAAAGACTTCGGAAAAAGCCGAAGGTCAACCGGCCTCCAAGTTATCCTATTATTTCTGGGGTAACAACCGCGATTTCAATCAAGCCTATGATGTCACCTGGGGCTTTGACCCGGCAACCAATTCCTACAAACGCTCCAATGGCGGTCAGGTCTTAATAGATCTCAACACCGAAGAACCGTTGTTGTTTAGCAACGTGGTCGTCCAATTTGCCAAAGAAACTGCCACCGGAGATACTGAGAAACACATGGTATACGAAGTAAAAGGCAAAGGCAACGCCCTAGTTTTTATGGATGGTGTAGCTACGTCAGCTACCTGGAGCAAACCTCAAATGACTTCCCGGACCATATTCAAAGACCTGTCAGGCAAGGAAATCAAATTCAATCCCGGCCCCGTCTGGATCTCCATTCTCCCCATAGGTAACCAGGTAACTTATAACTAATGACTGAAGTAGTCAAACCAGATCCGGAAAAAGAAGATGAATTAGCCTTCACTCCCGACCTCCGAGACTCTGATGCAATGCGTCTTTTAAGGTTGTATGGTCTCGTTGCTGAAAAAATCGAAGAGATGCACCCCGGCACCTTCGGTAAATTAAAAAAACCCGGATCAAAGAAAAATAAAACACACCTTGGAAGAGGTTAGTTTTAGACTCTTGGGATTTTGAATTTGACTTGAATTTTGATGTTTGAATTTTGAGTTTAATAAAATGGGTACAATACTATTGCAATTTTCCCATAAAGTGGTATTTTGATGGTGAAATGCTAAAGGATCTGGTCATCAGTAAAACCCGTGTCAAGCTTCTGGAAAACTTCCTCTCCGACCCTACCCAAATGTATCATGTCCGGGATCTTGTTCGGCGAACCGGGGAAGAGATAAATGCCGTTCGTCGGGAGCTGGCCCGTATGGAATCCGTGGGTATGGTCAAAAAAGAACCCCGGGGAAACAGACTTTATTACTGGTTCAGAAAAGACTACATATTTTATTCAGACTTGTTAGGCCTGATAGCCAAAACAACCGGTTTGGGAGCGGCACTCATAAAAAACCGTCACAAACTGGGTAAAGTTTCCCTGGTGATGTTTTCGGGAAATTTTGTCCGCAATCTGCCGCGCAAACAGCCGGATGAAGTCGATTTGCTGATCGTCGGCGATATTACTCTTCCGGAACTGAGCTCACTAATCCGGCAGGAGGAAACCCGGCGCGGATCACCGGTTAATTACACCCCCATGACCGAGGAGGAGCTCAGGTTCCGCCGCAACCGTCGTGACCCTTTTCTTCTGGAGATCCTGACGGGTACCCGGGTTATGATTTTAGGTGACGAATCCGACTTGGTGGGCTAAAATGCAACAGAAAATTATCAGAACGGGTAATTCCATCGCTGTGACTATTCCCGCAGAATTTGCCAAAAATTTGGGGCTGAAATCCGGAGGCTCGGTCCGGGTCAAAACCGATTCTTCCCGGGGAACATTGACTCTTATCTTTCATGGCACAGGTCAGTTGACTTTACTTCCCAAAACTCCGTCGCCCCGTTAAACTTACTCCCATGCGCACATCACTGATACTGTCTCTCGTCTTACTGGTGGCTGTTCTCATCAATATGCCCGCCGATATATCATTCAGGGGTCAAAAGTTTTACCGTCCGGTGATAAACCTTTCTTTATTCGGCAAAAAAATTTACCGTGATCTGAGCTTCAAACTGGGATTGGATTTGCAGGGGGGCAGCCACCTGGTTTACCAGGCGGATATATCCAAAATCGGGGATACCGACAAACAGGCAGCCATTGATGCCACCCGTGATAACATTGAGCGCCGGGTTAATCTGTTGGGAGTGGCAGAAAGTCTGGTTCAGACTTCCAAAGTCGGCAATGACTACCGTTTGATAGTCGAGCTTCCCGGGGTCAAGGATGTCAAGGAAGCCATCGATACCATCGGAGCCACCGCCCAGCTGGAATTCCGGGAATTAAGAAGTGACGCCAGTGCTTCTGCCCAGATTACCGATTTTATCTCCACGTCTCTTACCGGTCAGGATCTCAAACTGGCTCAGGTGCAGTTCGGCGGGGGGAGTCAGGTCGGCAGTCAACCTTCCGTGGGCATTGAATTCAATTCCGACGGCACCAAAAAATTTGCCGAACTGACCAAAAAAAATCTCTCAAAACCGCTGGCAATTTTTCTGGACAATCAATTGGTTACCGCTCCCGTAGTTCAAACCGAGATTACCGACGGCAAGGCCGTAATCTCCGGCCAGTTTACACTCGAAGCTGCCAAAAAGCTGAGTGTTCAGCTCAACGCCGGTGCTTTACCGGTACCCATCAAAATCGTGGAACAGAGAAACGTCGGTGCCACCCTCGGTAGTGAATCCGTAGCCAAAAGTCTGTTCGCCGGGGGAGTGGGGCTGGCCATCATCTGGTTGTTTATGTTAGCCAACTATGGCTTAAAAGGTTTGCTGGCTGATTTTGCGTTGACTGTTTATGTTCTCCTTTCCCTGGCTGTTTTCAAACTCATTCCGGTTACCCTGACACTTTCCGGAATCGCCGGCTTTATACTCTCCATGGGTATGGCTGTAGACGCCAATATTCTCATTTTTGAACGTATCAAGGAAGAACTTCGTTGGGGTAGGCCAAAAAAAGCTGCCCTGGAATTGGGTTTCCATCGCGCCTGGACTTCGGTCCGTGACAGTAATGCCAGCTCCCTCATTACCGCCGGTATTCTATTCTGGTTGGGTACGGGGCCTGTCCGGGGGTTTGCCCTGACATTAATAGTCGGCATCCTGGTGTCCCTGTTTACTTCCATCACGATCACCCGGACGTTACTTCGGGCTATTTATTCCCGAAAATAATGAAAACTCCATCCATCCTATTATCACTCTTTCAACGGACAAAATCTCCGCTCTCCGAATCGTCAACCGGGCACTATTTCAGTTTCATGAAATATAAATGGTTGTATTTTGGCCTGTCATTTTTAGTTATGCTTCCCGGTATCTACTCGCTGGCCAGATACGGGCTCCGTTTGTCCATCGATTTTACCGGCGGGAGCCTCCTGGAAATTCAGACCAAAAATCCGGTCACCGGTGAAGAGTTTTCCCGACTGGCCGGGGAACAGGGTCTGGACCTGTCGGTTATCCAGCCGGCCGGTGAAAACACTTATTTATTGCGTTTCAAACCTCTGTCCCAGGATCAGAACGATCAGTTCAAGAAAATTCTGGCAGAAAAATTCGCCGGTGCCGAGGAAAAACGCTTCGAAACGGTCGGTCCCGTCGTCGGTGCAGAGCTTACCCGCCGGGCCATACTGGCGCTGTGTTTAGCCTCTTTGGCCATAATTTTATATATCGCCTGGTCATTCAAATCCATCCCCCGCCCCTATTCGGCCTGGAAGTTCGGAGCCTCTGCCGTATTGGCTCTCCTGCACGATGTGGTCGTCGTATTGGGCCTGTTTTCTCTCTTTGGCCATCTCTACCATGTTGAGATCGACGCCTTGTTTGTAACGGCTATACTCACCGTCATCGGATTCTCGGTTCATGACTCCATTGTGGTCTTTGACCGTGTTCGGGAAAATCTTCCCAAAATGCCCCGGGCTACATTTGAACAAATTATGGATTTTTCCCTGACCGAAACTTTGGTCCGGTCTCTAAACACCTCAGTCACCGTACTGCTTACCCTCCTGGCCTTGCTTCTGTTCGGCGGAGAATCCATCCGCTGGTTTGTGGTGGCTTTGCTTGTTGGTGTCACTTCCGGTACTTACAGCAGTATCTTCAACGCCTCGCCCATCCTCGTCCTCTGGGAATCCCGCAAGAAGAAATAATCAGCCTCGCGACCTTTCAGGTAGCGATCCTGCGATCAGCGATCAACGACTAACCCTTTCAGTCTCTCGATTAAAATTTCTTTCTCGTTCACTAATCCCTTTTCTTCCACCTCCGTAAAAAGCGCTTGCAGGTACTTGCCCACCGCTGGTCCCGGGCTGATCCCCTTTATTTCCATTACGTCTAAACCGGAAATTTTCAGGTCGGCTACAGAAAATGGTTGTTTTTGGACTTCCAGAAGCCTCTTTTTAAATTCTTCCAGCCGCCAGCTGGTCATTTTAGCCCCACCCCCCAATCGGTCCCCGGTTCGCAGTGCCAGCATTTCCATTACATTCTCCACCCCCACATTTCGGATAAACCGTCTGATGGCACTGTCAGTCTGCCGTTCGTCAACCGTAAACTGGTGCCATCTGACGAGCGTCACAAACCTCTCTTTCTGGTTGTTAGAAAATCTCAGCCTCCCGGCAATTTTTTCTGCAATTTTTGCCCCCGCCATTTCATGGTTGAAAAAAGTGATTTTTCCGTCAGGAAATATTTTTTGGGTTTTTACTTTTCCCGCGTCATGCACCAGCGTTGCCAGCCGGGTTATGGAATCCTTGCTGGGACAATTCCTCAGGGATTCCACCGCGTGAGTTCCCACATCATAAATATGATGTCTCCCCGGGCTTTTTTGCTCCACCCCGAATGCCCCTTCCATCTCCGGCAGCACATATTCTCCCAGCCCGGTGTTTCTTAAAAGCAGATATCCGTCCGCCGGGAAATCACTGGCCATGATCTTCAATAATTCATCTCGCACCCGCTCTGCCGAAATCTGCCTGATATTGCCTGCATTTGCCTGAATTGCCGCAAAAGTCGCCTCTTCTATGGCAAATCCCAGCTGGGAAGCGATTCTGACCGCCCGGATCATTCTCAGGGCGTCTTCTGAAAATCTCTGGTTGGCATCTCCCACCGTCCTGAGCAGTTTGTCTTCCAGGTCTCTGATCCCTCCGTGCAGGTCAATCAGTTCAAACGTATATTTCCGCTGAATCGGCCGCAGCGCCATTGCGCTGATCGTGAATTCGCGCCGGGCCAGATCTTCCTCCAGGGTTTTTCCCCACCTCACTTCATCGGGATGCCTGCTGTCCGAATATCCGTGTTCCGTTCTGAAAGTGGTTATCTCAACCGGCCTGCTCTGCAACTTTGTATCTTTGTCGCTTAGTATCTCCCTTGGTATTCCCACCGTTCCGTATTTATTGTCATAAAACGCGTCCGGGAACAGTTTCAAAATTTCTTCCGGCATTGCGTTCGTAGTCATATCCCAGTCGTATAACGGTCTTTTCAGCAAAAAGTCCCTTATCACTCCTCCCACTATATACACTTCATACCCTGCTTTAGTCATTTTATTCAGTACTCCAGTCACATCTGAAGGTACGGGGATCTTTAGGGTCATGCTGTTAAAATTGTAGCATGCAGCCTGACGAACTTATCACCCTTCTTCTTAAAAATCGCGGCCTGACCAACCCCGGTCTTATCGAAGAATTTTTTCACCCTCTCCACCCCGATGACATTTCCCTCTTAGACTTGAACTTAGACTTAGACTTGGTTACTGCCGCCTCCGACCTCATCCGTTCCCATATTAATTCAGGTCACAAGATTTTTATTTACGGGGATTATGACGTGGATGGTCTCTGCGCCACAGCTGTTATGTGGGAAGCCATCCATTCTGTATATTCCGGGGTTTTGCCCCACATCCCCCATCGCCGTGAAGAAGGCTACGGTTTGTCCCGCAAAGGGATAGACCATTGTCTCTCCTTGGGGGCCAAACTGATTATTACCGTCGATAACGGAATAGTCGCTCACGAACAGGTCGCGTATTGCCAAAGTAAAAATTGTGATTTAATCATCATCGACCATCACGAACCGTTGGCCACACTTCCCCCGGCTTCGGTTATTTTGCACTCCACCGCTACCACTGCCGCCGGCCTGGCCTGGTTTTTCTCCCGTGAATTTTCTAAAATCTATAACCTAACCCCAAAAACTTCTACTCTCGAACTCGTCGCCCTTTCCGTTATTTGTGACATCATTCCCCTCCTCGGGATAAACCGTAGTCTGGCCAAATTTGGATTGGAAGCTTTAAACCGCACCTCCCGTCCCGGTCTGCTCGCCCTCATGCATTCGGCTAACATTTTCCCCTCTCCTGAATTCAGGAGAGGGGATAGGGGTGAGGTTATAACCAGTTACCACGCAGGTTTCATAGTTGGTCCCCGTCTCAATGCCATGGGCAGGTTGGAGCATGCCATAGACAGCTTAAGGCTGCTTTGCACCACCAATCCCGATAAGGCGGCATCATTGGCCCGTTCTTTGGGTGACACCAACCGTTCCCGCCAGGATCTGACATTGTCGGCTTTTACCCATGCACAGACACTGATCGACGAAAATAATCTTCCGCCATTGATTATTGTCGCCGATACCTCATATGACGAAGGAATAATCGGCTTGATTGCCGGTAAATTGGCGGAAAAATATCATCGGCCCGCAATTGCCATCGCCATAGGGGAGTCCATCAGCAAAGGTTCAGCCCGCTCCCTTCCCGGCTTTAATATCACCGACCACCTGCGTTCTCTTTCGGATCTCCTCCTGTCAGTCGGAGGTCATGCCGGTGCCGCAGGCTTCTCTTTAAATAATCAAATTTTGGATAAATTCATCTTAGCCGTCTCCCATCCGGTTATAGATCCCAAAATTTTCGTTAATACACGTCGCATCGACGCTAAAATCCCACTAGCCACTATAACCTATAACCTAATCACTAAACTCCAAGACTTTGAGCCGTATGGTCTCGGTAATCCCCAGCCGGTCTTTACCACTTCAAATATACAAATTACAGGTATCAGTCACGTCGGCAGGGACAGACAACACCTCAAATTCCGGGTCGATAATCTGGAAGCCATCTGGTTTAATATTCCTAATCACTATAACCTAGAACCTAGTACCTCATACGATATTATCTACAAACCTACGCTCAATATTTTCAATGGTCGCTCATCACTCCAGCTTATTATTCAGGATATAATTCCTCATGCGCCCGCTTCTTGAAGATTTATTAGCCGCTATCCGGATTACCCCTCGCCCCATTGACGAGGATTTAATAATAAAGGCCTGGAACTTCGCGAATTTGGCTCACACCAGTCAGTCTCGGCTTTCGGGTGACGATTATATTACGCATCCTACACAGGTAGCCAAAACTCTGGCTCTCTGGAATCTGGATACCGAAACCATCGTTGCCGGCCTCCTGCACGATACAGTTGAGGACGGTGGTGCCACCCGGGCGGACCTGGTAAAGGAGTTCGGAGAGCCCATCGCCCGGATAGTCGATGGTGTCACCAAAATTACCGATATTCGCCTTCGGGGCAGCGTCCAGGCGGAATTTGTCGAGAACTTGCGCAAAATGATTTTAGTTATGGCCAAGGACCTGCGGGTTATTTTAGTCAAATTAGCCGACCGTCTGCACAATATGGAGACTTTGCAATTTCTGCCGCCCGAAAACCAGGTTACAAACGCCCGAGAAACTCTGGAAATATATGCTCCTCTGGCAGAAAGGTTGGGGATGGGGGAAATCAAAGGCCGTCTGGAAGACCTGGCTTTTCCCTATGTGTACCCCGCCGAGTATCAGGCGTTAATCGCCACAGCCAAATCTTTTTACGCCCAGTCCGAGGCTTTTATCCAGAAATTCCGCCGTCAACTGCTCACCCTGCTCACCCCTCAATTACCCGATGTGGTAATCAACACCCGTCACAAGCATTTGTACAGCCTGTTTCATAAACTGGCCCGTCCGGAACACCAAAACGATCTGGCCAACATTTACGATCTGGCCGCCGCCCGTATCCTGGTGGACACCACCCCCCAATGCTACCAGGCTTTGGGGATTATTCATGGCAAGTTTCACCCCGTGCCCTACTTGGGAGTCCGTGATTTTATTGCCAATCCCAAAGCCAACGGTTACCGGAGCCTGCATACCAACGTTTTTGGCCCCCAGGGTCGGATTGTCGAGCTGCAGATCAGGACTCACGCCATGCATCAGGAAGCGGAAATGGGTGTGGCCGCTCATTGGCACTATAGCCAAGCCAAAACCGCCGGTATTTCAGACGCCCGGTTGGAAAAAGGAATTACCGGGCCGTCAAATAAGCTTAACTGGGTAAAACAGCTTGCCGCCTGGCAAAAGGAACTCACCTCCAACGAGGAATATCTCTCCGCTCTCAAATTTGACGCCCTCCAGCACCGCAATTTGGTTTTTTCCCCCAAAGGAGATGTTTATGATCTTCCCAAAGGGGCCACTCCTGTCGATTATGCTTACGCTGTCCATTCCGATCTCGGCCACCAGGTGGCTGGAGCCAAAGTCAACGGCAAACTGGTCAGCTTAAATCACGAGCTGAAAAACGGGGATGTCGTGGAATTGATTATCGACCGCAAACGCACTGCTCCCAGCACCGACTGGCTGGAATTTGCCGTTACCACTACCGCCCGCCGCAAGATCCAAAAAACTCTAAAAAATTAAATAGATTCCCCGCTGCTCCCCTCTCTTAAATTTAAGAGAGGGGTTGGGGGTGAGTTATTTAGATCACTTCAAGGTCTAGGTTTGTTATCAGATGATTTGGGCACTCTTACGACCCTTACCACTTCACCAGGCTTTCCGCCCTCTCCGGGTCTAATATGAACCCTAACCGGTTGGCCTCCATAAGTTTTTGAATCTACGACTATCTCTTTTGCCATTCAATTCACCCCCTTAATGAATATTTTCTTCAATAACTAAATTCACGGCTTCAATGGGGGACAGGTCGGAATCCGGCGTGGTCAACTGTTCCAGCGCTGATATGGCCAGCTCCCCGGCTGGTCCACCTTTTCGGGCAATCCGCCACAGCGCCTCTTCCCCGCCGGCGTACACCGCGGATATCAGTTGTCCCTGCGCTTGCGATAATTGTATTTTACTCATAAAAAAACCTCCCTTTCTATTTCGGGAGGGTTTGAAAATATTTTTAAATCTTTTTCTTCCCCCCCCGCTCAGCTCTTATTAGTGAGCATCAGGCAGCCGTCCCAAATCTGGACTGCCCGGCGGGAGATGAAAGAATACAGCCTCATAAAGTCCCTAAATTGTACCGCTTGACCGTCAGGCTGTCAACCCGGATAATCACCCCAAATTGAGTTAAAATTATCTCAATCTATCTCCCCTCTCCTGAATCAGGAGAGGGGTCGGGGGTGAGGTTTTATAGTTAAGCGATCACCTCGTGGGTACATCCATGAACAGAACTCTGACCATCGATACTATTTCCAAAGTAGGGGAGCTGGTCCTGCTCAAAGGCTGGGTCAATACCCGTCGGGATCACGGCAAAATTGTTTTTATCGACCTGCGTGACCGCACCGGCCTGGTCCAGGTGGTTTTAACTCCCGACCTGGCCGCAGATTTGCATTCCGAAGATGTAGTCTACATTACCGGTACCGTCAAAGCCCGCCCGGAAAAATTAGTCAACCCCAAACTCGCTACCGGTACCGTCGAAGTCGAAGCGGCAAAAATGGAACTCATCTCCAAAGCCGCCGAATTACCGCTTCCAATAGACACTTCCGGTCTCGAGATAGACGAAGAAATTCGCCTTAAATACAGGTATCTTGATATCCGGCGTAATCGCATGACAAATAATCTTCGTCTCCGCTCCCAAGTAACCACTTTCATTCGTAATCATTTGGTTAAGGAGGGATTTATCGAAGTCGAAACCCCCATTCTTACCAAAACCACACCTGAAGGCGCGCGTGATTTCATTGTTCCCTCCCGCCTGCAAAAGGGTAACTTTTATGCTCTCCCCCAGTCTCCCCAACAATACAAGCAAATGTTAATGGTGGCCGGTCTGGAAAGATATTTCCAAATCGCCCGTTGTTTCCGCGACGAAGATCCCCGTGCAGATCGCGCGTACGGTGAGTTTACCCAGCTGGATCTGGAAATGTCATTTGTTACCCAGGATGAAATTTTGGAACTTATTGAAACCATGTTTACCCGGCTGATAAAAGAACTTTTTCCCGACAAACACATCTCCCGATCTCCATGGCCTCGGATTCCCCATTTCGAAGCTAAAACTAAGTATGGAACAGACAAACCGGATTTACGGCAGGATACAAATGACCCTGACGAATTGGCATTTTCCTGGACTATAGATTTCCCCCTGTTTACCGAGCAATCACAGGACGATTTTTATTACGGATCCGGCAAAGCCAAATTTGCCCCCTCACATCATATGTTTACCGCCCCTCATCACGAAGACATCTCTTTGTTGGATACTGACCCTATGAAGGTTAGAGGCTTACAGCACGATCTGGTGCTCAACGGATTCGAAATCGGGGGGGGGAGTATCCGGATTCACCAACCCGAAATTCAAGACAAAATTTTTGATCTTATCGGTTTTACCCCTTCCCAAAAACTCCAGTTTGAACATATGCTCAGGGCTTTTACTTACGGTGTTCCCCCGCACGGTGGTATAGCCCCGGGAATAGACCGTTTCCTGATGGCCGCCTTGGGTGAACCCAGTGTTCGCGAAGTTATAGCTTTTCCCACCAGTTCTTCCGGCCAAACCGCGGTCATGGACGCGCCCTCACCGGCTTCTCCCCAACAACTTAAAGAGTTGGGAATAACTCTGGCAGACGTCCGCCTCTCCACCCTTCAGAAAAGATCATGACTCGGCTCTTAATATCCATGGGGATTTTAGTTCTGCTTGTCGCTCTGGCTGTTCGCTGGTTTGCGTTTTCAGCTCCGCTCCCCGTAACAGGAATTTCCGCTCCCCTGCCTCAGTCTAAAAATTTACCCCTGCCGCAGATTTCCGCCCGGCACATTTTTATTTGGGATGTTACTCATCGTACCCCATTGTATTCATTGGACGCTGATTCCCGGATTCACCCCGCTTCTACTACCAAAATGATGACTGCCCTGGTGGCCCTGGCCTTCTACCCTCCGGACCGGGTAATTACCGTATCCAAAGCCTATTCCGAAGGCCAGGATATCGGCCTTACCCCCGGTGAGCAGATTACCGTCGAACGTCTGTTGTATGCTCTCCTGGTACAATCCGCCAACGATGCTGCCGAAGTCCTCGCCGAAAATTATCCCGGAGGCCGTGAATCTTTTGTCACCGCGATGAATAACCGGGCGGGAGAGTTGCATCTTCTGCACACCGTATACCAAAACCCCTCCGGTTTGGACCAAGACGGTCATGTTTCCACTGCTGCGGATTTAGCCCGTTTGGCCGATGAATTCATGCACCAAACCCTTCTGGCTCGCATCGTTTCCGCAGAAAATGCGGTTCTTGCCACTGAAAATTCCAACTCCGCCCATATTCTCAACAACACCAATATATTATTGGGCAAGGTCGAAGGGGTTCTGGGTGCCAAAACCGGTTTCACCGATTTAGCTGGTCAATCCCTGGTTACATTAGTAAACCGTAATAACCATCCGGTTATTATTTCTGTTTTGGGCAGCGACGATCGTTTCCGGGACACGGAATTACTCATCAACTGGGTCTACACCAGCTTCACCTGGTAGTAATTCAATTCCCCCTCTCTTTGATTAAAGAGAGGGGATTAGGCCAGCCTGCCGGCAGGCAGGGGAGTGAGTTAGAAAATTCATTCCTGCACAAATCCTGAATCCACCGCCTGCACATAACCCATAAACCCTCCGTCTCCCTCAAACACAAACACCGGTTGCAAAAACTCCTGCGGATCGTTTGATTCATAATATGCCAGATATACCTTGCGGATAATCACAACCGGGATTGTCCTTTTGGCGATATATCCGCCACCGCCCTGCAGTTCCTCCCATGCTTTATCCACGATCTTCAAAGGGTAAGTGGCAAAACTATTTTCCAGAACCTGCGAGTATTGGTAATTTGCCTGGACAGTCCGCTTATTGTCTCCCGCACTGGAAATAATTACGCTAACCGGCGATGTATCCCCTCCGGCCGTTACGATTTTCTGCTCGTCCTTATCCGCTCTGAATAAATCCACCCTCACAAAATTAGCTTCATATACAGAATCAATCGGCACCATTGCCGAACCGGTGGCCGCCAGATAAGTAAACTCTCCGGTTCCTGCCGCCAGATCGTCAGGCAATAGTCCCAGGTTCTGGAACCAGCCTTTAGCTTCCGTTACGGCCGAATTTCCGGACGGTACGGTTTTAGTGCCGGTTATCTCGCTGTTGCTTGTCCAGTCGTATTTATATGCAAATCCCCGAGAAACAATATTTACCACCACCTCAGCCGGTATCTCAGGATGATAAAAGCGGTAAGTCACTTCATCCAGTTGTTCGGGTTCGCTCACAAAACCCAAAGGCAGTATTTTGTTTTTGATCCGGTCCAGCTCCAGTAGCCGCGATTTATTTATTCCCACCACATATGCCCTGCCCACCACCGGTAATCTGGGCAAAGTACCCTCAATCGTTTCCAGTTTGTACTCGGGAGTATTGCCTGCGCTGGTCGGGGGAAAAATTAATTTAGGCAGCTTGCCGAATGTCACAGTCGGGGGCTCGGGAGGAGGGGGATTCAATCTCAGATAAATGGTTTTTGCAATTCTGGAAAAAACCGGAAACAAAATAATCAGAACTACTGCCACCGATCCGTATTTGATTGTTTTCCGCGCAATCCCGCTTACTTCCGTTAGCGTCGCCATATGTCAAATTATACAACGTGAGCCGTGATAAAATTTGTATTATATGGTCCGCACCCGCTTTGCCCCCTCCCCCACAGGTCTTATGCATGTCGGTAACCTGCGTACTGCCGTCTATGCTTTCGCATTAGCCAAACATAATAACGGCCGGTTTGTTTTGCGTATCGAGGATACAGACCAAAAGCGTTACGACCCCAATGGTATAGACGATATCAAAAATATTCTTACCGCTTTTGGCCTCAAATGGGACGAGTTTTATATTCAGTCAGAAAGAAAAAATGCTGGTGTATATCAGCAAGTTGCCGAAAAGTTGGTTGCAGATCATCATGCTTTCTATTGCCAATGCCCGGCCAGGAATGCGAAAAAGGAAGGTTTTTCTCAAGTACTCAGGGACCCGTGTAGGAACAAAAATTTAGCTTCCGGCGCTATAAAACTAAAGGTTCCTGACGATCAAAAAATTTCCTATAGGGATTTTGTCCTGGCCAAAGATGTTGTCTGGAATACCAATACCGTTTATGACGCCACACTTTTAAAAAGTGACGGCTTTCCTACATATCACTTGGCTGCCATGACCGACGACGTTCAAATGAACATCAGCCACATTCTCCGTGGCCACGACTGGATGCCCAGCACCCCCATTCATCTTCTGGTGTTGGATTTTATTGGCGGTACCCGGCCTGAAATAGGTCACTTGACCGATATCCAATCACCCAAAGGCGGGAAACTTTCCAAACGTCGGGATTCAGTATTTTGCGAAACTTATTTGCAGGAGGGATATTTACCCGGTGCACTATTAAATTTTGTAATCCTTCTGGGGTGGGCTCCCAAGGACAACCGGGAATTGTTCACTTTAGAGGAATTTGTCGCTGCTTTCGACCCTTCCGGATTCCAAAAAGCCAACCCGCTGTTTACCGAAAACAAGCTCAACTGGTTAAACGGACATTATATTCGTAAAAAAATGGATACAGAACTTATCCACCTCGTGAAACAATACGTGAAAGAAGATGCTCTCGACGAAAAGTTGTTGCAAATAATTCCGCTGGTCAAAGACCGACTGGTCAAGCTATCTGATTTTTCCGCTCTTACCGGTTTCTTTTTTACCCCCCCCGCTTATACCCGGGATCTCTGGACGGATCCGGCCGGATCCGGAAAACATCTTGAACTTGGACTTGGATTACTGACCTCATCTGCATGGAACAAACAGGAAATCGAAAGCAATTTAATGACATTAATTAATCAAAAAGGCTGGAAAGTAGGGGATTTCTTCATGTCTTTGCGGATCGCCATATGCGGCAGCAGACATACCCCGCCTCTTACCGAAACCATGCTGGTTCTGGGTAAAGAAGAAACTCTAAGAAGAATCAATAATGCAATGGAACACCTCTCCCTATAATTCCCCTCTCCTAAATTAGGAGAGAGGCTTGGGGTGAGGTATTAAATATATGAAACGTCGTAATCTGCTCAATACCGATTCTCTGCGTTCCCGCCTGAAACTGAAAAATATCCAGTCGGAATTACTACTCAAAGCCCACCACTCCCCGGCTGTCGCTCTGCTGGAATCTGCCGGAATCAGACCAGGAGGTATTCGTGATCATGCTTCCCGCCTCCTGGCAGCCGGAGCTACGGCCTCCGCTCTTTTCTTGACACCTACCAATTCACTCCCCATCCTGGCCTCCCTGCCTTCTGCATCCCAGTCAACGTTTATGACTCCCATGGATCTGCATCACTCCCTGGTTGACAGCCTCGCTTCGGTTATCAGTCCCGAAGCAGGTGTCTTGACTCCGGCACAGGAAGAAGAGATCAGCAGGATTCTGCACGATCACCTCGGAATTCATGCTTCAGCCGAATTGGAAAGCAACCGTCTGAATCGCAGCTATGGCATTATCGGTGCAGAACAGCATTTACCCCGTTTCCCTGGGGATACGGCTTCCCAGCATCAGGATTATATCCGGGCAGGAATTACCCCCGGTAGGGGAGCCTGGGGATATTTCGCTAACTCGAGAGGAGATCTCACTCCCCTGCTGGAACAGACTGAAAAATACTACGTGGCTGTCCAGACATTGTATTTGCCGGATTGGAACACCCGCCTGGCCTATCTTCGTGACTGGTATAAATACCGCAAGATGTTGGTACTCAACCCCGAAAACGGCAAAGCTATAGTTGCCGCCGTTGCCGATTCCGGCCCCGCGGCCTTTACCGGCAAACACTTTGGAGGTTCCCCCGAAGTTATGGCCTACTTACGTCGCCTGGACGGAGCCCAGCGGGGTCCGGTACTGATGTTTTTCGTCGACGATCCCCAAAATCAGATTCCGCTGGGTCCGCTGGAGTACAATTTAGAAAAAGCCCTACCCTTACATGAGTAAAATATTCTATAGCCAATTCCGCAGGCGCGTCAGCACCGAAGGAATATACTTCCCGCGCAGCGGGACAGATATATAAAATTTTTATGTTAAAAATTTTTTACGATCATCTTGTTATCCGCGAGGACGTCATTACCGCCCTCGATGCCTTTTCTCTGGATCCGCTGGAAAAAGAGGAATTGGTTCGCCTGGTCGATTCCCATCTCCATCATCATATCCTGAACGTGATACTCAATCATTTACCCAAAGACAAACACCCGGAATTTATGAATCTGTTTATCAAAACTCCTCACGACCGGAAACTACTGGATTATCTCAAAACTCATATCAGTATCGATATCGAATCCCAGATCACCACCCATGCTGTCAAGGTAAAAAAGGAAATTCTGGAAGACATCCGCAAATCCCGCCGCAGTAAATAGTTTTAGAAAATCTTCCTTATCCACCCCCAACCCCCGCTATTATTTATAAAGCTGCTCGTGAGTACCGATAGCCACAAAATACGCAATCGTATCCTTTCCTTCGCGTTTTTCCGTATAAATAGCCCGCCAATCGCTCGTGACATTAATACTGCGGTACCCCTTCCATTTACCTTTTAATGAATGGTTATTCAGTCGGGAGTTATGGGGATTATCAGTAAAAAACAATCACGGTTTTTATAAAGTTCTTGCGAATGTTTACCCTAATTTTCTTTATTCTTTTCAACAAGTCGGAATCGTACCGAATAATCATATCCCCATCTTATCCAAATACTTTGCTGCATCTTTGGCGTTGCTAAACGCGGGTGAAGTTTTATCTCTGCGATAATTTTCCTCGGCTTGCTTAATGGTTTTGACCAAATACGCGCTTGGCTCTTCATCCAGACTAAACTCCACTCTTCTGGTTCTGACGATTTGTTTTAAATATGCATTCACCAGAGAACTCAGGCTAATACCTAGTTTCTTAGCAATTTTCTGGGCTTCTTCTTTAATAGCTGGGTCAGTCTTAGTTATCACAATCGCAGTATTCATGTATCTAATATATATACATTAGATATATTATTGTCTATATCCAAATTCATATCCAGGTTCGTCATACTGCAATACCCGGATAGCCTTGCTTGCTCCGCCGGTTGTCCTTCGAAACCCTGCTAGCTTTCTCCCGATATCAGATATTTTTCCGATCGTTTTAGTAGTACGGCGTTTACAGCCACGATTATCGAGGAAGCGGACATTAAAAGGGCAGAGATTTCCGGCCGCAGTAAAATACCAAAATTCGGATAGAGAACTCCGGCAGCAACCGGTATAGCCAGTACATTATAGACACTTGCCCAAACCAGATTTTCCTTCATTTTCCGGACTGTTGCCTTGGACAATCTGATCGCTCTCAACACATCTGCCGGGTCCGATTTCATGAGAACTATATTGGCAGTTTCGATGGCCACGTCTGTACCGGCACCGATGGCAATACCGATGTTTGCCGCCGCCAGGGCGGGAGCGTCATTTACCCCGTCACCCACCATCGCCACAAACTTGCCTTCAGATTGCATTTTCCTGACATATTTTTCCTTGTCTTCCGGATGCACGTCCGCAAATATTCTTTCAATACCCAAATTCCTGCCGATAGCTTCGGCTGTTTTCTGGTTGTCTCCGGTGATCATCGCTACTTCCAAACCCAATTCTTTCATTCTGTCGACGGCATATTTTGCCGTGGGCTTAATCGGATCCTGTGCCGCCGCAATCCCGGCCACTTTCCCCTCTACTGCCAAAATCATAATGGTCTTTCCCTGGCTTAATAAGTTCTCTATATGGGAAGCCACCGAAGCCAGATCAACTTTCCTGTCCCGCATCAATTTCACCGTTCCGATAACCACAGCCTTGCCGTCCACTGTCGCCTCCACACCCGATCCGGATAACGATTGAAAACCTTCGACTTTCCGGTTCAGTGAAATGCGTCGTTTCCCGGCTTCGGCGATGACCGCGGCACTTAGCGGGTGGCCGGATTTGGCCTCGACAGCGGCATCAAAACTAATCACCTCACCGGCTGTGAAACCGGGGGCGGCAATTACGTCGGTAATTACCGGTTTACCGGATGTCAGGGTTCCGGTTTTGTCCAAAACCACAGTCGTAATTTTTGATGTCTGCTCCAGAGTAGCGGCGTTCTTTATCAGTATATTATGCTTGGCTCCCAATCCGGTGCCTACCGCTACAGCTGTGGGTGTAGCCAATCCCAAAGCATCCGGACACGCAATGACTATAGCTGATACGGCAAAGGTTAATGCTGCGACTAGCCCGGCGCTTGTTCCGAAATACCAAATAACAAAGGTAAGTAATCCGGCCCCAACCGCCAGAATGACTAAATACTGTGCCGCTTTATCTGCCAGCCTTTGGCCCGGGGCTTTGGAATTTTGGGCGGTTTCGACAAGTTTTACAATCTGAGCCAAAACAGTGTCACTGCCCACTTTAGTCGCTTCAAACTTCACGGTACCTGTTTGGTTTATTGACCCGCCGACCACACCGTCTCCGACTTTTTTAGTAACCGGAATTGATTCTCCGGTAACCAAAGATTCATCAATCGCTGTTTCTCCCTCAATGATTTTTCCGTCGACCGGGACTTTATCCCCCGGTTTGAGGATGATGACATCACCGATTCGCACCTCCGATGTGGGGGTAAGAACTTCCCGTCCGTCCTTTTCCACTCTCGCCTGCGGGGGGACCAGATTGAATAAAGCTTTCAGGGCGTCCGTTGTGCCTCTCCTGGATCTCATCTCCATCCAGTGGCCGAAAAGCACGAAGGTAATCAGCATGGCCGCGGCTTCATAAAAGGAATCACTACTCCCGAGGAATATAAGTACTATGCTGAAAAGATACGAAGCGGTGATTCCTACTGCTATCAGTACCGACATGTTCAGGGTCTTATTTTTTAGGGCAAAATATGAGGAATACAAAAATATCCAGCCGCAATAAAAAAAGACCGGGGTGGTTAATACCAGCATCAGCCAACTTTCAGGGATTGGCGTCGGCAATCTGAAACCCAAAAGAGACATGCCCATAGGTGAATAGGCGACAATGGGCAGGGTCAGCATTAGGGAGACAAAAAATTTGTTTCTGATATCCTCTTCCATCAATTTCGCCATTTCACTTCCCGCCATACCGGAGTGGTCCATCCCCATTGTCATCGTCATTCCCATTCTGAATTTTTCCCAAAAAGTGTGGCCTCGATGTCCTTGAACCGCGGATTTGATCAAAGTCATTCCGCACTCGGGGCATATACCGGGATTATCCTTCGTAATCTCGGAGTGCATCGGACAGGTATACATACTCCAACTTTAATTCTTTTTCCTCATCTTGTCTTCGTGATCATGCCCTGATCCGTGCCCTCTCATCATGACTAAATGCATGATGATGCATAAAAATGGCAATAGGTATAGAAAAATATTTTTCATCTGGCCATTCCGGAACTAAAGCGGGCGAATTCAAAAAACATAAAGGTAAATGCGACAGCCATTACCCATGGGGCCAGGGCGGAGGCGTAATTTCTTTTGCCGGGGACAAAACCGCGCAGTAGCAGGGAATTACCGACGACGGAAATCGAGCTGAGAGCCATAGCCAGTCCTGCCAATTCCGGCTTCAGGACCAGCCCCGCAAAAGCAAATACCCGGGCGGCCACGGGAATGCCGATCACGTTATAAAACAGAGCAAAAAACATATTCTGCCGGATTTTGCTCATGGTAGATTTGGACAAATTGATGGCGTTGACCACATCCCGCAGGTCGTTTTTGATAATGACTATCCCGCCGGTTTCCATGGCCACGTCGGTACCGCTTCCCATGGCAATCCCCAGATCCGCCTGGGCCAGAGCCGGAGCATCATTAATGCCGTCACCCACCATCGCCACTTTCCAACCCTTGTCCTGCAGTTTTTTCACCTCCAGGGCTTTATCCTGGGGCAAAACTTCAGCCAGCACATTGGTAATCCCCACTTGCACAGCGATGGCTTTGGCCGTCCGGATATTGTCACCGGTAATCATCCAGACCTCGATTCCCGCCTTCATCAGTTTCTCCACCGCCTCTTTAGAAGTGTCTTTAACGGTATCGGCGACTCCGATCAGTCCGAGTATTTTTGTTTTTGTTGCCAGGATCATGACGGTTTTCCCCTGCTCTTCGAGCCGGACTATCTTGCGTTCGTATTTACTCACATCCAGACCTGCCGCCTCCGTAATCAGCTTGCGGTTACCAAAGTAATATGTCTCATCGTCAATTTTTCCTTCGACCCCGTGTCCCGGGATTGCCGAAAATGCTTCGACTCTCCCTTCTGCGGGCAGGCCTTGCTCGCTTGCATGGTTAACGATAGCTTCTGCCAGGGGATGCTCGGATAATTTTTCCAGACTTGCGGAAATGGCTAACACTTCGTCCGGATCCAGCTCGCCGAGGTCTTCGACATCCGTAACTTCGGGCTTACCCTTGGTGATCGTTCCGGTCTTATCAAATACAATTGCTTTGATATGGCAGGCGCTTTCCAGAGGTTCCCCGCCTTTGATCAAAATCCCGTGCTCGGCGCCTTTGCCGGTACCCACCATAATGGCCGTCGGTGTAGCCAGTCCCAGGGCACAGGGGCAGGCAATCACAATCACGGCGGTGAACGCCATTAAGGCAAAAGAGAGCGTTGCCCCCAGCAGAAAGTACCACACGCCAAACGTGGCTATGGCCACAATAATAACTGCCGGGACAAACCAGGCGGAAATCCGGTCGGCAACAGCCTGGATGGGGGCTTTTGACCCCTGGGCATCTTCCACCAGCCGGATAATTTGGGAGAGAGTAGTTTCCGCGCCCACCCGGGTCGCTTTAAACTCAAAGCTGCCGGTTTTGTTTATGGTACCGCCTATGACAAAGTCTTCGGGATTTTTTTCGACAGGCAGGCTTTCGCCGGTAATCATGGACTCATCCACTGCAGACACACCTGTGATAATTACGCCGTCCACCGGAATTTTCTCACCGGGTCTGACCACCAGAATCTCATCTTTACCCACCTGTTCTATGGGGATATCCAGAGTTTGTCCGTTTCTGACTACCCGGGCGGTTTTGGCCTGCAATCCCATGAGTTTTTTAATCGCCTCGGAAGTGCGGCCTTTGGCTTTGGCCTCCAGAAATTTACCCAAAATAACGAATGTGATCAAAAAAGCGGCGGTTTCAAAGTACAACTCGGGGATCTTTACCCCGCCCAGACCGTAGATAGTGCCGTATCTCAGGAAATGATTGATAAAATTCACCAGGCTGTACCCGAAAGCCACTGAAGTACCGATGGCAATCAGGCTGTCCATATTAAAAGTTTTCATCTTCAGGGCGGATATCATGCCTTTGTAAAACCCGGCACCGATAAAAATTTGAACCGGTGTCGCCAAAACCAAAGAAATAATTCCGACAACGGGCAGGAGGACGGTGGTTCCCGGAAGGCCGGGGAAAAAGTCCATGAACATAAAGTAGATCATGGGGGAGGACAACAAAAAGCTGAAAATGAATTTGCGTAACTGGTGATTTATTTCTGACCGTTGACGGTCCTGCTGGGAGATGGCGTTTTCAGCAGATTCCTGTACTCCTTTATACCCCGCTTTACCCACGGCCTTGATTAGATCCTCAACCCCGGCTTGGGACGGATTATAAGTTATCGTAGCTTTTTCCGCGGCAAAATTTACGTTAGCCGCGCTCACCCCGGGGACTTTTTTCAGCTGACGCTCGATCAGGCCGGCACAGGAACTGCAGTGCATCCCCGAAATCACCAAATTTGCCCGGTCGTTCACGACAGAGACAGCAGGGGTCATGGAAACCTCACCATTCGCGGAAGACGCCGAAAAAATAAGTTTGCCTTTGACAGAAAATTGTCCGTCAGCATCACGGCTGATTTTACCCTCCAACTGTATTTCAGGCGGTAAAGTAAAAGATGGGATCGGAAAAGTTTTGTCAGTCGTCGTAAGCAAAATATCATTGGCAGAAACGTAATCATCATGTATAACTGCGGAATATCCGGCTTTTTTAACGGCATCGAGAATCAGACCCGGCTTAACCTGCTTGCCGGCAAGCATTACGGACCCCCTTCCTGTTTTATGATCTATTGAAATATCTTTTATTCCCGCGACCGTGGATAACTCCTCTCTGATCAATAACTCACAGGACTGGCAGTGCATTCCCGAGACTTGAAAATTTAATAATTTGTTCATTCTGCTAATCAGGAAACTGAATACGGTGTCCCGGATAACGCTGCCCTTACTTGGACAACCGGAATCTCAGAAATAGAGGTAATTCTGGTATTTCCGGAGTCCGGATCTGCATCCACCGAAGTCACCCCCGGGATTGAACCGATTCTTTTTTCCGTCAGTTTTTTGCACGCTGGGCAATGCAGCCCCTTTATAATTATCGTAGTCGTCATATTAATTGACCTGGATCCGTCCCCGGGGAACACCCATGGCACAAGTAATTCCGAAGTCGCCCGGCTTTGTGGGAGTAAATTCAAAAGTCACAGTTGTACCTTTACTGAATACTTCCACTCTATTGGACAACCCCGGCAGGGTAACACTGCTCATACAACCATACCCGTCATCTTGGGCTTCAATTTCAAATCTGACCGGCTGGTTGGCTTTCACCGAAAACTGGTTCGGGACTATATCCTTATCCTGGCTGTATACCGCTTTAATTACTTGAACTGAATTCTGGTTCGTAACCTCACCGGTAGTAACGGACACCTGTTTTTTCACCCCGCACCCGCATCCGCCGCCTCCGCAGGCACCCCCGCCGGCGGGAGGGATCGGGTTTTGCGCCAAAACGGCATCAGTTTCTGGTGAAACAGCTCCGGAGGTGTTTTCGTCAACCACGGTAAACACCCCGGTATACATGCCCATGCTGCATGAAAATCGGATGGTACCTGTTTGGTCAGGGTTGAATTCGATGACATTTTCACCCGGCTGTAAGCCCTGGCGGATACCCAGCTTTTGGGAAACAATACTGGCCGCACAGGTGTTGCTGTCCCGGGAATCAATAATCCAGCGGACGGGAATACCCTTTTTGATCGTGAATTTATTGGGTACGTATCCCGAAGACACCTGGCGCATTCTGACTTCCTGGATTCCGTTAACCAGTTTGACATTAGGGTCTGCATTGGTATTTGCTGCCCAGGCGGGATTTGTCCATAAAATATTCGGGAATGATCCGATACCCAGTAGGTTTAATCCGTTGGAAATATTAAACAAAGAGAGGGCGACTACCACAATCCCCGCAGTTTTGAAAAAGAGCCTGGCTGCATGGCCTTTGACGGCTGATGTTAGTCCTCCCACACCCAATAGACCGGGAGCAGTCCCTAGGGCAAATACTCCCATAGTCAAAGCTCCCGCAATCGGGCTCCCGGTACTCATGGCAAAAAGCTGCATGGCTTGGGTAAAGCCGCAGGGCAGGAAAAAGGTCAGACCTCCCATTATGGCGGAGTTTTTGTGGCTGTAGTCCGAATCCGCCCGGTCTTTGATACCAAAGAAACGGGTAATATTTTTGGGTATGGTAAAAGAAAATCTTTTGAGGAATGGAAAAATATCAATAAGTTGTGTACCCAGAAGCAGCATCACTATCCCGACACCGACCGTCAATACCCCCAATACTGACGTGGAGAGTTGGAAAACGGAACCCAAAAAACCGATTAGTCCTCCGAGGATAAAGAAAGAGATAATCCGGCCCAGGTTAAAAAACAGATGCGGTTTAAATTTTTCCATACCGGAGGCTTCGGGATGTTTTTTGGAAAATTGAGCCGAGGCCCCCAGAACCAATCCCCCGACCAAGGCCATACAGGTGGATACCCCGGCGGTAATTCCTATCAAAAAGACTACCGGCAGGTTATTATAATTTCCGGATATATTGGCGCTCAGACTGAATAAGCCAAAGCTTTTAGCTATCAGATATAAACCGACGGCAATTACCGCCGCAATCCCCAATTCTTTGTAGGCTTTAACATCCCCGGTAATTAATTTGTTGTCCGTGCCCTCCCCGGCGCCGTAGCTGTATCCGGCGTTTTCTATCGCCCGGATGAGATCATCTTCATAAAGATGCCCCCGATAATGAATATATGCACTCCCGTTTTTGTGATTTACATAGGCCTCCGTAACCCCGGGGATTTTTTTCAGCTCATCCTCAACCAGGATCTCACAGGAACGGCAATGCATTCCGGAGATGCCTATTCGGCATTTATTCATAAGGGGAAGAATACAGGATTAATTATTAAGAATTTATGAAGATTTCGGGGTAGCGGGTATCCTGACAGTGAAAGTAGTTATTTTACCCGGGGTGCTGAGTATCGAGATTTCCCCATGGTGGGTTTCGACGATCGACTTGCAGATAGACAGCCCCAAACCGCTGCCGGCATCGGGAGTATCCACATCAGTTCTGTAAAAGCGTTTAAAAACCAGCGGCAGGTCCTTTTGGGAAATCCCCCGGCCGGTATTGGATATTTCAAAAGCGGCCGACTCTTTTTCCCTTCTCAAACTCAGGGCGATTTTTCCGTGCACCGGAGTGTATTTAACCGCATTATCCGCTAGGTTATATATTGCCCGGAATAACTTTTTGGGACTGCCCCGCACGTAAATTTCATCTTCAATTTCGGACAAAACCCGGATTTTTTTAGAGGTGGCCAGGTTTTTTAACATCTCCTCCGCTTCATTGATAAGTTCGGAAAGATTCACATGTACAAATTGCGACTCTATTTCTCCTGATTGGGACATGGCCAGATCCAGAACGTCATTAATAGTTGAGGACAGCCGGTCAACCACATCCAGATTACCGCTTAAGGTGCTTTCAAGTTCTTCACAGTCTCTTTTTTTTGACAGAGCTACCTCAATACTGCTTTTGAGAGTAGCAAGCGGAGTTTTCAACTCGTGTGCCACATCACCGATAAACCGCCTTTCCCGGTTAAAAGATTCATCCAACCGGGCCAGCATGGAATTAAATGTAGCCGTCAAGTGCTCAATCTCATCCCGGGTACCGGGATTGGGCAGCGATTGATTTAGATTGGTACTGCTGACCTCATCCAGTCTTTGCTTCAATTTGGATAGCGGCATCAAGGCCGCCCTGGCAATCAAATATCCGGCTAACCCTGCCGGGATCCCCACAGCCAGGATCAGAAAGATCAATATTTTAATCAGGCTGTTTAAAGACCTGGTGATGACATCTGTAGGGTGGGCCACTAATACCAAATTGACAGTGGATCCGTCCTTTATTACCGGAAAAATACCCAGCCGCATGGACAGGCTGCCGATTTTCCTGTCCACAAAAGTGGGTTTGATGATATTGGCTGATTTTTCCAGAGTATCCTTCAGGACCTCCATCCCGGAGTCAACCGGTTGGGAGGTGGTCAATTGTTTTCCGGAGTCGTCTGATACCGCCACCAGCATCCCCGGCATTTGGGCAAATTCGAAAGATAATTGTTCTTTGGGAAAAGTAATATGCACACCTGTTGTTTGATCCGTCACCAGCCTGACGATAGTCTGGGCATGGTTGGAGATTTCCCTGTCTGTCTGGCTTTTTAGGATTTGCGCCGTTACGTAATAAAACGACCCGAAAAGGACTATACAACTGCCGGTCAGCGCCGCCAGATACCACAAAGTCAACCTAAACCTGATGCTGTGAAACTTCATGGTTTGGTGGAAATTTTAAAACCGACTCCGTGCAGAGTGTGAATCAGTTTGACAGACCGGTTTTTATCCACCTTCTTGCGTAATGTAGCCATGAAGGCGTCGACCACATTACTCATATTTTCATAATTGATATCCCAGACGTGTTCGATAATCATAGTTCGGGTGACTACTTCACCTCTGTGCCGCATCAGATATTCAAGAATGGAAAATTCTTTGGGGGTCAGACTTATACCTTTACCCGCCCGGGAAACTGTATGTTTACCGGGATCCAGCTCCAGGTCAGCCACCCGCAAAACCGGCGATGCCTCCGTCTGGCCTCGGCGGAGTAGTGCCTGGATTCGCGATTTCAGCTCGATAAAAGCAAACGGTTTAGTCAAATAATCATCTGCCCCGCTATCCAATCCCTGGGCGACCTCCTCAACAGACCCCTTGGCCGTCAGCATTAATATCGGGGTCTTGTAACCCTTAAGCCGCATGGTTTCGCATATCTTTACCCCGTCCATTTTTGGCAGCATGATGTCCAGAATAATACAGTCGTATGTCTCGGTCGTAGCTAAATACAACCCCTCTTCGCCGTCAAACGCCGCGTCCACCGCAAAACCGGCTTCAGACAAGCCCTTTTTAATGTTATCCGACAAGTGTTTTTCGTCTTCAACCAGCAGTATACGCATATGGGTATTATATCCCCGAAGTTGAGAAACCCTCAAAAAACCTGCCCGTATCCCTGATCATTTGCCGTACACACCAGCTGGCATATAGACCGCCGAATATCTTACCCGGCCACGGGTTTTTTTCAGGCAGACTGTAATCAATAGCCACCCGCAGCAATGTTTTTTGGCTCTGAGGCAACAGGTTAACTTTCATCCGATAATAGCCGATTATTATCAGTCTTGGAGTACCGATTGTTGTCCACTCTTTTACCCGGGGTGGCTCTCTCCGGGTGATCACCTCATCCAGTGAAAGATCCAGGCCGAACACTTTACCCCGCATCCGCACATGAGAACCGACTTTTTGCCCGTTGTCTTTATCCGTGGAAATATCCATAGATCCTCCGCCCAGCATCCACGACGGTTTTTTCATATGGGAAGAAAAGCTCTTGTGATCGTCGATGTAATTAAAAACCTGCCGGGAGCTAGCTGAGATCAGTAGAGATTCTTCATAATGAATCATTAATGTATTTTATACCCCGCACCCGCCGCCCTGCTTCGGCGGCTCCTGCTGCAGACCATTTTCTATTAACCAATTTTTAGCGCTTCTCCAACCCGATGCAGAGGAATACTTTTTCGAGAGTAAAAGTTTGGCATCAATTTCGGCGAAGTTTTTGCCCGAGGTTTCTTTAAAATATAACGCCAGGTCATAATAATTTCCCGGAAACCAGTAAGCATTAAAATACTTGGCCGCCTGATACATCTCATCTTCGTTGGCGTCATCCGCAGCCATCAACTGTAAAACTCCCAGCAAAGCCATCCCGTGATTGCAGTCGGGAAAAGCGGTGGAGTTATTACAACAGGGCCGGTAAATATTTTCAGCCACTCGTTTGACAAGAGATTCCTGTGCCGGGTTCAAAGGAATCAGGTTGTCACTGGAATAATAATTCATGGCTTCGGTTTTGGATAAAGTCCAGCCTCCTGTCGAGGCAAAATTACCCAAATCTGCCCGGCCGCCGTATTTGGACATTTCCCCGTTATCCAAAATCTGCGATTTATTGCTCAGCCCTACAGCCCAAAAGAAATTTAAAAGAAAGTAGGAGTTGTCCCTGTTGATGACAATATTTTCTACAGATTCCTGTTCAAGTATTTTTTCCAGCTCAGGTGTTAAAGTCTGACCGGACCGGGTATAAATATCTTTAAACTTTTTCAGGTCAATAACTCCGCCTTTGACCATTCTTGGGCCCAATTTTCCGAATTTGGCGTTGATTTGATAACCGGATACGGGATTAATCTCGTCAAAAAGATTATTTTCCCAGGCGGGCGGGTTAACACTTCCATTACTGGCGACCGGTGCGGGAACAGCGCGCTGTATCAGGTTCGGTAAAACCTGCGAAGCAATAAAAAACAGGTTTAATGACAGGCTGACAGCCGCAATCAACACCAGTTTATTCTTCATTTATAGCGGAATATCTGAGTAATTTATAAAAAACAAAAAGGACGATCAGAAAAATCGAGATATCCAGGATCGGATTTCTGAAATACCTGGCAATTTCAAACACCACCAATCTCAGGGATTGACTGTAGGGTTCCATCTGGTTCATCACAATCTTCCCTTGGTAATTAAAAATGGCAATCAACAGTCCGGTTACAATAAACACTCCGGCACCGATATACTTCATAACCGATGCAATTTCCCTCTTCCCGGCAATCTCAATTTTTGTGGCCAGCTTTTTATATAACATAGACATTAAAAATAACGGCATCACCACTCCCATTACATAAACCAAAGCCACAACGCTCGCCTGCAGTAGAGATGGAGATAGAGATACCAAAGTAACAGCAGCTAATAACACAGGAGCACAACAAGATGAGGTTAATCCGGACATTATTCCCAACCCAAATATACTGCCGGTATTTATTGTTTTATTTTGCCTGGGTATAGCCAGCTTTGGAAGGTGAAATAGAGGTTTAATTGTCATAATCCCCATCAGGATCATGAATCCGGCACCCAAGTAATAAACAGGGGCGTGATAACTATCCAGAAAATAAACTACCGCCCTAAACCCCAGCGCTATCGGCATCAGAATAATGGATAATCCCGCAGCATAAACCATAGTGTAATACATCACTTTCTTCTTCTCTTTAAATACCATGCCCAGGTAAGACGGGAATAGGAAGGTGATGCAGCAGGGTGCAAACAAGGCCAACACTCCGGCCAGAAAGGATGCGGTCAGGGAAATTCCGAACAGGAAATTAGAATCCATATCTAACGGACTATAGCCCTGATCCCGAAAACCAGCCTTGATTTATCCGGGTCGTTGGTAGAAACATAAACCTCTCTCTGCACTGAACCGTAGACAGGCATTGAAGCCGGACGATAGGTCACCTGCAATATGGCGGTATCACTGGGGGATATTTCGGTCACAAATCCGCTCTGGGTATGCATACTGTATTCCTTACTCGTGAAACCCTTGTAAATAATTTTTCCCGATGTGCATCCGCAGCTGGAATTGATATTAGTTATCTGTAAAGGTTTTTCCCCGGTATTCTTGATCTCAAAATCTCGGGTAACTGCATCTGATATTTTAATTTCCCCCACGTCGGCAGAAGTCTCCCCCGTCTCGACTTTTGGCTTACTGACAACAAAAACCAATCCCGTCACTACTACCATTAACCCCATGAATCCAACAAGGATATTTTTTACAGGCACGACCCCATAATAGACAGGAGTAAATTAAGATTTTATGAAGATCGTCTCCCTCCCTTAACGCAGGAGGATGGTTTTCAATATAATCATATAAATGAGTACACACCATTACCCTCTGGCTTATTTTCAGATCCAACATACATTTGCTCAAAAAATGTCAGATATTACCGGAATGTCAATAGACGAAGCACTTCTGAAATATACCGCTTATTATAAACGCATCGGAATCGACGATTGGCAGCATAACCCCAGTCATCCCCGATGGCAAAAACTTATTTCCGGTATTCACTCCGGACAAAATCCCGCTCAATTAGCCTTCTCGATTTACAAAACACAATTTTTTACTGGTTACCCCCCGACTGCTCCCTCCGGCTGTTTTTCTTATGATTACGAAAAAGATAATTATTCTGTTGCCCTTCATTTTCAAAACAATTTTGCATCCAAAACCAGTCCCTTATCCGAAGAAAATTTTCCTTCAAGAATACAGGAGCTAACAAATATCTTCAAAGAAATAAAACATAAATTTCCCACAGCTCAAGTTGTCAAAGGAGGCTCCTGGTTATATGCCTACAATTCTTATCGGCAACTGTTTCCTCAGGAGTTCATTACCAATTTGGGTGAATCTCCCGGCGAGTTTAACGGGAACGGACTTTGGGGACAGTTCATCACCAGTTCAGGAGCTCTTAACGAAAAACGGGCATGGCAATTTTTGGAATCAGTGAATAAGGCCACAACCAAGGCGGAATTAATAGACGCTTTTCCCCTCAAATTTTATAAAACCCAAGCCCCGATAACCGTCTTCTACAAACACTATTTAGACGAAATACGAACAACGAACAACGATTAACGATCAACCAGCAGCGCTTTCTTAAGTGCAGATAGCATTCGGACCATCTTTTCACATCTCTCATACAGCGATTCATATTCATTTTTATCTATATAACCCAGATGTTTAGCAATTGTTAATATTGCTGTACACTCAAAACACGATCCTTTGGCCATATTCAAAAAATGACCAAAATCTTTCTGTGACCGGCTCGACCCCTCTGCGATATTCAATGAAACTGAAACCGCTGCTCTTCGAAATTGATCCACCAACCCAAACATTTCACGCTTGGGCCATTTTGATGTTATTTCATAGATGACATTTGTTAACTGCAATGACTCCTGATAAACACGCAATTCTTCAAACTTAAACATTATTTTTCGGTACGATTAACGATTAACGAACAACGAATAACTAATAACTTATTACCCCGCTCCCCCGGAGAACCCTCCGCTTCCCCCCGTACCTGCCGCTCCGTATCCCGAAAAACTATTGGATATTGCTATCAATGAACCAAAAGTAACAGCAAACGTATCCGAAAAATTACCTATAGATGCTCCGCCTCCCGTTGTAGCCACATACAAACCGGAAGTCGCCATCGAGTTAGCATCAAAATTCACCGGCAGCTGCGACAGTGCCTTCAGGGAAATTCCCAGGGCTGTGCCGTAGACCAGATATTTTTCCCACAACACCACCGAGTCGATGGGGTTGTTTCTTGTCACCTGATAGTCCTGTAAATACTTTTTAAAAGCTTTCCAGCTGGCGGTTTCCCTCAATCCTTTTTCCGTCAGTTTCTCCATAAATACGGCAGTAAAGACCATAACTACCGTCGCCGTCGCCGTTATTCCGATAGCTATGGCCACTATCATCCCCGGTACGGGAACTACTTCCCTCAGATTCTTTACGAAAGAAAGACCGAACATGATTAACACCGCATGCACCAGTATGTCCCTCCCCATTTTTTGCTTCAGCATATTGGCGTGGGTATCCAATATCCCGGAAAACATCAGAATTTTCTTTCCCAACTTTTTCCAATCTTCCCAGAAACTTCGGGTAGTTGACGGGGCTACTTTCCCCCGGTTTTTTATGTCATTCCGGCTGACAATATCCATATTAGCAAACAAAAAATTAATCAATTTTTCTTCAGGTTCATTCAAATTCTTTACTTTTCCTCTTTCCAATTTCAGAGAAAAATCTTTTTTTCCCGTTCCCCAAAATGTCTTTCCTTCCGGTGGTATCAAAGTAATTGTTTTCTTATGCATCAAATCCAGAAGTGTAGCAGTAATCGACTTCCCGGTAGCCGTCGTCCCCATATTCATCAGCGTCTCCACTGCCACCGGCGGCAATTCGGAAGGGGGTTCATGCAGGGTTCCTGCCAAATTTATCTCAGGCAAGGGGGCATCATCGCCATATTTACGCCACATTCTTACCCAGTAAATTGTCCGCCACATGGCTCTGACAGAAATCCCAAAAGCAATCAATCCGGCCGCCAGCACCCACAGATTATAAAACCAGACTTTTTTTCGCGTCTCCTGCCCCCACTTTTTTTCCTCATCCAGAATTTGGGCCAATGTCTGGGTGCTTTCCCTGGCACCGGAGATTCCGGATTTGGGATACAGCACCCTCACCTCAAACATTTGTTTGGGCGGCAGGTTTTCAGCGGTAAATGTAACTGTTCTATTGTCCGGAATATTTACTTTTCCGTTTAACGGCCCGTGTCCGAAACCCCATATCCGGTCATCCGGGGCAGGGGAGGGTAGATAGATAGTCGCTGTCACCAGGCCTGACCCTTTAACCCAGCCGTCACCGATCAGTTTCCAGTAAAACTCAGAAATATCCGGATGTCCCGTCACCGCATTTTCCACCCGGTATTTCAGAACGAAATTTTTAGTCTCATCAACTGCCCGGTAATACCACTTCACGTTCAATTCATGAGGTCCCGTCGACGTAGTTATATTATCCGCACCGGTAACTGCCACGTTGCTTATTACATAATCACTGCATGTTTGTTGCCCTTCGCATTTCCCTGTCAGGTCTATTCGTTCATCAGCCCAGGTAAAAGAACCGTCAAATTTATAAGTTCTCGCCTCCGTAATATCCGCACTTCCGTCCTCATTCAACTGCACCGTAAACCCCACCTTTTCAATACTGTAATCTTTTGCCTCCGTCTTAACCGGCAACAACACTAAAAACAACCACAGAAGAATTAAGAATATTTTTTTCACTCCATTATTATTATACCCGCTCCGCATCTTGCCACCTGAAAGGTCGCGAGGCTGGACTAAGGGCTAAAAAGCTTAAGGGCTGCGCTTTGAAATTCATCAACTATCCCGTAATCAGGATTGTTCGGAGTATAAAGCAGCTTTCTGATTATTGTTAAATCCTTGATATTCTCACCCAAAGTTTCATTATATTTAAGTTCCTTATAAGATAGGGACAATACTTCCAGGTAAATTTTATTGCTGCCTTCCTTCCATATTATTGTAGACACCTCACTTGTCACGTCGCTTAATGAATTTGGCGGTGCACTTTTCCAGCCGGTGGCAGGCATATTTTTCAGAAAAAGTTGGGCCGCACTTAAACCTTTTAAGTTATTACCCTTGGTATGAATGTTAATCGTGTATCCCACAAAATCCTTATTCTGGTTTTTTTGGTATCCTGCAAAGGTTAAAAAATAAGATCCGTTTTTCCGCCATTCCGCCTTATAATTATCAGCATATTTTCTGCCGAAACCGTATCTGACTAGGTCTTTATCTTCTAATACAACCTGAATATTTTCGGGGATAAATTGTCTCTTAATATTCAAATCAACGATCTCCTGCATAGCCTGTTTAGCTGGTTTATTACTCAGAGAATTGGATTTGTTTGAGTCGCCGGATTTAATCAGATTCAGGCCAAAAAATACTCCTCCTGCCAAGACAAATATGCCAACGACTACTATAATCGGAATTAAGTAGTTTTTTCGCACTAAGTCAATAATAACAGGGTAATACCTCTGGTGTAAAATGTGCCCTTAACCATTTCTTTATCTAACGAATAACGATTAACGAATAACGATGAACTGGATAATACCCGACAATCCTCCCCCCAATCCTGACTGTTTTATTATTTTGTCTTACGCCCTCAAAGACAAAAGTACGCCCACCCGTCCCACCCGGGCTTTGATTGAATTCGCAGCTAAACTCCAGCAAAAATTTCCGAATGCCAAAATCATCATGTCCACCGGGGACAACCAGAAATTGGGTGTTTCCAATGCCGCTGTTATGGCCGCTTACGCCCGTTCCCGGGGAGTCCCGGCTGCCAACATTATCAAAGAGGATCGTTCCCTGACTACTTTCGAAAATTTATTATTCAGCCGCGAAATTGTCCGCCGCCGCAAATTAAGGCAGCCTTGTCTGATCACTCTGGATCTGCATACCCGCCGGGCTGTGGCCACGGCCAAAAAAATGGATTGGACCGGTCTTTATTGGTTCTCGGTCTACTCGCCGGGTGAACCCGCCTCCGGCTGGAAATCCATCCAGACTTACTCCCGTGCTACAATCTTTATTTACGAAATTCTCGCTATTTTCTATAGCGAAATTAAAGGGTGGATTTAAAATGAAGCTTATTGATAAGTGAACTTAGCATTTTCATAACTTCCTGCAATAAATCGAATACTTCGTCATATGCCTTCTTTTCAATATATTCGATGTTCAGAGCAACCAATAATTGAGTCTCCAACTCTGCTCCGGAAGCCATGGATATTCGTAAAAACTGGATGTATTCCTGCATGTGTCCCCTGATTTGTCCCTCCGCGATATTCGATGGTATTGCCACTGCACATCGTCGGATTTGGGATGTCAGTCCAAATAATTCATACTTGGGAAAAGTGGCCGTAATTTTGTATACTATCGTACATAAATCCATCGACTTTTGCCACACAATCAACTCTTTATATGACTTAATCACTACAAATCACTATAACCTAAAACTTAGTCCCTAATCACTTATCTATAACCTAGAACCTATAACCTAAAACCTATATTATGTACGAAATAATTTTTGATCTTGAGACTCAAAAATTTTTTGACGACACCGGCAATTCCGACCCCTCTCAACTGAGAGTTTCCCTGGTTTCGGTTTACCGTCGGCATCTGGATCCGGATCTGAAAGAAATTTCCGGTCAAATGTTCAGTTATTGGGAGAACCAGCTGGATGCCATGTGGAAACTTTTTACCGACGCCGACCGTATCATCGGTTTCAATTCTTTAGGCTTCGACGTCCCGGTTCTTAAACCTTACGCCCCCTCCTACTTTTCCAAACTGCCCCATTTCGATATTTACGATCGTGTAAAACAGGTCAACGGACGGGCCGCTTCCCTCAATTCATTTGCCAAAGACACTCTGGGCAAGTCCAAAGTCGACGCTCCCGCCAACGCCATCAAATATTGGCAGGCGGGTGATAAAAAAAGTCTGGCTCTTCTCAAAAAATACTGTGAGGCCGATGTCATTCTCACCCGGGATGTTTACGACCACGGCCTGCACCACCATCATCTCAAATTCACGGATCGTTGGAACACTCCCCGTCGGGTGGAGGTAGATTTTTCCTATTCTGTCTATGATCTCAGAAAAAGTTCAAAGCAGTCTTCCCTCTTCTGATTTCCCCGGATTTGTTATCGTATTTTAAAAATAGTTACAATCGTCGGTTCCAATCCTTTGACCACAATTTGGGTTTCCGGACACATTGTTCGTGTGGGCGGATAGTATAAGTAATCCGTTTGGCCCGGATGGCTGGGCTTGGGGGCTACCCTGCTCGCACTCCACAGGCCGATTATTACCGAGGCTAATTGTCTTCGCTGATTGTCATCACTCAAATCCCAACCCTCTTCTGGGTATTCCTCCGCATATCTTTCTATCGCATGGTGGGAGACTTTAGGGACTTTTCCCATGAAACGGCTAAATTATTTTAGTTCTTTTTATCCAGTTTATCCAGCTTTAAAAGTTTTACCCCGAAATATACCACCAGGGCAACAATCAGAAAGTCTATCATGGTATTTACAAAACTGCCCCATTGGATTTCCGCACCACCCAATGAAAACGTTGCCGCGGTCAATCCCTCGGCCGCTCCCAGGAATATCCCTACGATGGGGTTAATTACATCGGTGACCAGCGATGCCACCAGTTTGGATATCGCTCCCCCCAGAATAAATCCTACGGCCAGACCTACCACCCCCCGTTCCCTGATGAATTCCATAAACCCTTTCATATTTTTTTCACCCCCTCAACTTATACGTTTCCATATGTACCATTATAACCAAACCACCCCCGTCCGGACTACCCGGATGAATACTCGGGGTTGTCTTTGCGGACTAATCGGGCCCGAATTTTTCAAAGAATCCTGACTGAACTTGATGTGCAAACCATGTCAACCCGTCGGGCCCCATCACCGTCCAGTGGATTATTTGAAATCCGTTGACTACGTAACCGGGAAATGTATCGCATTCCACACTATTCATCACGCAAACATACCTGATTTCCCGGTGAACTATGTTTCCCGATCCTCCGGGTACTTTGCCGTTGCCTTCCAAATCCAACCAAGCGCCGTAAAATGTTGGTTCGGGATCATCCGGTTCGCGAACAACCTGTTTCTGTAAATATTTTTCAATCTGGTCCGTCCACCTGACAACCACTTTGTCATTCTTGGATAAATTATAGTACATCCACCAGCTTTCACAGGGATCCTCAGTCTCGGCATACGGGTGGGTTAGTTCGCACCATTCACTACCCGTTCCGGAAAAAAAATTGTATGGCTTTTCCTCAGCCTTTATCTTACCCGGTATCATTCCCCAGACCAGAAACACAGCCAACAACAAAAATATCTTTTTCATTATCTCACCCCCTTTCTTACCATTCATCCAATATACCCGATTTCTTTAATAATTTAAATAGCCTTAGCCTTTTTCAGAATTTCCTTGATTTCAGCCGAATCCGGCTGCAGCCGGGCCGCTGCCTCCAGCTCTTTAATCCCCTCCGCTTTCCTTCCCATCCCCAGGTAAATCGTTCCCAGCCCCAGATGACAGGTCACGTTTTGCCCGTCCAGCTGAATGCATTTCTGGGCGTAAGTCATTCCCAGAGTCAGGTTCCTCTGAGACAGACTTATCTCCGTCAGAGTCGCGTAAGCTTCGGAAAATTTCGGGTTCAGCATGGTTGCCTGGAGCAGATGTTGGGTGGCTTCAACAATTTGTCCGTTTTGATACTCAGCCGCCCCTATCCAGAAATTACCGGCTGCTTTTTCATCATCGGTTTTGGATATGGCTAGCATTTCTTCAGCTTTTTTCTTCATTCCGGCCCAATCTTCTGCCGCCATCAACTGTCCCACCTCCTCCATTTTCTTCAAATAGTCGGACATGTTGATAACGGACGTTGTCAGGCTATCTATCCGTTCTTTTGTCCCGGCATCAAATTTTTGTGCATTGCTCTCAAAAAAAGCGGTCAGATTCGGCAGGATTTCCTTCAGGTTTTCATTGTAGTCTGCTATGGACGCGTAATCAGATTCAGTCATCCACTCATTACGCTGAGTCCTGTCAAAAAGAGTTTGGGCAATCAGCAGTTGTTCTGTGAGCGCCGTCACCAGTTTATCGATTTCACTGTTGTTAAATCCGGGTTTATTCTTCAGGTCTTTGATGATAGTCAAAAACCCTGACACGATTTCCAGTTCCTTCTTCCAGTCGTTAATAGTTTCACTGGTATAGTCCGGAGTCGTCGGCCATCCGATGACTATCGCCACTACCGGAAATCCGCATGCTCCCCGGTTGGCGGGTGCCGTCGCCACCCCCAGATCGTAATATTGGCTGGAGGCAAAATCCGCCCTGTATATAGCCGAATTGTCTATCTGTTCCACCAGCTCCAGCTCGGTGTATTGACCAAAAGTAATCATTTCCTGGACCAGCAGATATTTATAGCCGGACTTGTCCACCGTATCCGTGAGTTTACCCCCGTCATTTTTCCAGTTCAGCACATTTCCCGCTACCATTTTCGCGCGGTTTAAAGCTATCACATTTAGTTTGCTGTTTACTCTCAAAGGTCTCGCATTCACTTCTGCCCGCATCTTATTCAGTTCCTCCGCCAGTTTTTCCGGACTGATGGTCAGATCCGTCTGGCTCTTTTTTTTTGGCACTTCAATAAATTGCCTTTCGTTATTCTTTTTGATTACCCCCTCGATATCATCCAGGTCCACAAACCCTATCACCCGGCTGTCGGTGCTGGCTTGCCGGTTATCTCCCATCACGGCCACTTTTCCTTTAGGTATTTTGTATTTTTCGCAGTCCGGCAGGAAAGTATTCCCCCATGTTACTCCCGGCTTCAGAATATAATCTTCTTTCAGTGCCTGGCCGTTTATCGTCACGTACCCGTTTACCAGTGCCAGCTCTTCTTCCGGCATTCCGATTACCCGTTTCAGGTAATATTTGGATCCGGTCTCGATGTTATTAAAGCTCACCAGATCCCCCTGTTCCACCCCGAATTTTTTCGGGTTATGCATGCTCACCGCTTCCCCGTTTTTCACTGTCGGCAGCATCGAAGTTCCTATGGTTTTTACTTCCGACAACTTGTCCAAAAAACCCGTTTGGTACAAAAATATTTCTCCTCCCCGGATCGTATTCCGGTAGCACACCCCCCAAAAAATTCCCCCGGCAATAATCACCAATATTATGTAACCCGCTTTTTTCAATAGACTCGCGGGTGCCTTCAGTGCATCCGCCAAAAGTACCAGCGGCAGCAAAAACACCGTCAGAATGATTTTAATTATCTCTTTCACATTTTCAGACCGGGTTATCCCCGGATGAATATTTGCTTATAAACAGATACATCACGCAGATCACCAGTATTTCATAAGTGTTGATCAGCATAAGAACCGGTGCCGCAGGCAAAAAATTAATGGAGATGTTTGCTGCTGCCAGCACCGGCAGGGAGAACAGACCCGCGACGGCAAAAAGTCTGGAAAACCGGATTTTCTTCTGATGGATTTTGTTTATGATCCAGAGCACTATGGTTATTTCCAGCATATTAAAAATCAACCCCAGCCACTCGGTTAAAGTCAAAATCAGCGGGCTGGCATAAACCCCCGCTCTTAAATAATTGGTAACCCGGCTGTTTTTGTTGATCTCCAGCATTTTCTTCAGCACTTCCATCTGTGATATCTGCATGTCCGGGACTCTGCTCAGTGGATAAATTTTCAAATCTTCATTCGAATAAGACACCAGGGAACTGGCAGTCAAAAGAGCCGAGCTTTGGTATTGTTCAAAATTTTCCACGTTGCCTTTGGTGTCTATGGCCAGGAGTCTGTGACGGGCTTGGGCTCCGTTGTCGCTGTCGCTTTTTGTCTCAAACTTTTCCAGAGTGGACCCCGATATTGTCAGATATACCGGCTCCGTCATATTGGTGGAAGCTTTGCCGTCTTTAATGGTTATTGTCAGCTCTTCCGGTATCACTTCTTTCACTGCCGCCGTGATGTTGGTCTGCAATTTATCGATAAAAGGTAACCCGGCTTTGATGGTTTTGTAACTGGGGTAAATTGCGGACAAAAAAGCCAGTCCCAGGGAAATTAACAATACCCGGAACCGGCGTTTGCCGGAAAGAATGGCCTCCACATACCTGCCCGTTTTCTCGCCCTGTGTCTCGGTATATGGGTCTTTACTAAGTATCTTAGAGGGTGGGGGAGTGTACGAACCGGCATATCTGCCCCTGGTGTCACCCGCCTGCACTACCCGGACCGCGCTTTCCACCATTTGCGGATCCCAACCTTCATATATACAGACCGCCTTAATCGCTTCCGCGCTTGTGCCCCTGTTCAGGCACGTCTGGATATAATCCAGCAGGCTTTCTGGTATCATTAAGTTATTATCTCCCTGATCGCTTGGGGGATACAATATGGGAAAGCGGATTGTTCCGGTCGCGGTCCTTATATTTCTTTTTTTTCTTTTTATCCCCGGCTTCACTGCCAGAGCAGCCCCCTCTTGGGCATATCCCTTAGAAAACTATTGGCAGCGACAGACTCTCAAGCCTTTTGCCAAACTTGTCGACCCGGATTTCTACATCGACCGGGAGAGGCTATTCCCAAACCGCTTTTATGGATATCACGCCGGTGTGGATCTGGAAGTTTTACCCGGTGAGGACGAAATGGCTTTACCGGTCTATGCCGTAGGTTCCGGAGTGGTGGATTTCGTTGGCCCCGTCTCGGGCTACGGGGGAGTAATTCTGCAATATCTGGATGACAGCAAAATCACCGCTCTGTACGGTCATGTAAAAATTGCCGGTCTGAAGCCGCGTTCCGGTACCCGCGTCACCGCGGGGGAAAAACTTACCGTTTTGGGCCGGGGTTACAGCCCGGAAACCGGCGGGGAGCGCCCGCATCTGCATTTTGCCCTGGCCACAGGCCATCGTCATTATTTCGCCGGCCACGAAAAGGATTTGGCCTCATTAAATGCCAATTGGCTGGACCCCAACAATTTTTTGGCCTACCGCCTGCCTTCCCCGATTCCTACTTCTTCCCCGCTGGCTCCGGTTACTGAAACCGTCGCCGCCCTTCCATCTCTCTGGTTCCGCTTCCTCGCCTGGCTCAACCGCCTTTTCTAACCTCGCTTAATCCAGACTCTTCCACAAATACCTGGCCGCCAGCGATCGGTATGGCCGCCATTTTTCACTTATTTTTTCAATTTGCTTCAGGTCTTCCCGCCCGATTTTGTAAAGCTTTGCCATCGCCGCGCGCAGCCCCGCATCTCCGATGGAAAACACATCTGGCCGTTGCAGGGTAAACATCAGAATCATTTCTGCCGTCCATCTTCCCACCCCCTTGATTTTTGTCAGCTCAACCACAACCTCCTCATCAGCCATTAATAGCAGCTTCCCCGGGATCAGGACTCCGCTTTGCAGGGCTCTGGCAATATTTTTAATATAGGAGACTTTGGACCACGACAATCCACATCCGCGGATTTTTTCGTCCGGCATCTTTGTTACTTGTTCCGGCTTGGGGAATTTTTTCCCGAATAGTGCCCGGAATCTCTTGCCGATAGTCGCCGCGGCTTTATCGGATAATTGCTGGTTAATAATTGAGTCCACCAGGTCTTCCCACAGGTCCGCTTCCCAAGCCAATTCCAGTTCCCCGTGTATTTCAATCAGGCCTCTCATTACCGGGTCTTTTTTCAGGTGTTCATACGCCCCCTTTTTCATCCCCGTATAATACCACCGCTTGGAATCACCTTCACCCTGGCCTTCACACACCGGGAGTGTGAAGGCTAAAATTTCTCTGACTATCTAAAAAGCTATAATCACTCCATGAGATATCTGCTGGTATTTCTGGTTTCCCTGACCATTTTTTCCTCCTCATTCTTCATCCAGCGGGCGTTTATGACCAACTTTGACGAAAACGGTTATATATCTACGATTTACCTCATGCAATCCGGCCGCAGTCTCTACCGGGATGTTTTTACCCACCATTTTCCGTTTGTCTACTATTGGGTACGCATATTTTCTCCTTTCAACCCCGATTATTCTATACCTCGTACAATCACCGTTTTCCGCCTTACCTTACTGGCTTTTTACCTGATTAATTTTTTATTGGTCTATTTTTCTTTTCGTCACCGCTACAGCCGGCTGTCTTATTCAGTATGGATAATATTATTGTCCACATTTTTCACGCTTTATCACGGGAATATTGTTTTAAGCGAGATTTTTTCGGCCATACTTTTAAGCAGTCTTTTTTGGTTGTGCCTGACTCGCTTACTGGCTTGGGAAACCTCCACCCGGTATTTTATGCTGCTTCTGGTACTTTTTTCTTCTGCTGCGTTCTGGATCCAGCCATTACTGATTTTATTGTCATTTCTGCCGCTGATATTTTCCCGCCACCGTTTATTGGTATTGTTGTCCCTGTTTGCCGTCAATCTTCTACCCCCGGCAATTTTCGTTCTTTCCGGCCAACTGTCATCTTTTTGGGAACAGGCGATACTGTTTAACATCCGGGTCTACTCCCCGTATTTTCTTTCCGGTTTACCTGTCGGCAACCGTTACATCCAAACGGCTCTCTATTTATTGCGAAACGAATATTATCTTTTTACTCATATCGGCAATAATCACCAGATATTCCAATTCACTCTCCATCTGGGCTTTTACCTGCTAATCCTCTGGGCAGTAATGACCAAAAATTTGCGGGCTGGGTTGGTACTCGGCCTATTTTTTTTTACCTCCCGCGTCCGGGAAGTAAAAATTATTCCCGGCTCCATTTTCAATTTTGGTATTTACCCGTTTTTAGTCATCTCGTCCGCAGCTCTGATATCCTTGCTGTTTAAATATTCAAAGTATCGGAAAATTGCTGCACCCGCTTTCGCTCTGCTTTTAGTTTTATCCCTGGTCAATTCTCAGCCGATTTTGAAGGACTCCTTAAAACCGGGCTATCAATACCATGTATTCTGGAGTCCCCGTCAGCAGGCCGCTGAACTGATTGAATCACTCACCCGTCCGGATGAAAAAATTCTCGTCTACCCTCACGACATGGATTTGTATGCTCTCTCCCGCCGTTTTCCTCCTGACCGGTTTATCTATTGGTTTCCCTGGGTGGACTCGGTTCCGACTTACCGCCTGGAACGGTTGACCGCTTTGGCCTCCGTTCCCATCCCCGTAATTTTCTTGGGTAGTATGAATTTCAATGATGATCCGGATCATTATTCCCGCTTCTTCCCGGATCTGGTAAAAAACTATATTCAAATTGAGAAGGATGGCAAACCCACCCGTCTTTGGCTCAACAACTTATATCTCTCCCGCCTCTCCAACCTAAAATCTGGTCCCTAAAACCTATAACCTAAATCAAAAAGGAATATCATCCGCCCATTTTTCCGCTTCCGGTGTCTTATCTGCCTTCGGCAGGATATAAATTTCCTGCTTTCTGGACATATCTACCCGCACCAGCTTTCCTTCTCCCCGGGAAATCGCCTGCATATCTCTGCAGGCCCAGCATGATTCCTTGCCGGTCCGGCATTGGAATGATTTCGTCTGTACCACTAGTTTGGCGGTTTCCGCTTTCTTTTTCACTATTTCCAGAGCTGCAGCCAGCGTAGGTAGGGCCACCTCTTCCATTTCCTCTGTGCTGTCCAGATACCAGTACTTAGCCTTCAGTTTATGGGTTTTGAAAATATTACCCACCAGCAGTGCATAGATCGGCAGCTGCAGCGAATCTTCCCGCTCCTTATTTTTTCCTGTCTTAAAATCAATGATGGTATAGTATCCGTCATCTCCGGCTTCCACCCAGTCCAGCTTCCCCGTTAGTATTACATCCCGGTCCAGATCTACTTTGGGAAAATTAGGTAGTTTGGCCTTGACGGCATTTTTGAAATGGTCATTTTTCCAAAAATGCGCCAGCATCGCTTCCGCCCGGTCCCGGAATTCCGCTTCCTGGGTCTTATCTGTAAATCCGCCTTTCTCTCCGGCAGCATTGTTTCCCCACAAAAGATTGGTGATTCGTTTAAGTTCTGCCTCATTCCGCTCTCCCGGTTCCAGGGCCAGGAATTGGTCTATGGTATCGTGTACCGCCTGTCCCAGCGCCAGAGCCGGGCTTACCAGTTGGATTTTATTACCCCGGTTATTTCTGAAAATGCTTCTCAAAAAGTACAACTGCGGACATTTTTCCAGGTCAGAGAGGGAGGAAGGGGAGACGAATATCGCATTCGGGTTATACGCCATACACCGGCTATTCTACACTACCATGTGCTAAAATCCTTCACCATGGCCGAATGCCTGAGACTGGACGGTACCTGCCCCGCAAGGGAGCTTTTTCTGGCATCACAAGACCGGCTTGATGAATTGGTTATCTATCTGATCAATCTGGATGCCCGGGAAAAAGATCCTCGCAAGAATTCTGAACTGGTAGATATATTGAATAAGGGTGTCAGGCAACAGAGAAGCGCTATTAAAGAAATGGGTGCCGAAATTCTGAGTTTGAGACAAAGAAACCAGCTTTGCCCGAAATGTCCCTGGAGAAAAAATTACGGGTTTTGATCAAGCTACAATTTACTATAAGATATTGTATAATCTCCTTATGTTTCAAGAAAAACCGGATATTACTAATCCCGAATTGGTCGAAAGATACGACTTGTCGCGCATGCACTCTAAAAGGATATACGAGCGTTCTTCCCGGACTTTATCGGATGAAGAGCGCCGGTTGCGTCTGCGGTATGGGGTGGCTGTCATTGTCGTGGCATTAGGTTCGGCTCTGACCTGTTATGCGTCTCCTTGGATTGTCAACTTTATTGACGAGTCTACCCGGCTGCCATAGGGTAAAATATCATTATGAATACCCTGATTCTTCCCGGTTTCTCTCCCCAAAATCAATCCTGGGCGGAATCCGTACGGACGCAGCTTCATCTCTCCGGGGAAAGCGTAGTCAGCTGGCACCATTGGACATCCGGCCGTCCCGAGCCGGATTGGGTGGAGCGGGAAACGTCGGAGATTATTGACCGGATAGTCATGGAACAGGTCAGCCTGTTAGCTAAATCCATTGGCACTCTCATCGCTATGCGGGTTATCAAGGCTAAACCGGATTTGATCCATAAAGTGCTTCTCTGCGGAATTCCGGTGAACGACTTCCGGCCCGGGAATGCAGCAGAATATGAAATCCTGAAACAATTCTCTGTCAATAAGTGCCTCTGTCTCCAAAACCGGGATGATCCCCATGGTAGTTTTGATCAGGCTGAAACACTAATCCATGCCGTCAATCCGCATATTCCGGTTTTATCCCGCCCCGGTCAGGATCACGAATACCCTTACTTCGACGACTTCCGTTCCTTCCTCACCTAATTTACTGCCAACTCAATTTTCCGGACAGCAACACTTGTTCCTCGTCAAATTTCTTCACCTGACCTGCGAAATCCACCACAATTTCTGTCAATTTATCGAATTTCCCATTGGTTGTCCTGGACAAGTTATGTATTATTAGCCTCAACGGGTGATACAATAATTATGTGTAAGATGCCCGGATTGTAGGCTCCGGCGTATTCTACTGTCCCGTTTACGATAAAAAAATAAAAGACCCGCCTGTTTCTACCGAAATCGGAGCTTAAAAGTCAGTGTGGCCATCTCCACCTATTAAACCTCACAAGAGGTCCTCTTGCGAGGCTAACGGTTGCCGATAGTATTTCTGCTTGAAATGCCATTGACCTAGGGTTACAATTAAGCCCTCAACACCTGCCCAATGAGGAGGTGAGTAGTTTGAAAAAATGTAAAAGTTGCCGGATGGAAATCGACGCCAAAGCCAGGAAATGTCCCCATTGTCAGACAGATCAGAGGATTTGGTTTGCCCGTCACCCGATACTTACCGGACTGTTAGTCTTGTTTGTAATCGGAATTTTAGGTACAGCCATGGGAGGGGGTAACAAATCCGGATCCGGCCCAGCCGGGACATCCGACGCCCAACCGACAGTTGCACCGGTTGCTCAAAAAATCACAGCCGGTCAGTTGGCAGACGATTTCGACGCCAATCAGGTCGCGGCAGAAGCAAATTGGAAAGGCAAAGTAGTGGAGTTTTCCGCAGTCGTTTCCAATATTACCGACTCGGGGATTTCTTTCTATAACGTAGCCTCGAAAGAATTTTCCATGACCCAGATCAGCTGTCGAATCAGCGATAAAAATCAGCTGATGTCTCTCACAAACGGTCAGTCCGTTACAGTCCGGGGTACGGTTGGTAGTCAAACAATTGGTGTTGTCGGTCTTGATGACTGTACTGTAGTTCAGTGAAGTTACTGTACCCAGATCTCCGGCCCAGATAAGGGAGCCACTACCGGGACATGTACCCCGGGGGCCAGAAATTCCCCGAAACTTCTTTCCGCCGTGTAGGCGCTTCCGGAAGCTATTTTAAATTTCAGGTCACCCAGATAAATATTTATTTCCACGTTAGCTTTATTCACCACTTTCAGTCTTTGTCCCGGCAATACTTTCATGCATTTGGGATCGGGTATATCTTCGCTTATCGCTACTTCCGCTATTTCACTGTCCGGATAATCCCGGCAGATACCCGAGGCGGGGTCAATCGCGTCCGCCGGCTTCAGGGTGGGGAACACCCGGTCGGAAAAGGCTTTTTGCTGATTGGCATTTTTTCTGACCAGCCCCCCAAAAACTATAAAAAGCAGCAGTATCACCGCCCCTACCCCGATAAATAGCCATTTTTTCTGCTTCAATTTATTTTCCATTTTGTTAATCTCCATTATTCCATACCTGGTCCTCCCCGTCATCTTGACAACTCCCCTTCTCCCCTATTATCCTTAGACGGATATCTAAATATCTAATAGATATCTTTTTTACCTTATGGACTCCGTATACAAAGCCCTGGCGGATCCCAACCGCCGCAAAATTTTAGAAATTTTAAAAATCCGTGATATGCCGGTCCACGCCATTGCCATGCATTTCGATATCACCGGGGCATCGCTTTCCCATCACCTGGATATCCTCAAACGCGCCCGTCTTATTATCAGCCAGAGGCAGGGGCGTAATATTGTTTACTCTCTCAATACCTCCGTTTTTGAAGCAGTCGTGTCTGCTTTAATCAGTGTTTTTCAAAAATGAAAATATTCAATCTCATTGTTATAGCCCTGATGTTCATTGCGGGTTGGATTTTATATCCGGCCCTGCCCGAAAATCTGCCCGTCCACTGGAACATCCGCGGACAGGTAGACAACTATATGCCCAAATCCCAATCCGTCTGGCTTATGCCTGTTATGGTCGTTTTGTTTTTCGTTCTCTTCCGGATTATTCCCTCACTTGATCCCAAAAAGGAAAAATACCGTCTCTTCGCCCGGGAGTGGGAAATCATCCAGACCGGCTTTATCGGTTTTTTTGCCTATCTGCATTTCATAATTCTTTATCTCTCATTGCATCCTGAAGTCCCCATAATGCCCCTGATGTTTATCGGTATCGGTTCTCTGTTTATTCTATTGGGGAATTATTTATCCAAAATCCGTCAGAATTATTTTATCGGTATTAAAGTTCCCTGGACCCTGGCCGACGAGGACAACTGGAACAAGACCCATCGTTTTGCCAGCTGGTGTTTCGTCATCGCCGGCATTGTTACCATCGCCGAAGCTTTCTTTTTCTGGTATGCACCGGTAGTCATTCTTGGGGGAATATTTCTGGCTTCCGGTTTGCCCATTATTTATTCCTTTCTGTTGTTCAAACAATCATTGCACCTGATGAAATATATCTACCTCGCTCTCATAGTTTTAGCCTCCGGAATGTTCTTTATCTGCCTTCACACTCCCGGTGTGTGAAGGCTATCGAGGGAATTAAGAGGGAGTTGCTTCTGATTGTAGTATCATTGTTGCAGTGGGGGAGACCAAAAAATTTTCCGGGGTGGTTACCGCAGATCAGATTGAAGTCCGTTTTGCCTACTCCGGAAAAGTCGCCAAAGTTTACAAACATCCCGGAGATAGCGTAAAAATCGGCGACTGGCTGGCCAGTCTGTCAAAAAAAGAGCCTCAGGCCCAGCTGGATCAGGAATTGGCGGATTACGAACGCATCCGGGCGGAGTTTGAGATTTTTGTGGCCTCGCATGCCAATCCCGGCAGTGACCGGGAAAAATACGAAAAAGTCCAGGCCCAGGCAGTACTAAACGCGGCCGTCAAATCCGTCGAACTGGCCAAATTCCGTCTTGATGATGCCGATCTCAAATCTCCGGTGGCAGGGACGGTCATTGTCGACGGGGGTATCCGTCCCGGTTTGAATATCACTCCCGGTTCTTACCCCTTTACTATTCTCGATAACAATACATTTCGCCTGGTGGCGGATGTAGATTGGGATGACTTACCCCTGTTTACTCCCGGCAATTCCGTCACTGTTAAACTTTCAGACCGCAAAGAAGAAGCCTCCGGAATAATCTTACCCCTAATCCCCTACCCTGCAGCCAAAAAATCCCCTCCCCAAATTCATGTCCGTCTTTCCGGTATCCCCGGCCTTCTTCCCGGCCTCCCCGGCGAAATCTCCCACACTTGATAAAACCTATAGTACGGGATATAATTCACTCCATATGAGTAACAGTGAAACCAAGTATATATGTCCCGTGACAGGAGAAGTTTGAGAATTCAGGTCAGATGCCATGGTACCCAAAAATTTTGACGAAGCAGGATTTAGGAATAGTCTATTAAGGATGAAAGGAATTGATATGGTCGAAATATGGCGCAAAGCTTACGATAGAGAAGGATGTTGCGGCAAAGTTGAAAAAAGGGCAAAAAAAAGGAAAAAAGGGATAAGTCTTCAGGGAGAAAAAAACACGGTAACCGCAATTAAAGGAGAAATCTCCCAGCCTTGAATATACCTGTAGTAATTTGTATAATCCGCGCATGACGTCTGCAAGAGAACGTAGACTTTGGTGCCCCCTGAAAGGAAATTGGTGTGATCGGACAGGAACTTCCACCAGAAATTCCGAATCCGTTGAAGCCCCGGGAGTTTGCGGGTTCGTGAAATCTGCCCTATTGCAGCTAGAGCTTTATGGCAGGTAGCCGCAGATGTGGCAAAAGATGGATCCCTTCCGGTAGTGTTCACAGTCGAACCCGACATAGACCCCGAAAAAGTAAATTTACTCAAAGGAGAAAAGAGGCAGAGACGTATAGTTGCCACAGTAAATGCTGGCTTACTGACCCGAAAGAACCGTCCCTGAATTCAGCTATTTTTCAGCTGAATAGCTATAATCCGCCTTATGCGCTTACTGGTCGTGGAGGATGAACACCGCATAGCCAACGCCATCAAAAAAGGCTTACAGCAGGAACGCTACGCCGTGGATGTGGCTTATACCGGTCCCGAAGGCTACGATCTGGCGGTAACCGAAGACTACGATCTGCTGATATTGGACCTGATGTTACCCGGTATGGATGGACTCACTTTATGCCGGAAATTGCGTGACGGGCATCGCCATACACCGGTCCTCATCCTCACCGCCAAGAGTCAGATCCGGGACAAGGTCACGGGTTTGGATACGGGTGCGGACGATTACCTGACCAAGCCCTTTTCATTTTCCGAACTTCTGGCCCGCATCCGGGCTCTTACCCGCCGTCCGCCGGTTACCTCTGCACCGGTATTGACTGCCGGAGACATTAAATTGGACACCACCCAATTTTCCCTCTCCCGGGCTGGAAAAAATATTTCTCTCACCCAAAAGGAATTTTCCCTGCTGGAATATTTGCTCATTAATACGGGGAAAATTCTCACCAAGGACCAGATTATCAGCCATGTCTGGGATTATGATGCCGATATCCTGCCCAATACTGTGGAGGTTTATATCCGTAACTTACGCAACAAAATAGACCACCCTTTCCCAAAGCTTCCACCCCGGATTCATACCGTCCGGGGTTTCGGCTACAAAATTTCCTGAAAAATATGTTTCAAAACGCCCGTCTCAAACTCACTGCCTGGTATCTGTTGATTATCATGTCAATCAGCCTGGTATTCAGCACTGTTATTTACAGAGTTTTATTAAATGAAGTAACCAGGTTTGCCCAAGCCCAGCGGTTCCGGATCGAACGCCGTATCGGCCCCATCCCCATTCCGTTAATTGTCGACCCGGACCCGGACCTGATTATCGAAGCCCGGCACCGGATCTTGCTTTTCCTGATACTGGTCAACTCCGGCATTCTCATCTCATCCGGGGTGTTGGGGTATATTCTAGCCGGTCGGACCTTGGAGCCTATCAGTGATATGGTGGATGAACAAAACCGGTTTATTTCCGACGCCTCCCATGAATTGAAAACCCCGCTGACTTCATTAAAAACGGCTATGGAAGTTTATCTGCGAGGCAAACCCGGTCTCAAAAACGCTCATACTTTAATTAATGAAAGTATCTCCGAGGTAGATAAGTTACAGACTCTCTCCGAATCCCTGCTCATCTTGGCCCGGCATGGTGTACCGGAAAATCAGTTATCAATTACCAAAGTCTCACTTCGGGAAGTTATTGGAGAAGCAATTCGGAAAATTAAACCGTTAGCCCTAAAAAAACATATACCCGTCAATAAGTCCGGCCTTGATGCGGAAATCGAAGCCGATTCTTCCGCTCTAGTAAACTTATTGGTAATTTTGTTAGACAATGCGGTCAAATACAGTTCAGCCAAAAGCCCGGTGATTATCTCCTCCAAAAGGAACGATGGATCTGTATTAATCACCGTCTCCGACAAGGGACCGGGAATTTCTGCAGTGGATCTGCCTCATATTTTTGACCGTTTTTATCGTGCGGATTCCTCCCGGTCCAGGCCCGGTCCCGGCGGTTACGGCCTAGGCCTATCCATTGCCAAACAGATTATTGCTTCACATCATGGAACCATAACCGTCGTCAGCCGTCCCGGTTCCGGTTCTGCCTTTACCATCCGATTGCCTCTGCGCCGGCCTCATACAGTTAAATTTCAGCATTGAGTCCTAACGTTTCATTGCCATGCGCCTGTTTCAGCGGATTAACCAAAAGTCTTTAGCCCTTAAAATAGGGGTTATGTTGTTGACTGCCGGCTTGGTCTGGTTCGGATTCTCATTCTGGAAAAACACTAAATCTTCTGCTCCGCAGTACCAGACAGCAAAGGCCGAAAAAGGTACTTTAATTAGCTCGGTTTCCGCCTCCGGATCGGTCACCACCTCAAATGTTCAGGAAGTTACTACCCAGGCCACGGGGGTAGTCCAAAAGATGGATGTGGAAGACGGTCAGAAAGTCGCCAAAGGACAAATTATTGCCCAAATAGAATTGGATCTTGTAGGTCAACAGAGAAATGCAGCCGCCTACACAAGCTTAATCAACGCCCAGAAGTCTGTTAATTCCGCCAACAATAATTACCGCTCTACGCAAGCTTCCTTACAGGTTGTTTATGACGAGATCAAAGGACACGATACCGACGAGACCTTGGTAATGAAAGAAAAAAGAACCAAAGCGGAAGTAGCCAACGACAATGCCTATGACGGGGTTGTCAGCGCCCGGGCTCAGTTAGCTTCAAGCGCCCTTTCCTACAACCTGACCTCTCCCGTTATCAGGGCTCCTCTATCCGGGATTATTAACTTGTCGGTTGCTGAAGGATCCCAGATAAGTGCCGGATCGTCATCGGATGCCTCCAACCAGAGGCTGGCCACCATCACTACCGAGGGAACTCCTTTAATTAGTGTCAACATTTCGGAAATTGATGCCCTGCAAATTAAAACTAATCAAAAAACCAACGTCACTTTTGACAGCCTGGAAGGCAAAACTTACACCGGCAAGGTCGTGGCCATGGATAAATTAGGTACCAGTACCAGTAACGTTGTTACCTACACCGCGTTGATCAAACTGGATACGGGTTCTTCTGAGGTTCTTCCAAACATGGTGGCCAATGTCAACATTATTACCGACATCAAAACAGATGTTTTATCAGTACCTTCCTCCGCCGTTCAAACTTCGGACAGCCAGACCTCGGTGCAGATCCTGAAAAACGGTGAAATCACCAATGTGCTGGTTGAAACCGGCAGCTCCAATGGTTCTCAGACGGAAATCGTTTCCGGGATTAACGAAGGCGACGCGGTTGTCACATCAACTATCACTTCAGACACCACCGGCGGCAGTCAGGGTAGTTCCTCTTCTCCTTTCAGTGGTGTCGGCAGGTCCGGCCGGATATTTCAGGTGGGGGGGTCCGGAGGTTTCTGACACATGTATGCGGGATTCGCTCATCAAAGTCTCGGGTCTGAACAAAATCTACAGGACGGATGATTTGGAACTCAAAGTCCTGTCGGATATTAATCTGCATATCGATGCCGGGGAATTCGTAGCTATCATGGGTCCTTCGGGTTCGGGCAAATCCACTCTCATGCATATTTTAGGAGTGCTGGATTTACCCACCAGCGGGACCTATTACCTGGATGGCCAAAATGTGGGAAGTCTGTCCGACGATGAACTGGCGGATATCAGAAACAAAAAAATCGGTTTCGTTTTTCAGGCGTATAATCTGTTACCCCGGACCTCGGCCGTGGAAAACGTCATGCTGCCCATGGATTATGCGGGTATACCTGATACCGATCAGTTGATCTTGGCCAAACGCGTGTTGGCTATGATGGGTCTGTCCGATCGCCTGGATCATCCACCAAACAAACTCTCCGGGGGACAGCAACAGCGGGTGGCCATCGCCAGGGCTTTAGTCATGCAGCCAGCAATAATTCTGGCGGACGAACCCACCGGCAATATAGCTTCAGTCCAGGCAGAAGAGATTATGGCTATATTCCAAAAATTAAATGCCGACGGTCACACTATCATCATGATCACCCACGAACTGAATATTGCCGAACATGCCAAGCGGATTATTCATTTATTTGACGGCCGGGTAATAGAGGATGGTAACGGCCATCAGCAGCGCCGGATATCCAAAAAATTATGAAACCTGTGAAACTTGTCAAAAGTGGTGTCAGAAATTTAATGGCCAACAAGTTGCGTACCGGTCTGGCGATTTTAGGTATCGTTATCGGTATCGGCAGCGTCATAGCCCTGATTTCCATGGGTGAATCCAGCAAACGCGCGGTCCAGTCTCAAATCCAGTCCATCGGCTCAAACCTCTTGACTGTCTCTCCCGGATCCCAGCAGTCAGGAAGTATCCGCGGGGCATTCGGTGGGGCGACTACTTTGACCAACGAGGACGCCGCTGCTATTTTAACCGCCTCCTCCGTCACTACTATCAAAAATGTCTCGTCGGAATACAATGGCCGGGCTCAGGTAATAGCCGACCGTAACAACACCAACACCCAGATTGTCGGTGTCCAGCCCGTTTATGCCGAGGTTCATAAAATGACTCTGTCTTCGGGCAGTTTCATCACCGGCCAGCAGCTTTCCTCTATGTCCAGGGTGGCGGTAGTTGGTCCGACGGTAGTCGAGGATTTATTCGGAGAAAACGCCAACCCGATAGGTCAGTCCATACGCATTTCCGGTAAAACCTTTCAGATAGTCGGAGTTGCCGTCTCCAAGGGCGGTACCGGATTTAATAACCAGGACGATCGGATTTATATTCCTCTGACTACTGCCCAGAAACAGCTTTTCGGAGTCAAGCATCTGACCTCTATTGCCTTGGAGGCAAATAGTGAACTGGTAATGACCACTGCCCAAAACCAGGTGGGCTACCTGCTTCTGGAAAGGCATCATTTAACTGATCCTGCTGCAGCGGATTTTAGAATTCTTTCCCAGGAGGACATATTGCAGACGGCGTCCCAGATCACCGGCACCTTTACTGCACTGCTGACCAGTATCGCCGCCATTTCACTTCTGGTCGGCGGTATCGGCATTATGAATATCATGCTAATGTCGGTTACCGAAAGGACCCGTGAGATTGGTCTGAGGAAGGCTCTGGGGGCCAGGAAAAAAGTTATCATCTCCCAATTTCTTACCGAATCAATTATCCTCACTTTTACCGGGGGATTAATCGGCATTGGATTGGGTGTTGTCGGCTTTTACATCTATTCCAGAGTAAACAGTTCCGCTTTTGTCGTCACTCCGGCTTCAGTCCTCCTGGCTTTTTTTGTTTCCGTCGGCATCGGCGTCCTCTTCGGCTGGTATCCTGCCCGCAAAGCTGCCAATTTACAACCCATCGAAGCACTGAGATATGAGTGATTATAATCCTGAGCCTGTTGAAGGAAGGGGGTGACTCACTTTGAATAAACAAACTGTAATTTTATTAATAATTGCTGCAGTCGCTATCGCCGGCGGCGGAGGCTTTTTTGCCGGTATGAAATATCAGACGTCAAAACGCACCACGGGGTTCAACCGTCCCGATGGTAACCTGCAGTTCAGGGGTGTGCCCAGCGGTAATGGTAATCGTATGGGATTCCGTCCCGTCGCCGGGGAAATTATCAATCGGGATGACAAATCCTTCACCGTCAAACTCAATGACGGAGGCAGCAAAATCGTCATTTTATCCGACAAAACAGAGATCAACAAAGCCGCTTCGGGTACACCCGAAGAATTGAAAGTGGGGGAAAAAGTCTCGGTGTTCGGAACGGAAAACTCAGATGGCAGTGTTACTGCCCAAAACATCCAGCTCAATCCCGTCCTCCGCGCTTTCCCGGAAAATCTCACCCCTACCCTCTAGCCACGCCACCTTTCAGGTAGCGAGCCTAGCGAAAAGGGGATTGATCGTTGGCGAAAGAGTTTAAGCTGATTTTCAGAAAATCAGAGTAGATTGGGAAACAAGAAGGGAGGTGATAAGAAGAATGAAAATTTCAAAGAAACTGTTACTGGTACCGGCTTTGGTCATTACCCTGGCCGGTACCGCCTGGATGGGGATTTCCCGTGTTTCTGCCGCCACTACGGATTCAAAATATCCGCCGCTGGTGACTAAATTTATGCAAAAATTCGGGCTTAAAGAGTCCGATGTCCAATCGGTCATGGATGAAGTGCAGTCGGACCGGCAGAAAGAAATGCAGGCCCGTTACGAGGCCCGTCTGACCGAAGCGGTTACTGCCGGAGAAATTACCGCCGCCCAAAAACAGTTGCTCTGGGACAAGCATGCCGAGCTTCAGGCCAAAATGCAGGCCCAGAGGCAGGAATTACAAACCTGGGCAACTCAGAACAACATTGACCTCAAATATCTAAACGGAGGTTTTGGGGGTCATGGTGGAGGAATGATGGGCCGGGGTGGATGGATGATGAAGTAATCTCGGCGCCTTTAAAAAAACAGCTCTCCCGCACGTGGGGGAGCTGTATTATGGTGTCGGGGTAGCGGGTTGTTCGGTCGGAGTGGGGGTTGAAGTCGGTGGAACCGGAGTCGGGGACGGAGTGACAGACGGCAATAGAACAATCGGTGTGGCTGATGATGTTGAGGTCGGCGAAGGAGCTTGCGTGGGTTGGGGAGTCACCGGTAGTTTATTAAATACCCCCGTCGCTTTTCCGGGAATAATATGGATCATTTTGGCGATTATACCCCCTGCCCCGTCATTGTCACCTACGGCAGTAATTCTCTTACCCACCTGAACATCCGCCAGCGTTGCCGAAGCGGGCCCGGACATTTTTATAATCGTCAGGTCGGTCGCAATCACCGTAAATGTCCTGTCTCTTTGTATCTGATGGGCTAGTGTAATCGTTTTTCCGGAAACGTTTGTCACTACTCCCTGTACCGCCTTGCGCTTGGTTGCCAGTTGGGCCGATTCCGTGGCCGTCTTCACAAAAATTTTCACCGCCTTTTTGATTTTTGCCGCACCCGAAGCCGCATCATCGGATGCCACTACCATGGTCGTATCATTGGGTTTTACACCGTTGATCTTGATCGGTTTATTCTTTGAATTAACGACTTTTGTCAACCTGTCAATATTCACAGTCTCGCTCTTCCCCAGATTGTTTTGTTTTACTTCCAATTGCTTGTCCGATACCTTTTCCACTTTTCCGGAAATTGCTTTCTTATCCGCCATCACATTGGAATTTTCCGTTTTTACCCCCAGCACCTGATCGTCGTATGCCACTTCCATAGTCAGAGACTTCTCCTGGCCGTTTTCGTCCATGGCGGTTATCGTCAGTGTGTTCATCCCGCTGTCCAAAAGGATACTACCGGAGAAATTTCCCTTTTCATCGCTCAGCACCGAATCTTCATGGCTCTCGGTATAAAACACCACCGGTACTCCCGGCAATGTCATTCCGGATACCGGCAGCATGCTGTTTTCAGTCACTACACCGCTGGCCGGACTGGCCAGACTCAAAGTCAGTTCGGGGACAGCTGTCGGTCTCACAATTACCGCCTGGGTTGGAGTTTTTTGGGTCGGATCTATATCTCCTCCGTACAGATAGCTGACCGTTCCCAAAATAGCAGTCACAGTCAGGCCGATCGTTACCACCACTACCAGAGGATGCAGGTTCCGAAACAGCATATTATCTTTGCGTGTTAGCTCCTGGGGTATGACCGAGGGCACGGCCGGCGGCTCGACTGACAAGGCGGCCGGCGGCTCGACCGTCACCGGTACAACCGGCTCTTGCGGCATGGTAACCGGGGTGGGTTCCACGGGCATCGGAGATACCGGTGGAGTAACCAGGGAGTTATCATCCATCCCAACTACCTTATTTTGAATTCCCCTTTTTGTCAACCCTTGCCCCCGTATGTTAAGCTTTAAACCTCGTGAAAGGAGGTGAAGAAAATGGAAGAAAGTAAATCCAAGACTAGTCCTCTGATGATTATCGGCATTGTAGTGGTTTTAGGTGTCGCAGTAGCGGGAGTACTATTTGCCACTCGTGGCAACAACCCCTCTCCGGAAGTATCCACCTCCATGCCGGCAGTTACCGAAACTACTCCGGCAGTAGAAAGCGCAGCCACCGATAGCAGTTTTCTGGAAACAGCCTCTGTCACGGTTGAAGGCGGTAATTTCTACTTTCAGCCCAACGAGATCCGGGCGGTGTTAAACGAGCCATTAAAAATCATTCTTACCAGCAAGGATGGTATTCATGATTTCGTTATCGACGAATTCAATGTCAAAACCACCCAGATCAAAGACGGTGAGACCGCAGAAGTAGAGTTCATACCGGACCGGCCGGGAACTTACGAGTTCTATTGCAGTGTGGGACAGCATCGGGTTATGGGCATGAAGGGGACTTTAATTGTGGAGTAGTCTCCGTCAACCTAAATAGAAAAGGGTCGCCTCAGGCGACCCTTCCTCATGACCCTCAAACCAGCTTTATAAGAGTTTTTGCGTTTTCAGAAATTCCAGGATGCCGTCTGCCAATGCTCTGGCGGGTATATCGGGATTATCAACAATGGTTTTCCTGTCTCCCCGGTTGCTCAAAAAACCGGTTTCCGCAATTGCGGCGGGTGTCATCGGATGGATGGCGTGCTCATACCTCCACCAGGCAAACGAATAATAACCGCGCATGTTCCGGGTCACATTGGGATCTTGGGCCAATCCGGTTTGCAGGCTGTAATGTTTAACCAAAAGTTCCGTCAGCAGGTCTCTTTTCCCGGTAAAATCCCTTCTCGGCCCGGCAAATTTAAACCCCGCTTTGGACAAATCTTCGCTCCCGTCGGCATGGATCGACACAAATACATCAGCCAGATACCCCGGAGGTACAGTTGTCGGCAGTACGTCTGTTTCCACTCCCTCAGCCCGCAGAATATCGGCTATTCTATTGGCAATTTCCAGGTTTATATCCACTTCCCGTTTCCCGTCCCCCGTGGAGCCGGTGTTATTTCTCAGGTTCTGCAGCTCCTCGGGTACCTCCTGGACTTTCCAATGTCCCGCCTGGATCCCTGCCCGGACCGGACCTTCAGGCCTTTGCCAATTTGACCAGTCCAGAACCTTCTCTGCGGACGCCGGAATTTCTTCACTCACCCCTTCCATCGGTGCCCCCGAAATTTTTGGTACTCTTCCGGTCTGTGTCAGAATCACTGTTCCCAGTATTACTATTGCTCCCGCAACGAAAAGTGTTATTTTCACCACGAACCACCAACTTAACATCTCATTCTGAAAATTTCCTGAAAAATTCCACATCCCGGGCCAGCGCAGTGGCCCAGTTACGCGCAATATCGTGGTTATCTCCCGGATAGGCATAATAATTCACGCTCACACCGTTTCCCAAAAGTTTATCCCGGAGTTTTTCTCCCCAGCTGAACGGCACCGACTCGTCCGTCGTACTGTGCTGGATGTTCATTGGTGTTTTGACCAGACCGGTATTGGCAAAGCTGCTGACGGCTTCGTATTCTTCCCGGCGGAAATTCTCTTCCAATTGTGCTTCCAGGGTGGGCAGTCTTTCGGACCTGTTTCTGCGGGTAAAATACAATACCGCTTCCGGCCAGTCGGTTACCGCCGGAGCCCATAGTGACGCCGCTTTGACCTTATCCGTCACTTCTGTCACCCGCAGTGTTACGTCTCCTCCCATCGAATGCCCGTACATAAACACCAAAGCTGTGTCAGCTCCCTCAATACTTCCCAAGGAAGCCAGTAGGTTCAAAACATCCACCGCATAACTTACCCGGGACCTGATCCCCTCGGCGGTCCCTTCGGATTTGTCATGCCCCCGGTAATCGGGCTTTACGACCAGAAATCCGGCATTGGCAAAATAGGCGGATGTATTGATGTATGAATTCTCCGTCGAATATACGTCCGGGTCGATATGTCCGTGATTGACGATCACCACCGGCCATCCCGTAGCAGGCTTATTTCCGTTAGGGACATTCATCAGGGCATACTGTTTCAGTCCGTCGGAATCATAAGTCACCTCATACGATACAAACCGCCCGGTTTCCCTCACCTTCCTCACGATTTCAATTTCCCCCCCGTTATACTTCCTGTCTCTCAAAGCCTGAATCGAATACTGGTTAACTCTAGTACTTTCCGGTATGTTGACGGTTTGTTGGGGTTCGGGATTCGTTATTTGTGAATTGGTATTTGTGGTTTGAGATTTAAAAAGTATTGTTCCCGCCACTGCCAAAATTGCTACACCTCCCGCCAAAACCAACTTTTGCATCCGCACAGTGTATCATAATCCGCCAAAAAACAATGTCGGTTTGCTCACATTCAGCTTTCACACACCGGGAGTGTGAAGCCTGCCGGCTCTACGTCTCTCCAATTCCGTCAGGTGTTTTTTACGCAGCCTCAGGGCTAGGGGGGTAATTTCCAGCAGTTCGTCGTCTTCCAGAAAATCCAGCGCTTGTTCCAGAGTCAATATTACCGGCGGTGTCAGCTGGATGACGCTGTCGTGGGATTTGGACCGCATATTGGTCAGCTTCTTTCCTTTGCAAACATTGATGGAAATATCGCCTTCTTTGGCGTTTATGCCTACAATCATTCCCTCGTACACCGCAGTCGCCGGTTCGATAAACGTCGCCCCCCTCCCTTGGGCATTTTCCAGGCCGTAAGCCAGGGCTTGTCCGGGCTCGCTGGCTACCAGTACCCCCCTCCGGTTCCCGGTAACCGGTTTACCCATCTTTTCGTAACCCAAAATCACACTCGAGTAAATCATGGTTCCCCGGGTGGCCGTCATCAACTGGCTTCTCAGGCCCAATACCGCCCGGGTCGGAATATGGTATATAAATTCCGTTTCCTGCTCCGATATGGGGTCCATTTTCAAAAGTTTTCCCAGCCTCTTGCCGAATTCTTCACTAATTATTCCCAAATGTTGATGGGGTACGATCACGGACACTTCTTCCACTGGTTCCAGCGTCTCTCCGGCTCTTTTTTTAACAATTACTTCCGGTTTACCGGCCTCCAATTCATAGCCTTCCCGGCGCATGGTTTCCAGAAGTATCGCCAGATGCAGCTCACCCCGTCCGGAGACAATAAATTTTCCACCGTTTTTTTCCACCCGCAAACTCAGGTTGCTTTCCAGCTCCCGTAGCAGCCGTTCTTCCAACTGCCTGCCTGTGGTAAATTGGCCTTCACGTCCGGCAAACGGTGAGGTGTTCGGACCTATCAGGATGTGCAGTGTCGGCTCTCCTATCTCTACTCCGGGCAGTGCCGTGATTTCCGCCGGATCGCACACCGTCTCTCCGATTTTTACATCAGACAGTCCGCACAGGGAGACAATTTCCCCACTTTCTTCCGCCTGCGTTTCCGTTCGCTTCAGTCCTTCGTATACCATCAGTTTTTCCACGGTTCTGATGTTGGTCAGCCGGTTGGCCGTTACCACTTTCATTCCTTTTTCAATTTTTCCCCGGTAAATCTTGCCCACGGCAATCCTCCCCAGGTGCGGATCCCAATCCAACGAGCTGATCACCATTTTAAACGGCCCCGGTCGGTTCCGGGCTGGGGGAACATGCGCTACGATCGCTTCCAGCAGGGGAGTCACGTCGCCTTTTGCATCCGCAGTCTCTGGTATCCGGTCAAAAACTGTTCCTTCCCGTCCTACGGCATACAACACCGGGAATTCCAGCTGGGCGTGGTCTGCCGCCAGTTCCAGAAACAGTGTTTCAATTTTCTTCAGGGTTTCCGCCGGCCTGGAAAACCTTTTATCGATTTTATTAATCACCACAATAATCGCCAGTTTCAGCTCCAGCGCTTTTTTCAGGACAAACCGGGTCTGGGGCATAGGCCCTTCCGCCGCGTCTACTATTAATAGTGCCCCGTCGGCCATCCCCAGGGTTCTTTCCACTTCCCCGGAAAAATCCGCGTGTCCGGGCGTGTCAATAATGTTGATTTTTACGTCCCTATACCTCACAGAGCAGTTTTTGGCCAAAATCGTGATTCCCCGTTCCCGTTCAAGCTCGTTGCTGTCCATGATCAGGGTCTGGCTCATTTCCGCCTCGTTTTCCCGGAAAACATGCGTCTGCTTAAGAAGCGCATCTACCAGCGTGGTTTTGCCGTGGTCCACATGGGCAATCACGGCTATATTTCGTATTTCAGGCATGATATTTTCAAAAAAAATACCCCGGGCCTAACTCTCCCTCGGGCGCGCCTATTTTACCAAAATTACCTCCCCGACGCTACTTTCTTCACGCTAATGGGGTACACAGTTGGGCCAGATGTATGCCCGGTTGAGTGACAGGGCATAAGCCGCGGCTTGGATGGCTTCTTCCGCATTAAATCTCAGATCCGCATTTGCATCTTCCCCCATCATTTTCCGGTAATTTCTCCAGGTACTCGGATCAAACTGATACAAACCGCCGTAAATGCTGTTGGTAGCCGCCGGATTCATTCCCGACTCGCACCGGGCAATGTGTCTTAGCACATTGGCGTCCACGCCGTATTGTCCCCCGAATCTGTCCGTCATCTGGTATATTTGCTCGGAAGAAAATTTCGGTTGGGGTACTTTGGTGGGAGCGGGAGTCGGTTTGGCAGTGGGTTTGGCAGTCGGTTTGGGGGTAGGGGTTGATGTGGGGGTGGGTGTGGGAGTGGCAGACGGTACTGGCGTGGGAGTAGCAGTCAGCACTACTTTTCCAGCCGCAAATTCCATTCCCCGGTTGGTGGCCAGTGCGCTGACCCCGACGATTATTAAGAATACAAAATTTCCCACACGCCTAGCATTATACCCCTGACTGCCTATGGGGTTCTTTTCCTCGGTTTGCTCCACAACATACTCAGATCGCCCAGTTGATATTGATTAAGCAATTGTCCTCTGGTGATCGGATGTCCGTTTGCGGCAAATTGGGGGTTTTTTAAGTTGGCAGCAGCCACCGCTGTATCAATTCTCAATTTGAATGCCCCACCGTCTTTCTTGGCCAGCTGCCTCAGCTCCCGGCTGACTTCCAGCATTCTGGCAGCTGCTTCTTCGGAGTTAAGACCTAATTCGTATCTTGGCATAATAGTTTGAGAGTATACAGCCTGTTAGTACCGATGTAAATACTTTTATCCCCGGTCCATAATTATGCCCGTAAAACTAATCCCTCCCCCATAACCTACATACATTATCCGTTCTCCCGGCCGGACCCGCCCCAATAGTTTATTCAGCGCTTTGGGTGCCGTCGCCCCGCTGGAATTGCCGTCATCTACCACCCAGGGATATCTTTCCGCGCTGATTCCGCACACCCGCTCCAGTATTTTTTGGGTCAAAAGAAATGGTCCGGTGCTCGGATGGTGTCCGGTCACCAAGGATATGGGTTTGTCGGCAATGATTTTGTCCGCTATCCCTTGCAGATACTTCGCCCACAACATTTCTATCCCTTCTTCAAAAGCCCGGACAAACATTTTGGCAGTAGGTTTGGCCTTCATCCATATCGATACCCCCGGCTCCGGTACCGGTAACCTGATTTTTTTGGTATTCCCTTCAATTTGCACCAGCGGCCCGTCCGGATCTATGGTGTATGGCATAACTGCCGCCAGGTTCCCGTCATCCTCCCTGGAAAAAAATACTTCTGTTACCAAAGACAAGTCTCTCCCGGGCACAAATTTTAAAAGTGCGCCGCCGTTACTAAACACCCGCCGGGAAAGGGGATCGGTATTGTCGGGGTCGCCGTGGTCCACCATTCTCGTCAGCCCCTCCCATCCTCCGACAATCACCTCCCGTCCCTCAAGTACTCCTCGGGGCAGGAATCGGGGATCCATCAGGACTCTTCGCAATGCTTCAACTCCGCTGTTGCAGGCCAGATAATCATTGCTGGTCTCCGTTTGACTCCATCCCATTCGGGCCGCCATTTCCCCGGCATAATCCGGGAATATCGGGGATCCGGACCCGACAGCCAATAGCGCCGGTGATTTATCGGTCACCAGCCGCAGGCTTTCCGCAAATGCCTCCAGCTCTTGCCTCTCCCTTTCCGGTTTGCTCAGTTCGGGTCCGCTCCTCCAGATATGTGAAAAACCCGTGGGGTAGTCTCCTTCAATTGCCGGAGTCTCCGTCTTTACCCCCCATCGGGTTGTCACCATCACCATTTCTCCGCTTTCACATCTCTCGTACTCGATAGTCCCGTAATTTTTTACCATGTCTACCTCCACTCGGCTGTTCTCGATCCTGTTTCCCATATCAAACAGAATACCACCTCTAAAACCTGGTCACTAGAACCTTTAGGCACGCCACCTTTCAGGTAGCGAGGCTAGACATTTCGCACCAACATTTCAACCGGAACACAAATCGTCATTAATCCCCATAACCCGTATTTATAGTAAAATACCCGAGGTTATGGTAATGGAAGCTGTTGATGTTGAGACGAAGATTGGGACATATCCCTTTTCCTGCGGAGCTTTGGTTGTTTCACCGGACGGTGAACTCTTGCTCAAGCTCAGGGATAATAACCCAAATATCCCCCATCCCGACAAATGGGGGCTTCTGGGCGGTGTAGGGGAATTGGGAGAAACTCCGGATCAGACGCTCGGGCGTGAACTGCTTGAGGAAGCTAATATTACTCTCCTGCCCGGTCAAACCCGAATCCTGGGCAAATTGTTAGCGGGTGACGATCAGGGTCACCATAAATATATCGGCACGGTCGCGTTGACTCCTGAACAGATATCTCATATCAGGAAAGGAAACGAAGGGCAGAATATAAAATTTTTTTCTCCCGACGAATTAATCCACCTTGACTTGGTACCGGACTTAATAACCCTTCTGCTTGGCCATTTGGATAAAGTTAAAAAATTCTCTACCGGAGAGCAATTAACTGCGCAGGACTTGGAGTAGTGTAGCCTCGTCACCTTTCAGGTAGCGAGGCTAATTTCATAAAAAACGTTGTAAAACACCTTAAATTCATTTATAAGCACAGTATGCCATTGGTTGAGTTAAATAAGCAGGTAATATATGGTAATTTTTTTAGCGCATTACACAATGACGTCGAGGCGATTGGAATCGACCCCGGGAAACCCGAAACGCTGGAAACTGCGTTTCAGATAAAAGGATTAATAACTGCAATTGATGCGACCTACTATTTTGCTGATTGGAGATTTGTGCTTGAAGAATATCAAAAGGCGGGTGGGTGGACCGAAAAAAGATATGGATTTAACCTGACCGCAGGACCACCGGATCACGAATTACAGTTAAGATACTTTCCTGAAATTTGGAGAGGTGGCAGAAGTACTTTTTCCCCGGAACAACCTGCCAGTCTGTACATTTCACAAAATAATCAGGGATTACTTGAGGGAGTAAATGATGTGATTATTAAAGGTTGTACAGTGTCCGGCGGTAAATTGATTTTTGGTTGCAAAAGAGGGGGGAAAATCAAAACAATTACCATTTTGCTTCGGGAAGGAGAATGTATTTTTAACGAACCAGGTACACCCCCCTCAAATCTTCAGGCTAATTTATTTTAGCCGGTGGTTATAGCCTCACCTTGCCTTTACTAAACTATAGGTTTGCAACCCGCTTTATATGTGCGATGTTGAAGGATGCAAGTATCCCATTGGTAGAATAATAATCACAGAAACTTCACTCACCATAAGCAATCCTTATGAGTTATGTCAAGTTCTACAGGATCAAATTTCTGAACCCCCTGAATTACCCAGCGGTCAGGAATGATACGGCAGGTTCACTACCTTTTAGGTGACGTGATTTGTTTTTTCAGCAGGAGTTTCCCAAAGATAGGCGAATTCACTTAAGTTATATTTATTCAGATAATCACGCGGCCTGTATTCAATGCCGTTATTTCTCCATTGGTAACTCAAGCTTCCAAATCTTTCTGAGATGGTAACAGCAATTCATCTCTGGACATAGATAAGTGGTGAGTATAATCGCCTTCGGTAACTATGTAAATAGTTTCTAAGCTACCCACTAACCCCTCTCTTGCAGATTGATATAAAATATCCGTTATGCCATATAACAAATTAACATCCGAAGAACAAAGGGTAATAGGGGACAAAGGCACGGAGCCGCCATTTACCGGAGAATACGACAATTTTTTCGTGGACGGTACTTTTATCTGTCGTCGCTGCCAGGCCCCGTTATTTTCCAGCCGGGCCAAATATGACGCCCATTGCGGCTGGCCGGCTTTTGATGAAAATTATCCCGGCGCCATCACTAGGATTCCGGATCCTGACGGAGTCAGGACCGAAATTCAATGTGCCAGTTGTCACGGCCATCTGGGCCACGTTTTTGAAGGGGAAGGACAGACTCCGAAAAACACCCGTCATTGTGTCAATTCCCTGTCTATCCGCTTTATCCCCCGGCGCCAATCCCTGCCGGAGGTTTTACTTGAAAAACTATAAAAGTATGGTTAAATATTCCGCATATGGGCCTGGAAAGGAGATGGAGCAGGATCAGTTCACAAATTGCCCTGATCGCCGAAAAACATAACCAGGACCACCCGGTCGGTCCATTGGAACGATTAGGGGTATTAATCCGGAATAAACGGGAAAGACAAAAAAGACAAAGGTTGGCCCGGGCGCTTGAGGAAGCTCTAAAAAGACCTCACGGTTAAATCTTCCGGATCACTGTGGAGATTTGTAAGCTTCCCTCCGCAGGAATAATAATTCCGGATCCCCGGTCTGCATGCCAGGGTTCAACGCACACATATTGATCCGGTTTATCTGACCACAACAAAATTTTCACCGGATCCGGATTGGTTTCCATCACGAAATTACTTCCTCCTATTACCATTTCAATTCTTCCTAAACCCCGGCCGTCGGTTACCACCGCCTTCCCGGGTTCAAGAGGAAAATAATCAGCCAATCCGGCAGTCGTAACGTCAAACCCGTGGCTGGTATCAAAATAAGGATGCAGACCGTGGCCTATCTCCTTGGGACTGCCTGTGTGATTCACAATCGTTGTTACCATTGATAGTCCGGATTCGATCAGCTTTATGTCGATATCTTTCCGTCCGGCAAAATGAAATTCAGCGGGTCCGATATACCTTCTTAATCTTAATTGTGCATCCCCCATATTAGCTATTTCCCACAAAATCACCCTGTCCGTGCCGTGTTGCGGCATCCTCTCATCCGAATAGAGGTGCCCCCATTCTGTCCCGGCCACTTTCCCTGGTGTAGGCCCCAATACCGGAATACCTCCGCGTTTTGGAAGTTCGCTGGTCCTGGGGAACAATACCGTCTCACCGTCAATTGACAACCTGTTCACAAACGCCCCTTTCGGATCCACCTCTGCCTCAACCCTGTCGTTTCTCAGACATATTAATACGTTTTCGGCTTCATTGGTTATCCCCATTTCAGTCATGACGAATGAATTTTATCAGACACCTGCCATACAGACAAATATTATAGGATTATCATTATCCGGTAATCAAAAAGATATTTAGGTCAATTAGTAATTAGATTAATTTGTAATCCCCTATAACCTCATTCCGGTAGCGTAGCCACACGAATTACTGGTGTTGACGGAAAGTCAAAACTGGTGGTATTAGATATGGGAGAGATAATTTCAGCAGGGTGTCCTGTGGCCGACGGAAACGCACCATGCAGTCGGGGATGCGGGGGAGGATGGCCGGGAACCATTGGCCGGATAAACTTGGCTGCGAGCCGCTGATCCAGCAGGCTCAGGCAGCTATAGCATTGGCAAACAGCACTGTATAAAGGCTAAAAATGCGTCCGTAAATAATTAAGAAATTCCTGCCGCCATCTCCGTATTTTACTCCCTGTAAAAAAACAAAAGGTTCAGGTCCTCACAAGCGGGTTTCCAATTCTTTCACTAGATCGGTTTTTCGGGGTCTGGGATCAAATTCATAATCGATGACTTGTTTTGAAGCTTTTGTGTAATCGCCGATTTTACCCATAGCGATGATCGTAAAGGGCTCGTGATTCTTGTCCAATTTAAAGAATTCTTTCACCTTTTGTTTATCAAAAAGAGCCATTTGTCTGGAATAATATCCCAAAGACTGCGCTTGCAAAATCAGGGAAAGCACGGCCGCACCAAGATCGTAAAAAGCATAAGGGTTTTTTCCTTCAGTATTAGAAGTAATCGCGCAGGCAAGAATCAGAAGCGGAGCGGTTTTAGCCCAGGACTGATTGTATTCGTCAAGAGTAGAAAAAAGTTTTTCATAAATACCGGTACCCTTTTTAGCAGTATAAAAATACCAGGGTTGATGGTTGTGGCCTGAAGGTGCCCACCGCGGTGCTTCGAAAATAATATTGATATGTTCCTGTGGAATTTTTTCATCAGAATAATGCCGGGGGCTCCAACGCAGTGCAATTTCACTAATTATTTTGTATCTTGGCCGGGGCAGGTGAATTCTAATAATTTTTGTAATGACCGTAATCACAATATATTTTATTATACTATCTCAGGGGGAACCGACATATTTAACCTTTTGGTACAATAACCACAATGATTAAAGTCGCAGTAGTCAGCGGATCCAGTTATGGAATTGGGGAGGCCATCAGCAGGAAACTGTTGGAGAAAGGATTTAAGGTTTACGGAATATCCCGTACGCCTCCCGGGATCGGTAACCCGCAGTTTGTATGGCTGAAGGCGGATTTAATGAACGAAAGCGATATCAGAAATGTCCCAAACCAAATTGAAGAGAAGTCTATCGGATTATTGGTTAATAATGCCGGTACATCGGTTCACGAAAAAGTGTTGGAATTCAAAGACAGGGATTTTAATCTGATTTTCGGACTCAATTTTATTGCGCCGATTAAACTCACGATTGCCTTGTTTCCGAAATTAACCAACGGGATAGTGATTAATATTTCTTCTTTGGCAGACAGGTTCCCGGACGGACTATACGGGAGTTCAAAAGCCGCGCTGAATAACTATTTCGAAACCATTGCGGCAGAGAATAAAGATGTAAAAGTCATAAATGCGCTTCCCAGTTATGTGGATACGCCCCTGCTTCGTAGTCTTCATCATAACCAAAAAGATTTTGACTGGAACCAGACCAACCAGCCGAAGCAAATTGCGGAGTTTATAGATTTTATGCTGGATAATTCCGCGAATATAGAATCCGGATCCAGAATTGTAGTCGTGTCCGGTTCACAGGATGATGGGGAATATGACCCCGAAAAATTGTGGTTATTCGTTACGGACAATAAAAAACTTACGAAGTTGAAATAGCCTCAAAGGATTATCCTTAAAGGATCGACCTTATTAACTAGCAGCCCCCAAGCCCTTTGCTTATAGTACCCGGTCCCTCCCAAGAACTATCTCTTTCTATATAGACCCCAATAGAAAGTGAGCCAAATCATCCCGGCTTTCCGGACCGTAAGATGTTGTTACTTCTGTTTTCATATATTGTTTCCCCCCCCTTTTTTATTAGATACTCGTTGAATTGGTGAGTATCGCTTTGAATAATTAAATTTTTAAAAACCTCCCTCTTATTCTTTCCATAAAGTAATCATTTAATCCCAATGACCGAAATCAATTTACTGGTAGATGGAACGGACGGCAGTTATGTCCCCATTAGTGAGCGTATCCTTTTTGGTTTCCAAAACGTCGCCGAAACCATACATGGTATTATTTTCAAACTCCTGATCATAGTCGTCATCTGTTCCGAACCAGTGGCCCAATTCATGAGTCAGGATATTTTGGGCGTCATACGATCCGGGGTAAGCGCAGACAGATCCGTGCCAGGTATCGGGATCCGACCAACTCCAAGCATAACCTTTATTCATAATGGTATCTGCCTCGGCAACTTCTCCATCGCCGTAGGTCCAGATGTAAGTCACCCCCAAAGTCCCGCTTGCCGCCCTGCCCCAGGTAATGATATTTTGGCCGTCCAGCCTCGCCCGGGTGGATAAGGTCTGACCAGCGAAGCTGACGGATACCTGTCCGCTCAAAGCCTCAGCCCACTGCAAATAACCGTTTTGGGCTATCCAGGTTAAATTTTCAGCTCCGACAGAGGCAGGAACACTGGAGGAATTGAGAAGGTAAGAAAAACTTGGGGGCAGATACCAGCCGGTAACACCGCTGACCGACGAAGAATCGGGATCTTCAAGACTGCAATTCAAAACCGGAGCGGATGTGGGAGTAGGAGTAGGTTTGGCAGGTCGACTGCCCCGGGCGGGATGGGAAAGAACGTGAAGTTTAAGTTCCGGATGGCCTGGTACCGGGTAAACGCCGTTATTTTCCGGTAGATCTGAATCCGGTAAGTCCGGTGGATCAGCATTCTTGGCCTTGGCGGGGAGATATAGCAGTGGGAACGAAACCAAAACTGCCAGAGCAATAAAGATAATCTTTTTAACCATAATTATTAATCTTCAAGTATTATATACCACAAGGTTTAGCCAATGTATTTAGCTTTCACACTCCCGGTGTGTGCAGGCTAACCACGGGAATTTGTATAGTCCCAAAGGATTATCCTTAAAGGATTGTCCTTATTAACTGGTAGTGTTTTTGTCCAAAAACTCCTTCAAGCTCTCCAAATCCTTTTTCTCGGGATCATAATGATATGAAATTATCCCCGCCGATTGGGCACTTATTACCGCCTCTGGATTATGTTCAAAATACACTACATCATCTGCTTATAGTACCCGGAGTCCTCCTTATTCGGATTGTGTTTCAGAGAAAAAAGTTCGTAAGGCAGATCGATAAGCCCGAATTCAATTAATTGGGCGTCATCAGCGTTGGTCAATATGATTTTCCGATTGGGATATTTTTCCAGAAGTTTATAAAGCGGATGATAAACCCCGATTCCTTCGAGGACGAAGGTTTCTACCGCATCCACCAAAATCGTTTTTATACCCCGATTATATCATCCCGCCCTTGACCTCCGCCCCCCCCGAATGTTACAAGAATTTAATGCTAAAAGAAGCTCAGGTTTCCGGAAGTGTTTTACAGATGAAAAACGGGGATAATGTATATTATGTCAGAAAACACTGCAGCCGTTGTCTGGCCGAATGTCCTTTTGTACGTCCTTTGGTTCCATTAGTGAATTCCAAAGTCAATCAACGGCCAATGGCCGGTTTGCGGCACTTCGTTAACTCCCCCGGATCCTAACCAATACTTTCTTCCGGAAGCTTCGCAATCACAAGAGTAGTAGGTCAATCAGGATTTAGATTAATTCTAATAATCCCTAATCCCTATAACCTAGAACCTATAACCTCTTCGTTCTCAGTTTGTTAAAATAAAGCGGTGAATATACCCCTTTAGCCCAATTCTTCTTCCAGAATTTTGGCGATGAGGAGGGTCTCCGGCATGACGGTGTGGTGCGCCGTAAGTTCCTGATACAAATTTTTTATGGACAGTTCAATGAGTTCCTGGATTTCGTTGGCGTCCCGGGAGGTTTCGGACAGCCTGAAATTAGTAACGAAATACACCGTACAAAATCCGGTCAGTCTTTCTCCTTGGGCAAACCGGATTACTTTTTCGAAATCTCCGCCTTCTACTCCCAATTCCTCCTTAAGTTCCCTTTTAAGTTCGGCCAGATTTTCTTCCTCAGTCTTATGCGGTCCCTGCCTCCATTCCCGGGTCATTAGTACTTTCCCGTCTTTAATTACCGCTGCCTCATAAAAATCGGGGTAAACCATTAAATCCCATTCCGCCTGGTTTCCGTTCGGCAGGGAGATGGTCTCCCTGTCTACCTGCACTTTTTCCGATTAGAACAGAGTCTTAGTCCCGATTACTTTAAACTCCCCCATTACCATCCATTCTAACAAACAAAATTCAGATTTTTTTTCTGGCGATACCGGTTCTGTAATCAATCGTATATCCCTGGTTTTTCAGCGCGTCCAACAAAGCCTTCTCACCACCCGGCACCGGTATCAGTTTGCCGAATATTTCTCTAAAACCCCTTTGCTTTGTCCATAATTCAGCCTCGCGTAAAAGCTCTACCCCGAACTGATGACCCCGATAATCAGGTCTCACATGCAAATCACCAATCTTTACTCTTTTACCGTATTCAGTTACAAACACCGACCCCGCTAATTCCTCATTTTCATCATTAACACTTATCTGGGCCCCGGTCTTTCCGTAAAGCTTTTCCGCAAATACCGTCATGCAGAGATACCAGTATGGGTACATTATAAACCAACGCAGTTTTGGTAAAATATGATTGTGAAGAGTAAGGTGGTAGTGTTGGCGGGGATGACGGCAGTCATACTTTGGGCCGGGTACGGGATTTTGGCCTTAAATATCAAGAAAAATGTTAAGGTCAGCGAGCCGTGTCCGAAATGCCAGGATATTGAACCGACGCCGGACAGAAGGCGCGGTATCTGGAGGGATATCGATGTGGGGACACTGTCACCGGACGGGAAGTACCTGGCATACCTGGCCGATTATGCCCGGGAGGGGGTGGAAACCTTTGAGTTATATATTACGGAACAAACTTCGGATTATTTTGTCCAGAGGGAGTCTCTGGCGGAAATCTGGAAAGTAATGAAAGATCCGGAAAACAGGTATCCGGACAATGAATTGATATCCTGGGATAAAAACAGCAAATGGCTGGCGGCGGTAATTTATGACAAATTTGCGGTCGTAAAGATCACGAATATGCCGGCAAGTAAGCCGTATAAGGAAGAGATCAAGGCAGAGGTAGTATATCAGGGGACAATTCCGGACGACCTGAACGGGGAGATGGGGGTCTGGTGGAATAACGACACATTAGAGGCGAGCATGGGCGACGGGATTTACCGGATCTGGCCGGAGGCGGAGAAACTGGCGGAAGTAGATACCGGCTACGGTGCATATCCGGCCAATAACAATAATTATCTTTTTTGGATACCGGAAGAGGACTGCTGTCCCGTCCATTTAATGCAGATAAACAGAATTACCGGGGATATTACGGATACGGAAGCGACGGCTGCCGAATATGCCGGAAAAGTGATAGCCAATGCCGACGGTAACAAAGTGTGTTTCGGAAACGGCAGTTCCGGATATTTCGGTTATATCCTTTACGATCTGGCGGCAAAAAAGACACTCAGTTCCGGACAGCAGTATTCATACTGCGGCCGATGGCTGGATAACAACCGGGTGTCTGTGTCAGAAGTTTCCTACTACAATCAATGGTCCCAGCAGATTTACGTTTACGATTTCCGGGCCCGCACCCGGGTACCGGTTATAAATTTAGCCAACGAAATATCACAGGCTTCCTTCCCCATGGGCCCCCTGGAATAATCAACATCACACTTCCGGTATGTGAAGGCTACAATTGCGGTAGAAGTTTGAGATACAGGGTATATTTGGCCTGCAGACTTAGGGCCGCATAGCGCGGTGACGGGGAAGGCAGAGTAATCAGTTTGATTCCGGAGAAGTTTTTAATATATGGGGTATAAAAAAGCCACAACCTAAAATCCCGCCCAGGAACTTGTCTCGTATGCAATAAACCCTTTGAATGTCATCTTTCCCGGCTGATCTTTCACCGTTGCAAAAACACACTCCCCCTTTCGCCTGAATTTTCCGGCCTTTCGGACCTGACACCTGAAAGCACCATTCCGTAATACATTGTTATCACAGGATCGGCAGTTCAAAACTACAAACATGGATTCCACTTCCTTATTCCAGGCCATGTATCTATTATATCACTTATTATAAGCTTTTTTTCAATATATTAAACTATCGCTCCTGTCGCTTCCGCCCAAAGTCTAGGCCAGGTCCGGAGCTGAAGCAATAGGACCAGGTTTCAAGCGATTTTTTTAACAAATCCCTCATTAGTCATCGTTCCCGCCTGTCCCCGTACGACCGCGATTAGGCAAAAACCGTCTTGTATAAATTTAGGTACACCGTTTTTATCGCATGCCCGGTACAATCTGGTTCCGTCATTTGTAATTTCCTTCATTTCGCAGGGATAACAATTCACCCGCATAAATTCGGAATATTCAATTGCCGTATTTGCCATGCGTGACGATTATACTCTCCATCAGCACGACTTTCCCCAAAGATAGGGTAAAATACCACGCAGATGAGCAATCCGGAAGATATTTACTACACGGGTATTGACCGTAAAAAAGGCAAATTTTTTGTTGAAGTAACCACTGATTCGGCCAGAGGGTTTAATTCTGAAAAACTGAAAGAAGTAATTCTTTTTATGGCCGGATGTATACATTGCCAGCTTTACAAAAACATTAACACTCCTAGCCAGCCATTTCTCAAAAACAAACATTCAGTCAAACTGCATGAGCGCCGACCCGGTCATCGCACGGCCGGGGGAGTAATTTCCTGTCTGGGCCTTGCGACGCATCCGGAAGTTGCCGAATGCCTGCATGCGCCTTCCACCGGCAGTCTTCACAATCCCGATAAATGAATGTAATATCATGTCAAATGTCTCCCATTGATGAAAATACGATAAGGGTTGAACAATGGACAGATACGAGACGGGGGGTATTTCGTGCTCCGGGACATCCAAGAACTCAAGTGTTGGCCGAAGGGGACTCAACAGACCCTGGAAGCTATGTATATGAGCGGGGAGTGATGAAAAAAAATGTGGGACATATTAAAAATCCGGATTTATTAATAGATGTGCCGGTCGACCACAAAACAGGTAAGGTTTCGCCTGATATCACGATTCGTGGACTTTGGCGCAGATTCAAGGAAGGATAACCCGAAACCCCTATGAAAGTGGAAATCAGGCCTCCCTGTCCACTGGAAATGTTCGGGGAGGAAAGAATTGTATTTAATCTCTCATCCGTGGCTGTCTGGGTTATAGTCATGCAAAATGATACCCCGGCGTATTATTTGGCCGTACAACAGGCAGAAAAACCGGGAATGCCCTGGGGCGTTCCCGCCGGTAAAGTCAGCGAATCCGACAATACTATCAGCGATGTTGGTATAAGAGAGCTTAGGGAAGAAACCGGCTTGGAGGTAGATCCGGACGAAATGTCATATCTTCATTGGTCTTGGGAATATTACGGAGCAGATCGGGGACATTTGATATATGGCGTTATGGTCGATATTGACCGTTTTGTGTTGGACAATCCCAGACGTCTTGATGACGGCACGGTTTTATTCGATCCGCCATCCCAGGTCAACCGGCGGGAAATTCGTCAGCTGGCTTTGATCCCCCTGGAATTGACCTTCCGGCCAAACATACTAAATCGCAATGCATATCATCCGCAGGAAACTTATAGGGGATTAATAGCTCTTCGAAGCCGCGGAGTCATCGACGGCAGTTTTGGTTTTGAAAACGACCCTGGCCTCTAACCTCATACCGTTAAGGCTTCCGTTTTTTGCGCCCCTTTAATCCGCCTTCTTTCGATGCGTTATCGTTAGCCTGTTGCTGAAACACTCTCTGTTCATATAGAAGCGTGATCACTCCATCAGGTAAAGTAGTGTCATCTCCAAGTTCACTGAACGCTTTTCGTGCCTCCTGCTCATTACCGTGAATCGCATCTCTCCTCAACTTCGGGTCCAATCCCTCGTACCGGCGTTCAACCTCGTTCTTTCTACCGGACGTCATGTAATCCGGCATTATTCTTATCAATATATCTTTCCAGCTCATATCACCCTATCTTACCTTATAGGCCTTCGGAGATAAAGTTCATTATGTCTCCTGCATTAATTTTAATATTCTACTACCGCCCCGGTATTGTTAGAATGAACTCATGGTGGAAATATTTTTCAAAAGCCTCAAAGGTACGGAACTCAGGCTGTTAGATACTTACAAACCCGGCTGTTGGATAAATATCGTCGACCCCGACCTGGTCGAATTGGAAAAAATTGCCGCGGAACTCAAACTTGATTTTCAGACCCTCAAAGATGCCCTGGATCCTTACGAAGTCTCCCGTATCGAACGCGAAGACGGCAATGACTATATCTTCATCCGTACCCCCCAGGATATTTCCGGCCAGATCCACACCGCCCCCCTGCTGATTGTGGTGACTCCCGATTATTTCATTACGGTTTCCGGGCATGACCAGAATATTGCCGAAAGGATCAAAAAATCCCGGTCGGAAATTTCCACTACCCAAAAGACCAAGCTTTTTATCCAGCTTCTTCTGGAAATAAATTCCGACTATTCGCACATGGTCAATGATATTAGGAAAAAAGTCAGAAACTACACCGTGGACATGAATAATATTTCCAACCAGGACATTATGCAGCTCATCAATTTTGAATCCGTCTTCAATGACTTTCTGACTTCGCTGGAACCCTTGTCCATTACCCTCGGCCAGTTGCTATCCGGTAAGTATCTTCAATTATTTGAAGCGGATCAGGATCTGGTGGAGGATTTACAGATCGGTACCAATCAGCTGGTAAAGCTATGTCTGTCAAACATCAAGGCTATTACCAATATCCGTGAAGCCTACACTTCCATTATTTCCAACAATTTAAACCGCACTGTCAAACTGCTCACCGCCGTTACCCTGATTCTCACCATCCCCACCGCCATCGCCAGTTTCTTCGGTATGAATGTGCCCCTGCCGCTGTCCGATCATCCCCTCGCTTTTCTCGCTATCATCCTGCTTACCCTGGGTATTACCGCCGTCCTCTGGATCATCTTCTGGAAAAAAGACTATCTCTAACAGTTGACTCCCGGCCGGAAAGAACTACAATTCATCTAATTTCTTTATGCCTTTTTCTGAAACCCGAGCTTGCTCCTTAACCGGAAAACCATGCAGTGATCCGAATTGTGAATCCGATTGTCGAGTGTGGGAGTTGGTAAAAGCTATCACTCCAAGAATAAATTACGGGGATATTTTATCCCATCCTCAGGCTTTTACAAATTTGCTGGAAGGTCTGAGCGAAGTTCAGGTACAGGTTTTGTTCAGGAACATTTATCCTCCCCATGTTGACGAAAAATATCTGAAGCCATTCAATGAATTTTTTGCCAAAAACACGTAGTCTTTACGCTGGGGTATCAGTCGGCAAATAAACTTTCCCGCTAGCCACTAGTGGCTTTAACTCTCTAAAGAAAGGCGGGCCAACAGATAAGAAATAGTAGATTCGGCACCTTGATTTAAGTTAATATATTTTTCACCCACCCCGTCGTAACACCCTCCTGTAGACCATTCATATACGACCTGACCAAGAACATTGGCCCCCAGAAACCAGTTAAATGTCTTGTGTGCCAACTCTTTATAGTGCTTCCCTTTTGTTACTTGGAACATGGTATTGAGAGCCTCTACAGTGGCAGCGGCGTCCTCGGGCTGTTGGTCAAAATATTGTCTTTCCCCTTCCTTGGGAAACCAGCCGCTTTGGCCGATAGAAATATAAATGTCATCCTTAAAGGTATGTTTAATTAAGAAGTCGAAAGTTTTTTGAGCTATTTCAAGATATTTTTTCTCGCCAGTTGTTTTATACCCGAGGACAAGTGCTTCCGGTAGTATGGCATTTGAATATGTTAAATAAGGTTCGAACCACTCCCATTCCGGAGTGTGAGTCTTGTCGTATAAAGTGACGAGTTGTTCACAAAGGTGTATCAGTTCAGCGAGGGTCTTGGGTTCTTTCCACTTCGAAAGCAAAAGACTAAGAGCTTTAATGTAAGAGGCAATCGCGCGGGGTGAGGAGAAAGCCACGTTTTTCCGAAAACTTTTTTCAAAGATGGAATGAGCTTGTTTTCTTAAACGTTTGGGGATTTGTTTGCTGGTTGAAACCTGGGCAAGAGCATACAAGGCTCTGGCGCTGGCATCTTCCAGGTTTTCCTGACGATTTCTCTGTTCGTCAACAGCGCGGTTGGGACCGACATAATTGTTAAAGTAACCATCGGGTTTGATTACCCGACAAAGGAAGTTTAGATATGTGTAGGCAAGTTTTAGCGAAAATGGAGTTCTGAATTTTTTGTAATGGAGGGTGGCAACAATTAAGGCGCGGGCATTATCATCCAAAGTGTACCCGGAGGAATTGTCAGGCTCCGTAAGCTTGGCAAACTGAATAACACCGAAATCGTCTGTCAATTTAACCAAATGCGCTAGCTTTATGGGTGGAAGTTTTCTTTGTCCCGGGATCAGCTCCGGCACAAATTGTGAGAAATATTTCAGATAAGAAAGGGCAACATTTTGCCAGGTCCTGTATCTTGTGCGGAAATAAGCGTTTTTACCCATTTGCAGACGCAATTCATCGTCGCTTAATAATTTGATGACGGCATCGGTATAAGCTTGTGGTTTATTGAAGTCAACCAACATTCCTACATTGTCAGTAATGTCTTCTTTGGCCTGGGCAAAGGCTGTGGATATTACCGGACGGCCGCTACCTAAGGCGTAAGACAAAGTCCCGGAAACAGCTTGGTTTGGGTCTAAAGAAGGGGAAAGATAAATATCGGTAGCCTCCAAAAATTTTAAGAGGTGATTTGGATGAAAATAGTTATTATAAAAAAGAACGTGGTCGCTTAAGCCAAGTTCATAAACTTTGTTGATAAGAAAATTACGGTAATTTTCTCCCTCTTGCTTCAGAACAACGGGGTGGGTGACACCAATAACCAGGAACAAAACATTTGTAAACTTTTCCACTACCGGTGGAAGAGACTCAATCACATATTCAATCCCTTTACCGGAATTCAGAAGTCCAAAAGTGGAAAGAACCAATCTTCCGGAAAATCCGAGACTAGACTTGGCGTTCTCACTGGTCCTGTATGGAACATGATGGATTCCGTGAGGAATAACTTGGATATGGTTTTGATCCAACCCGTAATCGCTCTTGAGCAACTCCTTTGCGCGATTAGTCATCACGATCATTCCTTTCGAATACTTCATCGCCGTTTGAACAACACCCAGCATTCTTTCATTAGGATTGGGTAGAACAGTATGCAGGGTGATAACAGCCGGTTTCTGAAGTTTTTCCAAGAATAGAAGCAGATGTGAGCCGTATTCTCCTCCGAAGATACCAAATTCATGTTGAATATTGACAAGTTTTATCCTTTCGAGCTGATTGAGATTGTAAGCAGTGTTAACGTAGTCTCTTTCATTTGGTTGACTTATTTGAAAAATTACTTTGTCTGAATAAAGCAGATGACTTATGTCATTCGTATTCATTGCGACAATTTTGGATTCAATAAACGGCCCAAACATCTGATCAACAGAATTGGCAAGGTCGGCAGTAAAGGTGGCCATTCCGCACTGCCGCGGTGGAAAAGTGGAAAGGAATGCTATCACAACTATTGAGGCCTGCTCTTAAGCTCGGTCAGGAGTTCGGACAGATCAACGGATTTTGCAGCAATTACCGTGTCTGCAGCCCCATAATAAATGTAAAGTCTATTGTCTCTTACAACTGCTCCGGTAGGAAAGACAATATTATCTGTAACGCCGCTTTTTTCCCAGAAAGCCGTTGGGGAAAACAGTGGTTCTGCCAATCGCCCTAAAACCTTTAGGGGATTATTAAGATCAAGAAGGGCTGCGGTAGCATGGTAGATTTTTCCAAAAGGGGTATCCTCCACCGCATGATAAATAATCAGCCACCCGTCTTCTGTTTCGATGGGAGGGCAACCGCCACCGATATTGCGGCCTTCAAACCAATATAGAGGATCAAGCACAATATAATCGCCAAGATTTTTGAAATAATCGCGCCAGTAATTATCGGTAAGTTGTGAAAAGCTTTCAAAATAAATAATTTGAATCCCGGGTAATATTCTATGTAACAGTGCAAACATATTATTTATTTTTTTAGGAAAGAGAGAGGCATCTTTTTCAAAAAGTAAAACGTCTCTTCCTACTCTCTCCTTAACAAGTTTCTCAAACATCATATATCTCTCTCTAATTCCCGATCCACGAAAGATATCCTCTGCCTCATCGTAGGAAATTTTCGGCGAGATAAGACCCTGTTTAGTAAAATTAACAGGATCACGGCTTGTAGCGTAGGAGATGAGAGCGTCCTTGCCGTCATAGACTGTATATAACAGATAGTAGATTCCGTCCAAATATGTAATTCTTGGATCTTCTACCCCCTTTTTCTCATAATCAAATTCGGGAAAAAGGACCGGGTTCCCAAGTCTTTTTACAACTTTCTTGTCTTTAAGTTGGCAATAACCTATGGAAGAAATGTCATCATGGTTAACTGCCCGATAGAACATGTGAGTCACGTCATCCTCCTGAATACAGGCTGGATTTAAAACAGCCTTATCTTCAAATTCCAGATTTGTTTTCTCTAAAATTATCCCCTCGTCTTTGATTTTTAACATTATTATAACTCCTGTAAGCTTACTCTATATCAAAAAGATCACTTTGCAATTAACAATCACTATGGGTGCCTTCACTTACTGATTTTTTGGATGTTAAATTTATCATCACTTGTATGCTGCACATAAAGGACTTATTCGTCAACTACAAGATCGACCTGAATCAGCTATATCCATTTCTCATAAAGGGCATTTATTGCCTTTGGAGTATCCAGCTGGAATCGAGAAGTAAATTGATCTGTGCCCATGCGTTTAGCTGGTACAGTAAGGTAAAATCTAGCCATGTCGGATTATCTTAAACTAGATCTGGAAGGGGAAGATCACGGTCAATGGCCCGATATTTACCCTGAACTAAAACTACGAGAATTTGGTTTCAATAATTTCGCTGCCCAGCAGTTTAAGCAAATAATGACTCATTTTCGAGTCTCTCATTTTGAAATGGGTGGTGCTGGCTATCCCGACTCTTGGGCACTAGATACAGAAAAAATTAATCTGGCATATCTTTACAGCCTATGGTTTGACTTCCGTGTTTCAAATAAGCATCCGGTTCTTAGTCCGGATGTCCATATAAAGGAACTTAACCTTATGGCTTCACCAGCCGTAGTTTCCGGAGGAACTGTATTCGAACTACCGCTCATGAGGTGGAAAAAAGAGGAGAACACTTGGATTTGGACTGTAGTCCAAAGTCGTGGTCAAATCCCCGAAGTCAGCAATGTCTCAACAGCTGAGCTCATCCGAATGACCTGCAACCCGACCCCTGTTCCTGATGCGGCTTACAGACATGATTTAACTCTGCCCCATGAAGGCGTCGAACACACCATTTCCTCAGCTTTAATGATCATGGAAACCGAATCTCGGCGTATCCCTTTTGGTTATGACTCAGTAATGATCCTAAGTAATAACGACCCCGCTATTAATGCCGCCAGATCCCGTGTCGCTTGTTGTCTCCATCAGATCCTTTCCCAGACCGCCCAAGCAGTGGGAGATCCGCAGCCGTCACTTATTTGTAATGGCTATCGTTGGCAGGTGGAAAACATGCATCAAGTTGCCGCCGCTTTTGGTATTGGTCAGGATGCGATCAGAGATGTAATTCTCCCGGAAGGAGAAAACACCATGGCCCATGGTACCCAAATGCTCGAGCAATTAAATCCTCTACCTGACCAAGTAGTCATCGTCACCAGCACAGAACATTTATTAAGATCCGCCTTGCATATTTATCAACAGATCCATCCTCACGAAATCAATATAAAATACTTTCAAGCCCCCACGCCGGTTGCTCATCAGAAACAAGCTCTCAACCACGAAATTAAAACACTGTCGAAATACCTTCCTGAGGACATTATCAGGCTAAATGCCCATCGTCGGGACCAATGGGATTCATGGGGGATTCCTGATACCGTCCCCTTGTGGGCTCGCTCCTGCATGGGTGATTTTCCCTCAGTTTATAGCAACTCTCTCCACAATCTCTTGCATGGCTTGTTGAATCGCTAACTCGCCATTTTCCACTTTGCTAAGCATGCCGGTCAGGAACCATTCTATCCCTAAGTATTTAGCTTAGTTTGTATTGGTTTTTAATCCTAGTAAAACCATGAGTAAATAAAACAAAGGGCTCCCAATTATAAATCCTGATAACCAAGGTATAGATTGCAGGTAGTTGTTTATGGCACCGCTGTATATGTTTAGAAGCACTAATGCAAATATAATAATTAATATATTTACAAACTTAAAAATAATCTTATCCTTTAAGGGTATTACCGAAATAAATATTAAAAAAATAAAGCTACTCCAGGATCCTGCCAGTATCTTATCTGGGAGATAATTTCTCACATTGCTATCTAAGTTCAATAAAGTAATTGAATATGCCAAAAACAAAAAGGAAATAAAAAATATTCCTACTTCTGTAAATCCCGAATAAGCGTTATTTTTAGCAATTAATCTTCTTAAACCATAACTAATGAGATATATTAATAAACTTAATAAAATAAAAATCAGTTTACCTGCAGATAATGAATAATAAATAAAATACAAACTTCCCGAAATTAATAAAAATATGACTCCTAGATCAAAGACTTTGTTTATTCTACTTATAGAATTATTGTTCATTTCTGCTGAGCAGCTCGGTCTAGAACCTTTCGATCCCATAACCACTTTCTCCAAGTGTATCACAACCGAGGCTAATTGAGACATTTGAGACAGTATAAAAAGGCATTTGTTTCGTCTACTATTCTTGATGTGGTTTGATATAGTCAAGAAATGATTCTTAATAAAAAGGGTATTGTTCTCATTGTTGGTAATTTGTATTTATCAACAACTTTATAGTAGGTGTAATAAGCTGATTTAAGATTTTCCTCCATTAGCATTTGAAATCTATTATCGTTTTTAACATCGGTCAGGAAATTTCCTACTGCTCGTTCAATCGCAGGACAAAGAAGCTGTCCTTGATAATCTTCAGTTGTTGTTGAATACTCATCCAGTTTTTCTTCTGAGATCTTAATCAATTCTTTTTCAATTTCCAGATAAAGTTGCAGTGCTTTAGGGACCCTTCGATAAGGCAGATTAGGTCTTTTGTCAAACATTACGTAATCAGTAAAGTCGTCGTTATTAAAATTCAAAATAACGGAGAGCCGATCTATGATATTTGTTAACTTTTTACCCTTATATTTATGTTTAAGACTAAAGACAATTTTCTCTCCGGAATAGGAGTGGGTGAATAAATATAATCTGATCTGCTTGCGATTTTTTGACACTAACTAATTTTAGTTTGTCAGCGCCTTTAAAATCTTCTCCTCGAAGTTATACCTGGCAAGATGACCTCCGTCTTTGTCGATGAACAACTTACTATTTTGGATTTGAGATTTATAGTATTTACCCATATTCAAGGGGGCGCATTTGTCTTTTGCTCCATACCATAAATATACTTTTGCCTTAATATCTTTCAGTTTAAATCCCCACTCATCCGTATAAACTCTCAATTCTTCACTTGGGCCTTTAATACCTTGTCTGAACGCTTCTTTAACACCTGATTCTTCACCAGCTTTATTTTTAACTGCTTCGTTAAACGCTAAACGATCTTGTTTCGTAGGAAAAGTAATAAGTTGTCCAAGAGCTGGGAAATATTTAAATTGAATTGCTGCACCCAGTGTGCCGAGTGTTCGCAAAACTGGAAATCTGTGGTAATTAGCCCAACCCAGTCTTCCTTGTAAAGCCATTCCTTCTAAATTACCTTTAACATTAACTGGAGCTAGTCCGACAACTATCCCTGCTTTTATAACTCTTGTCGGAATTTTGTAAGTACATGCAGCAACATACGGTCCACCACCGGAAACTCCCATTATAGAAAACTTTTTTATTCTCAAATGATTTGCCAGCTCAATTACATCGTCTGGCCAATCGAGAAGTTTACGATTCTCCTTGTAATCAGACAGTCCAATTCCTGGCCTATCCGTTGATATCACTCTTACTCCAATTTTCTTAGCAGCTTCATCTGTTTCTTTCCCGGAAAATCTGGAACCTGGCCAACCATGAAAAAAGAAAACGGGTTTCCCTTTTGGATCTCCGTATTCTATAAAACCCAGCTTTCTCCCAACTTTCAGTTATATCGTATGGCTTTTGTTGTTTGACATATTTGAAGTATAACAAAATTGACCGAACATACTTCTTATTCCGATGACTTAAAGCTATAATTACGATTATGAATTGGATTATTGCGAGTATTTTGATGTTTTTGAGCTCTGTTGTTTTGTATTTGTTTGTCAGGAAAAGCAATCAGCTTAAAACGCCTCAACAGTTAAACAATTTGGCAATGTTTTTGATTCCGGTTATTGTGTATCTGTTTATTTCTATGAATACCAATGTCCGTTTTGAGTTAAAACCCCTGGAATACTTCATAATTATCATTCAGGGAATATTTTTTAGTTATCTGGGTAATGTTTTTTCTTTGAAAGGAATTGTGTATGCTCCTAACCCCGGATACAGCTTGATAATATCTAAAAGTTACGTAGTTTTTACTGCAATAGCGTCGATTTTTCTGTTTTCCGCACCTTTGTCAACCAAATCAGTAATAGCGATTATTTTTATAGTTGGTTTTTCCGCTTTGATCATGGTTGATAGAAGTAAAGAAAAATCTAACTCAAACAAGCTTTGGTTACCCTACACAATCGGAGCATTTTTCTGTTGGGGGATGCTGGCTTTAAGCTCAAAGTATTTACTGAATCTAGGTGTTCCAATTTTAACAAGATTAATTTACTCAATGGTAATAGTTACCTTTCTTATCCTAAGTGAGATAAAGGTAAGGAAAGTTAATATTAACGATATTTCCAAAAATCAATTATTTACACTCCTTATGATAGGAGTATTTGCTTCCGGTTTTAATTACTTCATGCAGGTTGGATTTGATTTAGCACCTAATGTTGGTTATGTTAATGCTGCCAATGCCTCAAGTATTTCGCTTCTCACCTTGTTGTCTGCATACTTTTTTAAGGACGATTTGAGTATTAGAAAGCTGATAGGAATATTTGGAGTAACAGTCGGATTAGTTCTTTTATTTACTTGATGAAAAAAAATAAATTAAAAGGGTATATATATTTAATAATATCAACCATAATTTATGGCTTGTTTGGAATTTTCTCCAGAAACACGAGTGATTTCGGAGCTTTTTCTCAAGGAGCCGTGAGATACGTTATTTTGTGTACATTCTTGCTATCACTTTTCCTTTTAAAAAAAGTTACCTGGAAGAAAATTGAGCGTAAAGATGTAAAGTGGTTTTTGACTTGGATTCTTCCTGCCAGTTTTCAACCAGTTCTAACTTTTGTAGCTTTTACACATCTGCCGGTAGGAATAACATATTTTCTCTTGTATTCAACCATGATTTTAGGAGGAATATTGTCAGGTAAAATATTCTTCCACGAAAACTTTAACTTTGGCAAACTAATTTCTTTAGTCTTAGTATTAATCGGATTATATCTAATATATCGTTCGGATATTACTTTAATAACAAGTGTATATGTTTTCGTTGCTTTGCTGAGTGGTTTAATTGTCGGGTTTTGGAATACTCTAACAAAGAAGGTTTCAGGCAACTATCCGGAATTGCAAATGATTTTGTTGGATGGGTCTTCTACGCTTTCAGTTAGTTTGTTGGGATTGATAGTGGTTCACGAGGTGTTGCCTCCAATATCAAACGTTAGTACTTGGCTTTGGATAATCGGATTTGCTTTTTCTGGTATATTATCCTCATTGTTCCTTATTAAGGGCTTTAAAGAAGTTGAAGCCCAAGTCGGAAGCTTAATTTTGCCAATGGAACTAATCTTTGCCTCAATTTTTGGATTTGTGTTTCTTGGTGAAATACTTAAAGTAAATGTTTATTTAGGCGGTCTGCTTATCTTATTTGCTGCGATTGTTCCGGCGTATCAAGAATCATATGGTAAAACAAATTAAATTTATTTATTTTGATGTAGGTGGGGTTTTGTTGGACTGGACAAAGGTATTCCAAACTGCCGCATCAAAGTTCAATATAACGGTTGACGATATTGGAGATGTGTTTGATGAAAACCATGATCCAATTACCGAAGGATTTCTGGATGCCAAGGATTTTTGGGGTAAGTGCATCCAAAGATATGATTTAAAGAACGCCTCTGACTACGATTTTTTGAATTCCTGGGTGTCAGATTACCAACCAATTAATGAAATTCATGATTTGATCTTCAGGGTCAAGTCAAAATACAAAATTGGAATGCTATCAAATATTTACAAAGGAATGTTGCCCCTTCTTCTAAAGAAGGGAATAATTCCAGGTATCAATTACGACCAGATTATTTTCTCATGTGATGTGGCTATGATGAAACCAAACTTGAACATTTATAAATTAGCTCAAGAAAGAGCTGGAGAAGGAAATCTTTGACAGAGTACAGGAAAAACTAATTGTCCCATTTAAATCCAAATGGGGATCAAAAGTGTTTACTTACAAGGGACTTCTCAAGTGTGCTAACTGCAAAGCAAGTATTATCGGAGAGGATAGATTTAGACAAAGATTGAATAAAGAACCAAAATATCATATTTATTATCATTGCACACGACAAATTGACCATAATTGTAAAGAACCTTATATCTCAGAGGAAGAATTAGAAAGAAGTTTACTTAAGCTCATAAACTTTATGTATATAGCACATCCGCAAGAATTAGTTTTAACGGATAAAATCCAGAAAGGCTTGGAAGAATTCAAAAGGATGAGAGAAGCATTATTTTTACAACAAGATATTAATCCGAATTCAAAAGTTTGGGATATTAGAGATTATTCAAAGTATATCCTTGCTAATAAAAATGCGGAAGAAAAAAGAGAGTTATTTAACCTGTTTCAATTTCCACTTTTCATCCAAAACAGCACAATAACTTCATTAAGGGCGCACTAATCGTATTACAGGGTCGTCTGGTCCGAATCCCATGTCGGGGATAGAAAAAGGATTCTAACGCCCGCTACCTCTTATAACTAATTTGATGATAATATGGGAGTTGCGATGAAATTAGTTGAATTGTTTAAAAAGAGTAACTTATATTTGGGGGCGGCGGTGCAGCCAAAATTTTTAGAAAAGGACTCCAAGTATAAGGATACACTTTCCTCCGAGTTCAACATGGTGGCCTCCGAAAACTGCGAGAAGTGGTCGAAAATCCATCCCGCTTTAAATCAATATTCTTTTGAAGAAGCAGACAAGCTAATTAATTTTGCTATTGATAATAAGATGGCTTATCAAGGCCATGTTTTAGTCTATTCAAGAAAGATGCCGGATTGGTTTAACAACCTAAAAAGCAGGCAGGAAATGGAAAAACAACTTGAGGAACATATAAAAACCGTTGCAGGGAGATATAAAGGAAAAGTTTATGCATGGGATGTTATAAATGAAAAATACGATTTTGATGGAAATCATCAACAAAGTCCTTTGTTTAAAATGCTTGGAATTTCATATATCGAAAAATCATTCAAGTGGGCTCATGAAGCAGACCCGCAAGCGAAACTTTTTGTAAATGAATTTGGTATAGATGAAATGAATACCCGTTCTGATTTAACTTACAAATTGATAGAAGATTTATTGTCAAAAAATATACCTGTTCATGGGATAGGTTTTCAAATGCATAGAGCATTGGGAACGGACGAATGGTTCCCAGGCATTCCGGATATGGATAGTGTAAGAAAAAATTTCGAAAGATTTGCAAAACTTGGCCTGGAAATCCATATTACTGAAATGGACGTTCCAATACAAAAAGGAACTGGATCATACGAGGAAAAATTGGTCGAGCAAGCAAAAGCATATAAGGAGATCTTGGAAATCGCCTTAAGCGTTAATGCATTTAAGGCTTTGGTGGTCTGGGGCGTTACTGATAAGATAAATTGGATCGATTATATCTCTGGAAATGAGGATGCGCCACTTTTATTTGATAGAGAATATAAAAAGAAACCAGCCTATTATAGTTTGATCGAAGCGTTTGGTAAGTGACCTTTTTAGAAATGGTGGAAGAATAACAGGAATCAATTTTTCAATTTCCTCATAAACTTCTAACGCTAGCTTCAGTATTCCGACAATTTTATCTGGAATTTGTCCCTATAACTCATAAAAAAGGCCTATTTCAAGACATTTCCCCGGACAACGAGGGTGTGGTACGAATGTCCAACAAAATATTTTCAACTTATGAGGAAACCATGGGCTTTTCTAGAGACCACGGTCACCTCGCTGGAATCTGAGCTGAGCATGTCGGTCTAGGACCCAAAAGCTAAATTGATTTCAGCTAGATGTATCCAGTCTTTCGGGTCATTGGTGCAAGGGGTAACAACTAGTTTCTTCACCTTAAAAGATAAATTCGCGGGCAATTTTACTTCTGAAGCAATTTTTTCTCTCAATTTCATCTGGTGATCGCCATATATAAGGCTCATGTGAGGCTCAAAATAAGGACCTTTGTATTTGTCACCCAACTCACGAATAACATCCTCCAGAACTTTTTTAATTTCTGGGGGCGGAATCATCCACAATGTATATAAATTCTTCATGCTGGCGGTTTACGAAAAATGTCGAACTTCATTTGATTAGCTCGGCCTTCGGCCTCGCTTGCTCCAGCGCGGCGCCCCCACCCGCCGCGCCTCCGCTATTTTTTGGCGCGCGATTTTTGGCTTGCTTCACAAGCCATTTAAATATTTTATGGGACGAGCTTATGCTGTTCTGGAGTCCATGCTGGCGTACATGGCACGAACATTATCAGGTTTCCTTCCAAGTAATATTTTTCTCCAGCCTCAATCAAAACTACATCGCCTTTTTTTAGTTCAACTGTTTTATCTTCAATAACTAATTTTCCAGATCCCTCGATAACATAACCCATTTCTTTACAATCGGTATTAACTGCTCTACCTCTTTCAGGATAACGACCGTCTAACTTAATAACAGCGGCATTTATATCCTTATCGTCCAATGGGTACTCTAACGCAACACATGAATCGCTGTTCTTAAATTCTTTTACTTGTTCTAATTCTGCTTTTTTCATATCGTTTGGTTTTTAGAGAATTTTATTTCGTTCTGGTGAACGAGTGACTAAAAATTTCTTCTTTCCCTCCTCGGACAAATTTTGTAGTACCCGGTGTATATGCTTCCAAACAATTATGTCCATCCAAGTGATCAATCTCATGGAGAAAAAGCCTTGTTTGTTTTTCGTCTGCTTCGATTGTGTGTACTCCACCACTTAGATCACGATATGAAAACCTTCCTTTCCATGGACGAATTACTTCCCCGATTAGTAAAGTTCCTGCTGATATACAAGATTCCCAATAACTTCCCTTGCCTTCTGTACTATCAATTTCTGGGTTAACAAATACTTCCGGTTCATCACCTAACCAAACAGCAATCATTCGTCTGGGAATACCTATTTGATTGGCCGCTAGACCTCTTCCCATACCAGCTTTTGCTCGATATTTCTTAAGAGTATCAATAAGAACCTCGCTTAGTTCCATCATTTCTTCTCTTCCAAACTCATCTTCGCTAAACACTGTGCATTTCTGCTTTAGTCCCTCATCACCTATAAATCGTATCGGCAAATTTTCAGCAATCCAACGAACTAGGTCGATGTCGTCTAGAATTTCTGGGTCGTTATGTAATTGTTCTTTTATTGTCATATTTCACCTTAATTATACAGGTTTCAGGAAATTTGAGTAGGCGCTATCGTTTTTCTTTGAGAAAATTTGTATATTGTATTTGTACTCAGAAATAACCTTCGGGCTTTTTAATGGCCGTCTTGGACAGATCCCGAAAGGTTTCTGAGTACAACCAGGGCGGCCATTTGAGATTTATAAAAAGTTCTTTAAAATTTTTGCGTTTTTCTTTGAGACAAAATACTCTTGTATTTTGTCTTGTTCGAGCCGACAGTTTCGTAGGCGCGGCGGGTGGGGGCGCCGCGCTGGAGCAAGCGAGGCCGAAGGCCGAGCTAATCAAATGAAGTTCGACATTTTTCGTAAACCGCCAGCCAGTAAGGAGAAGAAAGAGGTTGGGAGGTAGCGCTTTCCGCGCCCCTGCCTTGCCGGCAGGCAGGCGCCTCCGCAGAAAGCGCGTCAAATCCGCCTTTTTTGAAACTTGCGGACAGCCGCCGTAAAAAGAAGGAAGAAAAAACGCAAAAATTGTCCCGATGAATAATCGGGACTGCTCACTATCGTTCGTTTAAAGAACTTTTAAGAGATAAAGCAACCATGATTAAATATATAGCGTATTGCAGAAAATCTACGGATGAACCGGACAGACAAATTTTGTCCATTGAGGCTCAAGTTGCCGAACTTGAAGAACACGCCGCAAAAGAAGGATTAAAGATCGTTTCTTTTATTACCGAGAGTAAAACCGCCAAAGAACCAGGCAGAGAAAAATTTGCAGAAGTCCTAAAAGAAATTGAGGACGGAAAAGCTGATGGAATTTTATCATGGCATCCAGACCGTTTAGCCAGAAACTCTGTTGACGGCGGAAAGATTATCTATTTATTAGATACCGGAAAATTGCTTGATCTAAAATTTCCCTCATTCTGGTTTGAAAACACCCCCCAAGGAAAATTTATGCTCAATATCGCGTTTGGACAATCAAAGTATTATGTGGATAATCTTTCCGAAAATGTAAAGCGAGGCAATCGTCAAAAACTTCGCCGCGGTGAGTGGCCAAATCAAGCTCAGTTTGGTTATATAAATATTAATAAGAAAATAGAGGTTGATAAAAAACGAGCCAAGTATGTGCAAAAAGCTTTTCAGCTTTTTGCTACCGGCGGCTATGGATATGCTGATATCCGCAAATTTTTCAACCAAAACAAAATTTTCAACAAGTCCGGCCATGAACTTCATTTGGATAAAGTCAAAAGAATTTTGACCGATCCGTTTTACTACGGAGTGATGAAATTTTGCGGCGAACTTTACGAAGGCAATCACCCGCCTTTAATCTCAAAGAAACTTTTTGATAAATGTCAAGATATAGTGAAATTAAAAACAAGAAAAGTTAAAAACAATAAACACTTATTTGATTTTCTCGGTTTGGTGAAGTGCGGCGAATGCGGCGGCGCAATTACGGCGGAAAAACATACCAAGTATTATAACCGAACCAATAGAACCGCTGAATATATTTACTATCGCTGCTCCAAGAAAATGGGTAATTGCTCGCAAAAATATATTGATAAAGGGGAAATTGAAAAACAACTAAAAGAGATTGTTTTGCGAGCATCATTGCCGCCGCACGCCGCCAAAAAGTTTCTCGAGTGGGCGGATAAAGACGCAAACAGCGAAAAAGGGAAATCGTCCGGTATTATTTCAACTTATCAACTGCAACTAAAAGAAACAGAGGAAAAAACAGATCGTTTGCTCGAGGGATATTTAGACAAAATTGTTAGCCCCGAAGATTATCAAAAGAAAAAGAACGAACTTATCGAAACAAAATCGCTTCTCAACTCCAAAATCAAGGAAGTTTCCCAAAACGGCGCTGAGTGGCTCGAACCTTTTCAGGAATTCGTAAATAGTGCGCTTTCAGCGCACAAAATCGCGCGCGCAAAAAATAGTTGCCATGATTTATCTATCATGGCAAAAACTGTCGGCTCGAACTTCTTTTTAAAGGATCGGCGGCTGTCCGCAAGTTTCAAAAAAGGCGGATTTGACGCGCTTTCTGCGGAGGCGCCTGCCTGCCGGCAAGGCGGGGGCGCGGAAAGCGCTACCTCCCAACCTCTTTCTTCTCCTTACTGGCTGGGGGACAGGGATTCGAACCCCAATTAACAGATTCAGAGTCTGTCGTCCTACCGTTAGACGATCCCCCAATATACTCCAATTTTACCATCGTAAGCTATAATAATCTCATGCCCGCTCCCGATTTCAGCCTGCCCGACCAGGATCAGAAAATTCATACTCTTACCGACTACCGGGGCAAATGGGTGGTTATTTATTTTTATCCCAAAGACGATACCCCCGGCTGCACCAAAGAAGCCTGTTCTTTTCGTGACGCCGCAGAGGAATTCAAAAAACTTGGGGTGACGGTCTTTGGTATCTCCAAAGATCCCGTTTCCTCCCACAGCAAGTTTGCCGGCAAACATCATCTGAATTTCCCCTTGCTGGCCGATACCTCCAAAGATACCATCAAAGCTTACGGCGCTTGGGGGCAAAAGAAATTCATGGGCCGGGAATTTGAGGGCACTTTGCGCATGACCGTGGTCATCAATCCCGACGGGGATATTTTCAAAGTTTATGACCAGGTCAATCCCTTAACTCATACCGCCGAAGTTCTTCGCGACCTCCGATCCGTCCTAATTTCGGAATAGATCTTGCATCCACTTCTGATTACACATAAAGTTATATCAGATTCGGAGTACATGAAATTATTTACCGGGATTTCTGATCGAGTAAAGATACTAAGTTTGGTAACCCTTGTTACATCCCTGGGATTGCTGACCGTAACAGTTCAAAAAAAACAGAGAATGAACCGCATATCGGCCAGCCAGGAAGTTGGCAGTGTCCAAACGCCCGTATATGCACTTGATCGGGTGTTGATAAGATTCAAACCCCATGCCCCAACGTTAAGAGTAGCTGCGTCCAGACAAAATACCGGTCTGGATATTGAAAAATCAAAGGTTAACTACTCCGATCTTGAACCGGCCGACATCCCCCCGCCATTGTCCGAAATTCACCGGAAATTCCCTGTGGACCATGTGGAAAAAATATTTAAAAATACCGCAGACCCCGATGCTGATTTGGAGAAAACCAGGTCCCGATTTTCCCGTGAATTAGCTTCCGGGCAACGTACACTGGATGAGGCCGCTTTGTTATCTCTCGACTTGTCCCGGGTTTACAAAATTAAATTCTCCCAAGGAATCCCGGTCTCTGAAGTCACAGCTGAATTGAAAAAATCCCCTCTGGTTGAGTATGTTGAACCGGATTATCTAGCTACCGCCGATGTGGTTATGGGGAATGATCCCCTGCTGCGTCATCAATGGGCGGTGGCGAATTTTGGTCAGACAGGAGGCACTAAAAAAAGCGATATCCGGCTCCTTGAGGGCTGGGGTATTACCCAGGGATCAGGTGACATTATTGTAGCGGTCATCGACACCGGTATCGATTATACCCATCCGGACCTGGGTGGTTGTTTTGGACCTGGTTGTAAAGTGGTCGGCGGATACGATTATGTGAACAAAGATTCTGTCCCTCTGGACGATTATGGCCATGGTACTCATATAGCCGGCACAATCGCCGCAAACAGTAACAATAGTTTAGGTATTGTCGGTGTCTGTCCCAAATGCCGTTTGTACTCCCAAAAGTTCTTAAATCATATGGGTTCGGGTTATGTCTCGGACGCCCTTCCGGCTCTCCGGGATGCGGTAAATGCCGGAGCCCGGGTTCTGAATAATAGTTGGGGTACCAGTCTGGGGTATATGCAGTCTCTCCAGGATATTATCAATTGGGCTACCGCTCAGGGAGTATTGGTAGTGGCCTCTGCCGGTAATGGCGGGATTGACGAAGTCCAATATCCGGCAGGATATAATAACGTGCTCAGCGTTGCCGCCACCACCAAAACAGACACCAAGGCTACCTATTCCAGTTATGGATCCTGGGTGGACGTGTCTGCTCCCGGTGGTCAAACCGATTATGTAAACCCCTGTCGCTATCCGGTTTCGGATGCGATTCTTTCCACCATTTCCGAGGGTTTTCTCTGGAGTAAATATTCCGCTTTTTGTGGTATTTTTAACAAAAACGGGCGCTATCTCGGGCTAACGGGCACATCCATGGCCGCTCCGCATGTCGCGGGCTTGGCAGGACTGTTGTTCTCCCTGAGTCCTAATCAGACTCCCAAAGCTATCAGCACTAAAATTACGGCGAATGCGGATTCTCTGAACTCGCTGAATCCGGATTATATCGGCAAGTTGGGTTCAGGCAGGATAAACGTTTATCGGGCTGTCAGAAGCCTGGCGCCCCCGCCGCCATTATGCTCGTACCCCGCCACGGAAGTCCTTGTCTCCAAATGTAATGTGGCTTCACAAATCGTTTCCAAACAACGAAATTACAATCTTTATTTCATGAAAAAATCAGACGAACTGGTATCGGCATATTTCCAATATGGTATTTTAAGCGGTCAGACTGCCACTGCCCAGTTGGGAAAATCAGACAATTGTGCATCCGGTACTTATACTTCTTTCAGAAGATATACCTTCCCGTCCACCGCCACTTATCCCGAAGGATATTTACCTCTGGAAAATTTCTATAAATCAGGGACGACGGACTATTTCGATGCCGCCAAAAAAAACCTTCAGCTTTCGGCGCTCACAAATCTGACGCTTGGCTCGAATACAAAATTGCAGTTATGTGTCCGTCCGAACCTTTTATCAGATCTGCCGGCTCTTCCGGTTCCCGGTACAGAACTCTTGATGTGTTCATACAAAGACCAATTCGGATCAGTCGGCAGTGCCAGCGGTCAGTTTAATTGGCCGAGTTCAATTGCAGTTGATCCCGGTGGAAATATCTATGTCACCGACAAAGAAAATTACCGGGTCCAGAAATTTGATTCAGCATTTAAATTCCTTAAGTCCTGGGGATCAATAGGTGATGGTCCCGGCCAGTTTAACTACCCCACAGGTCTGGCAATTGACAGCTCTGGGAACATCCTGGTGGGTGATCTGAGAAATAATCGCATCCAGAAATTTGATCCGGACGGCAAATTCATCAGTTCTTGGGGCACGACCGGATCAGGTGATGGTCAGTTTGAATATGTATATGATTTGGCACTCGATACTTCCGGTAATATCTATGTCACGGACGGTAACGACCGAGTTCAGAAATTTGATTCAAACGGGCGTTTCCTAACCAAATGGGGATCAACCGGTGCCGCTGTCGGCCAGTTTAACGGTCCGGTGGGTATAGCTGTCGACAAGCGGAATAATGTTTATGTCACCGATGTATTCAACAAACGCATTCAAAAATTCACCTCCTCGGGAATTTATATCACCAGTTGGGTGGGTAATAATTCCGTTGATGATTTCTTTATGCGCCGTGTCACCATAGATCCCAAGGGTTACGTCATTGTCACCGACGCTGACCAACAATGGATCCGTAAGTTTTCCTCCAATTTGATTTTCCTGTCGAAAATTGGCGCTTCGGGTATGGGTAACGGGGAATTCCGGGGTATCAATGGACTTACTTATGATTCCTCTGGCAGACTTTATGTTGCGGAAGAAAGTAATAATCGCATCCAAAGATTTACCTGCCCTTATTGATTGAAGGTATATAATACCAATATACATATGCCTGCCAAAAAAGCCGCCAGCCAAAAGAAAGAAACCTACAAAGTCGAGGGGGAGAAACTGATAGCCAAGGTCAAGGAGTTGGTCCGGGAGGGAAACGTCAGAAAAATCATCATCAAAGATAAAAACAATAAGACAGTCATGGAATTTCCTCTGACTTTGGGTGTAGTCGGAACCGTCCTGGCTCCCATTCTGGCCGCCGTCGGGGCTATCGCTGCCCTCATCGGCGAATGCTCCATCACCGTCGAACGCAGAACCTGAAAAATGCTACACTAATAGTATGTCTGCCGGGGGCGCCCAGAAGACTTCATCATCTCTGATTAGAAACTTTACTTTTGGCGTGGAAGACAGCCTGTCCTCTTCCGTAGGTTTGCTGTGCGGTATCGCCAGCGCCCAAATGAGCAGTTCGGCCATCATCGCCACCGGATTTATTCTCATTTTTATCGAAGCTCTGTCCATGGGTATCGGTAGTTTCCTCTCCGACCAGTCGGCCAACGAGTATCAGCTGCACCACGCCATCGCTTCCGGAAATTCTCTCCCCGGGGCGGTGATCATGTTTATTTCCTATTTCGGATCGGGATTTATTCCCTTGTTTCCTTATATTTTCTTCCCCCGGGCTCAGGCATTGAATTTGTCCATTATTTTCTCTTTGGCAGCTCTTTTTCTTCTGGGTTGTATCAATTCCGCCATTTCCCGCACCCCGCTTCTGAAAAACAGCCTGCGCATGCTGATACTGGGGGGAGTGGTAGTCATCGCCGGCCTTCTTGCCGGCCGTCTCCTCAAACTCTGAATTTTCTCCAATTCTTGTCAGTTCGGGTGCGATGAATTTTTTGCAGGCCCTGTTGCTCTCTCTTAAGCTTGGCAAAAGATCCCTGAATTGTTTTCACTTCCTGAAAGGAAAGATTTTGAAATTGGTGAATCCATGTATCAGGGGGGATAAATTTTGCTGATCGGTTTGTTTGATAAACCCGGGATACAAAATCCCGATACAACCCTTGAGATCCGGATACCAATGGAATTGATCGGGGTTTTATATGCAGCAGAACAGAGTCTACGTGAGGTTGGGGAGAAAAATCGGCTCTGTCAAACCTATGGACAATCTTTATGTCCCACCATGGGAAGTAGAGAATAGCCGCCAGAGTATTACCAAAAGAATTAACCAGGAACTTGTCAGCCGCTTCATTTTGCACAACCAAATAGCCGTCCTTAGGCGGGTAGGAAGATTCCAGGAGCTTACGGATTACTTCACCGGTGATTCTAAATGGAATATTTGAGAAGACTTTATAGGGTTTATTGGGAAGAGGTACACGGAGGAAGTCTGCCCGGATCAGTTTCAAGCGGTTTTGATGTCCAAGCCGCAGCAATAATCGGCTATACAGATCGGGATCTAATTCAATAGCCAGCACTTGCCCGGAATTATCCAAAAGCTCTTGGGTGATAATTCCCTGCCCGGGACCAATCTCCAATACCAGATCCTGTTTATCAATAGAAGACCTGCGGATCAGCTGTTTGACCAGCTGCCCGTCAATCAGAAAGTTCTGAGATAGGAGCCTCTTGCGTACCCGGTACATAAGAGCCTCCTGCAGGTAATACACATAACCCGTATATTTTAACAGAATTACAACCTCACAACAACTATAGGACTCTTATCTGGCGCTATGGATTTCAAGGATTATAATTTTGACCAAGAAGATAGAAAAATTGGTTATAAGTAGGGAGTTTTGAGTTTTGAATTTGATTTGTATTTTGATTTTTGAGCTTTGAGTTTTATAGTATATGTATGGCCCTGCCCGATGACCAGCTGAAAGCTTTGGTGCTCAAAGCCGGCTTGGTGGATTCCAAGCTTTTAGAGGACGCCATGGCTCAGGCCGTTACCACCGCCCGGCCTCTGGAGGAAACGATCGTCGAAAAAGGCCTGGCCACCGACACCCAATTGGGGATGGCCATCGCCAAGTATTACCAGGTTCCTTTTGTCTCCCTGGACAAGCTCACTATTCCCGAACCGGTTTTTTATCTCGTGCCGGAGCGTCTGGCCAGAAAATTCAAGGTCATTGCTTTCGCCCGGGATGCCGCCGGTCTGAAAATCGCTACTTCCGATCCCACCCAAAAAGACGTATTGGAGATGCTGGCCAAAAAAGCCGGGATCAAAATCCTGCCTCATTACGCCACTCCCCTGGACATCCTGAGCATCCTCCGGGCTTACGAAAAAGATTTGCAGAAAATGATTGACGACCTCCTGAAAGAGGAAGTCTGGAGTACAAAGACTCAGCTGGAAGACCCTCCGGTAGCCAAAATCGTGGATCTGTTGATAGATGCCGCCTATCAGGCCCGGGCATCAGATATCCATATCGAGCCGGAGGAAGATGACAGTCTGATCCGCTTCCGCATAGACGGTCTTCTGCAGGATCAGGTCCGGGCTCCCAAATTTCTTCACGACCGGATTATTACCCGTATCAAAGTTCTTTCCAACCTCAGAACCGACGAGCATCTGGCTCCCCAGGACGGTAAAATGCGTAGCGCCCTGGACGAGGAAACCATCGACATCCGCGTCTCTATTGTCCCGGTGGTGGAAGGTGAAAAAGGAGTCCTCCGGCTCCTGTCCACCCGCAGCCGGGAAATTTCCTTTGCCGAGCTGGGAATGAGCGAGACAGATCTCAAAAAAGTCTCCGCGGCCCATTCCAAATCCTACGGCATGATTCTCTCTACCGGCCCTACCGGCTCCGGAAAGACCACCTCCATTTATTCGGTTCTGAAAATTTTAAACACCCGTGAGAAAAACATCACCACTGTCGAGGACCCGGTGGAATACCGCATCCGTGGAGCCAATCAGATCCAGGTAAATCCCAAAGCCAACCTCACTTTCGCCAACGGTCTGCGCTCCATTCTCCGCCAGGATCCCAATGTCATTTTCGTAGGGGAAATCCGGGACGCGGAGACTGCCGGTATTGCCGTCAACGCCGCCCTTACCGGTCATCTGGTGCTGTCCACCCTGCATACCAACGATGCCGCCACCGCCATTCCCCGTTTGACGGATATGAAAATCGAACCCTTTCTGGTAGCCTCGACCGTAACCATTATCATTGCCCAGCGGTTGGTCCGGCGCATCTGCAACCAGTGTAAACAGAGTCAGGAGCTGACGCTGACAGAACTGGCCAGGAATTTCCCGCCCGAGGAAGTCAAAGCGGTTTTCAGCTCTGCCCGTACCATTACTATATATAGCGGCAAGGGGTGCAAGGCTTGCCGGTTCACGGGTTATGCCGGCCGGGTCGGCTTATTCGAAGTTCTGGAAGTTTCCAACCCCATCCGCAAACTGATTGTGGAAAAAACCGATTCGGATGTCATCGCCAAAGCCGCCCGGGGACAGGGGATGAAAACCATGCTGGAGGATGGTCTGGACAAAATTAACCGCGGCGTTACTACCGTCGAAGAAGTTCTCCGGGTTACCAAAGCCGAGTTCCTGACTTGACAAACCATGGCTGCCGTATCCAAAGTTTCGCTCTCCAATGGAGAAAAAATAGAGTTGATCAGCAACTTATCCACCATGCTGGGTGCCGGTATTCCCATTCTGGATGCCGTCAATTCCATCCTTGAGGATTCCAAAGGCAATCCCAAAAAAATTCTCGAATCTTTAAAAACCGACCTGATGTCCGGCAAACGCGTCTCCGCCTCCCTGGCCGGCTATCCCCGCGCATTCGACAAGGTGACTGTCAACCTCATCAAGGCTTCCGAGGAAGCCGGTACCCTGGAAACCACTCTCGAGGATCTGCGCACCCACATACGCCAGGAGATGGAATTCACGGACAAAATAAAGTTTGCCCTTCTTTATCCGGTGTTAATTATGGTGGTGTTTATTCTTGTCCTTTTAGTGATTCTGATTTACGTGGTTCCCAAAATATCGCAGGTATTTTCCCGTATGCGGGTCGATTTGCCTCTGCCTACCCGGATCATGATTTTCGTGTCCAACATTATGCTCCACTATACCTGGGCCCTGATCGGAGGTATGGCTTTATCGGTTGTGCTGCTAATAGTCCTTTACAAAAGCAAAAAGCACTTGGTGATGGAATTTTTTTTCTCCCTGCCCTTCGTCTCCAACCTCATAAAAATGGTTGACATGACCCGCTTCTGCCGCAGTATGTTTTTGCTTCTGAATTCCGGTTTGCCCATCACCTCCGCCCTGGATCTCACTCGGGAAGTGGTTTTCAAAAAACGTACTGCCAAAATCATCTCCTCCGCCCGGGACATGGTAATGTCCGGAAAGCGTCTTTCGGATGGTTTCCGTACCGCCAAAGGCTACTTCCCCTCCATCATAGTCAAGCTTATTGAATCCGGCGAAAAAAGCGGGACTCTGGACAAGTCCATGAAGGAAATATCCGAATATCTGGATTATCAGGTAGCCAACGCCCTCAAAGCTTTCACCGCCATACTGGAACCGGTGATGCTGGTTCTGGTCGGCGTCAGCGTCGGCGCGATGATGCTGGCTATTATCGCCCCGATCTATGGTCTCATCGGCCAGGTGGGGGGTCGCTGACATGCGTGGTTTTACACTGGTGGAAATGCTTATCACCCTGGGAATAATTGCCGTGATTCTCAGCTTTTCCAGCGTCAGTCTCCTGTCTTCTCGGAACCGCTCGTCTTTTGCCTCCGCCATGACCGTTATCCTAACGGATCTTAATTCCCAGCGGCTGAAAGCTATGTCCGGGGATACCGAAGGTGCCGCTCCCCCCGCCGGATACGGCATTTATTTCGGTTCGGACGGTTATACTCTGTTCAGGGGGGTATCCTTTTCGGCCGCGGATCCTGCAAATTTTGACATAAATCTGGATCCCGGTCAGAACTTTTCCGCCGTCGGGTTCCCCGGCTCATCCGTGGTATTTTTGGCCGGCAGCGGCGAGATTTCCGGTTTTTCTCCCGGCCAGGCGACTTTTACCCTGAACGATTCCCTGGAAAAAGTGGCTGCAACGGTTGTCCTGAATCAATTCGGCACTGTCGTATCAGCCGATTAGTTAACCATGAATATCAAAAGAAAGGGCCAAACCATTATCGAAATTGTCCTGGCAATGGGACTAACCTCCATTTTGCTTCCGGCTCTGTTAACCGGGTTGGTAGCTTCCCGCACCGGCCAGCCAAACGCCCGGCAGCGGACGACCGCCGTAGCCCTGGTTACTGAAAGTTTCGAAGCCGTCCGGGTCGTCCGGGCCAGAGGCTGGACGACTTTTGCCGTCAACGGCACTTACCATCCGGTCCCCAGCTCCGGTACCTGGACACTGGTTCCCGGCACACAGGTAATTGGCGATTTTGTCCGGTCGCTCACTATTGCCGATGTCCGCCGTAATTCCTCAGGAGAAATTGTCACCACCGGGGGCAACCTGGATCCTTCCACCAAGCTTATTACCCATACCGTCTCCTGGTCCGTCCCCATGCCGGCTTCCGTAAGTTTTTCCGCCTACCTCACCCGCTATCTGGAAAATGACGCTTACATCCAAACTACCGAAGCCGAATTTCTTACCGGAGCCCGCATCGGCACCACTATCACCAACACCGCCGGCGGGGAAGTTGCCCTCAGCTCCGGCGGCACCGGTCAGTGGTGCGATCCCAATCTATCTATTACTGCTCTGGATTTACCCAACCAAGGTGTCGCCAATGCCCTGACGGCTATCGAAGGCCGGGCATTTGCCGGCACCGGGGAAAATGCCTCCGGCATTTCTTTTGCCGACGTGTTCATTGCCAATACCAATCCGCCTTCCGCCTCCATCACCGGCACTTTCGACGGCTTCAAGACAAACGATATTTTCGGAGAATCCAACGGCTACGGTGAATATGCCTACCTGGCTACGGACACTAACGATAAAGAAATCGAAATTATCGCTCTTTCTGCCTCCCCCTATACCGAAGCCGGCTACTTCGATGCCGCCGGTCAGGCCGACGCCAACAGTGTTTATGTAACCGGCAATGTGGGCTATATGACCCAGAATAATATTTTCCGCACTTTCGATCTCTCCAGCCGTTCCGGATCCCGGCCCCAACTGGGGGCTCTTACTCTTGCCGGCACCGGCACCAAAGTCATCGTCGTTGGTAATTATGCTTTCGTCTCTGTTTCAGGTTCTTCCGGTACGGAGATGCAGATATTAGATGTTACCAACCCGGCCTCACTGGCGGTTGTGGGACAGGCTAATGTGGACGGTACCGACGGCCGGGATGTTTACATCAACCTCTCCGCCACCCGGGCTTATCTGGCTACCTCCGCTTCCTCATCCCAGCGGGAAATGTTTATTCTGGACATTTCCACCAAAACCGGTGACCGTCCTGTCCTGGGTAGCTATGAAGCCAGTGGCATGAGCCCCAAAGGCATCACCGTGGTTCCCGGAAACAAGGCCGTCTTGGTGGGTACCGGCGGTCAGGAATACCAGGTCATAAACATTACCGACGAATCCGCTCCTGCCGAATGCGGAGGCCTGAATATCGATACCGGGGTCAACGGGGTGGCTTCGGTGATAGAAGCAGACGGGGATGCTTATTCCTATATTATTACCGGGGATGCCGGCACGGAGCTGAAAATCATCGAAGGCGGCCCGGGAGGAAAATACTCTACTTCCGGTTCCTACGAATCCGCGACTTTTGATCTGGGGTATCAGCTGGCCTTCAACCGTTTTTTCGCCAATTACATCCGGCCGGATCAGTCCGATATTAATTTTCAGGTCGCTGTCGCCGATGCCGGCAGTGACGGCTGTAACGACGCCGGGTTTGTTTTTGTCGGCCCGGACGGTACCAGCGGCACTTTTTTCACTTCACCCGCCGCTATTCCTTTCAGTGACGACGGTATCGGTTACGAAAATCCCGGCCGTTGTTTCAGGTACAAGGTTTTTTTCTCCACTACAGACCAGAATGCCACCCCCGTTTTCTATGATGTTTCCGTTAATTACTCGCCCTGATTCTATGCGCCGCGCTTTCACCATGGTGGAACTTTTGATTTATCTGGCCTTGATGTCCATATTTTTGGTGATCTTCGGTCAGATCTTTTTTTCCGTTCTCGACACCCAGCTCAAATCCCGGGCGGTATCTGCGGTTCAGCAGGATGAGTTATATCTGTTATCGCGTTTTGGTCACGACATCCGCAGGGCCACAGCTGTCACCTCTCCCGCCTCGGCCGGTGAAATTTCTTCCAGCCTCGCTATCACTGTCAATAGTGTCAATCACACTTACGGCGCTTCATCCGGTTCCCTGACGCTGACAGTCGATGGGGTTACTTCCGCCCTGACTTCTTCCGGGACCCAGTTAACCGGATTTTCCGTTACCCGGTTGGGGGATCTCAACTCCAAACCCAGCATCCGGTTGGACATCGTTCTTACCGGTCGGACCACGTCTTTCAATCAAAATCTTGAAACCAGAAGTTTATCTACCACCTTTACTTTACGATAAAAAATCATATGCACCGCGGTCAGACCCTCATTTTCCTGTTGGTATTTATTGCCATGTCAGTCATCATCAGCACCGCGGCCATTGTGGTTATGATCGCCAATTCCCGGTCCGCATCTGCTCTGGAAAGCATGTCCGCTACCCTGGCAGTTACCGAATCCGGAGTCGAAAACGCTCTCATGCGCCTGTTAAGAAACCCGGGCTACACCGGCGAGACATTGACAGTAGGGGATGGTCTTGCCACAATTACCGTAACCGGCTCGGATCCGTTCAATATTGGCGCCACCGGTACGCTGGGGGATTATACCCGCAGTATCAGTGTCGTCGCTGGTTACAACGGGGGAATACTTACCGTTACCTCGTGGTCCGAGGTATTTCCCTAACAAATTTATGGCCAAAAAACCTGCCCCTCCGCTTGTCATCAATGTCTCCCGGGACAAAATCTTTTTTTGTACCCATGCCACTTCCGCCCCGGCTGTCTTTCCCCTGACCCCGGCCATGATTTCCGACCTGGAGGTAAAAGACAAAAACGAACTCACCGCCAAACTGCAGGAATTCATTCTGAAAAGCCAGCTCAAACCGGCACCCCTGGTCATAATCCTGGCGGAAATGGTCTATTTTGAAAAAAACTATATCGGCAATGTCCCGCCTACCCCCGAAGAGACCCAAAAATTTATCGACACTGTACCCTTTCCCACCGTCAGCGCCAAACTTTTTCACATTCCCGCCGGGTACAAACTCGCGGTCATCAACCGGGATCTGTACGAAACCATAGAGCAGGTTTTTGAACAGTTAAATTTCCGGATTCATTCCGTTATCCCCAATTTTGTGCTGGGAGCCATCAACGCTCCCAAGGAATTTTCCGCCCAATCCTGCCGGGTAATCTACAAAAAACTTGACTATCTGGCCGAAAACAGCTTCACCACTCCGCCGGAACAAATAACTGAGCTCCACCAGAAAGAGCAGGTATTCGTCAACCGCTACAAAATTCCTCTGGTTATTTTTTCTCTGGCTTTCATGGTGCTGTTCGGAGTTATGGTCTACTTATTATTGGTGGTCCCGGCCACCAAACCCAAATCCCGGGCCCGTCCGTCAGCCAGGATCACTCCCGCGGCAGTCAAGCCTACCACCCGCCCCTCGCCGACTGTTACTCCGGCTCCGTTGGCCACTCCGTCAGCGCAGTTACTGAGTCAAACTACGGTCCAGGTCCTCAACGGATCCGGAATTGCCGGTCAGGCAGCAGCGGTGGAGGCCAGACTCCGCGAAGCCGGATTCACCAGCCTGGTGACCGGTAATTCCCCCCGGGTCAATACCGGCGTAACCCAGATGGTATTCTCCAAAGAGTTGCCGCAAAACGTCCGCCAATGGATATCCGGTGTCGTCCAATCCCTTTATCCCGATGCTACTACCAGGGAAGGCACCGACACCCAATACGATGCCATTATCACCACCGGCAGGGTTACCCCTTGACAAACACTTTTCAAAAGGTCTAGCATATATACAATGCCCAAGTTTAGAAAAGGCTTCACGCTCATCGAACTTCTTGTAGTCATCGGAGTACTAGCCGTCCTTCTTACCATCACGCTGATTGCTATCAACCCCGCCCGCCAATTTGCCCAGTCCAACGATACCAAGCGTCGCAGTGACGTCAATTCCATTTTGAACGCCATTCATCAGTTCGGAGCGGACAACCGCGGTATTCTACCTGCAGGATTGGCCCAGGTGGCCGCGACCCCTATGCCCATCCAGAGAAGCGCCACCCCCGACCCCTCCGTTGAAGCGGATATCTGTGCCGACGTCGTTACCGATTACCTGGCCGCCCTGCCCGTCGATCCCCAGGTAGGTACCGGTACCCCGGTTACGGATTGCACCACGGCTTACCAGACAGGATATGAAGTCTCGGTCAGTGCCACCAATAACCGGGTTACTATCTACGCCACCGGCGAGCTCGACCCCCTCATCTCCGTCACCCGCTGAACTTAAAATGCATATCGTCTGTATCCCCTTCGGGGATTTTTTAACGTCTTCTTTTATAACTTCTTTCCCGTATGCTGCCGTCTTTTAAAGTACCCCGGATGGTAATTTCCTTGTCAGTGATATTCAGTATTTCCACGGGCCCCGTCGCCTTTTTACTGAAAAAGTATGACTTACCGTACAGATTAAATCTTCCCGCGTAATTTAAGGCTCTGAAATTCGGCGGAAGGCCAGATCTACTTGGCGGAATTTCACCCTTCTCTCTTTTGTTATCGGAAATTTGGCGGTGCTCTATCACAAATTGCGGTCTTTTAGGCTTTGTCCTGCGCTGGTCATATCCTTGTTGAAAACGGTGGCCCGTATCAAAAAAATATTTTGCGGAATTTATTCTCAATGCAGTTTCCCTTTTCCTTTCACTGTAGCGGGGAGCAGCCAGCGGTTGGTTTCTGTTCAAGCCCAGTAGTTCCCTGTAAGCATCTCCGTCTTCCAACCCGTGAGCATTCAGATGTGTCCCGGATAAAGTGTCAAATTCCCCACCGCATAAATGACAGATTATTTTTTCTCCGTCGGGCGTGAAGTTTATCTTGCCTTTCGATCCGAAGACTTCTCCACTTTCCACCCTTTCCTCCCAGTCAACAAAATGAGCCGTCGGGACTTTCCGTCTCTTTCTTAAAAAAGCTGTGGCATCTTCCCCAATATTGATACGGTATCCGGCCACAATAGCTGCCGCAGTCTGCCAAATCACCCCCCGGTTATCCAGCCCGGCCAACACTTGAGTCTGTATATCGACAACAGCCTGTTCGTTCGGGGATAGTCTGACCGGATTTTCCGTATTTGGCATAATCAAGCTAATAGTACCATGCAAGTTCATCTTGTCTTATCGGGTATCATCATGTAAATTGATTTGAGTATGCGCCTGTCCCGGTCACTGCTCCTTGTTACTCTGGGGGGCATAGCCGCAATTGTAGTTCTCCGCGTCAGTCTTACTGCTTTTTCCTCCGCCGCCTCCGCTCCGGGTTGCACCCCCCAAACCGCCGATGGTTTATTCGATCCCACGGAAACTATCGCCGTCTGGCAAAACCGGACGCTGACTCCCCCCGGAGCCCAAAACGACTCCGGTCTGGCTCTAGAAAAATCCGATCCCGCCGCGCAGGTTCTGGGGGTTAATGACAATAAATGGATAGAAATTGATTTGGGGAAACAAAAACTGATAGCCCATGAAGGGGGCCAGGTCTTCACCGACAGTCTGATTTCCAGTGGTTTGGGAAATCGCACCCCGGTGGGGGAGTATCGCATTTGGTACAAAATCCGGTCCACCAAAATGGAAGGCGGCAGTCGCCTGAACCGGACATATTACTATCTGCCCAATGTGCCTTATGCCATGTTTTTCTTCGGCAGCTACGGCATTCACGGCACCTACTGGCACAGTAACTTCGGCCACCGTATGAGTCATGGCTGTGTCAATGCTCCTACCAGCATTGCCGAAAAACTCTTTTATTGGACCGATCCGCCACTGACTCCGGGCAAATCTTACGTCCGTTCCACGGCAGAAAATCCCGGCACCCGGGTGATCGTGCACAACTGATTAATAGGATGCTTCCCCTAATGTCCATTTTTTGTGCTGAATATTTAATTTATGTCGTTCTGCTGGTCATTCCGGTTCTCTGGTTGGGGGGACAAAATCGTACCGCTCGGGGGGCGCTGCTGAGTCTGGGTATTGCTTGGGCTGTCGGTTTTGTCATAAAAAATCTTTATTATCTGCCACGGCCTTATATTGTTTCCGGTCGGCTTCCGCTGATTCCGGTTCTTTTAGACGGTTCATTTCCCAGCAACCACGCAATAGTTGCCCTGACACCGGTGTTCTTTCTGATTTTTATCCGCCGGAAACCGGGTCTTTGGCTGCTCCCGGCAGCTTTTCTGGTGGCATTTTCCCGGGTCGCAGTTGGAGTGCATACGTTGCCGGATATTCTCGGAGGTGTGGTTATTTCTCTTACAGTGGCCTACATCGTCTCCAGAAACGGAGCATGGGGTTGACACCTATCAGTCACAATGCTAGACTGCTAAAGTTATGGCGTTTTCCATAAATCGTGTCCCTGTCCCCGGAACTCCTGCGCCCCAAACGCCCCGGACTTTCCCGGTTGTTGCACTGCGTGAAGGTGTGGTTTTTCCTCACACTGAAGCTCATCTGACATTCGGCCGGCCAAAAAGCAACGCCGCTATAGAAACAGCCGTTCATCAGGATAAAAAAATAATTTTTGTCGCCCAGAAAAATTCTACCGCTGTTCCGACTCCCGACGATCTTTATCCGATCGGCACTTTATGCACAATTGAACAGGTAGCCCCTTACGGCCAGGAAATTCTGGCTCAGGTCCGGGGTGTTACCCGGGTAAAAATCGGCCCTTACTCATCCACCGAACCTTTTTTCGCCGCTCCCGTTCACATTTTGCCCGAACAGCAGACCGAAAACGACCAGCTGGTAGCTCTCGCCCGACAGGTGATTACGGAATTCAAAAACGCTTTCAACCTGGGTAAATCCGTGGATTTTCCGGTATTCATGCGCCTCATGGCCGGAGTTTCCGCTTCCGAACTGGCGGACCAGGTCGCCAACTCTCTGGAGATTTCCACCCAGATCAAACAGGGTTTGCTGGAAAACCTGTCGGTGGACAAACGTCTCGATGAAGTGTTGCATTACCTCGTTCATGAAGTCAAAGTTCTGGAGCTGGAAAAATCCATATCCTCAAAAACCCACGCCAAATTTGAAAAAAATATGCGGGAGCAGGTACTGCGCGAGCGCAAAAAAACCATTCAGGAGGAATTGGAAAAACTGGGTGCCGACAACAGTGAGGAAGATGATGACATTTCCGTCTTCAGAAAAAAAATCAAACAAGCCCGCATGCCCGCCCCTGTTCGCGCCAAAGCCGAGAAAGAATTAAACCGTCTGGCCCAGATGAGTCCCCAGAATCCCGAATCCAATTACATCCACACTTACCTCGACTGGCTGGTGGATATGCCCTGGAGCCATCTTTCCCCAAACCATGTTTCCATAGACAAAGCCGCCAAGGTTTTGGACGCGGACCATTTCGGTTTGAAAAAGGTCAAAGAGCGGATACTGGAATACCTGGCTGTTATGAAACTGAAAGCCCGTCAGCCTCAGGAAGAAAGCTCATCAGGACCAACCATTTTGTGTTTCGTCGGCCCTCCCGGTGTGGGTAAAACCTCCATCGGTAAATCCATAGCCAGGTCCCTGGGGCGCAAGTTCGTACGGGTGTCTCTTGGCGGTGTCCGTGACGAAGCAGAAATCCGGGGTCATCGCCGGACTTACGTCGGCAGTATGCCCGGCCGGATCATTCAGGGGGTGAAAAATGCCAGCACCGGTAACCCGGTCTTCATGTTGGACGAAATAGACAAACTGGCCAACGATTACCGCGGGGACCCCTCTGCAGCTTTACTGGAAGCTCTTGATCCCGAACAAAATCGCGAGTTTTCCGATCATTATCTGGAGGTGCCGTACGATCTGTCCCGGGTCATGTTTATCACTACCGCCAACCTCCTGGATACTATCCCCCCGGCTCTCAGGGACCGGCTGGAAGTCATTACCTTCCCCGGCTACACTCTGGATGAAAAACAGCATATCGCCGCCGATTTCCTCTGGCCAAAACAGCTGACAGCCAACGGTATGGGCAACAAATTACGCCTGTCCCCGGCGGCTCTGAAGGAAATCACTAGTCGTTATACCCGCGAAGCCGGAGTCCGAGACTTGGAACGCCATCTGGCCAAGATTTGTCGCAAGCTCGCCCGTCAATTGGCTGAAAAAAAGCGCGTCAAACCGGAAATTGCTCTGGCAGACATCCGCAAACTATTAGGTCCTCAGCGTTTTCCGGAAACTTTAGCTGAAAAAAAGGACGAGATCGGTATGAGTACCGGCCTGGCCTGGACCGAAGCCGGCGGGGACATCATATTTATTGAAGTTGCCCTTATGCCCGGCAAAGGGGATGTCCAGCTCACCGGCCAGCTGGGTGATGTTATGAAAGAATCCGCCAAAGCCGCTTATTCCTACATTCGTACCCGCTGGCAGACTCTGGGCCTCAAAGAAGATTTTTACAAAAAAATGGATATTCATATTCACGTTCCCGAAGGTGCGGTTCCCAAGGATGGGCCGTCTGCAGGTATCGCCATTGCCACGGCTATTATTTCAGCCCTTACTAAAGTGCCTACCCGCCGGGACTTGGCCATGACGGGAGAAATTACTCTGCGCGGTCGAGTGCTGGAAATCGGCGGAGTAAAGGAAAAAGTCATCGCCGCTCACCGGGCCGGCATCCGTCAGGTCATTCTTCCCCGGGAAAACCGCAAAGATCTGGAAGACGTCCCCCAGAGTGTCAAACGGGATCTCAAATTCCATTTCGTCTCTCATCTGGATGAAGTTCTCAAAGTCGCCCTGCGCTCCCTCTTATCCAACGGCCATCCCCGTCCCAAACACTCTTTCCCCCTCAGCCTTCACACACCGGGAGTGTGAAGGCTAAAGTGCTACAATATACTCGTGCCCTCAAGAGAAGTATTTTTAACTCCGGGGGAAGTCTATCATGTTTTTAATCGCGGTATAACCAACCAACTCACCTTCTTGGATACCCGGGATTATGACCATCTGCTTGAGACTTGCGTCTACTATCAAAAGTTAGCTTCTCCTGTAAGATTTTCTTATTTTATTCGTCTTTCCAAATCACTTAAACAGGAAATTCTTCAGCGAAGGGATAAGGGAGTTTCAGGTATTGAAATTATTGCCTTTTGTTTGATGCCAAATCATTTTCATTTGCTTGTCAAACAGTTAACCGATCAGGGTATTACAGATTTTCTCAGGAAAGTTACCAACAGTTATACCCGATATTTTAATACTCATCGAAGAAGAAACGGACCTTTATTTCAGGGAAGATTCAAAGCTGTAAAAATTGACAATGGGCAACAACTTCTTCACGTTTCGCGTTATATTCATCTTAATCCCTATTCAGCAGGGATTGTTAACAAATTTTCCGATCTGGAAAATTATCCGTACTCTTCATTCAAACAATTTACACATGAGTATTATAACCAGACATGTAACCCCAAAATAATATTGGAGTTATTTTCTGATAGGCAGGCATATAGACAATTCGTCTTAAACAATGCCGATTACCAACGAGAACTACATCACATCAAGCACCTTCTAATCGACACCTAGCCTTCACACACCGGGAGTGTGAAGGCTAAAATTCTCCCCCGCCCGCCAGTATCAACCCACCGTAAAATCCGCTCTTTTCCCCCAGCTGAGCCGGTACTATCTCCGGTACTTTAGTAAAAATCTTCAATTGTTCATTCACCAGCACTCCCAATTTTTCAAAAGATACGCTTTGCATTACCGAACCGCCGATAATTACAATCTCCGGGGACCACATCACACAAGTGTTGTGCACCCCTATGGCCAGGAGTCGGGCTTCATTCTCCCACACCTGCGGATCTTTGATATTTTCTCCCCTTTTACCGTGAATTTTAAAAATTGCCGTTCCGGAGGCAAAGTTTTCCCAATAATCTACTTGTCCGTCAACATTTATTATCTGTTGTCCCGGCTCAAAACCCATTGCTCTGGCATCTATTTTTCCATTGACTATCCTGGCTCCGCCGATTCCCGTCCCCACTGTCAGATAGGCGACAATGCTTTTTCTCCTGCCAGCCCCCACTGTTGCTTCTCCCAAACCTGCTACGGCAGCATCATTCTCCAGCACCACCTGGCAACCCAAGCCCTTCTCCAAATCGTTTTTCAAAGGCTTTTCCACCCAGTCCGGTAGGTTAGGAGAGGCTAGCAGCAGGCCTTTTTTCTGTTCTACCACCCCGGCAATGCCGCCTCCGGTTCTCACTATCGGCTTATTCCCGCTCGCCCAACGCAGCTTTTCAATCAGTGCCGCCACCCCCTGCTTGTATTTCTTTGGTGTAGGTCCCGCTGACATATCCCCCAACACCCTTCCGTCCGGACTGCCCGCGACCCGCATTGTGGTCCCTCCTACATCAAATACTAAATACATATATTTTTTATTATATCTGTTTAGAGTATAGTACTTTTAATGCCCATCAGAGTGCTGATGTTTGGGTGGGAGCTTCCGCCCTGCAACAGCGGCGGGTTGGGCGTAGCGTGCTATGGCTTAAGCCAGGCGCTGGTCCAATCCGACGTTGATGTAACCTTTGTCCTGCCCAAAAAAGTCCCTGTCAGGGCCGATTTTCTGCGTCTGGTCTTCGCTGATCTTTCCGGATTCGACTGGCCGAATTTTTCCCCTTATCTCAACATTAACGGTACCCCCCTCTCCGATAGTCAGGTCAGTGACCTCATCTCCCTGGTCCACCAGTATTCCCTGAAAGCGGCGGCTATTGCCAAAAAACACCATTGTGACCTGATCCATGCCCATGACTGGTTGTGTTTTCCCGCCGGTATCGCCGCCAGTCAGGCCACCGGCGTACCCCTGGTGTCCCACGTCCACGCTACCGAATACGACCGTTCCGGCGGCGCTTCTATCGACCCCATGGTTTATGCCCTGGAAAAACAGGGTATGGACCAGGCTGATGCTGTAATTGCCGTCAGCAATTTCACCAAAAATCTGCTGGCCAAATATTATCTGACCCCTCCGGAAAAGGTGAATGTCGTCCACAACGGTATCAATCCGGATGATTTTACCCCCGAAGACCTGGAATCCAACCCCCTGTCAGCCCTCAAACGGGCAGGATTCAAAATTGTTCTGTACGTCGGTCGGTTGTCTCTGCAAAAAGGCCCGGATTATTTCATCAAAGCCGCTCGCCGGGTACTGGATTTTGCCCCTCAAACCGTTTTTATCCTCGTCGGTTCAGGGGACATGGAAGGTCAGCTGATCAATATGACTGCCGGACTGGGCCTGTCGGACAAAGTCCTGTTTGCCGGATTTCTGCGCGGTCAGCTTCATAAACAGGCATTTCAGGCAGCCGATTTATTCGTCATGCCTTCCGTATCCGAGCCTTTCGGCATCACCGCCCTTGAAGCTGTTGCCCACGGCACTCCCGCCATTATTTCCAAACAATCCGGCGTTTCCGAAACCCTGTCTCATGTGCTGAAGGTGGATTTTTGGGACGTGGACGAAATGGCTAACCAGATACTTTCGGTTCTCAAATACAATTCCCTGCATACCAGTCTCAAAACAAACGGCCATCAGGAAGTCAAAAAAGTTTCCTGGGCCGCTGCTGCCGCCAAAACCATCGAAATTTACAAAAAAATCCTCTCAGCCAAAAAATAATCAGATGTCCGCTATTTGTTTTTATTTTCAGGTCCACCAGCCTTACCGGTTACGCAAATACCGGATTTTTGACATTGGCCACACCCATGAATATTTTTCAGATGCATCGGACAAGTTGGACAACAGGCAGATTCTTCAAAAGGTAGCCCGCAAATCGTATTTACCTACCAACAAAATTCTTCTGGGTTTATTGCAGAAACATCCCGGATTCAAAATAAGTTTCTCTCTTTCCGGGGTGGTACTGGAACAACTGGCCGATTTTTCTCCCGAAACCCTCGCTTCTTTCATGAATCTGGCCGCTACCGGCCGGGCGGAAATTCTTTCCGAAACGTATTACCACTCCCTTTCGTATCTGTATTCCAAAACCGAATTTCAAAGTCAGGTCAATCTCCACAGCCGGAAAATCAAATCCATCTTCGGTCAGACTCCAAAAATTTTCAGAAATACGGAACTGATATACAACAACGATTTAGCCTCCGATATTGCCCGTATGGGTTACAAAGGTATACTTTGTGAGGGGGCCGACCACATTTTGGGTTGGCGCAGTCCCAATTTTTTGTATCACCCGCCTGGCAATCCCAAAACAAAACTCCTTTTAAAAAACTACCGCCTCTCGGATGATATCGCTTTCCGTTTTTCTTCCAAAGAATGGGCGGATTATCCCCTGACAGCACCTAAATTTGCGTCATGGGTGTCGGCGGTCAACGGCAGCGGAGACATCGTCAATTTATTCATGGATTACGAAACTTTCGGCGAGCATCAATGGGAGGACACCGGTATTTTTGAATTCCTGCGCCATCTTCCAGGGGAGCTTCTAAAACATCCGGACAATTATTTCGTCACCCCCTCGGAGGCGGTCAAAAAATTACCTGCAGTGGGAGAGCTCGATATACCTCATTATATTTCCTGGGCCGACGTCGAGAGAGACTTGTCGGCCTGGCTAGGCAATCCCATGCAGGACGACGCGGCCTCCAAACTTTATCAATTGGAATCGGTGATTCTGAAAACCAAAGATCCCCGTCTGATAGACGACTGGAGAAAACTGCAAACCTCAGACCACTTCTATTACATGTGCACCAAATGGTTTTCGGATGGCGATGTCCACAAGTATTTCAATCCCTACGAATCGCCTTATGAAGCTTTTATTTCATTTATGAACATTCTCCAGGACCTAAAGCTTCGTCTGCCTGCACAAAAAGTTAACAGTAAAATATTTGAAAATTGAAAATTGTAAACTGAAAATTTATCAGTATGCCCCGCTCTCTGGTTCTTGCCAACGGAAACTTCTTAATCGGTCTCGACCACCGGGCTCAGGTCCGGGATTTCTATTTTCCCTATGTGGGAATGGAAAACCACACCGGCGGCAAGTTCCTGCACCGCTTGGGAGTCTGGGTGGAAAATTCTTTTTCTTGGCTGGATGATCCCGCCTGGCAGATTTCCTCTGTTTACCGGACCGATTCTCTGGCCACTGACATTACCGCGGCTCATCCCGGCCTGCAGATAAAATTGAATTTTACCGACGTTGTCTACAACGAAAAAGACATTTTTATCCGGTGCATCAGTGTCAGCAATACCGCGGATCGTCCCCGCCTGGTAAAGCTTTTTTTCAACCAGCAGTTCGAAATCTATGAATCTTTCCGCCGGGACACCGCCTTGTTCGAGCCCCAAAATCATGTGATTTTGCACTACGAAGGCCGGCGGGTTTTTTTGGTGAATACCTTATTGGACGACCGGTCTTTCGATGAGTACAGCACCGGGCTGTTCAATCTGGAAAACCGGGAGGGGACCTTCAAAGATGCCGAGGATGGTACCTTGTCCCAGAACCCGATTGAACACGGCCAGGTGGATTCGGTTATCGGTGTCCACCTCAACTTAGACGCCGGTAAATCCCGGGTGATGTATTACTGGATCACCGCCTCAAAATTTATGGAGGAAGCTTTGACTCTGAACCGTTATGTCCTGGAATCTACTCCCCAGCACCTTATCGACAGTACCTACAATTTTTGGCATGCCTGGACCAACCGCCGGGAAACCGATTTCCGGGATTTGCCGGTACCCGTGGTTGATCTTTTCAAAAAATCGCTGCTGATAATTCGTGCCCACGCCGACGGCCGCGGGGGTATTATCGCCTCCAGCGATTCGGACTTGCTCCAATACGGCCTGGATACTTATGGTTATGTCTGGCCCAGGGACGGGGCTATCAGTGCCATGGCTCTGGACCGGGCAGGGGATTATGAAGTAGCCCAGCGTTTTTTTGAATTTTGCCATTCAGTCATCAATCCCGGAGGTTTCTTTATGCACAAGTACCGGGTAGATCAGTCCCTGGGTAGTTCCTGGCACCCCTGGGTCAGAAACGGACAGCCGCAACTGCCGATTCAGGAAGACGAAACCGCGCTGGTAGTTTACGCACTTTGGCAGCATTACCAGAGTACTAGAAATCTGGAATTTATCGAAGCCCATTATAATTCCCTTATAAAAAAAGCCTCGGATTTTCTGGTTTCTTACCGCTACCCAGCCACCGGCCTGCCCAAAAGCAGTTACGATATCTGGGAAGAAAAATACGGCACTTCAACTTATACCAGTGCTACTGTTTATGGAGCCCTGAAAGCCGCCGGAAATCTGGCGGAAATCCTGGGCAAAAAAGACCAAGCCGCCCGCTACCTGGCAGCCGCTTCGGAAATCAAAACCGGTATCCTCACCCATCTTTACGACCCCAAAGACGGCTACTTTTACAAAATGATCAATTACTCGGCTGATCCGCCGGTTATCGACCGCACCGTGGATATTTCCGGGGTCTACGGTATCTTCAAATTCGGTCTGTTAGGGCCCTCGGATGAAAAGCTGACCCGCGCCTTATCCTTTACCCTTTTCCGGCTGGGGCTGACCACTCTGGTCGGTGGAGTCGCCCGCTACGAGGGAGACGCTTATTACAAAAAAGACCCTTCACTTCCGGGTAATCCCTGGTTTATCGCCACCCTCTGGTTAGCTCAGTACTATTTGACTCAGGCAGAAAAACCGGCCGATCTGGCCGCTGTCCGCCGCCTCCTGTCCTGGACCGCCAAACACGCCACCCCGGCCGGACTTCTGTCAGAGCAGCTGGACCCGCATACCGGCGAACAGATCTCCGCCTCGCCTTTAACCTGGAGCCATTCCGAATTCGTCATTACCGTTCTCGATTATCTGGATAAATTAAAACTTCTGGACTAATATCCGGATCAATATGACTGTAATCTGGTCCTGGCAGGAGCACCGGATTCCTTCTCACCATTCCGACAGCCGAACTTCCAGATGATTTCAAAGAATTATCCTTTGAGCCTATCGATGGAAGTCTGCAGCTCCTCGTCGATTACCCGGATTCCTTCAGGTTCCGGTATGCAGGGAAAAACCACATCGCATCTGCCCATAACCCTAACCGGACATTGGAATACTCCCGGAGTTTCAGTCCGGGCCAACCAATGAAAGGTATCTTCGCTTCGATGAATAGTAGGAACTCCTTTGCCCAACAGAAATCTGATAAATCCCGTTACGCAACCTCCCTCAAAATGATAACCCTGAAAATCAATCGGATGGCATTTGGGTAAAGCTTCAGGCATGCGTTGATTTGCGATTATACTTCGTTTGACCTGGGATGCAATAGAACTCACCCAATCAAACTGGGATATCCCAAACCGCGTCCGGGTCCAAAAAGTGGTTTATATGTAAAGAAATAACCGAAGAGACGAGGCTATAAAAGTCCTAACCTTGGGAATCCTCAAAATAACGGAAAAAAATTACAAATACTCAACCGGTTTATGTGACCCCGGAGGGATTCGAACCCTCGGTCTTCAGGATGAGAACCTGATGTCCTGGACCGCTAGACGACGGGGCCTGTTTGCCTGAATTTTACCAATTTTCCAACAGCTATTCGAATTTTACCTGACCGAAATCAAAAGTCCGCCCCATTCCACCAGTGTAAATCCTACCCGTTTCACAGCCGTCAGTTTTTGCGGTTTCAAATATTTAGGTCTGGCCAATCCCTCAAACTCCAGGAATATCCTGATTTTGGTGTCCGGCACAGGGGATACTATCAGCGGTGCCAACCGGTCCATTTCCGCCGTCCCCAGCCAGGTTAACCGTACATACGGAGTAACCGGCATTTTCGGCAGCCAGAATTCCAGAAAATCAGCCGTCTCCCTATCGTTCAAACCCAATGCCATTAAATTTTTCATCAGAGTAGTCTCAATGTTTGCCTGTTTGACCGCAACTCCCCGGTCTCTCAGATCCGGGTATTCCCCATGCCCCTGTCCGTCCCAGAATAAATAATCGTATACAATGCCATCCGCTTTCAACTTTCCCGACTGGCCGGCTGTCACCGTCCACCCGTCGGTTTTGTAAACCGGTTTACTGTCAGAAATATTTGCTTCCACTCTTACATTTACTACGGTATCTTCGGTCGGATACAGATATATTACCGGTTTGGCGCACTCTGCATTCGGTCCGAATTCCTGGTTTACCCAAATCTGCCAGTCGCCCAGCGGGTCCTGCCACAGGAAATGATTCTCTTGTCCGGCAAATTCTGTCAAAGTTATCATTTGGTCTCTTCCTACCTGATACACCTGCTCATAAATTGATTTCACCAGCTCATTACCGGGATCTTTAATTTGATAAACCGGTTCTCCGGTTTTTGCTTTCCCGGTCTGAATCTTCCCTGTCAGCAAACCCGAACTGTCCTGTACCACGGGGACACTACCCATCAAAGCACTGCTCCCGCAACTGGAAAACATCCCGTTAATAAAGCCCTTATCCTCCTCGGCGTTATTATTCCAGTTAATTTGAGGAATATTATCGTCATCAAACAGGGAGGTTTTGAGAGAGTAGGGAACCACATAATTATCCTTCAGCCTTAAGTAAATTTTTCTCCCGAACACATCACTATCGGTTAATATTTTTGTCCTGGTCTGATACAACATCCCGTAATCCGTCTCGACTATTTTAATGGGATTTTTCAGTTCGCTGAATTTATCATAACTCATGTAGCCGATTCTGAAAGTCATCCCCGCTACCATCATCTCTTCAGGAGACAAAACCCCCTCAATCTTCTGCTCTGTCACTCCCACTTCAGGAAGCAACTTGGCATCCAGCGATTCCCACCATTCATCCCCGGCCTGTCTTACATAGTAATATTTCCCATCAGCAGACTTAAGAATCCGGACCACCATCCCGCTCATCCCCGGAGCCTGTACGGGAATACTCACATCGATCAGCCGTTCACCCGCTGCAAAACCGGCCACCTCACTAAATACCGCCTCTTGCGTGACCAGGGGTGAAAATTCCTGAGAATCGTCTTCTTCGGGGCGGAAAATCACCACTCCGGTAATAATTTTAGGCACCGGATACCAAGTCGCCTTTCCCGGATTAAAACCGGCCAATATCCTGTCACCGTCAGTTGGCGCGGTTGTCGGACCGGTAGGTGGATTCTGGATCTCCATAACCGGGGTCTTTCTCCTCTGTTGCCAGCGAATGATCCATATTCCTCCACCCAAGACTATCAGGGAAAGCAAAACCCCCCCGGTATAAAACCACTTCTTACCGGATAAAGGCGGTTTGGCTGCCGGAATCGGTTCAGTTACAGGCTCCGGATTGACTACTTCTGCCTCCATACGACTCGCTTTTGAGCATATCACATCTGATAGTGAATAAAAATCTCTCCGGTTTGGTCAATTCCCAATCTGTCAAAATACTCGGTTTTCTCCAACCCGCGCTGCAGATAAGTCTGTCCGGATATTTCGCCCAAAGGCAGAAAAATTATTCTCACTCCTTCTCCGGTGTCAATTCCCGCCACAGCCAAATCCTTACCCAGGTTTACCGTCAGTTTATTGGCTTCCCTGGTAACTTTAGACGCCTTCCCACCGGGGATAATTTCCAGACCCCGGATCAGATTGAATGTTTCGGTCAGATTTTCATTCACGTACTCCGTGCCGTAAAAAAACCTTTCTCCCGGACCGGGTTTATCCCGCGCTCCGCTGATATTTTTTGTCATCAAAAAAGTAAAGGTATCGAATTTATTATTTCGCCGACCCCGCCGGTACCAGCCCATAATGTGACTGGTCGATTCCGTATCCCGCTGTCCGATTATTTCGGCTGAATTCGTGTGAGCAAACAGCAAAAAATTATCAGCTTTTCTTAAATCTGAAAATTTGCGGGTCACATACAGAGAATTCGGGCTGTCCGCCTCGGAAGCCATTATCAAATCCGGATCAGGTGCGGCTAATGCTTTCAGACTGAAAGCATCATGCACATCCGCCAGTGCGTGTGGCAGGTAATGGGAAAAATCCACCGAAGCTATTACCAAACAATCCCAACGGCAATTGGCTGACAATCTGTCAGCCAAAGCATCCAGCTTTTTCCGGCTTACTCTCTCGCCCACCAAAAGCGGTACAATCCGCGCCCGGGGAAAGTAAGTTTTTATTTCCGGTAAAATATTATAAATCCCGTGATCGATTGTCAGCAGTCTGTTACTCCTGGAAAAGTCCGATGTAATATTTTTACCCGTCCGATCAGCATACTCCAATAAACCATTGGAGAGGGTCCAGTTTCTGTCGCTAAAAAAAATACTCTCCTGATTTGGGGAAAAATGATCCGGCGACAAAAGTATCACCGTCCTGGTCAGCGGTCTGGCTTTGGCGGTCCGGTTAAAAAACATCTGCCGGATATTCCTGACCGTGTTCTGATGGGGGACGATTATGGCCGTAGGCTGGAAATACCAGCTCCAAATCAGTACTACCAGTTTAATCCCGATCAGTTTATCCCACGGCATACTTCATTCTACCTCCGGGAAAATCGGCATGAACGGGCCGAATTTCCCACATTCAGCCTCGATTGACAAGTGCTTGACAGGTGGGTAAAATACCCCAGACTCGAGACTTAATGGCCCCGCCTATAGGCGCGGCTTATTTTTTTAGACTCGACACACTTCAAAATATGCACCAGAATATGCTCATTACCCAGGTAGGTCTTGACGAACTCAAGGCCGAATTGGCGGATCTCACGGATACCCGCCGTCCCGCCCAGGTCAACCGTCTGTCAGTAGCCCGCAGTATGGGCGATTTGTCGGAAAATAGCGACTACATCAGTGCCAAAGAGGAATTATCCTTTATTGACGGCCGTATTTCCGAACTGGAAGACATTATTAGAAATGCCAAAGTCACTTTGCCCAAATCTGGCTCCCTGATCGATTTCGGCCATTTGGTGACGGTCAAGGTTAACTCTACCGAGACCGTATTCCGGATAGTGGGGGAATGGGAGGCCGATCCGGCTCAAAAGAAAATTTCCGCCCAGTCACCTCTGGGCAAAGCCCTCATTGGTAAAGCTGTGGGGGACAAGGTGGAAGTCGCCGCCCCTGCCGGAAAAATTCTGTACACCATCCTCGCTATCCAGTAGAATCGCCTCATGGGCAATCCAGCACCTCCCGGCTCCCGCCTAGAAGAAATCCGCCGGGTCAGGATGGACAAATTGTCTAAACTGAGAAGTCTTGGAGTTGATCCATATCCCTCCAAATATTCAAAAGTTTTGACTCCTATCGCATCCGCACGCACCAAACTCAATCAGGAAGTTTCCGTCGCCGGCCGTATTTGGCGCTGGCGCGAACACGGCCATGTCATATTTGCCGACCTGAAAGATGCTTCAGGTCAGGTCCAGCTTCTGCTTCAGAAAAAAATTCTAGGGGATAAATTTTCCCGGCTAAAATTGTTTGATGTCGGTGATTTCATGGGTGTTTCCGGTACTATGGTAACTACTCAGGCTGGTGAAACCACAGTCGACGTCTCTCATTTTGAATTGTTGTCCAAAACCCTCCGCCCGTTTCCCGATCAATGGGACGGTTTAAAAGATAAAGAAACCCGCTTCCGAAGGCGTTATCTGGATACCAATATCAATCCCGAAGTCAGGGACAGGTTTATCCGTCGTTCCCGTTTTTGGGAAGCCCACCGCGATTTTTTCAAAGACCGGGGCTTTATTGAAATTAACATTCCGGTTCTGGAACACATCCCCGGCGGGGGTGACGCTAAACCGTTTGTTACTCATATGGACGCAATCGATCAGGATTTCTATCTGCGCATTTCCCAGGAATTATTTCTTAAGAGACTGATCGGAGGAGGTTATGAAAAAGTATACGAAATCGGTCCGCGCTTCAGGAATGAAGGATTATCCGACGAACACCTTCCTGAACATATTGCCATGGAGTTTTATTGGGCATATGCCGACTGGAAAGACGGAATGCAAATGATCAAGGACTTATTTCAGCATATTCAGAAACATGTATATGACAATAAAAAGAAGTTTTCCATCCGCGGATTCGATGTGGATTTTTCCCAAGGGTGGCAAACCATCGATTTTGGCGGGCTGATCAGATCCAGATATGGTCTGGATGTATATCATGCCGATTTTGACAACTTGAAAAAGACTCTTACAAAATTCAATATACCCGTCGGAAAAATAAAGAATATACCCCGGGCGGTAGACGCTCTTTGGAAAGAAGCCCGGAAATCTATTGCCGGGCCCGCATTTCTGATCAATCACCCGAAATTCCTATCACCTTTGCAAAAACCCAGCCCCGGAAATCCTGATATTGTGGAACGCTTCCAGCCGATTATTGCCGGGTCGGAACTGGGTAACGGCTGGACCGAAGTCAATGACCCGGTCGACCAGTTCAAACGTTTTTCTGAACAACAGAAAATGCGGGATGCCGGTGACGAGGAAGCTCAATGGCTGGATATTGATTATGTGGAAATGCTGGAATACGGTATGCCACCCACATTCGGTTACGGCCATTCAGAACGGGTATTCTGGTTTTTGGAAGACGTCAGTGCGCGCGAAGGAGTTCCCTTTCCCCAGCTTCGCTTTGAACTCGAGGAAGCGACCAAAAAAATCTACGGTCTATGAAATTTCTGTCACCCACCCTTCCCAAAGCCTTCCTGACTTTAATTCTGCTGTTAGTAATTTCCCAGTTAGCCGGTTCTGTGGGAATTGTTAATTACGATTCCGATTCCGGACTGCGCCCGGTTATCAGATACCAGCCGGAATTATTAACCGTTTACTACACCGTCAGGCCGGTTCTCTGGCTGCCGGTTTATTACCAGTTCCGTAACTCACCCGCCAAATATAACGTCGAGGAGCTTTTGCCTTACGTTTTTCCCTATTGGCTGGGTGTCTCTTATATTCTTACCTGTACTGTTTTTTGGCTTCCGAGTTGGTTAAAATCTCTCAATTCCAGACAACATTATTACCACCGTCCGGACCATTTCTCAGGATAAATATGATTAACCGCAACCAGGCGTGGGATCTGCTCACCTCGAAATTATCAAACAAAAATCTGGTCCGGCATTGTCTGGCGGTGGAAGCAGTGATGCGGGAGTTGGCGAAGTACTTCGAAGCTTCAGCAGACAAATGGGGGATAGTAGGGCTCTTGCATGACGGCGATTATGAATTATCCAGGGACGATCCGACCAAACATACCTTGTTAATGCACGGCTGGCTGACCGGAATGAGAGAAACTGATCCGGAAATTCTCTCCGCTATTCTTTCCCACAACTTCGCTCATACCGGTAAAAATCCGCCTGCCAATAAGCTGGAATGGTCGCTTTATTGTTGTGACGAACTGACCGGTCTGATTGTCGCCGTTGCCTTGGTTATGCCGGACAAAAAACTGTCCTCGGTTACTCCCGAGGCCGTAATGAAAAAATTCACCCAAAAATCATTCGCCGCCGGTGCTCATCGCGAACAGATCGCCCTGTGTGAGCAGAAACTGGGTATCAAACTTGAAGATTTCATTTCCCTGTCTCTCTCCGCCATGCAGTCGATTTCTCCGGAATTGGGTATATAATCGCCCCATAGTATGTCAGATTATGAACGGGATTATAATCGTCCCCCGCCACCCCCCCGGCCACCGGACCGCAGGCTAATTACCGGCCTATTAATCGCCAACGGTACCCTCATTGAAGGTTTGGCTCTGTTTGTTGATAATGAACCATATATAAAATTCGGGCTTATGGCTGTTGGAGTCATCGTTTACGCGGTTGCCGCCAAAGTTCATTACTCCTGAACCTCTCCGAATCATCCATTGCTCATAGGTTGAGCCTGTAGTACAATCTGCCGCATGACTCTGGAGACCCCGAATAATAACGTCCGGACATACAATCAGCAGGTTGAGTCAGCAAGGAAAGACGTAGCGGCGGGAAATACTGCCGGCATAACGCCGCAAAAATATCCTGATATAGAGGCAGATCACCTGAAAAATTTTCAAATATCCTCTCTTAGAGTTATTTTCGAAGAATTTTTACCCAATTTAAAATTGGTTAGCTCAAAACGGGAATCATTATCTGGGATAGCCTCTTATTTAGTGAAGTTGGTTAATCAGGCTGCAGAAATTGCTGCCACCCTCCCCTTGGAACCTGAAGCGGCTAAATTCGTTGATATAATCACATTAAGCCCGGATGATATCGCATTAATTAGCTTTAATATTGCTTGGGGAAACAAAGACTTTTTTGATCCCGAAAAAAATTACAATATGAGAAATTTCCCCCCCGAAATGGTGGAAAGGATGCAGAATGCAGCCCGGCAAAGTGAACTTGCGTTCGTATCCAACTTGCGTAGACCCGGATTCTGATGCCCTCCTCTACGACCCCGTTTGTACGATCGTACAAACGGCGTATATGTCAATGTTGCTATTAAATCCGGGTCTGTTATAATTTCTGGATATTCAAAGGCGTTTGAGTCCGAATTCCATCGGACGATGCCGGCTTCATAGCTTTAGCGAAGTAGCCCGGGTCAGCCCGTAACAGCAGTAAATTAAGTATTAGTTGAGGTGGCACCTGAAACCGCAGCTCGCAATCATTTGCGAGTTTTTTTATTTGTCCATGACCAAAATATTCTTAATCAGACATGCCGAGTCCCTGGCTAATGCAGCGGGGATTTATCAGGGTCAGACATACGACACCGATTTATCCCCCCTTGGCCGCCACCAGGCACGGGCTTTATCAGACCGCTTCCGGGCACAAAATTTCGACCGAGTAATTTCCAGTCCCCTCAGGCGCGCAGTACAGACTGCCTCCGGACTGGGTCGGGTCGAAACTGATACGGGTCTGCTGGAGACAAACCACGGTGCTTGGGAAGGTTTGTCAAAATCCGAAATCTCCGCTCGCTGGCCGGATCTTTATCACTGTTGGCTGACCTGTCCTGCAGAAGTAGTTTTCCCCGGTGGGGAAGCTTTCACCGAAACCGCTACCCGGGCTATGACCTGGTTTTGGCAAATAACCCGCCGATCCGGATCTTTTGCCGTAATCACCCACATAAATATTATCCAGTCAATTATTGTCAATCTCTTGAACTCGGACTTAAACCGTACGCTCGACTATCCTCTCCAACCTACCGGCGTTTCCCTCTTCACGGCTCATAGTCCGGTCCGGATCGAATATCTCAATGACTTTTCCCACTTAAAAAGTATAAAATCAGATTTATCAACCCATGCCCTTTAAACCATGTTGGATATAAAATTTGTCAGGGAAAACCCGGAGTTGGTCCGCAAGAATATAAATTTTCGGGGTGGGAAAGTCAGCGTTGATGATTTCCTGAAGGCAGACAAAGAACACCGGGATCTGATTGGGCAGGTCGAAAAACTCCGGGCCTCAAGAAATATTTCATCCGCCAAAAAACCAAATCCTGAGGAACTAAAAAAATTAAGACAGCAGCGTGAGGAATTGAAAAAGTTGGAGAACCGGCTGGATAAATCAGAAAAAACAGCACTTGATCTGTTGTCCCGGATACCGAACATGTCTTCACCCCGCATGCCCGAGGGTAATGGAGATGCTGATCATGTTGAATTGGCGGTCTGGAATCCGGACCGGAAATATTTGGACCAAAACAAGTTGGGGAAAGGTTTCAACTCCGCCCAATATATGCCGTTAAAGGATTTTCCTGTCAGGGATCATGTGGATTTGGGAAAAGAGCTGAATATTATTGATGTCGAACAAAGCGCTGTCACTTCAGGGTCGCGTTTCGCCTACCTCAAAGGGGATGCCGCTCTCTTACAATTTGCCCTCTTCGAATTGCTCAAAAATAAATTGGTGCAGGAGGGATTCGAACCCATGATAGTCCCGGTCATGGTCAGGGAACAGGTGTTGTTCGGAACTAGCCATTTCCCCGAAGGCCGCGATCAGGTTTATGAAGTAGGTACTCAAAATGTGGAGGAAAACCAACAGCTATTTCTGGTAGGTTCATCCGAACCGCCCCTGTTTGCATATTACATGGGCAGGACTTTATCGGAAAAAGATCTGCCGAAGAAATTCTTTGCCTATACCCACTGTTTCAGAAGTGAAGTGGGTTCGTGGGGAAAAGATGTCCGCGGACTGAAACGGGTTCATCAGTTTGATAAATTGGAAATGGACGCATTGACTGCACAGGATAAATCGGAAGAAATGATGGAATATCTGCGAAGTATTAATGAATGGCTGATGCAACAGCTGAACTTACCCTACCGCGTAATTATGAAGTGTTCCCGCGATTGCGGCTATAATGCCACCTATTTACAGTATGATTTGGAGGGTTGGCTGCCGGGACAGAAAGAATTTATCGAGTTGGGTTCCAATACGGACGCCTGGGATTATCAGGCTCGCCGGTTGAATATCCGGTATCTTGATAGTCAGGGGCAAAGAAAGTATGTACATACTGTTAATGATACCGGTATCCCCATGGGCAGAATGCTCATTGCCATACTGGAAAATTATCAGAACGCCGACGGCACAGTCACCGTCCCCGAAGCTCTCCGTCCATACATGGGTAAAGACAAAATCACCTCCCGGAAGTAGAATTTACTGATGGCAATTATTCATCGTCTTTCTCCCCTTCGTCGTTTCTGGCAAACATACCGGCAGGTGCTATCAATCGCCTATCAAGTAAATTCCGGATTATTGATTATGGTAACCGTCATCAATTCATTTTGGGGTCTGACCAATCTTCCGGCGCTATACATCAATAAATTATTAATAGATATTGTCGTAAACAATATCGGAAAAAGTGATTGGGTAGATCCGATAAAAAATATTCTCCTGATTCTGTTTGTCCGCTTCATTATCGATTTATCCCGATCTGTTTTATCCCGGATTAATATGGCGTATTCGGATCAACTCACCAGTCAAATTAATGATCATGTGGAAAAAATTCTGGCCGAAAAAATAAATACCCTGGATATTCCCACAGTAGAATCGTCGGATTTTCAGGATCAGTACAAAAAGATTGAGAGGGAATCCGGATCGCGGGTCTGGAATATGGTTTCTCCCATTTCGGACATTCCTAACGCCATTTTTACACTTGCCTCCGGAATTGCCCCCATTTTTATTTTCAACCCCCTGATTGGTCTGTTAGTTGTGATTGTCCGGATTCCCGAAATTATTGCCAATACCAAAGTCGCTAAACTGGATTACGAACTCTCCGAGAAATTGAGCCAGAAATGGCGGATATGGGGTTGGATTAGCTATCACCTGACCAATATAAAACATTTATATGAAAATAACATTCTGGGAAATTCAGCCTATCTCATAAAGAAACTGGCCGGTGTTCAGAATGAAGTCAGACAAGCTCAATTTGAAAGAAGAATGACCCGGGCAAAACTCAGAAATTTAGCAGACATCCCCAACAATATTCTGTTACTGGCCTTAAATTCCTACTTCTTTATTTTAGCAATAATTGGGAAAATCTCTCTCGGTACTGCCCAGCTTCTCTACCAGGCCGCCAACACATTAGGTAACGGCTTCGCCATGCTGGTAAATAGCGGCGTCAGGCTCTATGAAAATTATTTGTTTGTTCAGGATTTATCGGAGTTTTTAAGCCTGGAAACAAAACATCCGTCCGGTCATAAACCATTTCCGAAAAATATTACATCGGGTTTGGAATTTCGGCATGTTTGGTTTAAATATCCCAATTCCCCGGACTGGATACTCAAAGATATTAATCTCCAAATTAAATCCATGGAAAACATTGCCCTCATCGGGGAGAATGGGGCCGGGAAGTCGACTCTCATCAAACTTTTGGTCGGTTTTTATCGTCCTGACAGGGGTGAAATTTTGATTGATGGAATAAATATCAACAATTACGACCAACAGGAATATTGGAAAAATATCGGTGTCCTGTTTCAGGACTTTAGTCAATACCCCTTTACTGCCAGAGAAAGTATCGGCTACGGGGATGTGTCCAGGATAAACTCGCTAAACGAAATCCGTGAGGCCGCCAAACTTACGGACATTGACTCATTTATTTCCCGTCTGCCCCTGGGTTATGACAATCCTCTCACCAAGGAATTTGATCAGGGGATAGAACCTTCAAAAGGTCAATGGCAAAGAATCGCCCTTTCCCGAACTCTTTTTCGCAAATCCCAAATAATTATTCTTGACGAGCCTACCAGCAATGTTGATCCCCAGGCTGAAGAGAATATTTTCAATCAAATTCTGACTTTGGGCCGAAAGAAGATTATTGTTTTAGTTTCCCATCGCTTTAACACTGTTCGCCAGGCAGACCGGATTTTAGTTATCAAAGACGGTCAGGTGTCCGAGTCCGGTAGCCATAACCAGCTTCTTAAACTCAAAGGTACCTACTCCCACCTCTTCTCCCTCCAGGCCAAAAGTTACAAATAGGGGTGGTAAAATTCTATCCATGGACAATACTATTGTCACTTCCCAGCAGATTACGGACGAGTTGGCCCGGCAGCTGAATCAAACGAATGAATCCCAGGTCAAAGAAGAGGAAGTATTGGAAGGTACGGTAGTAGATGAGTCTTTTATCCCCCCTTCTTCGCCCCCATCGCATTCCTCCTCCACCTCCCGATCCGCCGAAGAAGAACTCCGCTCCCGAGTCGAATCCGGAGAGTGGGACAATCTGGACGATCTGGAAGCGTTTCGTCTGCGGACTCCGGAAGGTCAATTAATGTCCCGGACGGAAGCTTTGGATTTTCGGGTACGCCAGCTGGAACGCCGTTTGCCGATGCTTTTGAATCAGCATCTTCACGATGCTTACGTCCAGGTTCTCAAAAAAATTCATGCCTTACGAAAAACCAAAGCCGCCCTTTTCTATTTCTTCTACAAAGATGCCGGTCAACGTGATCTGGGCTCCGGATAACAAGATGCCGAAAGCTGTCTCCGACCTGGGGTTTTTTAGTCTTATGGTAGCCCTTATCTTCATTCTGGTCTTTACCTATGTTTCCCGCGAACGCTACTTCTATTTCTGGGACAATTTATATTATCAGAATTCGGCCTTTCATCTGGCAGACACTTTCCGCACTAGCCTCCCGTCTGTCATTCCCCTGGTCAGTCGGACTTTAAGTTATGAATACAATAATATCTTTGCTCTCCCCCTGATCCCGTTGATTTTGGTTTTCGGCGGATCCCGCTTGGGATATATTACCAGCCTGGCTTTGGTATATCAGCTGGCTTATGCCATAGCCCTGGGATATCTGGCTTCACGCATATTTAAAACCACTCCCCGTCCGGCTTTTTGGATAACCGCCTTTATGGTTATATTTACTCCATTTTCCTGGGTAACTACCTTGCGGGGAACTCCTGACATAGGAGGTGCCCTGCTGTTGGTTTTGGCTCTCTCAATTTACATACCCGATCCGCTGCTAAAAAGTTACCGCCGGATTATTATTTTGGGAATTCTTCTCGGAGTTATGGTTCTCTTCCGGCGTCATTTCGCCTATCCGGCTCTGGCTTTTTTCATCTCTCTGGTTCTCTATTCACCCAAGAATATTTACCGTGCCGGTCTGACCGCTGGTGTTAGTTTATGTTTTCTACTTGTTTTCGGCAGACCCTTTCTCATCCGGGCTCTGACTACCAACTACCTGGTTCTTTATTCATCTTATATGGTTTCTCCTTGGTCTGTGTTTATTTATTTTCTTACATTTTTCGGTCTGATCGTCTGGACTCTGTCAATTTTAGGTATGAAATATTTACCCCGCCAGGTAAATTTGCTGGCATTAATCTCCCTTTTTATCTGGATATTTATTGTCCGTCAACCCGGATCTCAGTATGCCCTGCATTTTAATTTTCTGATTATTCTGGGCTTGGTCTCCCATCTCCTGCACCACCGCCTCAGGTTTGCCGGGATATTTATGGTCCTTTTTCTCTGTGTTAACTTTTTCTGGGGACTATTCGGCTATCGAATCGGTAATAATATACTGCTGTCCGCTCCGACGCCTCCTCTGGTTCGCACAGATTATGACCAAATAGTTCAATTGGTCGCATATTTACGAACCATAACCACAGCTTCCGACCCGATTTACGTGGTCGATTCTTCACTGATCATGAATGATGACCTGCTGTTTGAAGCGGATAAAATTTTAAATACCGACGGTCCCAAATTACATATTCTGATTTCACCCCAGGTTGATTCCCGCGACTGGCTACCCCTACAGGATCTGCTGCAGGCTGAATATGTTGTTCTCTCCCAACCTTTTCAGCATCATTTACCCGAGTCGAAACAAAAAGTAGTTAGTGTAGTTTACACCGCCTTCATGGACAATTGGGACATTGCCAAAGATTTCTTGCCTTTACCCCGGACGTTTGATCTGGCTGGCGGGGTGCGCCTGCGGATTTATCACCGTATCCGGCCCACCTCTCCTGAAATTGCCGAAAAAACTGCAATTCAGATATCCTCCTATGTCTATCAGTAACCTCATCTCCAACCTTTTCTCTCCCCGGGTAGTAACCACGGTTAATTCCCGCTTCAGCGGCCAAATCCGGGTAATGCAGACAGGTGGACAGAAATATATCGCCACAGGTGTTTTAACCCAGAGTGGCGGGCTGGTAGCCGATGTCTGGCGTCCGGTAATCAAATCATTGTCTAAAACCTATAACCTAAAACCTAGAACCTGTCTAATTTTGGGTCTTGCTGGTGGAACCGTTGCTGGAATAATTTCTAAAGCTTTTCCCGGGATCCGCATCGTCGGCGTCGAAATCGACCCGGTGATGATTGACCTGGGTAAAAAATACCTCGGTCTGGATCAAATCCCCAATCTGGAAATCATCAAGGCCGACGCCAACTCTTATATCCGCAACTTAAACTTAAACTTTGACTTCGTTCTTGTAGACCTCTATCTCGGCGACCAAATTCCGCAATTCGTATATTCGGAAAAATTTTTAGGTCAATTGGGTCAATTAGGTAAATTAGTAGTTATTAATCACCTTTTTTATGATCCGCCTAAACGTCAGACGGCCGAAGAGTTAGTTAAAAAACTGGGCAAAATTTTTCCCTCTGTCCGTCTTCACCGCGTTCTGACCAACCTACTGATAATTTGCGAATAAAAAGCTATAATTCCTAGACGCTAGCCCCTAGTCACTAGTCGCTGACTTATGTTTAAATTCCTGAACAAATTTTTTGATCTGAACCGGAAAGAGATAATCAGGTTGCAGACCCGGGTAGATACCGTTAATGCGGTAGGGGACAAGTTTTCCAAACTGAAAAAACCCGAGGACTTCAAAGCCTACACTGCTCAACTGAAAAAACGGCTGGCAGACGGTCAGACTTTGGACGATATTCTGCCCGAAGCTTTTGCTCTGGTTCGCGAAGCCTCCCAACAGGCTATCGGCCTTCGTCCATACGATGTCCAGCTCATGGCCGCCATTGCTTTCCACGAGGGTAAGGTGGCGGAACAAAAAACAGGAGAAGGCAAAACCCTCTCCGCCATTCCGGCCATGTATCTGAATGCTCTTACCGGTAATGGTACCCACCTGGTCACCGTCAACGACTATTTAGCCCGCCGTGATGCCGGTTGGAACGGCCCCACTTTTCATCTTTTAGGCCTGTCAGTCGGGATTATTATGCATGAGAAATCATTTATGTACGACCCGGTGTATCTGGATTCCACCCACGGTGATGACCGCCTGGCCCACTTGCGTCCCGTTTCCCGCCGCGAAGCGTATGCTGCGGACATTACGTACGGTACCAACAATGAATTCGGTTTCGATTACCTCCGCGACAACATGGTCGGGGATCTGGCAGAAATGTCCCAGCGCGGACACCATTTTGCCATTGTCGACGAAGTCGACTCTATTCTCATCGACGAAGCCCGTACGCCGCTGATTATTTCCGCCCCGGATATCGAACCCACGCAGAAATATTTTGAATTTGCCAACCTAGTCAACCGTCTTTCCGGTGATACCGACTACATCATTGACGAAAAGCACCGCACCGCCAATCTGACGGAACACGGTATCAAAAAAGTGGAAAAAATTCTGGGGGTGGAAAATCTTTACGAAAAAGATTTCGACACCATCCACCATCTGGAAAACGCCCTCAAAGCCCGCACCCTTTTTCTCAAAGACAAAGATTACATCATCCGCGACAACCAGGTAGTGATCGTAGACGAATTTACTGGCCGGCTTATGCCCGGACGCCGCTGGTCGGAAGGCATTCATCAGGCGGTGGAAGCCAAGGAAAACGTTACCATCCAGCAGGAATCCCGGACTCTGGCCACTATTTCTTTCCAGAATTATTTTCGGATGTATACCAAACTGGCAGGTATGACCGGTACCGCTGCCACCGAAGCCGAAGAATTGAATAAAATTTACAAACTGGAAGTGGTCGTCATCCCCACCCACCGGCCGATGATCCGGATCGACAATCCCGATATCGTTTACAAAACCACCCGGGCCAAATACACCGCGCTGTCGGAGGAACTGGCGGATTGTCACCGCCGGGGTCAGCCGGTTCTTGTGGGTACGACCTCTATTGAAAAAAATGAAATCGTAGCCGAACTGTTAAAACACAAAGGAGTCCCTCACCAGCTGTTAAATGCCAAAAATCACGAACAGGAAGCTACCATTATCTCCGAAGCCGGGCGCAAGGGGGCCGTCACCATCGCCACCAACATTGCCGGTCGGGGAGTAGACATTATTCTCGGAGGCACACCCCCCCCCAACCCCAAGTTCGTTCTGGGCAAAGACAAACTTACGGAAAAACAGTATGAAAAAGAACTGGCCAAATGGCAGCATCTTCACGACGAAGTTGTCTCTCTGGGAGGTTTGCATGTCATCGGTACTGAACGCCATGAATCCCGCCGTATCGACAATCAGCTGCGAGGTCGCTCCGGCCGTCAGGGTGACCCCGGTTCCACCCGCTTCTACCTGGCTCTGGACGACGAAATTATGCGTATTTTCGGTGGTGACCAGGTAGCCAAAATTATGGGATTCTTAAAAATTCCCGAAAACGAACCCATCGAGCATGGCATGGTTAGTAAAGCTATCGAGCAGGCCCAGATCAAAGTAGAAGGATTCAATTTTGACGCCAGAAAGCATGTTGTCGATTACGACGACGTCATGAACAAGCAGCGCGAAATAATTTACGGATTGCGATCCCGGGTGTTAAAAAACGAAATTACCGATGAAGAAGTAATTACCAAACTTCAAAACCAGCTGGCCAAGATCGTCAACATCTACGCTCCCCGGGGAATTGTGGAATCCGAAGTCCTGCCCATAGTTACCAGTCTGGTGGAAATCGTGCCCTTCGACGATTTTTCCCAGCAGGCATTGGCCAAACAAATGAAAACTTCCGGTACCGCCGGTGAAATCATCAAACTCACCGGTCAGATTATCGGAGATGCCGCTTCAAAGCGCAAAAAACAGGTAGGGGACAAGACCTGGGAGGACATCATCAAATATGCTTATCTCACTTCTATCGATACTTTATGGATGGATCATTTGGATGCTGTGGACGATCTGCGCTCCGGTATCGGTCTTAGAGGTTACGGCCAGCGCGACCCCCTGGTGGAATACAAAGGCGAGGCTTTTGCCATGTTTGAGAGGCTGGTTACCCAGATCGATTCCGAATTCGGCAAACGTTTATTCAGAATTCAGATTGGTACTCCACCGCCGATTCAACCCCCGCCGCAGATGATCGAGATCAAACCTGAAATGTCAGTTGCGGATCTGGCCCAACCCGAGGTCGCTACTCCCGTTTCTTCCGCCAAAAATGCTCCCCCCCGTGAATTCCTGTCCGCATTTTCTACTCTCCAAAAAGGCGGCCAGGAAAATCCCAGAAAAAACCTCGGCCGCAACGACCCCTGCTGGTGCGGCAAAAGGAAACCAGACGGATCACCAGTTAAATATAAACACTGTCATTACCCAAATTAAACCTCAAATCTTGATATAATTTCTTGATAAAGGGAACAAGATTTCTTTGGATATCGTCTCGTGAATTAACCTTAATAAATCTTCTAGTAATTACGGAGTGACACGTGGGACACAAAATGATCCAATGTTTGGGATCCTTAGATTTGGATATTAAATGATGCCATTCGCACATTTTAATTCCACAACACTCACATGCGTACCCATACAACTTCAACGCTTTCTTTCGAAAAGTAGATTTGGCTGTTCCTTTATGGTTTTTCCACATATTCAAGTTCATTCGGTAATATCTTATAACCCACTGACTAACACCCAGAATTTGCGAAATTTCCTTACCAGTTTTTGTGTGCCAATTTTTTTCTTGACAATATTTCTGATTTGGATTATCAATTGATAGAAAACGGTCAAAATTTCCGGAATGCCTGAGATCCAGGTTAAATTCAATCTCTCCCTCACCCGCCCCTGACTTCCCTATATATTAGCCACGAAAGGATTCTCCTTGAATTGTATAATTGTGACTATGGCAGACCTGAAGACTTTGGAAAAGAAAGTTAATGAGCTGGAACAGAGGTTAAAGAGACTTGAGACAGACAAAGTTTGGATGGATGAGCTTTACAAAAAAGCCCGGGAATTGGTGGTAAAACACAATCGGGCCTCGGCAATTTTCCTGCAGAGAAAATTGTTGATCGACAATATAAGAGCAGAAAGAATACTGGACGAGCTGCAAACAAATGGAGTAATTGGACCGGCCTCGGGGGCTGAACCCAGAAAAGTGCTGGTGAAGGATAGAATTGCCGGGTAGAATAAGCCAACTTCTTCTTATGACCAATACCAAAATAAGGTTTGCATATTTCGATATCGGCGGGGTGGTGGTGCTGGATTTCAGCGGGACGAATAAATGACAAATTCTGAAAAATGAATTGGGTATAAAACCGGAGCGGGACAGCGAGTTTGGGATATTTTGGGATAGATATGAATCTGAAGCTTGTTTGGGCCGGGATCTGGATACAATATTGCCGCAGTCAATTTAAGCCCGGATCACCTCTTGGTCCGTCTGTCACGTAAATATCTCACAGAACATCTTTGAATTATTCCTGTATAATCCCGGCTTCATGCAAAAGACCATTCAGCGGCCTTTCCTGGTAGATATGATGTCCGCGCGCCAGCGCCGGATCTTCCGGATTCTTGTCGGTGTGTGGATAATATCAGTAATCTTCTACTTTCATTGGTGGTTTGCCTACCACCATGTCATCACCTGGGCCAGATATATCATAAACAGTTTGTTAATCGGGTGGACTTTAGTTATCCCCGGTTACTATTTTTACTTTGTTGGTCGGATGAAACGGGCAAATCCTGAAATTCGCCTGCCGGACTCCTGGTCCGTTGCCATGGTGGTAACCAAAGCCCCGTCGGAACCATTTCCGGTGGTCAAAAAAACCCTGCTTGCCATGTTATCCCAGGTATACCCGCACGATACCTGGCTGGCAGATGAAGATCCGGCACCCGAAGTTATTATTTGGTGCAGGAACCATAATGTAGCCATTTCCACCCGCAAAGGTGACCCCGAATACCAGAGGTATGACTGGCCCCGGCGCCGGAAATGCAAAGAAGGCAACTTAGCCTATTTTTATGATCATTACGGTTACGACCGCTACGATTTCGTGGTTCAGATGGATGCCGACCATGTCCCCGCCCCCGGATATTTGGAGGCAATGCTGCACCCGTTTGTAAACCCGGCTGTGGGTTATGTCTCCGCCCCGAGTATTTGCGACGCCAATGCCCGCCAAAGCTGGGCCGCCCGTGCCAGATTGTATGCGGAAGCGTCTTTGCACGGGTCGCTTCAGGCAGGATACTCTGCCGGCTGGGCTCCCTTATGTATCGGCTCTCATTACACAGTCAGAACCCGGGCTTTAAAAGACATTGGCGGACTGGGACCTGAATTGGCGGAAGATCATTCTACTTCTTTACTTTTCAACGCCGCCGGATGGAGCGGAGTGCACGCCGTTGATGCCATTGCCCACGGGGACGGCCCGGCAACTTTTTCGGACGCCATGACCCAGGAATTCCAGTGGTCCCGAAGCCTGGTGATACTTTTATTAACCCTGACTCCGAAAGTACTCAACAGGCTTACTCTCAAGAAAAAGTTTGAATTTCTGTTTGCCCAGTTGTGGTATCCGCTTTTCTCCGGGGTTATGCTGTCGGCATTTCTTCTGCCGTTGGAAGCCATTATTACCGGCAAACCATGGGTAAACATCAATTATGTGGAGTTTGTACTTAATTCTCTTGCCCCTGCGCTGAGCGGATTTCTGATTCTATTCTGGATAAGAAACCAGGGGTGGCTCCGTCCGGTCCGGATCCCTTTATTCAGTTGGGAAATAGTTTTGTTTCAAATTGCCCGGTGGCCATGGGTATTATGGGGAACAATTTTGGCCGTATTAAGTGTTCTCAGGCAGGTTGAATCCGATTTCCGGGTTACTCCCAAAGGCAGCCGGTCTGCGTCGCCCGTGCCATTACGGGTTATTATACCCTACTTCATTCTCAGCGGAACTTCTGCTTTTCTGGTTTTATTAGGCGCCAAAAGCCGGTCTTCCTACGGTTATTATTATTTTGCGATAATCAACGCTTTTATGTATCTCATCTTAATTATTGCTGTTATCTACAAGCACTTCGATGAAAACCCTTCAGAGTCTTAGAGCCGGATGGATTTATCTTATCCTGCTGTTTGGTCTGATTACTCTGTGCTGGTACGCACTGGTTTTAAGGGGTCAGGATGCCATGTCTGGTCTCAGTTGGAATAGCCGCCCCCTAACCAAATCCCTCCTCACCGTCAATTTCGGGGTTTATGATCCGGAGGCAGAATTTTCCGATTCCGATTTTATTGCCGTCGACCATTATTTTCTGGATTGGCGAAAAATTGATGATTCCGGAATACAAACTCTTTTAGATAAAACGCACAACAAAAATCGCTGGCTTCTACTCACCATCGAACCTTGGGTTGAGGAGGACAAAAAATCAGGCCTTATGGAGGATATCTCAGCAGGTGTTTACGATAATCGGATTACCGGAATATGCAGTCTGATCAACAGCTCCGCCAGTCCGGTACTAATCCGTTTTGCCCATGAGATGGAAAGAGTCACGGGTAGATATCCCTGGGCTGTCTCACAGCCGGATATGTATATCAGCGCCTATCGCCGGTTTGTATCCCTTTGCCGGCCTCTGATAAAAGACGGTTTTTTTGTCTGGTCTCCGGCCGGAGATAAAGGTCTGGAAAAATATTGGCCGGGTCATGAATACGCGGACTACATCGGTTTGTCTGTCTACCATTATCCCCGGTATGAGCAGGACAACTACCACCGGGATTTCTCATTTCAGGAAATATTTTCCGAAAAATTTAACCGGATAAAAGATTTTTCAAAACCGGTTATTCTGGCGGAAGTCGGTGTTACCGGGGATAAGGCGTATCAAACTGCCTGGTTGCGCCGGGGAATCGCCGGTCTGATTTCCTTTCCGTCGGTTAAAACCCTGGTATATTTTAATGCGCAGGATTCACCCGGAGCCTGGCCTTCAGCCTATCAGGTGCCGAACTGGCACATCGACCCGTCCGCCTTACAGATCCCCGAAAAATAAACCCGCTCAACCTCACAAACGGACCTCTTGCAGGCAGAATATGGAGAAAAAAAGTCCGGATGGAAGGGCTTTCCTATTTAACATCGGAATTCTGGCTTTAACCCACACTGCTGACCTGCTGTCGACAAATTTAGCCATCAAAGCGGGTGCTATTGAAGTGGGTATTGTCCCGAATTTTCTTAAAAATATTGAACCTTTGGCGGAAATTATGCGAAATAACCCCCCGGAATTATCAGAAATAGATATTTCTGCGAAAGTCAGTATTTCTTCGTTTATGATTGCCGAGCTTTGGGTAATGCGCCAATAGGAGAAACATATTCCTGAAAAAAAGAAAATTAACTCGTAACTACTCAGGCATGGTTCAGAAAGCACCACAGGTGGTGGCATAGGTCTCTTTTGGCTCAAATTCGCCACATTTGGGATGGCTAGATATGGCGAGTAATCGCAATTTCGACCTTTTTCGTCACAGATGGTGATATTTAATCAAATAGGCTGAGTAGTTACATTAACTCATTAAATTTAATCCGCAGAGCAAATATCTGGTTTCTTTGGATGAAGCAAATAATTTAGTTCTGGCAATTCTGCACGACAAATAGTTTCCCAGCCTCACAAGAGCTCCGTTTACCCGTTAATTTTCTTAGAATCCAACCTGTACAGGAAATATTCACCGCATCTGATTTTTTCTATGGCTATTTTTTCAACGTAGTCATACTGGCCTTCGGGGTTCGAAAAAAAAATAACTACTATAGAATGATCGCCTCTAATGGATTTTATTTTATTTCTGATGTCAGACAGGGAATAGATTTTGTAGACTCTTTTCAGGGAAAAAGCCAGCATCTGCGGCGGATACGGACCTATCTCAAACTGGGGAGAAAAGACCACATCGTTAAATGTAGTACACGATCTCACAGCTGCCCCGATGTTTTGAATCGACGGGTCAGGCAGTGGAAAAAATATTTTATATAGCGGAAATATACCACGTAGATACAAAATAGCGGCGGCCAGCATTACCAAAGGTAGAATACGAAAGGTAGTGTGTCTAAACAATAAAGATATCAGTACGGGCAGTAATACAAAAGGGACGATAGCAATGGTCAGAGAAAATTTCAAAACAGAGAAATCATGATTGGCGGAATGCACTTTAAAAAATACTATCTGGGTAAGAGGGACAAGTATAAACATACAGTTGTAGATGTATAGCAACCCGGTATTTCGATTTATTTTCAGCCTCCCTTTTCGATACGCAATATACATAAATATTCCAATCAGGTAGATAATCACCGCTGATATCATTAACAGCCATAGACCCGTTTCTCCGTAACCATTCTGGATATAGGATTTAATAGCAAACGCGAAAGCCCGGGGATTTACTCCGTCATTCCAAATACCGGTTCGCGACAAAAACCTTTCCGATAATTGTGACATTTCCCCCAAAAATGAAATCTGAATGGTATATAACCCCAGAGCCAATATCGCAGGCAAAAAGAAAATAAGGGTTCCGGGAATAAACGGCTTTATTAGACGGTGTCTATAATTAGTGATAAATCTTTTAATGTAAAATGCGATCAGCAGAATAAGGAACAACCAGTCAGTTAAAACTCCGTAAAATATTACAATCACCTGAAGAGTACTCACCGCAAATCGGATTTTTTTGTTTTCATAAAAATCAAGCCATAATTCCAGAAAAATGAACAAAACTAACGGGAGTAAAACAGCCTGGTCGGTGAAATAAGCCTGTTGAAAATAGTAGAGAGGAGAAGGTAACAACAATTCTAGAAGAATGGGAATAAGACTGAAAACAAATGCTGCAAAAGTGCTCAATCGGAGTTTCTTTAATAATACAAATACAAACAGCCCCAAAAATAACGCAGTGAAATAGTGATTTATCAAAGCAATAGTCATGATTATTGGTATAGTAGGTTCCTGCCGCAGCAGCAGACTAAAAAGATAAATAGGGAAAATTGCACCGACAGGATAAGATACGTATAGTTCCCTGGAATGCAAGCTGGTGAATTCTACAGACGCAGGGTTATAAAGCATCGCAAAATAAATCTTAAAAGGATTTTCTCTGAGCCAGTTATTGACGAACAATATCGGTACGGCTAAATTCCACTGATGGTGCTTTAGGGAAATAGTATTATAGTAAGGTCTTCTGATTTTCAGAGAATAAGTAAAGACACATATTGCAGTCATCAGTATCAAACCCACGGCAATTAGCACATCCAAATGTCGTTTCAACCGGTTCATTGTTTATTTATACTTCATAGAATCTCCGGGTGGTACAATCTAAACATGATTGAAGCCACTCCGGATCCGGAAGGTAACAAAACCGTCATCAGGCCGGTGGGAATTATCGAATTCATCATAATCGGCGATGAATCACACGTTCACATCCCGCTGCTGCATTCGGTCAGTCGGAACGAGTATGAACTGCCGGGAGGTGCGGCCAAACATTGCGAAATTGATGCCTTACCCCGTGAAATATTTGAAGAAACCGGACTTGAATTTTCCCCGCCTGGAAGACTCACCCCGTAAATTACCTGGTGACCGAATCTGTTGTCACCAAAACAGGAAAAGTCCTGTTTGGAGCTGATCTGGATTTTGCATGGTGTCATCTAGTATTAAAAGCTGCCGACCTCAAAAGAATTCTTCCCGAAATAAAAAGCCGCGATTTAACTGTATTTGCAGAAATTGTCTTCAGTTTAAGAAAATCAATAATCACCAGAGATGTAGACTGGCTTTCCTGGGATGACCCCTACATCCTGGGTAAAGATGCTGGAGAACTCAAGTCGATGCCATTCCCATGGTAAAAATGCTTTTTGGGAAGTACTTGTGAGGTTCCGACCTTGATTTCCCTGCACCCGACGGAGTAATTGATTTTCCCCTCCCAACTCCCGTTATCCTCATAATTTCCTTTGCGTAACGTTGCCCCCAGATATTTTGACACAATTACCGCCGGTACGTCAGATTGAACATTTACCGATCCGGCTGTCTTTGCCACCAGCGGCCACATGTTGATTATCGCCAGTAAATAGCCTTATTAAATAATGGTGGTCATCAAAGTAGGGTTCATTAGGGAAGTCAGAAAACAAGCACCAGGAGTAAAAATTACAGGCTTGTCTTGTTCACCAATTAATAAACCATTTGGGCACCAAGTGGATTTCGATTTGGAAAAAAACAAATTGCAAGATTGAATGCAACAATAGCCAGATTATTAGAATAAAATTACTTGCCCGAGGTTCTCTTAGCCTTCATACACCGGGAGTGTGAATAGCCTTAGGATTAATCGCCTTACTTGTATTCTTTTTTACACATTCTGCATGCGTAACATAGTGGATCTGCCGGTTCTTTGCCTCCGGGATTGTCCGGGATTATTTTTATGGGGACACCCTGTTCCCTAAGTCTAATCAAGTCTGCAAATGCTTGAATAAACTCATCTGTATTTGGATAACCGCTGCTTGGTCCCCACCCTGCTACCATATCTCGTGCGTTTTCTTTAGGGGATCTTCCTCCTGAACTCCTAACTGCAATATCTGCCATCTTCACGTTGTGATCTAGATACCCTGGTGTTGGTCTTTTCATGCAAGTCGAAAAGATCGCTTAACGATCATATTGGTTTCCAGAATCCCGATTAACAGGTCCTCCAATAACGCTTTGGTCATTCCGGAATGGCTTTCGCCCCGGCCGCAATAGGAGGTCACAGCGCTCACTCCACCCGGATGTTGAACGAGATAGTCAGTCAGGTTATAAACTTTACCCGAAATGATCAGCCAGCAGTCATTCCGGTTGTTATGTTTAACTACCACTTCAGCCGTCAACAATTCGCGTTGGGTGGCAGAGGCTATAACCTGGCCTTTGTTCCGTACCACCATGGAAGCGGTCAGTATCGAGGTTACCGACACAAAAAAAATAAACAGTGATATACCAACGAGAATTTTTATTTTCACCGGGTCATTATAACCTCACAAGACAACCTTAGCTGCCCTCAAACAAACTTGCGGACAAAGATTGCCGTGGTAGCATCATCAAATATTTTTTTCCACCAGCCGGTTTTTGATTTTCGCTCCAACTCAAAGCATAAATGTGTGTCTTTGGAAATGAAAACAGTATTGAATTGACTGTCATTAATATCTAGTTCACCCGATTCTTGACGACATAAAACAGAAAGTTACTCCAGTGCTGCAGCACGCGGGTGTAATTCGGTCTTCAATTTTTGGCTCTTACGTCAGAGGAGATAACCGGGAAGACAGTGATATCGATATCCTAGTGGAATTGCCCAAAGGACGAAGTTTGCTAGACTTAGTCAGACTGCAAAGGGAGCTAGGCAACGTACTAGTCAAAAAAGTTGATCTTTTGACATACAATTCTATTTCCCCGCTTCTCAAAGACTATATCTTAAAAGATCAAGTTCAAATATTGTGAAAAAAGATCCCAAAATACTGATAACTCACATTCTCCAAAGTATTGAGTCTGTCGAAAAGTACTCCAAAGGGCTAGAAAAGGAACGGTTTATGATCGACGAAGAAAAACAAGACGCAATTATCAGAAAACTGGAAGTTATTGGTGAAGCAGTTGCCAACTTAGAAGATAAATTCAAGCAAGACTATCCAAATATTCCCTGGCAGGATATTGCAGACATGAGAAACAGGCTCATCCATGAATATTTTGCTGTAGACCTGGGCTTGGTGTGGGAAGTTCTCTAAAAGGACTTGCCCATCCTTAAAGAAAACATACTAAAAATGGGCAACATAGAGTGAATTTTGTGTGGTACCCTATTTAACTAGCACTTCAAAAAATGCCACTACCCTAATTAGAGCTAAGTATAGCCAATATTTAGCAATTAGAAAGTGTACTGCTGTCCTCCAGCCTCATTGATCTAGTTCCTAATAACCATCGGTAACCATTAGGAAAATTATAGGATATCGAATGGTATAATTGGAGGCATAATGACATGGCTATAGAGACGGAGAAAAAAGTGAACGATTTTGCACATCGTACCAGTCATCGCAATCGTATATTCAAACACCTGGAGAGGGTTGAGAGATCGTGGGAGAGAAATGAGGTTAGTTCAAATTTCCCAGTTTCATTAGAAATTCAACCAACCGACAGGTGTAATCTTTCCTGTAGATTCTGTGCTTATAGGAATCTAAGGTTAAACGGAGATTTGCCAGTCCAGGTTTTTTCCGACCTGGTGCAGGAGTTGGTGACAGAACAGAAGACCCGCTCGGTGGTGTTCTCCGGAGGAGGCGAGCCTAGCTGTCATCCTTATTTACCTGAAGCTATTATACAATTAAATGCCGGCGGGATCGAAACCGGAATACTCACCAACGGTGTGGCCATGAATACCAGGCTGGAAGAGGCTTACCAAAAATGCCGCTGGATTCGCTTCTCCCTGAATGCCGCCGACGAGACAAGTTATCGGAGATTAAACTTTTCACCGGCGGGGACTTATGACAGGGCGTGCCGAAACATTGAAAAAATCGCCGACCAAAGGATTGATGGCGCCCCGACTTTAGGAATAAGCATGATAGTCCAGGACGGATATGACCAGCTTACCTATCTGAGAAATTTTATCGGAGTGGCTCATAATTTGGGAGTCGATTATGTAATGTTTCGCCCGTTAGTCCAAACCGACAACTTCCAGACAGCAACCACCCAGGGAACTTTCATTAATTGGACGGAAGAAATCGAGGAGACGGCCAGAGAAAAAGGGATTGCAGTCAATTACAAAACATTTTTAAGGGAGAGGTATGAAACTGCCTGGCAGGTGAGAGATTATCATCGCTGCCCGGTGGTTTACGACAGTCTAATCGGACTGGTAACAGCTGGCGGTGATGTTTTTCCCTGCGTGGCCCTCTATTTAACAGGCAACGGGAAATATTCATTTGGAAATCTAAACGGCTCTTCATTCAAAGAAGTGTTGACGGGGGGAAAGAGGGCAGAAGCGGTTAATAATATCAACGCTGTGGCATGCCCTTATTGCCGGCATGATCATATGAACGAGGAATTATTAAAGTATATGGCCGGAGAAACTAGTGAACAAACCTGCTCCGACCCGCATTGGAAATTCTTATGAAAGATCATATTTCCTGCATTATCCTGGCCAAGGATGAAACGGAAAGCTTGAAAAGATGTTTAGACTCTGTGGCTCAGTTAGGTGAGGCAATCATCGTGGATGATTTCAGTTCTGACAGAATCGACAGGCTGATCAGCCGGACCCGGGAGAAACTGGTACACAGAAAATTTGACAATTTAACTGACCAAAGAATGTTCGGGGCTGGCCAGGCGACAAAAAAGTGGATTCTATTTCTGGATGCCGATGAATGCCTGACAAAAAGCAGTTTGAACGAGATAGAAAGGACAGTAAAACAAAACATGAGAAATTATTATGCTATCCCCAGAGAGAATATTGTTTTGGGAAAAATACTAAAACATGGCAACTGGTATCCGGATTATCAACTGCGGCTGATGAAAAGGGACCAGGTCAACTTCCATCCCCAAAGCGAGGAAGTTGGCAGGCTGGAAATACCGCTGAAACATTACTCTCACCGGGACATTGGAGAATGGGGGAAAAAATACTGGCGAGCAACCGACATCCTGGCAAAAACAAGAACCAAAGTCGATCTCAGCCCGCTGTTGAAAAGCCTAAACGATGTAAAATACAGATTGGTGAAAGGCAAAGGTTATAAAGACGGATTCATCGGAGTAATAACCATTCTTTATCTGCCGGTTTTCGAATTAACGATTTTTCTGAAGCTGATGGCAAAAAAATTATGGACGGTTTAATCGACAGCCGTTATCCTATCGAGGGATTTTTTATCAGACGACCGGAATTTATTAAAGTCTATAAAAGGGTGGAAAAAATCGCCGCGGAGTTGCTGGAGGAAGACGGATACCAACCGGTGCTGTTTCCCACCCTGATACCGGAAGGGGTAATCAGTATAGAAGTAAGTCATATTCGGGGGTTCAGGCCGGCTGTTTACTGGGTTACTGAAACCGGAAGAGGAAAAAGACTTAAAGAAAGATTGGCTCTGGCTATTTCTTCAGAAACAATCTTCTGCCTGGCTTTTAAAAATTGGCTGGCGGACGGCCTGAGCCTGCCCTTCAAATATTACCAGCAACGAACCGTTTTTCGGGCCGAACACAAGAAAATTTCCCCGTTATTAAGAGAAAAAGAATTTTTGTGGATCGAAGCCCACACCGCGTTCCGGTCTGAAAAAGAATGTCTGGATCAGACAGAAAGAGACAGGAGAATTATTAATAAACTCCTGGAAAAATTTAACCTGCAAGCCGATTTTGTCAAACGTGCCGATGATGACCGATGTCCGGGAGCGGAAATTACATACGGGTTTGATCTGCCAATGCCTGACGGATCGAAAAATCAAATCGCTTCAACCCACTTTTTGGGGCAAAAGTTTTCCAGAGCTTTCGAAGTCAAGCGGTGTGATGACAAGAACAGCTTTGTCTTCCAGACCAGCTTCGGAATAGGATTTTCAAGAATTATTGCCGCCTTGATGGCTTATGGGAAGATTTGATCACAGACTATCATTATTCCTGGTCAGACATGGCTCCACCAAAGACAGCGAAGAAAAGAGATACTCGGGCAGTGAAACTTCACTTAACAGAAACGGAGAGGTCGAGGCTCATAAACTAGCTGAAGTATTTGCAAAGACCGGTATCGTGAGAATTCATTCCAGCCCGTATGCCAGAGCAATAGAGACTGCGAGAATTATCCAGGATGCCTGTCGATGCCCTCTGGAAATAATCAATGAACTAAGTGAAGTTAATCATGGCCAATGGACCGGCTATACAGCCGGGGAGATAAAAAGGACCTGGAAAGAGGAGTTTGCTTTGCGGGGAAAGTATCCAAAAACCACTTCCCCTCCCGACGGGGAAACGCTGGAACAGCTGCAAGAGAGAACTTTAAACGCGTTGAGGGAAATTATAGAAGTAGACAAACAGGGAAAAGCCCTGGTTGTGACTCACGGAGGCAATATTCATACTCTGTGGATGTTTTTGCTAAACTCCGATCTAAATAACTTTTGGGGTTTTTCCAAAACCCATGAAATTAAATGCGGCGATATATTTTTGCTGGAGAATGCGGAAAACCTTTTCAAAACCAGAAATGGTGTATTATTATCACTGACTAAAGTAAGGTAATCGTGGCTCAAAAGAAAAAACACATCCATTTTATGGGGATAGGAGGCAGCGCGCTGGCAGGAGTGGCAATTTTAGCTCAACATGAAGGCTATAAAGTGACAGGGTGTGATTTGTCTCCCCATACTTACTATACTGATTTTTTAATTAATGAGAAAATCAAACCCATCTTCGGACATGACAAAACCCATCTGGAAGGCGTGGATATCTTGGCGGTTTCTCCGGCCATTTTCGATGTAAGTAATGAGAACCCGGAAGTGGTTGAGGCCAGGAAACGCGGTATTTTAATGACGTGGCAAGAATTAATGGGCCGATACCTGCAAAAAGACAAGTATGTAATCGCCATTGCCGGAACCCATGGAAAATCAACCACGACCGCTCTAACCGGTTTAGTCCTCGAAGCGGGGGGTGTGGACCCAATTGTGGAAGTGGGAGCCATTGTCCCCGAATGGAAGAAGACAATACGGATCGGTAAATCACGTTATTTTGTCTGCGAAGCGGATGAATTTAATTATAATTTTTTAAATTATTCACCTTCGATTTTGATTATTAATAATATCGAGATGGATCACCCCGAGTTTTATAAGAATTTTGAAGATTTCCGCGGCTCATTTAATAAACTTATCCGGAAACTAACCGGACCAAAAATATTGATAGTAAACGAGCAAAGTCTAGGAATCCAAGAGCTTCTAGGTGAGATGTCAGACTGGTTGGCTAATAACAAAATTAAGGTTATCGGGTATTTCCTTAAACGTAAGTTTAAATTTCCCTTTGCCGATGAATATCGGGGTGAGATCATAAAGCTAGCCCCTACCTATAGCCGGTTCAGAGTTAAAGGGGGGAGATCAGATGAAGAATTTGTTTTGAAAATACCCGGCAGACATAATATCGCCAACGCCATGGGAATTTGGGCTGGTGCTGCAGAACTAGGAATTAAAGCCGACGGTGTCAGAGAGACCTTCAAAAGATTTTCGGGAGTAGAACGACGATTCAGTTTAACCGGCGAAGAGAAAGGGATAAAGGTTTTTGACGATTACGCTGTTCACCCAACTGCGGTCGGAGCGACCATGCAAGCAGCTAAACAGGCATTTCCCAAGCGAAATATTTGGGTGGTATTTGAGCCGCACCAGTTTTCCCGTTTAGAAATATTTATAAATGGCTTTGCCTCGGCATTAAAACCGGCCTATAGAGTTATCGTAACCAAACCCTATGCTGGTAGAGAAAAAGATCCAGGTAAGGTTAAACCGGAAGATTTAGTTAAAAAAATCGGCAAGAAAGCTAAATACATTCCGGAATTCCGGGAAGTCGCAAAAAATATTGCCTCAGAATGTAAAAATGGAGACATAGTAATTGTTTCCGGAGCTGGGAAATCATATGAATTGTCTAAGTTAATTCTTAATCAAATCAGATCTATAAAATAAGCTCGAACATCTTCCTAAACCCGCGACATGCCTAAATTTCTGTGCGGTACCCTATTTAGCTAGCACTTCAAAAAATGCCATTACCCCCAATTACCTACTTAAAATAATGTTTTCACCCCACTTATAGCTTTTATTTATCAGATGATTATAGTTGGATTTTCAAATTGATGCTTGACAGTGAAACACATATAGATTATTTATGTTATATAACCCATATGAATAACGTTTTTTTGATCCAAAAATTCGTCAGACGAATATACTTTCACAAAAAAGTTAGAATTTCCTTAATAATAATCGTTGTTGGTATCCTTTTTTACTTATTACCACAACCTTCGTTTTCCAGGGACAAGGTTCTTAGTGTTAATACACCTGAGCAAACGTTTTCTCAATCAACACTAAACGCTTTGGGTTATCAAGTTATTTCAAGTAATCAGTATGCGATTGGAGTTAATTCGTTTGGTGAATCAACAGGCGAAGCAATTAAACAGAATCTTGTTGTCGGAGATGGGCAATATCTTACCTTTGAAACTGATAAAACTACATCATTAAGCCTAATTCAAGGAAGTAAGGATACTGTTAATTATGTAAAAGGAGTTGATGGTTTCCAAATATATCAAAAAACTGAAACATTTGACCTTTCTGGTAAAAAGATTCATAAGATCGATACCGATATAGAGAAAAAATTAGAGACAGACAATACCGCCCCGGTAATTATCCAATTTAACTTACCCTTTAATAAATTTTATGAATCTAAACAAAAACCAGAGCAGATAAAAGACAAAATTTCTAAATTTGATGACAAGAAAAAGGATGTTATCTCCAAATTTACATCTCAAAGTAAATTCAAAAGTGATCTAAAAATTATCAACGGAATTGCAGCCGATATAGATAAAGATACATTAGTGGCATTATCAGCTGACGCGGACGTAAAGAAAGTTGAATTAGATAGAGAAGTAAAAATAACACTTGACACATCTCTTGACCAAATTCGCGCAAAAGAAGTGTGGAATTTGCAGGATTCTCAAAATCAAGCACTTACAGGATTTGGTATAGATGTGGCAATCATAGACACGGGGGTCGACTATACCCATCTGGATTTGGGTGGTTGTTTGGGACAGGATTGTAAAATAATTGGTGGTTATGATTTCGTAAATAATGATAACAACCCAATGGATGACCATGGTCATGGAACACATGTGGCGGCAACCGTAGCTGGAAAGGGCCTCCTTAATGGAGTAGCTCCCGATGCCCGTATTTTGGCAGTTAAAGTTCTTAGTGCAGGGGGATCAGGATCTTGGTCTCAGGTTATAGCCGGAATTAATTTTGCCACAGACCCAAATGGCGATGGTGACTCCAGTGATCATGTGGATGTAGCCAACATGAGCCTTGGTGGAAGCGGAAATCCTGATGATGTAATTAGTTTGGCTGTAGATAATTCAACAGCCATGGGTGTTGTCCATGCCATAGCTGCCGGTAACTCAGGTCCCGGAGCTTCAACAATAGGCTCACCGGGAGCTGCTAGAACTGCTATTACCGTAGCCGCATCTTGTAAGGGTTCACAAATTGGTAGTAACTCGTACTGTACTAACCCGATCGCTTCATTTAGCTCACGTGGTCCACTTGTCTGGAACGAAGTTGATATTCAAAAACCTGATATAGCAGCACCCGGAGTACTAATCTGTGCAGCCAGGTGGGGAACATCTTTTGGTACGGCACCAACCTGTTTTGATGATCAACACGTCAGGATTTCGGGTACATCTATGGCTACTCCTCATATCGCAGGTGTGGCAGCACTTCTCAAGCAAGCTTACCCTGACTATACGCCCGAACAGATAAAGCAAACACTTAAAAGTACCACAAGGGATATTGGTATGACCTATAACGACCGCGGTGCAGGGGAAGTCGATGTCAAGGCGGCAATTCCTTTCAGCAGTAAAATATTAGCAGCACCAAGTACCTGGACACTAAGTTCCGATCCAACTCAAAAACTAAGTGAACACACACTGAGCTTTTCTGTTTCATCAACAGATGAGTTAGTTACCGATTTAACTGTTGATCTAAACTTGGGAATTCCGGGAGTAGGTGTAACCGCATCTAAAACTACGTTAGATGTCAGCGGTGGGCAGACTGATGTTTTTGATGCCGTAATTACCGTAGATAATGATATAGCCCGAGCAGGAAATTATTTTGTCCGCATTAATTTATCAGAGAATGGGGCGGTAAAAGGAAATATACCCGTGTTTCTTAGAGTGTCACCCACAATAGCTACAAATCCTAGCGGATCTCTGGATTATGGTGTGGATAGTCCTGCATTGGCTAACTGGACGTCGGACACTAAAACAATCACATTAACCAATTTAAGAACGGATGTTGAGCAAACACTGACTTTAACATCATCATCCTACCCAACAGGAATAACTTATGAATCTCCGGTTTCGGTTACTGTACCAGCAAATGAAACCGGCAGTATTGATACCAGGTTTATTGTAGATAACACCAGCGTGAGTAATAACATTTATACAGGTACTCTTACTTTTAGTAACGCGGCAAATAATATTTCTTTGACTACTAAATTTACCAAATTTTATCTTATAAAAATTCAAGATAATATATCGCCAGGGCTTACGGTAGCATGGCCTGTAGTAATACATAATAGAGCCGGAAAAGTTTATTATGATTTCACTAAAACTGCTGAAAGGGTGTTTTATGTCAATGACCCGGGAACCTATGATGTTTATGTCCGTTATGAATTTGCCCACGACTCAAATAATAACTTTGCGGATGCGGTAGTAATGAAGGAGGGCACTTCGGTGGATAGTGGAGAAACAATTGTCAATGTAAATAGAAGTGAAGCAGTTAATTTCGTCAAGACTATACCCACAGACCCATCAGGATCCACAGGTTATATAGTAGGTAGAGATCAAATTTTGACTTATGCTCCAAACCCTCAGGCGTTTACCTTCGGATTAAATACCTTCGGTGGTAATCCCGACATAATGGCAACACAGTATTTTAGCAACATTTCAGATAGTTACACATATGAACGTTTTCATCAATCTAAACAGCCGGAAGTTAATTTATATAATTACTATTATAAATTTACCGGACTTTCGGGAAATCTTAATTTTACTAACAATTCATCTGATTTTTACAAGATGGATGTTCAATGGGATTTAGATCAGCAGGTAGGAGAGATCTACCCACTTGTTTGGACCGGTAGCAATAGAGTTGGGTACCATGTTTATTACAGTAGTAGCTTACCCAAACCGGTATTACCCCTTACCCAAATCATGTATTCAATAGTACCAAAATCTGCCGGAACGTTTTTCGGAAGGCTTGTTAACCCAAATGATGGTGGGTTGTTAATGAATACTGAGATGACACCTCTATTTAGTATTGATGATAATCCACAGCGATGGACTTATCTTAATAACAATCTACTCCCAGCACTCAGCGAAAGGAAAATTTATGCTGGTATAGGTCCAACTGTCTGGTTTGGAAGATTTAAAAATACAAATTATTGGATTCATTTAAATTCGTATTATTATCAAGGTAACAATGTTATAAGTGGTGACATTCCAGGATTTACCAGGCAGGATTTTTCACTAAAGCCATACGTTAGTATCCCCTTTACTATATACAAAGACGATAATGTGTTTTATAGCGGTAATTTTCCTAAATTTCCGGGAGGGACAGGTTTGTGGCCACCAATTACTGCGACCCCCGGAAATTACAGATTTGAGCTAGAAATGCCTTATAAAAATAAAGGCTTGGATATGCTGGCAAAAGTTAACGCTAGCTTTGATACCTCAAAAACCGATGCCAACCCTCCGGCATTTAAAAGATTATATATTTTCTCTGATGGTCAAAGGTCGGAACAGTATGATCCGACTGTAATTAATAAAGTTGAATTTGAACTGGATCCGGCCGGAGGAGACTTGTCAACAGTGCAGGTAAGTTATTCAAAAGACGGATCAAGTTTCAAACCCTTAACAGTTAATGAAGCAAATGGGGTTTATTCTACAAATGTCACTCCTGTCGATTCAATCAATAAAATTACTATAAATATTACAGCTAAAGATAATTCCGATAATACCTTAAGCTACTCATTTGAGTTACCTGTCGGGCCGGGAATTGCTGTACTGGACGATGTAAGCCCGACTGTATCAATAATTTCACCAACAGAAGGTCAACAGGTATTGGGATTGGTAGAAATTAAGACAGATGCCAGGGATAACTTTGGTGTTGTCAGTACGGATTTATATGTGGATGGATCTTTACAAGAAATTAACACCTCTGATCCATTCTCATTTAATTGGGATACAACTACATTAAGTGAGGGCCCGCATACACTACTAGTGAAGTCATACGATGAGGTAGGAAATGTTGGAGAATCTGGTTTGGTAAATGTTCAGGTATCACATTCAACACCATCACCTACACCATCGCCATCACCCACACCCAGTTCGTCACCAAGTCCGTCCCCGTCACCAACACTGTCACCTAGCCCTTCTCCTTCACCTACTCCGGTACCTGATATTCAAGCACCGAATGTACAAATCACATATCCTGCAAATGCAAGTACCGTTAAAAAGAATGCAACAATTAAAATTACTGCGACTGCATCTGATAATAAGGGAGTAACAAAAGTAGATTTTCTAGTTAATAATACGCTTGTTTGTTCAGATACAGACAGCCCTTATTCATGTAATTGGAAAGTCCCATCTAAAGTGGGTATTGTTTATACAATTGTCGCCAAAGCATATGACGCTGCATCAAATAATTCAACAAGTTCAGTAACGGTTACCGCAAAGTAAAAAAATAACTTCTCGATACATATACTAAAATAAATAATGACGATACGTTTTTATAACACATACATTATTATTATTATCCATAATTTCCCAACTTAACTAACCGATAATTGGTGATATATTCAGCTTCCCAAGCCTGAATACCATCAATATCTATTCTCAAAACTAAGACACTATTCTTAGGATCCACACTATAATCACTACTTGCTCGTGTAATTTACATCCTATAAAATTTTGAAGTACATACATGGATACTACCGATAATTTTATATTTTATGACACTAAAAAATACCGCTGGACTAAAATAAAAAAGTTATGTGGTACCCTATTTAACTAGCACTTTAAGAAATGCCACCATCCGCAATACAGGTAAAATATGAACATCAGTTATGTATATCGCTTGACAATAAAGTTGTGATAACATACATGCAGTAATTAAATATATTAATACTTTAGTATTTTAAATTAATGAACTTTCAAATTTCAATAGGTCTAAAATATCGGTTTTTTTCATTCCTTGCGATCTTTTCACTTCTTAGTTTGACTTACTTACCCCTTAATTTACTCGCTACACATGTATATGCAGCCGACCCTATCCCGTTCCAGACCACCACAATAGATAGTGACGGATCAGGAGATAATAAGGCTGTAGCCGATATTGATCTTGATGGCGACGACGATGGTATTTTAGGTGGTAATCTTCCGGGTCGTGCACTCGTTTGGTACGAGTCCGGCGAAAACTATGCAATGCATATCATCAGTGCTGCAACAGTACATGAAGAATTTTCCACTGATATGCAGGCCGTTGATGTGGATGGCGACACAGACTTCGACTTGGTGACCGGAGACGGAGGAGGCATCGACAATCTTTTATGGTTTGAAAACCCAGTTGTAAATCCACCGGCAGGAAAGACAGCTGATCCTAAAATAACTGACAATTGGACGTATCATATCATCGGAACTCACAGCACCTGGATTCATGACATTGAAACGGGCGACTTTAATAACGACGGCAAGCTCGATATAGTGACCAGCGGTGACAGTGCAGGTGTTAATGTCCGGACTCACCTCTGGATTCAAAATACACCAATCTCGTGGAATGAACGAGATATCACCTCCATTGCGACACCTAACCGTGGGATTTATGTTGGCGATATTGACAGGGATGGGCTTAAAGATATTGCCGTAACCAACGGCTGGCTTAAAAATCCGGGAGACCCGATGAACGGTACTTGGACCAAATACGGAGTGAACAACACAAACGGAGATGAAGTATTGTTGGGCGACTTAAATGCTGACGGCCGTTTGGACCTGATGACGATGGATGCGCATACCGCGGACACATTTGCCTGGTATGAGCAACCTACTGATCCTACTTTACCCACTTGGACCAAAAGGGTCATTGACAATGCCATGGGAGCACACCATCCGGAAGTGGCAGACTTTAATAACGACGGCAAACCCGATATTCTGATGGGGCTAGAATTGCAGGATTTAAGTATTTACTTTAATAATGGTGAAACCACTCCCACCTTCGATAAACAACAGCTCGACACCGTAGCAGCCCACAATGCCCGTTTCGGGGACCTGAATAACGATGGTAAAACCGACATCTTTGGTGCCGACTGGATAGGTCATCCGCCCACCAAGGTTTATATTAATCAGGGCCAGTTTACTCTTCCTTTGAATAGCTGGATTTACAAGCAAGTATCTGCTAACCATGTCCAGACTTTTGGCTTGGCTTTTGCCGACGTTAATAATGATGGACCTAAAGACATTGTTTCCGGGCCGAACTGGTACCGAAATCCCGGTGGAGACATGACCGGATCATGGACTCAATCGAGTGCGTTTCCCAACAGTATACATGTGTTTGCGAGTTTTGATGTTGATAGTGACGGCAATATTGATTTATTTGGCCAGGAGGTTAATAGCTCTCCTGATAATATATACTGGCTTGAATCTAGCGATCAGGGCGCTTCCTGGAACACAGTGCTAATAGGTACGGTACCTACGCCAAGTCATAATCTCGGATTTCAGGGATATCGGGTTGCACAAGTTGAAGCAGGCGGACTACCGGAGTTGGGGCTTTCAAGCGGCAATGGAATTTACTATTTTAAAGTTCCGGCAAATCCGGATGGTGGAAACTGGCCACGGACACAAGTGAATTCTCGGCCGTCCGATGAGGGAATGGGAATCGGCGATATTGATGGCGACGGAGACTTGGATATTGCTGCAGGCACGCCAAGCTTGGAAGTTGACTGGTACAGAAATCCCGGAGACGGAAGTGCTAATTGGACAAACTTCCAAATAGGCAACATGACCGGTGACATTTTTCCGGACCGGTTTGCCATTCTGGATGTTAATGAAGACGGCAGGCTTGACATTGTGGGTACGGAAGAGAATGGGGAAGTGAATGGGGCCGAAACTTATTGGTGGCAGCAGCCAGCCGATCCGACGACTCTCAATTGGACCCGCTTAACCATAGTTTCCCAGGCAACTACCAATTCTATGGGCACTGCTGATATGGATGGAGATGGCGATATTGATATCATCCTGGGAGAACACAAGGGGACTCTCAAGATGGCGGTGTGGGAAAATATCGCCGGTGGCAGTTTTATCGAGCACGTAGTTGACAGCGGCAAAGAAAGCCACTTGGGTAGCCAGCCGTATGATCTGGATAATGACGGAGACTTGGATATCGTGAGCATTGCATACGATGCACCCGAAAACATTCATTTGTGGAAGAATGGTTCGATAGGAAGCCCTCAGCCTACACCTATTCCGTCAGTAACTCCATCCCCAACCGTTTCACCGGAGCCTTCGCCAACGGTTGAACCATCTGTTACACCAATTCCAACTCTGACGCCGACGCCATCACCAACTCCATCGACTCCACCTGCATTTGGTGTATATAATTTAGATGAAGGCAGTGGAACGACCGCGACAGATTCTTCAGGAAGTGGAAATAATGGAGTAGTTAATGGTGCAGTTTGGGTAACCGGAAAAGTTGGTAGCGGTTTGTCGTTCGACGGCGTTAATGATAATGTAAACCTAGGTTCTCTTAATGTTACAGGGAGTAAACTGACAATTGCTACATGGGTTAATACCGATACTCTTGGATTTGAAACCGACCCCAGGGTTGTTTCCAAGGCAAATGGATCAGGCGAACAAGATCATTATTGGATGCTTGGGACTATTTACCCGAGTAATCAACTGAGATTTCGCTTGAAAACAAATGGTACAACTTCCACGTTAATTGCAAACAATGGAGGTGTGCCGCTTGATCAATGGGTCCACATCGCTGCAGTGTATGACGGGGTTACCATGAAACTGTATCAGGATGGAGCAGAGGTAGGCAGTACTAATAAAACTGGTACAGTCAGCAACAGCACCAACGATGTGTTAATCGGAGCCAACCCTAACAATTATAGTGTGTTTGATGGAGTTGTTGATGAGGTACATCTGTTTGAGGAAGCACTGACTCAAAACCAAATCCAAAGCTTGATGACTGGCACGCTGAATCAGCCGCCAATGGCTGATAACGGCACGGCAACGACCGACGAAGATACTCCGGTAGATATTACTCTCGTTGCGACTGATGCTGATGATAATCCGTTGACTTATTCGATTGTTAGCCAACCGTCAAACGGAGCAGTTACACATATTGGTAATATTTCCACTTATACGCCAAATGAAAATTTCAATGGATACGATTCATTTACTTTCAAAGCAAATGACGGAATAGCAGATAGCAACGTAGCCACAATAAGTATCACAGTTACCCCGGTTAGTGATACACCTGTAGCCCAAAATGCTAGCTACAGTGTCGATGAAGATAATAACCTGGCCGTAACACTTGGTGCCAGCGATGTTGACGGAGATACATTAACTTATAGTATTGTTACATCTACCTTAAATGGTCAAGTCAATTTGACCGGAAATTCGGTAGATTATATCCCGGGCGACAATTATTTTGGTCGGGACTCATTTACGTTTAAAGTCAACGATGGCACGCTTGACAGCAACACAGCAACAGTTGATATCACCGTCAACTCAGTCAATGACGCGCCGGTTGCCCAGAATCAACAAAAAACGACTGACGAAGATACGGCAGTTCAGATTATTTTGACTGCCACGGACCAGGAAGGAGAACCGGTAACTTATTCGGTAGTTGCGCAACCCGCAAACGGTACAGCCAATCTTTCGGGTGACACAGTCACTTATTCTCCCAATGCAAATTTCAATGACGCGGATAGTTTTACATTTAAAGCTAACGACGCATTATCCGACAGCAATGTTGCAACGGTAACAATAACCGTAAGTTCGATTAATGACTTGCCGGTTGCGGCATTTGCTGCAAATCCGACTTCAGGTGGTGTGCCAATGACAGTGAGTTTTGACGCAAGCGCATCGAGTGATATTGATGGAACTGTAGCCAGTTACGCCTGGGACTTTGGCGATACAACCGCTTCTACCGGCAGCCTAGTCAACCATGAATACACTGCAGAAGGAGTTTATACCACAGAATTGACGGTTACCGATAACGAAGGCGGACAGGATACGGAAACAGTTGAAATTACGGTTTTCCCGCCAAATAAACCGCCAGTTGCTTCTGACCAATCAGTAACTACGGCAGAAGACGCGGATATCAATATTGCGCTCACAGGTACAGATTCTGATGGCCAAATCTTAACCTATTCGATAGTTAGTCAACCGATGAATGGTTCACTAGTACTTGCCGCAAATATTGCCAGCTATACACCTAACGCTAATTATAACGGTGGTGATACTTTTACCTTTAAAGCCAATGATGGCATGGACGACAGTAATGTGGCAATGGTTAGTATTACGGTAACTTCTGTAAACGATGCGCCGGTCGCCAAAACTGCAGTTTATGATGTCAACGAAGACAACGACTTGTCTATAACACTCGAATCTTCGGATGTGGATGGAGATACACTTACATATATATTAGTAAGCCAGCCTGACGATGGAACACTTGATCAAAATGGCAGCCAATTTACATATACGCCGAATTCCAACTTTAATGGCTTGGATAACTTCACCTTTAAAGTCAACGATGGCACGCTTGACAGCAACACAGCAACAGTTGATATCACCGTCAACTCAGTCAATGACGCGCCGGTTGCCCAGAATCAACAAAAAACGACTGATGAAGATACGGCAGTTCAGATTATTTTGACTGCCACGGACCAGGAAGGAGAACCGGTAACTTATTCGGTAGTTGCGCAACCCGCAAATGGCTCGGTAAATATCGCTGGAGCTAACGCCACCTACACTCCCAACGCCAACTTTAACGGTTCAGATAGTTTTACCTACAAAGCCAACGATGGTCAATTAGACAGCAATACAGCAACTGTGAGTATAACCGTAAATCCAGTCAATGATCTGCCTGCCGCAAGTTTTACAGCGTCTCCTGCCTCAGGGCAAATTCCTTTGACTGTTAACTTTGATGCTTCGGCTTCAAGCGATATAGAAGGAGTATTGGCGGATTATGCTTGGGATTTTGGAGATACAACTACAGGTTCAGGTGTAACAACAAGTCATGTATTTACTAGCACAAACGACTTTACAGTTACCTTAACAGTTACTGACGGCAGCGGCGCCATAGACACCGAAACCAAAGTAATTTCAGCGACTGAATTATTGGGAGCTGTGGCAGCATACAGTTTTGAAGAAGGAAGCGGTTCTGTAACCGATGACCGTGTGGGTACGCACAACGGCACTATTAGCGGTGCAACTTGGACGACCGGTAAAAGTGGTAATGCACTTTCATATGATGCTATCAATGACAATGTAAACTTGGGTGATGTGGATGTTGTCGGTAACAAGCTGACGATTTCTACTTGGGTATACTCATACGGGTATATCGACGATGACAGGATTATTTCAAAGGCATCAGGAAATTCAACCAGCCAACACTACTGGATGATTAGTTTAAGTGGCTCAAGACTAAGATTTCGTTTAAAAACCGGCAGTAGTACCTCTACTTTGGGTGCCAGCCCGAATTTACCTACTAACCAGTGGGTGCATATAGCAGCGGTTTATGATGGCTCAAAAATGCGGATTTATCAAAACGGCGTGCAGGTTGGGAGCATGAACAAAACAGGAAATATTACGCAAAGTAACTACAATGTATTGGTAGGGGCTAACCCCAATAATTACAGTGTTTGGAACGGAAAAATTGATGAGGTTGTGATTTATCAACGTGCGCTTTCTGCTACCGAAGTTGCAAGCCTGGCTTCCCAGTAAGCTTATAAACTGATCTGCTTCTGGAAGCAAGGCTTTTGGGGGAAGTTTTTTTGATTAATAATGACTAACAAACTTGCGGACAAAGATTGCCGTGGTAGCATCTTCAAATATTTTTTTCCACGAGCCGGTTTTTGATCTTCGCTCCAACTCAAAGTATAAATGTGTGTCTTTGGAAATGAAAACAGTATTAAATTGACTGTCATTAATATCTTGTTCACCCGATTCCGATACAGAGTAATAATAGGCGAACGGAGAAAAGTCGTTTTGGGACCAGATATGCATGCGGCCGTCAATATAAGGTTTGATTTGAGGATAATTCCAAATTAACCATCCTCCGAATTCATATGCCGTGAGAAGATCCGGTTTATTCAAGCTATGGGCAATAATAAATTCAGCCCCGGCCGGAGAACATGAGTTGTATACACTGCAATAAAGATTCCAGTTCATAGAGTAAAAGTTATTCTGTTGCGAAAACTGGATTATTCGCATTAAGATTAGTAGTGTGAAGATACTTACAAGCAAAACGCTGACTAACATATGGGAAGGCGGGCGGATTGATTTGAGCAGGTAGACAAGCAGGGGGAAGGAGATAATGGTTAAAGGAGTAATGTATCGCATAGCTGCCCAGGACAATACAGAGAGAGTCAGGGATAAAATAAATATTTGGAGCTGGAAAGTATGCCGGCGGGTGATGATCAAGGCCAAACAGGCCAGATACAAGGCAATCTGCCAGGCAATGGGTCCAGAACCGTTGCGATTTACCAGGGGGCTGCTCCATTCCGCGATTTTGGCTAAGTCTGAATTATGAGCATGACGTAGTGATTCTTTGAATATTCCTAAACCAAAAGGATGAATTGGCGTAAATAATATTGCCAACAATAATCCTGAAGCCAGATAACGGCGGTGTGTAGCCTTGGTAAAAAACGATGAACCCAACCAGATCCCTGTGAGAAGCAACCCCAGGATAAAGGAGCCGTTAGTGTTCGCCCAGACAACAAAAAGAGCCGGCAGGATATACAGCGCCAAACGTGGATTGGAAGAGAACAAATTAAGAATATAAAGCAGCAGGGAGAAATAGAGCGTACTTAAAACATGCCCCCGAAATGAGGTCTGGAAAAGCGATTTGTTGACCCAGACAAAGAATGGGAGGAGAATCAGAAGTTCCCAGAGACCGGCGTGAGAAGTGCGTATCACTAGCAGAATTGCCAGAGTGATAGCTGAGGCAGCCAGTAAACTCAGTCCGATAAATCCGAAACGGGAAAAAATCAGATACTCAACGAGATCAATACCCCAGGAGATGTTCACCCATTTATATTGAGGTAGGGCAGAAGAGAAAACATTTTCTCTCAGGATGACCCCGTTATTAAAGAAATACTCACCGTATTTAAGATGCCAACCCAAGTCAAAGTCGGTAGCCGGGTACAAAGATGAGACAAAGACGTAAATTAATGGAATAAGTATCAAAAAAGAAGACCAGCCGCGTTTGGAAAACATATATTAGTCTGGATTCAAGGGGTTGCTAAATAAGAAGTATAAGAGAATGGATCGGTTTAATAAATGTATATCCCCAAACAACCTCAAAAGAGGTCCTCTTGTGAAGCTGGAAATCCCTATAGTATTTTTAACACCTGGATTTATATTTTCACATATAATATAGACACGCAATCATGAACAATCGATTAGTGTCCTCTTCCGGTCCGTCAATCGTCATTTTGTTGGCGTTGGTACCGGCTGTATTGTGGTGGCAGTTTGCCGACTTTTCCCCCGCCTCTGCTTTTTGGCTGAGTCTGGGTCAAATCGCCGCCCTTACCGGCTATTCCCTTTTTTGTCTAAATTTCATCCTCTCCACCCGGATCAAAATTCTAGAACCATTGTTTTCGGGTCTCAACCGGGTATATGTTTTTCATCACCTGGTAGGTGCTGCGGGATTAATCCTACTTCTGTTTCATCCTCTGATGATCACCGTCAGTTACCTGAATATTTCCCTGAAGGCTGCGGTAGATTTTATCTGGCCATCCGTTAGTAACCTGCCTGTTTATTTCGGAATAGCTGCCATGTCGTTGTTCATCATCCTGATGGTGCTGACTTTGTATGTCAAATTGGAATACGATTTTTGGAAAAAGACCCATAAATACCTGGGACTGGCCTTATTCCTGGCTTCACTGCATGTTTTTCTTATTGGCAGTACCCTGGCTGCCAGCCCCCCCCTGAAAATTTATATGCTGCTTCTTACCGGTTTGGCCGCTGGCTGTTTTATCTACCACACCCTGCTGGGACGTTATCTGATTCGCAAATTGGCATACACCGTGTCGGTCGTCCGGGCTCTCTCGCCCGATACTCTGGAAATTTCCCTAATTCCCCGAAACTCCAAAGACTTGGCTTTTTCCCCAGGACAGTTCATTTTCATCACCCCCCTAGTTCAGGGGATAATGCGCCAATCTCATCCGTTTTCCCTGACGTCAGTTCCCGGAAAACAAATATTGACGGTCGCAGCCAAACAGGTAGGGGATTTCACCGCGACTTTAAATCTTCTCCGGCCAGATAATCCGGTTTTGGTTGAAGGCCCCTTTGGTCGCTTCAGTTACGAATATTTTCCGCACCCGAAACAACTCTGGATAGCAGGTGGTATCGGAATCACGCCTTTTGTAAGTATGGCCGCTGCCTTGGATACCCGACCGGGCTTGCAGGTGGATTTTTATTACAGTGTCAAAGGCAAGTCAGAGGCGGTATATTCTGATTTATTGTCCAAAATAGCTGACACCACTCCCGGTTTCAATTTTCAGCTTCACGAAACTTCAAAAAAGGGTCGCCTAACAGGGGAAATTATCGCCTCCCGGCTACCGGATTTGACTGATCGGGAAATTTTTCTCTGTGGACCTCCGACCATGATGACCGGTCTTCGCAATCAATTCCGCAAACTACATATCCCGAACAGTCATATTCATTCGGAGGAATTTTCTCTCGGCTGATGACTGCCCGCACCCACGATATTTTTGCTCTGGCTTCCCTCGTTACCGTCTCGGTTTATTATCCCCCGCAGCACCTCAATCTGGCTACTCTTTTTGCCGCTATGGTGGCTTGTGTCGTCGGATCACTGGCGCCGGATATGGATCAGGGTACAAACCGTCTCTGGAACCTGCTTCCCGGGGGAGACTTCCTGGGAAAAATTTTCCGGCGCTTATTCTTAGGCCACCGCTCCCTGTCCCACTCCCTTCTGGGCATATACATTTTTTATCAGGGATTAAGCTGGCTCTTACCCAAATTTCTCAACGCCGTTTATATTGATTCCCGGGTGGTTCTGGCCGCCGTGATGACTGGTATTATTTCACATCTGGTAGCCGACGGCTTAACCGAAGAGGGTCTGCCTCTGTTATTTCCGTTTAATTTCAAAATCGGTTTCCCCCCTGTTTCTTCCTGGAGAATCAAGACCGGGCACTGGTTTGAAAAATTCGTGGTTTTTCCCGGGATTTTGATTTATCTGTTTTACTTCATCAGCACCCACCAAACCCGGTTGGTCCAAATTCTGCGTCTGGTTACTAATTAGCCACTTACCGGCCCGCGGGCTTATTGACTTCGGGTAATATTCGGTATACATTAAGTTGGCAATGATCCAAAAAATCTCCGTTCCGGTCTCCGTGGACCTGTCTTTCAATCATCACACCCGGACTGTCCTTCCGGTACGCCTGATCTTTGAAGGCCGGAATCATCTGATCCGTCGTATCGGTTTTCACCATGTCTATCGCGAAGGCCGGACGCTGTATCACGTCTTTTCCGTCGCTTCGGACACTTTGTTTTTTCGTCTGGTTTTAAATACCGACAACCTGCACTGGCAGCTGGAGGAAATATCCGATGGAGAAGTTGTTTGACCTGCCTTTTAACCCCAAACCCCCGACTATTCTTCACCTGGATCTCAACTCCTGTTTCGCCACCATTGAACAGCAGGCCAATCCCTTTCTCCGCGGCAAACCCATAGCCGTAGCCGCCTATACCTCTCCCTCCGGTTGCATTGTGGCCCCTTCGGTAGAGGCCAAAAGACTGGGTATAAAAGTGGGGCTGCGGGTCAGGGACGGCCGGATGCTCTGCCCGGGACTGGTGGTTTTACCGCCGGACCCCGCCAAATACCGGGCCGTTCACCTTCAGTTAAAACGGCTCTTAGGTACTTACACCGACAAAAACACTCCCAAATCCATTGATGAATTTGTCCTGGATCTGGAGGGTACCCCGGCTTTTCACCGCTTGGGAATACGGGAAGTTGCCCAGCAGATCAAGTCCCGGATAAAAACCGAAATCGGGGATTGGCTGACAGTCTCGGTCGGTATTGCCCCCAACCGTTTTCTGGCCAAAACGGCCGCCGGCCTGCACAAACCGGACGGTTTGGACGAAATCAGTCTTGCCAATTTCACGGACATTTACCGGTCTTTGTCTTTGACGGATCTGTGCGGCATCAAAGCCAACAATGCCGTCCGGCTCAATTCTTCAGGTATTTTTTCGGTCTGGGATTTTTATCAGAGCTCGGCAGGCATTCTCAAATCCGCTTTCCGCTCGGTGGTGGCGTATTACTGGTACCTGAGATTGCGGGGTTACGAGCCGGACGATGTCGTTTTTGCCAGAAGCAGTTACGGCAATAGTTATTCCCTGCCCCGGCCTTTGGTTACCCCGGAAGAGCTTTCGCCGCTTCTTCACAAGCTGGTGGAAAAAATGTCTTTCCGCTTACGCCGTGGCGGCTACCGGGCCGGTGGAGTCCACGTATCCCTTCTCTATCGCGACTGGTCGTATTGGCACAAAGGGGAGACCCGCCCGGAGCGACTGTTTGACGGCCGGGATATTTACAAAATCGCCTACCGGCTGCTCTGTCGTTCACCTTACCGCCGGCCGGTCCACACCTTATCGGTTTCCTGTTTCAATCTGGAACAGGCAAATACTCTGCAGCTGACTTTTCTGGAAGATATGCGGCGTAAACACTGTCTGACGAAAGCTTTAGACAAAATCAACAGCCGCTGGGGCAATTTTGTCATCACTCCCGCCCGGATGCTGGGTACTTCCTCGGCGGTTCCGGACAGAGTAGCCTTCGGTTCAGTCAAAGAACTGGAGGAACTGGTCTTTTCCAACCAGGTTATATAATGAGGGCAACATGTGCGGCAGATACAGTTTTATTCCCCCGGCGGACTTTTTTTCCCGGCTGGAAATTACCAACCGCGATTATCAGTTGCAGGCCAACTACCATGTTACTCCCGGATCCTTTATGCCGGTGGTTTTTAAAAGTAGCCCCAAGCAAGTGGCAAATATGCGCTGGGGGTTGATTCCCTATTGGGCTAAAGACCCCCGCATCGCTTATCATACGATTAATGCCCGGGTGGAAGGCCTGGCCTCCAAACCCGCTTTCCGGGGCTTACTTAAAAATCGGCGGTGTTTAATTCCTGCCAGCGGGTTTTTCGAGTGGGCGCGTACCGGAAATACCAAAAAACCATACTTTGTTAAATTAAAGAATCATGACTGGTTCGTTTTTGCGGGTTTATATGATATCTGGAAAGACCCGGAAGGCATGGAGCACAAAACCTATACCATCATTACCGTTCCGGCTAATTCAGTCGTAGCCAAAATTCACGACCGGATGCCGGCTATCCTGAAAGCCCGGGATGAAGACCTGTGGGCCGACAATTCTTCCTATTCCCCGAACCTTCTCCGGTTACTGGTACCATATCCGGCCGGGGATATGAGCCTCGTCCCTGCATCACTGGGTGAAAAATTAGTGTAGAATAATTTTACAAGATGGCTCACCTGCCTGCCAAGATCCCCCCCCCGCCGGAACTGGATGGCAATATTGCCACTCTCCCGGAAAAGAAACGCATCCCGGTTTCGGTCATAATAATTCTTGCCCTGCTCCCGGTGGTTTTACTGCTGCTGGTATTGACTTTATTGCGCCGCAGGTCTCAAAATCCGGTCCGTCCTCTCCCCTCACCGACACCTGTAGCTCAACATCCCTCACTCACACCTTCTCCATCACCTGTCCAGCCCCCCGCAGACGGCAAAATCAGCCGTCTGGCTCTGACCAACCTGGCAGGGCACCAACTGATTATCGCCTCCGGCACCAGACTCTGGCTGGTTGATTTCACCTTGCAGGGTCCCCGTAAAACACTTCTCTTGGATGCCAAATACCGGATTCTTGATTTATCCCTTTCCCCGAACCGGCAGTGGTTGGCTTTCACCTATACTGACCGGAACCCGCCCGGTAGGGAAAACACCTACCCTCCGACAGGCCTGCAAGTCATGGACCTGAGGGACAAAACCGCCACAGAGTTTATCAGCCTGGATTCCCAATCCATCCGCTATCCGGTCTGGTCCTCGGACAGTTTGTATCTCTCGGTATGGAACAACGGTGTTTCCAGTGTCCTTTTTGACATGACCAATAAACGACGGGTGATGGACCTGCCGGCAATAGGAGGAACCAAAATGGGGCAGATAGTTTTTATCCCCAACCAAAACAAAGTATCATACGTTCAAAACGGCAACCTGTATGAAGTTGAATACGGTGGGGAAAATAACATTCAGCTGATTCAGGGAGTCAGCCCCGTCCGGGAGGTTGCCGCGGGTCCTCAGCTCCCCGACCCACCTCTTTATTCAACGGACGGACGTTTTATCGCTTTTCACAATTCCTTAAGCCAGTTGGTGTTGTACGACCGGCAGGACGGTAGCTTCCAGACACTCGCGGAAGGCTCCGGCAGTTATTCGTTCGGTGAAGCAATAACCTACAGTCCCGATAGCCGGCTGCTGGTATATTACAACCTGAAAAAGGAGGTCTATTCACCCGGTCTGGACGACAATCCGGTTTACATCCTGCGGCTGGAAGACAAGACCGGACAGCCTTTCTTCGCCGATCGCAAAACATCAATTTCCCTTACCAGTCCGCTTCCTGATTCCTCGAGGCAAAAAATACTATTCCATGACCGGGGATTTCAGGTGTTTAAAGTGGACGGAAATATGCAGTCCAACTGCGGTTACACCGGATTCGGTTATAGTTACTATTCCTGGGGCGGGGGACTGGACTACTCCACCCCCCTCAAAGTCTGGACTCCCGACGGCAGGTACATCCTTGCTGCATCCACCCGTCAGATAGCAGACACTTTATCCTGCGCTGTCTCTGGGCCGTTTGATCCGGATCCTATTGACCTGACGATTTGGGTTAAGTAAATTGAATACAGGAAGGAGGTGATATGACATGGCAAGTAAGAAAAAAATAAACGCTTCAGCAAATAATATTTTAGCTTCCTTGGCCGCGTTGGTTATTCTTGCAGCTATCACGGCCATCATTGCTATCAAGTCACAGGACACCCGGTTTGGTACCAGTGCTACTGCTGCTGGAAACGGTGCCCCATCGGGCCCGCACTACAATCTGAACATTATCGGTGTTCCCAAAGGTAAATCAGCGGATATGATTGGTAGTAGCGGACGCCGGATATTCGTGGCCTTGGTGGGTACATGTAAAATCAATCTCAGCCAGGGAACGTTCCAAGTATTGGACGGTAACTGTACCGACAATGGACAATCCGCCTTCCAACTTCCGAATCCGGACCCTGCAGGATCGGGTACCACCGTGTATTCAGTCTGGGCCCGGGCACTTGGTAAACCTGGAGGCAGCTCAACTACTACCACCTGCGCTACCGACCCGTTAACCGGTGAGGAATGGTGTTCGATATACCAAATGGTTTCGGTCAGGTCGAAAGGTAAAAGTACCTTCACCAATGTCTCCAAGGAGCTGCTGTATATATTCGCCGATATTAACGGCGACGGCATGACTGAAAGATATGGTCTCTTCGATTCGGCCTTGGAGGACTATTTCTGGAGTTATTCAAATTCCGGTTTGAAGTTACTGCAGTTGAGGTTCTATCAGGTTCCGACTGCGGTAATCTAGTTTCTGGGATTAATGAACAAAACCGGCAGTCGCTCCGATTGCCGGTTGTCCGGGTTAAAATATATTAGTGGGAAGAACAGCAGTCATTGTTGCGACATTTATATTGTTGTTGGTTTTAGTCGGGCGGACGTTATATCTTTCCGGCCGTTTGGGTGAAACGGAATTGTTTACATTGAACAACCGCCGGCAGTATTTTCCCCCGCCGGTCGCCCGGCTGTTTCAAAACAAATATTCGGCCGCATTTCAGCTTGCCCGTAACGAATTTTTTTCTTATTTAAATCTGGACCGACGGGGAAATGAAAAATAGTAAGCTGCCGGTAATTTTATTAATTCTGTTGGCCGGAATTCTACGTTTTTGGGATATTGGCCATAACCCTCCCGGAGTATATGTGGACGAGGCGCATCAGGGATACAACGCTTACTCTCTATTAAAAACAGGCCGGGATCAATACGGCATGGCTTGGCCGGTAATGACCAAACTATTCGGATCATATGCCTCTTCCCTGTATACGTATTTTTCTGTGGTACCGATAGCAATTCTGGGTCTGTCTGCTGTTTCCGTCCGGCTGGTATCAGCTTTGTCCGGCATGGGATTGGTTTTCTTAATTGCCGCGACTTTCGGTCCCTGGGCCGGTTGGGTAGTCGCAGTTTCGCCTGTCTTTGTGTTTTTCTCCCGGGGGGCTTTTGAAGCCAATCTGGGCTTGTTTTTGTTTTTGATAGGTTTCATCGGCTGTTTGCGTGCTTCCGGGCGGCATCAGACTCTTTTGCCCTCTTTTATACTTCTGTCCATATCCGGCTACGCTTATCATGCCGAGAGATTGGTTTCTGGGCTATTCATAATATTTTTTTCCTGGTATGCCCTCCGCAATAAGCTGCACAAAAAATATATCTTTCCGGCATTAGCTGTCTCGCTGGTGATTCTCGTCCCCCTCATCAGAGTCAGTTTATATCCGGCCGTAAATACCCGTCTTCGGGAACTGGCCGAACCGTCCGGTTATTCCAGCCGTTTGTTGGCGTACTTTTCTCCCGTCAACCTTTTTTCCCGTCCTGATCCGGACGTCCAGCGTTCTTTCCCGGAAGTCAGCGTTTTTTACTGGTGGATGATAATTCCGTTTCTCGCAGGAGTGTACCGGCTTATACGTGCCCGGAAACTGTTCTTACCCGGAATACTTGTGGTTTTCATACTTCCTACGGCTTTAACCCGGGATTACTTTTCTACTGTGCGGGTCCTGCCTTTTTTTATATTACTGTCCCTGATTATTGCCCGGGGGTTATCCGGTCTGAAACCCCGGCTATTGTGGATGTGCGTCCTGACGATAATCAGTTTAGCAGAACTTTATCCCAATCTGGTGCTGCTAAAGCACGAACGCTCAAATATTTGGGGTTATCCGTATCGGCAGCTGGCATCCCGTTTGGAGTATCTGTCGCCATTACCGGTCGTTATCGACAACTCCCGGGCCAAGCCGTTGGACATTTTGCTGGCATTTTATAACCGGACTGACCCCAATATTCTGCAGTCTCGTTACCCATCGTCATGGATTGCTGATTATTATGACCACCCGGAATATTCTCCGGATACGGACTTGGGCAAAATCCAAATCCGTCCCATCATTTGGAGACGGGATGTTTCTGTGAACCAGTTCCTTATAGGCGACCAGCTAGCGGTTTCTCCCGGCCAGGTTGCCGAACATCACCTGCAGCTAGTGGATCAGGTTACGGATATCAACGGTGTTCCGGTCCTCTTCATCTACCGCACCCGCCCCGAATAATCTTCTGATAAAATTCTAAAGTATATGAAAAATTGGCTGATGGTTGTTATAGTACTTCTGTTGGCTGTTCCGGCGGTTTTTGTCCTCATCAGGCTGGCACCCGGGGGCAAAACCACTCTACCTGCTCCCACACCGGCTATTGATGCCGGTCTTGAAACAAATATGAATACCACACCCACATCCACCCCGGGAATACAGCTCAGGTTTGAAGATCTGGTTACCGGAACCGGGGCAACCGCCACCCCGGGTGCGTCTGTAACCGTCCATTACTCCGGTACCCTCACCGACGGCACCCAGTTTGACAGCTCCTATGGCCGGGGCGTTCCGTTTTCTTTCAAACTCGGCGCCCGCCAGGTCATTCCCGGTTGGGAACTGGGAGTTTCCGGGATGCAGGTCGGGGGCAAACGCCGGCTGACTATCCCTCCGGAATTGGCTTATGGCTCCGGCGGGGTTCCCGGAGTAATTCCTCCCGACTCCACCCTCATCTTTACCGTAGAACTGATGGGAGTAGAATCAGGGCAGTAAATGCGAAATCTCTACCGGTTTTTATTTTTAATCTGGGTCGGAGTGCTGTTTCTGCGTTCAGCCCAATATGTTTTCAGGACTTACCGGGAATTTACTTCTCCCCCGCCGGTGTATCATTCCGAAGTCATCCCCTGCAGTTCAAATCCCGACCAGCTTGACGGGGAAGACCGACAATTATATTACTACCGCAGTCTGGGAGTCGTATGTCCAAAATAGCTTCAGCAATATTGGTGTGTTTGCTGGGTATTAACCTGGCATATGTCATTTCCGGAGTCAGAAGCTACCCCCTAAACAGCGTTGATGTTTATGGTATCTGGATGTTCAAAGCCAAAGCCTGGTATCTGCATCAGGGTTTTCCCCTGGCGGATTTAACAAATCCCGTTTACAGTTATTCCCATCCACAGTACCCCCTGCTATTGCCGTATTTATTCGTTAACCTTTTCCGGTTAGCCGGAAGTTACCGGGAAATGGCGGTTTTAGCGGTATATCCGCTGGTATATGCTCTAATTTTGCTTATGGTTTACCGGGTACTGCTGCATTTAGAATTCTCACGCCCGGCAGGGTTATTTTTTACTTACATCTATTCCATGTTGTCACCTCTTTTGGCCCAGGCCGGACGAAAACACGCCGGTAATGCCGATATTATTATCTGTGCTCTCTACTGGCTGGCTATCCTTCTTTTTTTCCGTTTATACCGCCGCGGCCCCGTACTTTTGGGCTGGCTTCTGACGTTGCTGGTAATCGTATCCTCTCAGATCAAAATCGAAGGCGCTTTTCTGGCTGTATTAATTATTTTTATCCCCGTCCGGTTCAGATTCCGGCTGGGTTGGTTGATTCTGATCGGTTTGCCTGCTGTTGCCTGGTATCTGGCCCAGCGCTCGTTTGGTATCATTCCGGATTATTTTGTTTTTTTGCCCTCCGTTACCGTCCTGTTATCCAGGTCAGTAATAATTTTTCAGGGAGTCCTCAGGCATATGCTGAACTTTCGTAATTGGTATATATTTTGGCCTCTGTTCTGGCTTATTTTACCGATTCACACCTCAAACTCACGGGATTATTTGCGAATCACCAACCGGGTATTATTATCCGTTACGGGACTTTTTTTCATCAATTATTTATTTTCCACCATTTCCACCGCAGGTTATGTTTCCTCCACGGCCGACCGGTTAATGCTGCAGGTATCCCCCTTTTTCTATCCGCTTTTTGCGGTCAAAACCCGGGAAATTTTTGCCTCTCCCCTGTGATATCATTTTAAGGAATGGAATACCTTTTCTGGCACTATTCTTCCGGTCTCAGGCTTTACCTTTCCCGCTGGGTTTTCCTGATGGGTTGGGTTGTGCATTATTTTTCCCTGCCCCTGTTGTTACCTACGTTATTTTCCCCGTACAAAAGACTTTTAGACGAGGAAGCTTATATAGGTTTCCGTCCCGACGTATTTTTCCGCCAGCTGACCTTTAACCTGATTTCCCGCTGTATCGGAGCCATCGTGCGGTTGTTCTTGTTTATCTGTGGGACTTTGCTGCTGATCCCGGTGTTTTTTGCCGGTATCGCAGGCTTGATCTGCTGGATTTGCCTGCCGGCCATCGGCCTGCCTTATTACTATCTTACGGACCGTTTTGGCCCCCGGTTTTTCAAAAATCTGGCCATCCGGCTGCGCGAGTCCGCTTCCCCGGTTCAGGAGTTGTGGACAACGGTTCCCGGAAAATTCCTATTGTTTCATTTAGGTCTGGATCCCGATCAGCTGGCCGGAAACAAACCGGATCTGACCGCGTTTTCCCCCGCCTCACTGATTGATATTATTTCTTCCTTCATCAATGCCGGCGTTTGGGACGAACAGCATCTCCGCTCTTTGGGAACGGATTTTGAAGATATAAAGACCGGGGCTTCCTGGTGGGATTTTCTGAATTTACCCGGTAACCCTGTTCCCTTACGGTACGGTCGGCCGGGAGTCGGATTGGAGCTGCTTTACGGGTATACTCCGCAGCTGAACCAAATTTCAGAAGATCTGTCCGTAAACCGGCAGTTTTCCCACCATCTGATCGGTCGCCAGGAACTAGTTTCCCGGATCGAACGCAGCCTGACTTCCGGTCAGAGCGTAATTTTGACCGGCCTGCCGGGAGTGGGTAAAAAAACCATTATTCTGGAATTTGCCCGTCGGGCTATGTCCGGAGAGTTGGGCCCCCGGATGGTATACAAAAGAGTATTGGAATTGGATTTCAATTTCCTGCTGTCGGAAAGCATTGACCTCAATCAGAAAAAAGCTAAATTCTCGCTTTTGCTTCAGGAGGCAGCGGCCGCCGGAAATGTAATTCTGGTAGTCAAAGATCTGCACCGCATCACCAATTCTGCCGTCGAGGGCATGGATTTCACGGACGTGCTGGATAAATATCTGGAAAAACGTAAATTGCTTATCATCGCCATATCTGCCCAGGTTGATTATGAACGGTTTTTAGCTGTCAATTCCCGTTTACGGAAATATTTTGAAACCATAGAAGCCACCGCTCCCGGCAAAGATACCGCCCTGCAAATTTTGTTTGAATCCTCAGCCGACTGGGAAAAACAAAAGCATGTCCTTATTTCCGTCCAGGCTATCAGAGCGATTCTTGATGGCAGTGATCGTTACGTCACCGATACTCCGTTCCCCGAAAAAGCCCTGGAATTATTGGATCATGTCATCGTCTATCTGGAGAGCAACAACAAATACTTCATGGACAAAGATACTGTTAATGCCGTCTTATCGGAAAAAACCGGAATCTCTTTGGCTCGTCTTACCCAAAAAGAAAAGGATTTGTTGGGTAATCTGGAAGAAGTTTTACATTCCCGCCTGGTGGGTCAGGACCCGGCAGTTTCCTTGATCGCCAAAACATTGCGGGCCAGGACTATAGGCACAAAGGATGACACCCGGCCTATCGGCTCATTTCTATTTTTGGGTCCCACTGGTGTGGGTAAAACCGAAACCGCCAAAACCCTGGCCAAAATATATTACGGTAGTCACAAGCAAATCATCCGTTTCGATATGGCGGAATTTTCCGGGACCGAGGGAGTCGCCCGTTTAATCGGCTCAGTAGCCCAAAATCAACCCGGCCTATTGACCACAGCCATAATCAATCGTCCGGCCAGCCTGCTTTTGCTGGATGAAATCGAAAAAGCTCCACCGGACGTATATAACCTGTTTCTGTCGCTTCTCGACGAAGGCAGTATTTCCGATGCGTTCGGCAAAAAAATCGATTGTCGGCATTTATTTGTCATAGCCACCTCCAATGCCGGTGCGGAATTCATCCGCCGGCAGGTCAAAAATCAGGTTTCAGGCGAACCTTTACAGAAACAGGTTCTGGAATACATCCAGACCCGGGGTATTTTTTCGCCGGAGTTTCTTAATCGTTTCGACGGAGTGGTGGTTTATGAACCCCTGACGGAAGATCAGCTGATCCTGATCGCCGGCCTGCTTTTGGATGAACTCAAAGCCAATCTTCTGCAAAAAAACATTGTATTGGAAGACTCTCCTCAGGCTTTAGCCAAACTCGCCCGTGAAGGTTACCAACCCGAGCTGGGAGCCAGACCCATGCGCCGGATAGTGGACATTACTCTGGGTGATCTGTTTGGTAAAGCGATTCTGTCCGGTACCCTCAAACCCGGAGACAAGACACTACTTACAGCCGGGCCGGGGACAGGAGAATATCTCTTGCAACCCTTGACCTAGCCCGGTAATATATTGGGACTATGTTTACACTTCCGAAACTGCCCTACTCGGTTTCAGCTCTCGAGCCCTATATCGACGCTCAAACTATGGAAATCCACCACTCCAAACATCATGCCGCCTATGTCAAAGGTCTTTCCGAAGCTCTTCCCGACAAGTCTGAATCTGACCTGACTGTTATCTTACAAAAACTGAATGCTTTACCCGAAACTATTCGCACCAAAGTCCGAAATATGGGTGGTGGACACGCCAACCATTCCTTATTCTGGCCCTTAATGACCCCAAAACCCGGCTCGCCTGCAGGAAAAATTTTGACTGCCATAAATTCCGTATTCGGAAGTTTCGATAACTTCAAAGGAAAATTTTCCACTCGGGCATTGGGTCAGTTTGGCAGCGGTTGGGCATGGCTGGTTGTTGCCGACGGCAAAATGGATATTATAAATACCCCGAACCAGGATTCACCTTTGTCCCTGGGGAAAGTGCCGGTACTGGCGCTTGACGTTTGGGAACACGCGTACTATCTCAAATACCAAAACCGCCGGGCGGATTACATCACCGCCTGGTGGAATGTCGTTAACTGGGCGGAAGTTTCCCGTCTTTTTGAACTTGTTTAGATTCTGCGATGTATAGTGCCAATGCAATTCGCGCTATTTGTTTCTGTGTCTCCGGGGAAATCTGATTACCGGTAATGTATTGGAACTCCGGCCTTTTAACAGTTGATTCTCCTCTGAATAACGCCATATAATCATTAGACGGTGAGTGACAATAAATCCCACGCCACGCTGACCTATCTCTACCGGGTCTTCGGTCAACGCATCCTCAAGTTGGTTCTCAAAAGAAACGGAGGAAATCTGGCAGCAGCCGAGCAGGTTCTCCAGGACACGTTTGTTTCTGCTTACACTTCATTTCACACTTTTCACCACAAGAGTACATATTTTACCTGGTTATGTAAAATCGCCCTCAATAAACTCGCCGATTATTATCGTCAGCAAGTTCATCAAAATTCCCGTATAGTAATCCCCACCATTGCTCAGTTTAACACCCTTATCGACCCCGCTCTGACTTCGGAGGAAAGACTGGTTCTGGAGGAGTTACGTAATGATGTCAACCGTAGTCTTAATTTGTTGCCGGAAGATTATCGCCGGTTGTTGCATCTCAAGTATTATCAGCAGTTATCTAATCGGGAAATTAGCCTCCGTCTGAACCTATCCCCGCGTAAAATCGAAGGCCGCCTCTACCGGGCCCGCCACCGTCTGGCATCCGTTATAGCCGCTGCCTCCCCCCACCTCAAACCCCGGTGATAAAATTGGCAAATGCTGATTGATCCCTTCGTTTTGCCTTTCCACAATGCTAGTCTTATCACCAAGCTCAAACGATATGCGTATACTAAGAGATTCTGACCTGGGGCTGGAACAGTGGTAATATACAAATTTATCAGTGAAAATATCAGTTGACAGAATTTGACTCTATCTCCTAGAACCTATAACCTAGTCACAAGAACCTAGACGTATGTTTGGTTTCCTGCTCAAGGTTGGAATTATCGCCGCGGTGGTTGTCGGTGTATTCACTCTCGTCTCCTGGCGCCGCACCGGTCAGGTTCGGCTGCCTTCAGCCCGCAACCTGACTTTATGGGTTGCTTCTTCTTTAAACCGGGAAGCATTGTCAAAAATAAAAAATGTAAATATGGGATCCGTCAGCCGTAATTTGAGTTCCGCTCTGGATTCACTGGTCACCCATCCGGACCGCAACTCTCCGGTGGTTCTGGGTGTAAAAATTACCAACGACAGCCTCAATACCGTCGTCGACGTCATTCAGAATCTGCCTCCGGATCAGGTTAACCAGATAAAAGCCCTGCTTTGCACCCCGGCTACTTCTTCCGGCAGGTAAATCACTGTCCGGCGGGTATAATCTCCTCATGGCCGATATTAAAACCCAAATTACTGATTTACGGTCCCGGCTGGACCAGATCCGGATAAAATTAAATCCTGAAGTTGTAGCCGGTCAGATCCGGGATCTGGAAACCAAAACCGCCGATCCGGATTTTTGGACCGACACGTCTGCCGCCAAAACTGCCATGAAACGTCTGTCTGATTTAAAAGACCAGCAGGACCAGCTTTCCCGCCTCGATGGAGAAATTTCAGACTTGTCCGGATTGGCGGATTTACAGGCGGATATTAACGATCTGGAAAAGGAAGTCAAAAAAGTTGACCGCAGGCTGAGTCTCGTGGAAATCAGGACCTTTCTTGGCGGTAAGTACGATATAAATAACGCCATAGTATCCATCCATGCCGGTCAGGGCGGTGTCGAAGCCATGGATTGGGTGGCAATGCTGCTACGGATGTATCTAAGGTTTTGCGAAAAGCGGGGCTGGGATACGGAGGTTGTGGAACAGATTCCCGGGGAAGAAACCGGATTCAAATCAGTAACGTTTACCGTTTCAGGTCCGTATGCATATGGATATTTGTCAGGTGAAAAAGGTACTCATCGTTTGGTGCGCCAGTCTCCGTTTAATGCCGACAATTTGCGTCAGACGTCATTTGCTCTGGTGGAAATTTTACCCGAATTGCCGGAAACCAATGCGGAAATAGAAATTTCCCCCGACGACATTGAGTTCGAAGCTTACCGGGCAACAGGTCATGGTGGCCAGAACGTCAACAAGGTATCCACAGCAGTCCGGCTTACCCACAAACCTACCGGTATGACCGTAGCCTGCCAGACCCAGCGTTATCAGGAACAAAACCGGAAAATTGCTCTGGCGTTGTTAAAATCCAAACTTTGGGCCCTCAAACTTCAGGAAAAAACTGACGCCCAAAAAGAATTGAAAGGAATTTACAAAGCCGCTTCCTGGGGTAATCAGATCCGATCCTATGTTTTGCATCCTTACAAAATGGTCAAAGATTTGCGTACGGGAACCGAAACTTCAGCGGCATTTGCGGTCCTGGACGGGGACCTGGACGAATTCATAGAATCGGAAGTCAGGTATCTCAACATATGATATACTGATCTCCATGGATCAGCCTGTCCCCGGCCTGGTTTCCCCTCTCGAACCGGCACCAAAAAAATCCGCTAAATTACCCCTGATTATCACCGGATTGATCATTGTTTTGGCCGGTATAGGTACGGGTTTTTTCCTGCAGCGCGGCCGTCGGCCGTCAGCCCCATCCGATACTTCCGCGGGGATGGTCAAATCTGCCACGGAGGTGGGTTCCACAGACACCAAGACTTTTCGTGATTCAGCCCAGGGAGTTTTGGAACTAGGCGGTTTCAACGGGGAGGGAACACACAAACTAATTCGTGAGGGCGGGCCTTCCAAAACAGCTTATCTGGTTTCTTCAATCGTTGATTTGGACGAATTTGTAGGTAAGAAATTAGAAGTCTGGGGAGAAACCATGAAAGCTCAAAAAGTCGGTTGGCTAATGGACGTAGGTCGCGTCAAAATTTTGGACTAGACATGGTAACTGCCCGTAATGTCACCAAGAAATTCGGAAATATCACAGCTTTGGGTGACGTCTCCTTCTCTGTTGATGCGGGTGAATTTGTTTTCTTAACCGGAGCCTCCGGATCTGGAAAAACTACCATATTTCGTCTGATTCTACGCGATCTGAAGCCGAATTCCGGGGAATTGGTTGTTGACGGCCACCATCTGTCCAGACTTTCCACCCGGGATCTGCCTCATTATCGCCGTCATTTGGGACCGATTTTTCAGGACTTCAAGCTTCTCCCGGACCGCAGTGTTTGGGAAAATGTCTCCCTGCCACTTGAGGTTAGGTTTGCCAAACCAGGTGATGTTTTTGCAGCGGTCAAGATTGCTTTGCAGATGGTTGGTCTGTCCGACCGCAGTTCACTTTTTCCCAGTCAACTATCCGGAGGTGAACTCCAACGGGTAGCCATTGCCAGGGCAATAGTCGGCAAACCCAAACTGCTTTTGGCGGATGAGCCCACCGGAAATCTGGATCCTAAAACTGCCCGGAGCATTGTCTCGCTTTTAAAAGATATCCATTCAGAGCTGAAAACAACGGTAATTATGGCCACCCACAACGCGGATATCGTCAACCGTTATGGGTTGCGGGTGATTACATTGGAAAACGGTAAATTAACCAAAGATACACCCAAAGGTAAATATGAATAAATATTTCAAAACAGCCTGGCAGCGCCTGCGCCGCACTCCGTACCAGACTCTCATCTCCCTATTAGTAGTTTCACTGACCCTTTTTTCTGCCACCGTCTTTTTTTTGGACGCTGCAGCAGCTCACAAGATCCTCCGCTTTTTTGAAACCCGGCCCCAGGTTAATGCTTTCTTCAAAGCTGATATCACCCCCACCTCCCAGCAGGTGGAGCTTATTCGCTCCCGCTTGGAATCTACCGGCCTGGTGGAAAATTTCAAATATATTTCCAAAGAAGACGCACTGCGCATCTACAAAGAACTTAATTCCACCGACCCCCTGCTATTGGAAGCAGTCACCTCCAACATGTTACCCGCTTCCCTGGAAGTTTCGGCCAAAGATCCCGCCCAGCTCAAAACTCTGGCCGACCAACTCAAAAAGGAGGAGGGGATCGAGGAAGTCCGGTTTGCGGAAGATGTGGTATTTACTCTTATCCGCTGGACCCGATCTGTCCGTACCGCACGCATCGCCCTGACTTCCTCCCAGATATTTATCACTTTTATAGTTATTCTTTCGGTGATCGGAGCCCGGGTTACCAGCCGCAAGGAAGAAATAACCATCCTTCAGCTAATGGGTGCCACCCGGAGCTTCGTGACCGCTCCTTTCATTCTCGAAGGCATGTTATACGGTTTCCTGGGAGCATCTATTGCCTGGGGGATCACTTATCTGGCTTTTCTTTACTCCACACCGTTTTTGTCCACTTTCATTTTTCAGATTCCGGAACTTTATCCTACCCCGGTATTTATGCTGGAAGTCCTGGGCGGTGAACTGATTTTGGGATCGCTGGTTGGTGGCCTGGGCGGGTTGCTTGCTACCCGGCGTTTCCTTAAATCATGAAGAATATTCGTATTTTTTGCATTAGTTTGCTTTGTATTCTGACGCTTGCTTTGCCGGTCGTCCGGGCCTCCGAACTCGAAGACAAGGAAAATCAGATCAAAGAATTAGAAAAGAAAATCACCGAACTCCAGACACAGGCTAAAACTCTGGCAGATCAGGTCACCTACTATGATGTTCAAATTGCCCTGAATACGCTAAAAATATCACAAACCGAGGACATGATTGCCTCATTATCCGGAAAAATAAATATTTTAGAGACACGCCTGTTGCAACGGTCGTTAATATTGGAAAAACAAATAGTGCATACCTATAAACAAGGGTCATTGGATCCACTTCAAATAATGTTATCGAGTACAAACTTTTCTCTTCTATTATCCAGACTAAAATATGCCCAGACCGTTCAGGCCAACAACCGCCGTATTTTGCATGATACCCAGGTTATTCAACTAAATTATGCCCGCCAAAAAACCTTAGTCGAAGATGCCCAAAAAAAGCTGGAAGTTCAGAAAAAAACTCTGGCAGGGTTGAGGGAGGAAAAAGATAATCTTCTTCTGCAGACCAAAAATAGCGAGGCTGTTTACGAGAAACAGCTGGAGTCCGCCCGGTTGGAGCTGGCGGCTATTCAGACCGCGTTGGCTACCGGTATCAGAGAAGGCCCGGTCAAAGCCGGTGACCCCATCGCTCTGGTAGGTAATACCGGTTATCCCAGCTGCAGCACCGGCAAACACCTGCATTTTGAAGTCCGGCTTAATGATACCTGGGTCAACGCCGAGTTATATTTAAAGAAGATATCCGATAAATGGGGCTTAAATATTGGTTCAGGCAACTGGAACTGGCCAATTTCCGGGGACATCGAAATCACTCAACGCTACGGAAAAACTCCGTATTCATACCGCTATATTTACAGCGGTGGTACCCATACCGGCATCGACATGGTCAGCAATCAGGACGTCATCAAAGCCGTTGCCGACGGAATTTTATATTCTTCCACCCAGAAATGCGGGTCTTCCGATCTCAAAATTAAGTACATCGACCACGGTTCCGGTCTCAAGACCTTCTTTCTCCACGTACAGTAATCAGCCTTCACACACCGGGAGTGTGAAGGCTAAAAAAACCATCGTCTGTATCTGCGGAACACCAATGTAATAATGCTGGTGTATAGTTGGAATTATGAAATGGGGTGAGAAGTTAATCATTGTATTCTCCTTTCTTTTTTTCCCTCTTTCTGTCTATGCCGTTACAGTAAATTTTTCAGGTTTGCCTGCATCTATTGATAAGGATCAGGAAACAGAAATCATAGTAAACATGTCCTGTTCGGGGTGTAAGGATTCGTATCTGCGGGGTGCATTTTATCCATCGGGATCAAATTACTTCGGTCTGACCCAAAACAATTCCGGCAGCTGGATCGGCACCTCTTCCGACCGGACTCAATATTTTCGGGTGGGGGAGAGCGATTTGACCGAGGGTTCATGGAGCGGAAAATTGAAAATCAAACCTGAGCCCACTGACTCAAAATACGCCGGTCCCGGTGGTTATTTTTTCAAAGTCGGCCGCTATACAGCCGGGGAAAACAGTTCTGCCGAGTGGAGCCCCGAACAGGCAATAATCATTACCGGTCCCTCTCTCACCCCTACCCCCACTACTGGCCCCACAAATACCCCCGTTCCGCCCACCTCCACTCCCACCACCGCTCCTTCATCCACCCCCAAACCGTCTTCCACTCCCAAACCCACCTCCACTCCCAAACCATCGGCCACATCCACACTTACCCCGGTCGTGAACCGCAGCACCGCCTCCCCCATCCGGTCGCTGGCGGAACCTACCTGGCCGGATTTCCAAAGCTTACTAGAGAATGCGGACCGGGAGGTGCTCAATACTCCCACACCCGTGGTGTTGGGGGATTCGGACATCGCTTTGCGTGCGGATGAGCCTGTTACCGGAGCAAATGATTCATCTTCAAACCTGGGTGGTTGGCTGCTCATCGGAGCGGGAATTGTGGCTCTTGTTACATCCGGTCTGTTGTTGGTATTCCGCAAAGCTTCCCCCCCTTCCGTGCTTTAGTTGTATACTCGAAAGATGATTTCCTACCACAAAATTTATGGCTGGATACCTGTTGTTTTATGGATGTGTCTTATTTTCTGGTTTTCCTCCCGCCCTGCAATGCATACTTCCCAAATCTACTGGCAGGATTTCATCGTCAAAAAAACAGCTCATTTTATAGAGTATTTTATTTTGGCAGTCCTGATATTCCGGGCGCTCAAACAAAGTACCGAATATTCCCGGGTGGTATTGATATTACTCACCCTGCTGGTAACTGTAGTTTACGCCTCCACCGATGAATACCACCAGAGCCTTGTTCCCGGGCGTGAGCCCCGGTATCGGGATGTCGCCATTGACAGTCTCGGAGTTGTTACGGCCTCGGTCCTTATCAGCCTCCGGAAATTAGACATTCTGATAGACCTGTAGTATAATTTTTGACATCAGACTGGCTTTAGCTGGTTTGTTTTTTTAACTGATACACATGTCATCTCACCGTCTGAATGTGGTTACCCCGATTCCTCCCTCCACTGTTTCGTCCCAGTTAGGTGCGGGTGTAGCCTGGAAAATGCGCCGGTTCATCACCCATACAGTTCTACCCGTGGATAGTTCTGCCCTGATTACCCTGGTCGGATGGCAGAAACTATTGCTCACCGTTACAACCTTGGCTTTTCTCTTATCGTTATGGTTCAATCCTATTTCCACGGGAATTTTCACAGTCACAGTTCTGAGTCTAATTTATTTCATCGATGGCCTTTTTAATTTAGCTTTGGTCAGCCGCAGTATGCACCGCTCACAGGAGATCACTTTTTCGCCCCAACGGCTGAAAAAGCTTGATGAGTCCGATCTGCCTGTTTATTCCATCCTGTGTCCCATGTACAAGGAATCAGCGGTATTTAGGCACTTTTTGACTTCTATCAACCGTTTGGATTGGCCCAAATCAAAACTTGACGTAATCTTGTTATTGGAAGCAGACGATTCTGAGACTTTTCGGGCAGTATCTGCTATCAATTTGCCAAAACACATCAGAGTAGTAATTGTACCCGATACTCTGCCAAAAACCAAACCCAAAGCCTGTAATTACGGGCTGGCAATCGCCCGGGGAAAATACGTGGTTATCTACGATGCCGAAGATCAACCGGACCCCCAACAGCTAAAAAAGGCATATCTGGCTTTTCAGCAAGTCAACCCGAAGGTGGTTTGCCTACAAGCCAAATTGAATTACTATAACCCCAACCACAACTTACTCACCCGGCTGTTTACCGCCGAATATTCACTGTGGTTTGACATAATTTTACCCGGCCTTCAGTCTCTGGGCACCACCATCCCCCTGGGTGGCACTTCCAATCATTTCCGTACCCACATACTTCGCCAGCTGGCTGGGTGGGACGCTTTTAATGTTACTGAAGATTGCGATTTGGGAATAAGGTTATTTTTAAAGGGCTATCGGACAGCCATGATCGACTCTACTACCCTGGAGGAAGCCAACAGCCATCTGGGAAACTGGATGCGCCAGCGTTCCAGGTGGATAAAAGGTTACATCCAGACCTATTTAGTCCACAACCGCCACCCTCTGAGATTTTGGAAAACCCGGGGTATTCATGCTCTTATTTTTCAGTTGGTAATCGGCGGCAAGATTCTCTTCATGCTGATAAATCCGCTGCTGTGGCTGGCTACCCTGTCATATTTCGTTTTCCGTGCCCAGGCCGGCCCCCTCATGGAAACTCTCTATTCCGGTCCGATTTACTATCTGGCTGTCCTCTGTACCATCTTTGGAAATTTTATTTTCCTCTACTATTACATGCTGGGCTGTGCCCGGCGGGGTTTGTGGGATCAGATCAAATACGTTTATTTAATTCCCGTGTATTGGTTTCTCATCAGTCTGGCCGGCCTGAAAGCAGTATACCAGCTCATAGTCAAGCCTCATTATTGGGAAAAGACCCATCATGGTTTGCATTTGGCGCCGCGGCAAAAAAGCCGGACTTTTCGTCTCGGCATCTCTTTACCGCACGTGCCGGTTCCGGGAGGTTGGCGGCCGCAGCCGTCACCGGGTCTGGTTCTGGTGACAGCCACAATCATCGCCAACTTTATCAATTTTGTATACAACGTATTCTTGGGCAGGGTATTGTCTGTTGCCGATTACGGCCTTATCGGTTTTGCAGCGGGTTTGATCTATATCAGTCAAATCCCTTTGGGTGCCGTGGCGCGGACTGTTTCACATCGCAGTGCATATCTGCTGGGTCGCCACCGTCTTCCCACCCTGCAGTTCTGGTTATTCACCCGTAGTCGGGCATTGACCATTTCCCTGTTGGTTACTGTGGCATGGATTATCACGATTCCTGGCATCTCGTATTTTTTCCGGCTGGAATCAGTCTTACCACTGCTGCTGATCACCCCGCTTTGGCCCATAGCCGCGTTACTGGCCGTCGATTCCGGTTTCTTATCCGGAAATCTCCGCTTTATTTCTTTGTCTGCGGTTATTCTGGCCGAGTCGGTAATCAAGCTTCTGCTGACTGTTTTTCTGGTCACGGCAGGCTGGGAAAGATACATTTATATCGCAATCCCCCTGGCCACGTTCGGCGCCCTGCTCATTGCTTTTATCATGGTCAAACGTTTCAGTGCTAAATCTGTCACATATGATTTGCCCCGGAATTTTCTTACTTTTCCCGGCAAGTTTTTCAGCTCATCGGCTTTGGTGTCTCTCTCCTCCCTGATTTTCTTAAGCTTGGATGTGATACTGGCCAAACACTATCTTTCTCCCGAACAGGCCGGTTACTATACCCTGTTGTCCCTGATCGGAAAAATTGTCTTTTTCGCCGGCACACTTTTCAGTCAGTTCGTCAACCCGCTGGTCAGCCATTCTGAAGGCGCACAACAAAACCCCAACCGGACTTTTTACAGGCTTCTCGGGGCTACAATTTTCAGTTCCTCTATTGCCCTGATTATTTTAGGGCCGTTGGGTAGATACACCGTTCCTTTTATCCTGGGGTCCAGGGCAATACCGATAATTCCCTATCTGACCGGTTACTGTCTGGCTATGTGCAGTTTTGCTATGGCCGGAGCCATCGTCAGCTACCACCAGGCCAGAAAGCATTACTATTTCTCCCTGCTATCCGTCTTCCTAGCCATTCTGTTGCTGGCGGGAATCACCCTTTATCACCGGAATATCAGGGATTTTTCTACCATTATCCTCATATCCTCCGGTTTGTATCTCGGGCTGGTCCTGATCTGTCACGGCATACAAGCCAAACTGGCCGATGTTACCCTGGCTCTGCGGGATTTAGCCGGACTTTTCCGCCTTCTGCCGGCGCCTGCCGCCGGAACCGGTGGCAATATCAGGATCCTTATTTTCAACTGGCGCGATATCCGCCATGTCTGGGCCGGAGGCGCCGAGGTATATTTGCACGAACTGGCCAGACGCTGGGTGACTGCCGGACATGAAGTAACGCTCTTTTGCGGCAACGACCGGCAGCATCCCGGTACCGAAGTCATCGACGGAATCCGGATCATCCGCCGGGGAGGCTTCTATACCGTGTATATCTGGGCGGTTTTATATTATCTCTTCCGGTTCCGGGGTCACTATGACATTATCATCGACAGCGAAAACGGTATTCCGTTTTTTACCCCCCTCTATTCCCGGATTCCCAAATTTTTACTCATCCACCATGTCCATCAGGATTATTTCATCCGCCATGTCCGTTTCCCGCTGGCTCAGATTGCCAAATTCCTGGAAGCCGGGATTGCCCCTCTGGTCTATCATAACCAGCCGGTCATCACCGTTTCCGAATCATCTCGTAAAGATATTGCCGCCCTCGGTTTGGCTCGGACAGAGAATATTTCCGTCATTAACCCCGGAATAGATCTCCGGCAGTTCCTTTACCAGTCTCCAAAAACCAGTTACCCCTCTTTCCTGTATTTAGGTCGGGTCCGTCCTTACAAGCAGATTGATATTGCTGTCAGGGCTTTCGCCCGGATATTAACGGATCACCCCGACGCCAGGCTGAATATCGCAGGTGATGGAGAAAGCATCAAATCCCTACGGGCTTTAACCGACCGTCTGGGCATAGAAACGCGGGTCAGTTTTCTCGGCCGTGTCAGTGACAAAGAGAGGATCCATTTATTATCTTCATCTTGGGCAATGCTCCAGCCCTCTTCTTTTGAAGGCTGGGGTATAACCGTCATCGAGGCCAATATTTGTTCCACTCCGGTCATTGCTTCAAATGTAGTCGGTTTGCGTGATTCCGTCCGGGATGGCCAGACCGGGCTGCTGGTGCCCAACGCCGACGTCTCGGCCTTGACTGCGGCCATGGGTTTTCTTATCCGTCACTCAGACGTTCGCCGTCAGTTGTCCGCCCAGGCTGGTATTTGGGCCCGGCATTTCGATTGGGATATCCAGGCGGCATCGTTGCTATGTCTCATCCGCTCCCGTTTCGGGGAAAAATTATCCGACCGCCACCCGGGACAGGCTTTTGTCCCCGCTTCCTGATCTATGGCCCGTATTCCTTCCCTCACTGTGGGAATCATTGCTTTCAACGAGGCCGGGAACATCGGACATATTTTGGAATCAGTCCTCGGCCAAAACCGGACAGGCTTCACGTTGGAACGAATACTGGTGATTTCCGACGGCAGTTCTGATACCACACAGGATTTAGTCAGGCAATTCAGTCACCGTTTTCCCTTGGTACAGTTGGTATCAGCCCGGACCCGTAAGGGAAAACCCTTCCGTTTAAATCAGCTATTCCGGCTTAATCACAGCGATATTTTAGTAGCTTTGGACGCGGACATAAATCTGGTAGGGCGCAAATTCTTGACCACACTGGTTTCGGCAATTGTTGCCGATCCCCGGGCGGGTATGATGGCCGCACATCAGATTCCGCTCCGGCCGCCGGGCATTGCGGGCGGGTTGATTCATTCCAGTTTCGCCATGTGGGACGATATTCGCTTAAGCGTTCCAGGTTTTAACCATGTTCAAAATTTCTATGGTGCCGCCACCGCCTTCAGAAAATCTTTCTCAGATACTCTACGCATACCAGTAGAGTCCTCCGAACTGCGCTTATACATCTATCTCACAGCCGTAAAAGCGGGAGCGTTCCGCTATTGCCGGTCCGCAGTCATAACCTACTGGCCTCCTTCAACCTGGAGCGATTATTTTAAGTTGGCCAACCGCTCTTTTTCCAAACCCCAGCCTGAACTGGACAGACTGTTCGGTTACCCTACCGTTTCCGATTATGTAATTCCCAGGAAATACCTCCTATCAGGAATTCTCAAGTCCTTGCGGCACCGGCCTCTATCTTTTCCGCTCGCTCTGTTTATGATTTTTTTCCTAAGCCGTTTCACCAGGGTGAACAAGAACCGCACCCGCCTGCCATGGGAAATGGCCGGTTCCACCAAGAGAAGTTTCAAACCTGTTCTTGTAATTTCCTCATACGACGATCTTCGCAATCCCTGGTATGGTGGTGGGGGAGCGGTCGCTGTTCACGAGATTGCCAAAAGATTGGCAGGTCACTTTGATATCACGGTCATCACGGGAAAATACCCCTTTTCCTCAGACCTGATACTGGATGGGGTTTCTTATCGCCGGATAGGAATTTCCGTTTTGGGAGGGAAATTCGGTCAGCTGGCATTTTTGTGTCTGATTCCTTTCAGAGTTATGTTTGGCCGATATGATATCTGGATGGAAAGTTTTACCCCTCCCTTTTCCACGGCTTTTCTTCCGCTTTTCACCCGTAAACCGGTCATTGGACTGGCTCATATGCTGGCCGGAGCGGATATGCAGCGTAAATATCTTCTTCCGTTTGTCAGTGTTGAAAACCTGGGACTCAGGCTGTACCGTCGGATTATTTCCCCCTCCCCTTTCTACAGCAAACAGATTAAAAAAATTAGTCCTCAAACAGATGTGGTGTGGATTCCCAACGGAGTCACTTCTCCCGTCTATCCCGCGGATTCGGCTTACCGCCCCAGGAATATTTCGTTTATCGGCCGGATTGAAGTCAACCAGAAAGGATTGGATCTTTTATTGCAGTCTTTCAAACACATCACCGGTAACTTGCCTCATGACCTGTATATCGCCGGAAGCGGCAGCCGGGGTGAAATAAACCGCCTCAAATCACTGATCAACCATCTTCATCTGGACTCCCGGGCAAAACTGACAGGATTAGTACGCGGGAGAGAGCGGTCACGCTTTTTTGCCCGGACTTTGGTTATGGCTTTGCCGTCCCGGTTTGAAACCTTTCCACTTGTAGCTCTGGAAACACTGGCTTCAGGTATTCCTTTCGTCTGCTTCGATATCGATGGTTTGAAGTGGCTTCCTGACAACTGCGGTATAAAGGTCCGTGCTTTCGATCACCGGGCATTTGGTGAAGCTTTGATAAAATTGGTTAACGATCCGCATTTAAGACAAAAGTTGTCCCACCGGGCAAAGTTATTAGCGGAGAAATTTTCGTGGAAAAAAACCGCTGTCAGTTACTCTGATTATTTAAACAAAGCTTTGTTATGAAAAAATTGATAGATCGCATTATTGAGCATCGTTTACCAGTTTACTTCATTTCTCCACATCTGGATGATGCAGTTTTCTCCGCGGGTGGACTGATTTCGCGGCTTTCCCGCAAAACCCAGGTGAAAATTATTAACGTTTTTACCCGTGCGGATAACCTCCGTCCGACTTTGTCAGCCGCCGTCTACCTCCGCCAGTGCGGCAGCCCGGATGCCCGGCGGTTGTTTATCATCCGCAAACGGGAAGATGCCGGGATTCTAAAAACATTGGGAATAAAACCAATTGATCTGGATTATACGGACGCTCTCTGGCGCCGAAAAAAACGATTCCCGGGCAGTTTCATTCCCGAGCTTGGAGCCGTCTATCCCACCTATCGCTGGCATGTAGTTACCGGAAAATCGTCACCCGCTGATTCCGGTCTAATAGATAAATTATCACACCGGCTGTCACGGGCGGTACCTTCAGAGGCAGTGGTTTTCGCTCCCCTGTCAATCGGCCGTCATGTAGACCATGTCATTATTCGGAATATATGTTCTCAGTTGCCTAACAGGGTAATTTACTGGTGTGATTTCCCCTACAATCAGAAATTTCGCCCTGACATGAAATTTATCGGTCAGCACCACCTTCACAAAAGTGTATTACCCGTGAGTCCGACGGTCAGACACCGGCTTATTTCCGGTTACCGTTCTCAAACTCCGGCGGTTTTTCCTGCAGGTATCCCTCCTTTATCCCGGGAAATTTATTACTATGCAGTCTGAAATTTACTATTCTTTAACCGCCGGGTTGCTTACATCCTGGCAGGACCTGTGGGATCGGTCGGACTCCGGTCATCTTTTCAACTCTCCCGCTTGGTTTCTTGCCTGCCGTTCAGTTTTCAATTACTCCATGTTAGCCATTTTGGCTGTATATCGGAATTCGGCGCTGGTTGCCGTCCTGCCGTTGGTCCAAACCCGCAAATGGGGTATTAAGTGCTTTATTCCTCCCGGTAACCAATATCTGGATCGGTCGTCCCTTCTGTTGCTGGAGCGGGACCCTCTGATAACCGGGGAGTTGTTAATCAAATTAAAAGAATTACGAAATGTCTATCTTAGTGAAACTCCCGAGATTCATAAATCTCTCTTTTCGTCGGATCCCTGTATGAAAATCTTTTTTTCTTCGGTCGGTTGGATTCTTCCCCTGCAGCCGGACCCATACCGTTTCTTAAATTCCAAGCACAAAAAACAAATCCGTAAAGTCATCTCTGCAGACCCTGACGGTTTCCGCCTGGAAACTTCCGCCGGGAGCTTCGCTGACATACTTCCGGTTATTTTGGATATCGAGAGACGCAGTACCAAGAAATCTGAACACAAGGAAGTCTTTTCCCAACCGGCCATCGCCCGCCTTTTTAACCTGATCGATCAATACCGCCCCGGGACTATCCTGGTTAATTTATTGTATTACCGGAACCGGCCGGTAAGCTATCAGGTTGGTTTCGCGAGTCACGGCACATACCATTGTTATCAAATAGCTTTTTTAGCCGAATATGCCCATTTGATCCCCGGTCGTATCCTGTTATACCAATCGCTTCAGACATCAATGAACTGTAATTTTCACACTCTGGATTTTTCCCGGGGTACAAACCGGTACAAAAAGGATTTTACTCCCCACTCCTATACACAATTTACAGTTATTTACTCTTCTCACTTATGGATCCGTGCCTGGTGGTCGTTGACCATTACGGTTTTTAATTATTTGCAGAGCCGCCCCGGATTATTTAACATTACTAGGGTACTAAAGCTTAAGTTCGTATGAAAACCTTTGCCCTTCTCCTGCCGGGATTGCTCCTGATGCTGACCTTACACGGCCGGCCGGGCAATCCGGCTCCTGAGGAAATATTGGAGAATTTGCGCGGTCCGTCCCAGCCTTTCGAATTGTCCCCGGAACGCGGTAGATATGCCCTGACTATGTCCGTGGTCGAAAACAATTCTTTTTTCTTCACCACCCCTATTGCCCGGTTTGTGGTTCCCGATCTGGGTTACATCGGGGGAAAATACGTTTCCCTTTTTGCCCCCGGAGTTTCACTTTTAGCGGTACCCCTGTATTCACTTGGCAAAAGCCTGGGGTTAGCCCAAATCATGACTTTTTCCTTGTCAGCTATTTTTGCCTGGGCTAACCTGGTATTAATATTTCTGATTCTGCGGCGGCTCCTGGGAAATCCGTATCCCGGTCTGGTTGCCGGATTGGTATTCACTTTTGCGTCTCCGGCTTGGGCCTATTCGGCCACTTTTTACCAGCATCATCTGACCACTTTTTTGCTGTTGTCCTGTTTTTATATGCTTCAACTCACCCGGTCACCCTCACGGACTTTTTTAATCGGTATTCTGGTCGGATTTAGTATCTTTGTTGAATATCCGAATGTGATTTTCTTTATTCCGCTGTTGCTGCTTCTGGCTTATCGCTACCTGGACATCCGATCATTTAGGGACAAAATTTCCGTTTCATTAAACTTTTCACTAACGGTTATTGTTGCCGGTCTCGTACTGGGATTGATTCCCTTGTTATGGTACAACCGCCTGGCTTACAACAATCCTTTTCAGTTAGCCGGGACTTTGACCAATGTTCGTCGGTTTGATATCACCACCGGTCAGCCAGTTCTGGATGAATGGTCGGATTCTGGATCCGATTACAGCCGGGCTGTCGGATTCTTTAAATACCAGCAATTGCCGGCCAGTCTTTCAGTGCTGTTAACCAGCCGCGACCGGGGGCTGATTTACTTCACCCCGGTACTATTATTGGGTTTGCTGGGTTTGGCTCCTCTGATAAAAAAGGACCGGTCCCTCGGATGGACTGCAGCCGGAGTTATTTTTGCCGTCACAGCCCTTTATGGAATGTGGGGTGACCCCTGGGGCGGATGGGCCTTTGGTCCGCGCTACCTGATTCCGGCAATGGCTTTTCTGGCTGTGCCTTTAGGCACAGCTATCGAAAAATATGGCCGGAAGTTATGGTTTAATTTATTGTTTTTTAGTCTGTTTCTCTATAGTCTGGCCATCAATTTGGCCGGGGTTCTGACTACCAACCAGATACCACCCAGTGTTGAAACCGAATCCGCTTCCCTTATTCCCCGGCTGACTTTTCTGCACAATTTTTCACTTCTTCAATCCGGGATATCCGGCTCATTTATTTTTCGGACTTATCTGTCTTCCTACCTCAGTTTGCAGATTTTTGCGATCATTTTATACATATTAATTTTTTCCGGTGTTTGCTTGGTATATCTGCACCACCGCTCATCTGATTATGATCAGTCTTAACTCCCGCCGGATTACGTTAACCTGGCCGCTGTCTGGTTCAACTCGCCTCGAGCCGGTCCGAAACCCGGCCGGATTTCTGACCGCGTGTCTGGTCCTTTTGATCCTGATAAGTATTGGTGCCTGGATATTTTATTTCCGTCAGAATCTCACTTTGTCTTATAACGATGCCCGTTCTCATCTGAACATCGCCCGCAGAATGGTAGACAGTTTGCAGCCCGGGTTTGCCCAGATCGGATCGGTTTGGTTGCCTCTTTTCCACATCCTGGAATTGCCGTTGGTGTCAAATGATTATCTCTGGCACAGCGGTATCGCCGGCAGTTTGATTTCCATGGTCTCCTACGTCCTCGGAGGTATTTATCTGGTTCGGATTTCCGGCAAGCTCCGTTTTTCAACACCTGCAGTTATCATCAGCCTGGCCGTGTATTGTCTCAATCCCAACCTGATCTTCCTGCAAACCACCCCCATGACGGAATCCTTGCTGTTATTTTTAACCATCGCCTCAGTGTTCTACCTGTTGTCATGGACCGAAGACCTGAATACATCTTCACTTGTCAAAGCGGCATTTTTTACTTTTTTGACGACTATTACCAGATACGACGGCTGGTTTCTGTTAGCATATATGGGGCTGGCCGTGGCTTATATCGGTAAACAAAAAAAAGGGTGGATTTTCGCCCAGGGCAATTTTTTTCTCTTTTGCACACTGGCTGGTTTCGGTATCGTCTTATGGCTTTTCTGGAACCGGATAATTTTCGGAGACTTTTTCTACTTCGTCACCGGGCCTTTCTCCGCCAAAGCCCAGCAGGATGCCATTATGTACCAGCTCGGTCTGGCTACCAAATTCGATTTCATTTACTCCCTATTTGTCTACCTGTTCACGATCCGTTACAACCTGGGTACCTGGATACTCATTCTCAGCCTGGCAGGCAGTGGAATGTTCTTCAGTTCCGGGCGGTATTCACGCATGGTTAAAGTGGCGGTAGCCGCTCTGTTAACCCCTTTCGTTTTCAACGTCACCAGTCTCTTTTTTGGACACTCCGTTATTTATCTTCCGGATCTGCCTCCCTATACCTGGTTCAACGATCGCTACGGGGTAATGATGCTGCCTGCAGCCGCACTGGCTATCGGTTTTCTGGCCGGCAGGAAAAAAGTATTTGCCGCATTGGCTCTGGCGGTCATAGTCATTCAGTTTGCGCTTATGTATACAGGTAACAACATTATCACTATCGAAGATGGCGTCCGGGGAGCCAGCGGAGAATATCTGGATGATGCCGCCGCCTGGATTCAAAACCACGCCCCGGAAGGTTTGATTCTGGTTGCTGCCTCCAGCAACGATGCCCTCCTTTTCAGGTCAGGGCTTCCTTTGCGGCGTTTTATTACCGAAGGTGTCAGGCGCTATTGGGATGTAGCTTTGGCCGAACCTTCGGCTTACGCAGCTTATGTCATCTCTCACCGGGGTGATATAGTGGACAACCACTTACGCCAGAATCCCGATTTCCTTAATAATTACAGATTGGTTTATCAGGATTCGTTCTCGCACATTTACCGTTTGGATCCCGGGACAGCCACTCCCCTGACTCCCAAAGACCTACCCTGACCTATGATCAATTCAAAAATAAAGAGTTTCCGTCGTGACTTTTTTGCTCTGGCGGTGCTGATAGCTTGTCTTATTGGCGGTTTGTCTCAGGCCGTACTGATTTACTTACATCAGAGGGTTATTTATCCCCAGGGAGATTACAGCCAACCAACCCTACCGGCTTCCGATTCTGCCTGGTCCATCCGCAGTATAGACACTCAGGTTATCAGTAAACATTGGCCGGACGTCAGTGCCCGGGCTATAGCCGAACAGGTCAAACTTGTCGCGGACTTGGGAGTAAATTATATTGCTGTCGGCACACCGTATGACCGGGTGGATGAATTGTATATGTGGGCGGATGCCATCCATGCCCGTGGTCTGCATGTCTGGTTCAGAAGCCACTGGGCGGATTGGGAAGGGGACGAAGGACAGCCGGCAACGCTCAATCCCGAAGAATACCTCGCCCGGACAGAGCGCTTTATCAAGGCTAACCCCGGATTATTTTTACCCGGAGATGCTTTTACTTTGGCCGTAGAGGCAGAAAACGTCGGAGTGGGTTTGGGAAAAAGATTTCTCAATTGGGATCAATACCGGCATTTTCTTCTGTCTCAGATCACGGTTTCCAACCGCGCATTTGCATCAATCGGTCTCAAACAACAGATTCATACCAACTGGATATCAATCAACGGTTGGGTGGTGGAGAATCAGCTGACTCAGGAAGTGGTAGACAAGATGGGCATAATTACCGTGGATCATTTCGTCAGTCAGAGTAATACCATTGGACTGATGGATGATCCATTTATGGTTACGGTCCAGACTCTGGCTGATTTGGACAAGTTCTACCGCCGCTGGCGGGTACCGGTATTCCTGGGAGAATGGGGTTATCAGATATTCCAGCCTGTATCGGACCAGCTGCAGGCGGAAGTTATTACCCTGATGTACTCCGGCCTGCGGGAAAAGCAGTATCTGGTAGGGGTCAACTATTGGGTTCACATGGGTAACACCGCCAGTCTGATCGGGGACGAATTTGGTTCCAATCTGACCTACCGTCCGGCGGCGGATGTTGTCAAAACATTTTTTACCGGAAAACCCATAGTCCAATGAGAATTAAGACAAAAACTTGCAATTCAAACTAGCCCGTAGTATACTACTGGCTACATTCTTCCTGGCTGCCCTCAGGGTACCTTCTGCCCTGTCTCATGAAATATATATCGCTCATCACTTTAGCTTTAAGCTTGCTAGTGTCACTTCTCTTATCTGCCTCTCCGGTTGTAGCTTCACAATCAGTCCCGGATTTCCCTTCCTGTACCAACCCTTCCGGCAGCAGCCTCAAAGTAGCCTACGACTCGGGTATTCATGGTATTGTGGGTGACCCAGGGGTTTATTCGGGCAGCGACAGTGTATACACCTTGAGTGACACCAGACTCATTCAGTGTTTTTGTCCCGCAGGTTCCGGTTCAGGTATTCAGACAGACTGGTGGAAGTATTCTGAATCTGTCCCGGCGGGTTGGACATTCGTCCCCTCCGGTGCTGTCTGGGGCCTGGATGCCGCTCCCTATGTCGCTCGTAATTCAGGCTACAACTGCCATGAAGGCGGTACCGAACCTACTCCCACTTTCAGCCCTCCCGGAACCGGCGGTGCCCCGGTATGTGATTCAGCCAAACCTCAGCCTCCGACTTTGTTGTCGGTGGAGCGCCAGGGGACCAAAGCTATTCTTGCCTGGAGTCTGATAGACAATGCCACCCACTACACCATTCTTTACGGTCTTAAACCCGGAGACTATATATATGGTGTCCCGAATACCGGCCAAGTCACTTCCTACACCGTTGATGCTCTGGATCCGGGTCAGACTTATTACTTTGCCGTGAAGGCGGTCAATAATTGTATGCCTTCTGATTCATCCTCTGACAAACCCGTCGGCGGAGCCGTCCTTGGTACCGCCTCTTTCGCTCCCACAGGTAATCAGGTCATGATCTCCATTCTTCTGGGATTGGGATCTTTCCTCTTGGTACTGTCCCTAGCTGCCAAAAAGTACAACCGTGACCGCTAAACTCCCCCTGCTTCTTTTTATCCTCTCGCTATTGGCTTTCGCTGCCGCCGGATTGTTGATACTGGAAAGATTCGCCCCACTGTCGATTCCTGCATCCGGCTTTACCCGTAACCCGCCTTCAAAGCTGGGTGTTACCAGTCTTCCTTCCCGGATTTTACTGCCGGAAGTGGGCATCGACTTGCCGGTATATGCCGCCGATGTCTTCAGCTCCCGTTTTCCCGCCACTCCCGACGGGGTCACTTTTCTTTTATCCACAGCGCTTCCCGGTCAATCAGGCGTGTCCATCATGTACGGCCACAACTGGCCGCGTCTCTTAAAACCCTTACATCAGGCCAAAACAGGTCAGATTATTAGTATAACTTTTGCCAACGGCCGCACCCGCGATTTCAAAATAATCAACATTTCCAAAGTCAGCCCCAAAGAAATTTCAGCCCTTTCACCAGTCACCGCCGCTGATTCTGCATTGGTTCTGTATACCTGCACTGGTTTTCTGGATCGCCAGCGCCTCATTCTCACGGCTACTCCCGTCTGAACAATTGACTCTGGTGTCATAATTGGAGAGGATATGCAAGCACTGGCAATATTAGCTGCCTCCCTGATATTTGTCTTCGGAATCGTTTTCCGTCCGCCTCGCATCCCCCCCCGGGTAACTCCGGAATTATCACCGACTCCTTTTCCTGTACCCTCCCGCACCCCGGTTCCGGTCGCCCGCACCACCCCGGTCTTGCCGATAGCCCCTCCCCCCGAAACCATCTGGTTCTATCCGGGCTCTGTTTTGGTATCACCGGATACTTACGAGACACCTGACGATCCGGACAAAGTTACCCTCTGGTATAAAGAAAAGATTAATGCCATAGGGCTTAATGTCAGGTCTTATGTCCAGACAAAAACCAACGACTCGGTTTTGAACAAATTAGTTGGTGCCGGTGCTGACAACATCAAAATCTCCGTCGAAATATCCAAAGCTGCAGGTACTGTTACTACCCGCATCAGGGTTACTATTGACAACCAATAAGCTTCTTGTTAGCATTCAGACCCAAACTGCCAAAAGGCAGTTTTTGTTTTTTTAGACAGATCATGACTTTATCTTTTAGAGACTATCCGGTTCGCATCAGACAGGCTTTAACCTACAGGCTAAATTTACGACGCTGGCGATTGAAAAAGACTCTTCCTTTACTTATCCTTATTATTACTGCCGGTATTACCATTTGGTGGATTTTGGGAGTATTACGCAGGGTAACTGCCAAAAAAACAATATCCAGGACAAACATTTCTGCAGACGGCAGGGTAGTCATAGCGGGTCCTACAGCTTCTCAGCAACTGAATCAGGAATTTCTGTTTCCACTGAATGATTCAAAAGGAAAAACAGTAACCGAGGTGAAATTTCTGCTTGAATTGGCAGAACTTCGCAATGAAATTATTGTCAAAGGTCAAAGAGCGACATCGGTCGAAGGCCGGTCATTTCTTATACTAACGATAAAAATAACCAGCACTTTTGCCCGGGCTTTGGAAATCAACGCCAAAGATTATTTCCGATTAACCGTCAATGACAATACTGCCGAATTATTAGCTCCGGAAATACATAACGATCCGGTTATCATCCAGCCCACTTCCACCAAATACACGCGACTGGGGTTTCCGATAAATGATTCGGATAAAAATTTAAAACTTATGATCGGAGAAATTGAAGGTGAAAAATCCACAGTGGATTTGAATTTACAATGAGCGCCAAACCCCTGAATAAGTACTCTACTCAGATTTTGTCACAATCTTTAATTGATGAAATTATCCATTCTTTAAAAACAATTCAGGGATTTGGCAGCCTGGAAATATTCGTCCAGGACAACATGGTTACTCAAATTACAGTCCGCAATATAAAAAAAACTCTTGGTAAGTCGCAGGTAACGGCAAAGCCACACTAACAGAAATGTCTGTTGATACTTGACAAACGGTCCGGTATATACTAAACAATTATAAGATAATTCAAAATATAAAAGCGTTAAAAACTTCATAATCTGAATCAACTGCCCCGGATTTAGAAGTTACGACTCTCGACTTTAAAAAATTAAAGCTGACCGCAAACGGAGGCTTCTTAGTCTTCCCGCCAACTGGCGGAAGGAAAAAGAGGCCTCCGTTTATTTGGAGGAGTCGAAGTGCTTCCCCGGAGTTTATCAAAGGGGAAAATCATAAACCGAAAGGAGGTGAGAAAATACAAATGACAAAATTTTCAAAAAGATTGTTGGCTGCAGCTTCTGCGGGTACCATGTTTCTAAGCTTGGTAACTCCCGCACTGGCTGAAACCACAATCGAAATAACGGGAAACGGGTATAACTCCACAAACGATGCAACTGTCAAGTTTACTGGTGACACTACGGTTTACCAGGAAAATACAGCTATCGTCATCAACAAAGTTGAAAGCGACGCCGATACCGGGAATAACGATGCAAATCAGAATACCGGGGGTAGCGTGGGTGTTTTAACAGGTGATGCCTCCACCAAAGTGGCGGTTTCAAACCTTTTAAACTCCAACATTGCCAGCGTTGATTGTTGTGACTTGGGGGATACCCATATACTCATTTCTGAAAACGGTGCTGAAACAGACAATGACGCCACGATCAAAGATTATGGTGACATTTATGTTGATCAGTACAACAAAGCTTTTGTCAAGAATGATGTAGATGCTGATGCCGATACCGGCGACAACGACGCCAACCAGAATACTGGGGGTGAAGTGCTGGTAGCCACCGGCAATGCCAAAGCCAAAGTTGAAATCTCCACTATCGCCAACGCAAACGAAGTCCAGGTTGGAAGTGGTGGCCAATCAGGTTCAGAGCTTTCGGCTGAAATCGTTGGTAACGGATACAAATCCATCAACGATATCTATCTCAAACTGGATCAGGACATAACTCTGAACCAGGAGAATTCAGCAAAAGTATTCAACGAAGTTGATGCCGATGCCGATACCGGCGACAACGACGCCAACCAGAATACCGGAGGTGATGTTTTACTTCACACCGGAAACGCCAAGACTTGGATTGAAGTGGATAATATGGTCAACTTCAATTCAGCCGACGTTGATTGTGGTTGTGTAGTCGATCTTCTCGCCAAGATCGGTGTGAACGGAGCCGAAACCGATAATGATATTTACGCCAAATTGGGCAATGATTTGTGGGTTAACCAAGGTTACGATGGGGCAGGCAATTTTGCTCTCCTCAAAAACTACCTTGATGGCGACTCTGATACCGGCAAAAACGATGTTGATCAGAATACCGGGGATCCGGAAGGAGATCCGGCAATACTCACAGGTGATGCCTGGGATCACGTAGCTGTAGAAAATTCCGGTAACGTCAACGTTTACGGTGAAGGTGCCGGCATTGACTGGCCTGAATTACCGAACTGGTCCGATTTTGATTTCGATTTCAACATCACGTTGAATCTGGGTCAATTAATGGGTTGGCTCGGTTTAGTCTAATTTTGATGTTTGTGGGGTGAGTCTGTTAGCACTTCAACAGACCACCTCGCAAACTCAAAAAAATTATTTAGAAATTAGTAATTAGAAATTATAAATTTTTAAAAAATGTTAATAAAAAAGCAATTGAGATTTGTTCAGCAACTGCTGTCTGTCGTCGCTCTCTGCGGCATTTTGCTGGTTCAGGTCCTTCCGATCCGGGCTCAGGAAGCCCCTCCTCCCCCCCCCCCCCCCCCCCCCCCCCCCCCCCCCCCC